>ERZ1645187.1854-NODE-1854-length-19146-cov-17.698601_pt1 | contig 19146 bp, 13 predicted proteins | sample MGYA00575352_ERZ1645187 | MGnify/ENA primary metagenome ERZ1645187 (study PRJEB40837, sample SAMN11349314) | freshwater sediment metagenome | isolation source: river sediment | host: Sediment | place: India: Wazaribad , New Delhi | collected 2017-02-21 ... | reverse complement strand
ATCGAGGCGAGCCGCCAGGAGCCGAGCGCCAGCTTCTTGCCGAAGCCCTCGCCGATGCCGGTCAGACGCACCGCCTCGACCATCGCCTCGGCGTTGCCGGGACGCAGCTCGAGACCCTCGGTCTCCTCCGGGCCGATGATGCCCTTGTCGAACATCTCCACCGCGCAGGCGACGGTGCTGCCCATGGTGATCGTGTCGAGGCCGAGTTCGTTGCAGATGTAGTTGGCCTTGGTGATCGCATCGAGATCGTCGATGCCGCAGTCGGGACCGAAGCCCCAGGCGCTCTCGTATTCCGGGCCTTCGCCGGCACCGGCATATTTCGGGCTCAGCACCTTGGTGCCGCGGCCGCAGGAGATGATGCAGGCGAAGCAGCCGCGCGGACGTTGCAGTTCGCGCTTGGCCAGGCTCTCGCCGCCCACCTTGTCGGCGGCGTCGAACTGGCCGGTCTGGAAGTTGTTGGTCGGAAGGCCGCCGACCGAGTTCAGGATGTTGACCAGAACGTCGGTGCCGTAGAGCCGGAGACCCGTGCCGCCGACCGGATGTTCCTTGATCTTGCGGGAGGTTTCGGCGCAGGCGGCGGCGAAGCCGGCCTTGTCGGCGACCGTCACGCCCTTGGTGCCGCGCACCACGATCGCCTTGAGGTTCTTCGACCCCATGACGGCGCCGACGCCGGTGCGTCCGGCGGCGCGCTGCATCTCGTTCATGATCGCGGCGAACAGCACCAGCTTCTCACCCGCCGGCCCGATGCAGGCGACCTTGGCGTCCTCGCTGGTCTCGGCATAGAGCATCTCGGTGGTGGTGGGGACGTCCTTGCCCCACAGATGTGCGGCGGAGCGCAGCTCGACCGTGTCGTCGGCGATCCACAGGTAGGACGGCGCCGCCGCCTTGCCCTCGAGGATGACGGCGTCCCAGCCGGCGAACTTCAGCTCGGCGCCGAAGGACCCGCCGGAGTTCGAGGCGGCGATGGTGCCGGTGAGCGGCCCCTTGGTCACCACGTCGTAGCGCCCCGCCGAGGGGGCGAAGGTGCCCGAGAAGGGACCGGGCGAGAAGATCAGCTTGTTCTCGGGCGACAGCGGATCGACGTTCGGATCCACTTCGTCCCACATGATCTTGGTGCCGAGCCCGCGCGCGCCGAGATAGTCGCGTGCGATCTTCGGATCGAGACGTTCGACGGAAACCTTGCCCGAGCCGAGATCGACCCGGAGGATCCTGCCCATCCAACCGTTCATGACCGAGCCTCCGCATAAGCAATCTTGAGTTTGGTGGCGAAGGATTTCTTCCTCGGCTGCACGGCGAGATCGGGGTCGGCCCATTCGAGGGCGCCGACCGGACAGATCTTGGCGCAGGCGGGATCTCCGCCGCAGGTGTCGCACTTCAGGATCGTCTCGGTGAGCGCATCCCAGGCGGCGTTGCCGAACGGGCAGGCCTGGACGCACATCTTGCAGCCGATGCACTTCGACGCGTCGTATTCGATGCGGCCGGTGTCGGTGTCGCGGTGCATCGCCTTGGGCATGCACACCGAGACGCAGGCCGCGTCCGAACACTGTTGGCACATCATCGGCACGGAGAACGCCTCGCGCTCCCAGGCATAGACATGGATGCGCGAGGCCTTGATGCGGAAACTGCCCTCGTGCTCGAAAGCACAGGCGAGCTCACAATTTCGACATCCCGTGCATTTTTCGGGATGGATCGTCAACATCATGCCCATCGTTCCACCTCGCTTCGCAGCAGGTTCGTATTCGCTCGGGCTGAAGCCGGATGTCGAGAGGGCGATTTGTGATCGTCTTTGACGGCACTCGGTCCAGATGCCTCTCACAGGTTGTTCGAAAACTTGATCTCGTCTTGGAACGACGCAGTAAGAGGCGTTTTCTTCAAGGAGCATTCTACTCCCGTAGGGGGGTATGGGCTCCAATCGCTTTTGCGGAAAAGCCATGCAGAATTGTGGGGGCTGAAAGCGGCAGTCACCCCATCCCGACATGGAGGAAACCGCCGAAGAATCAGCAGATTCGGAGCACGGAGCGATCGCCCGGCAGACGCGGACGGACCCGAAATACGTTGTGCTCCCATGCGCACGACGCAGTCTTACGGAGGCTCCCTCCGGTGGTTCGGCTCCTCGATGCTCGGCGTGGGATGGAGAAGGGGGCGCGGCTCCGCCACGGCCTGCGGCGTCCTGCGGCCGCCATCGCCGGGTCGAGGACGAAGCGGTGGTCGACCTCCGCCGCTTCCTTGCGGGCGCCGCGATCCGCACCCGCCGTTTGCGGCGCCGTTCGGTTCATCCCGTCAGGTGTTCGTCAGGTCCATCGGCGACATCGAGGGGGTCGAAGCGACGCGGCCCGCGTCGCGACCAACCGAGAGATCGCCATGAGCTTCACCCGCACCGCCTGTTCCGCCCTGTTCCTGACCACGCTTCTCGCCGCCTCCGGTTCGGCGATCGCCGGTCCCAAGTGCACCTCCGAGCCCAAGGAGAAGTGGCTGACCGAAGAGGCGATGAAGGCGAAGATCGCCGACATGGGCTACAAGGTGAAGACCTTCAAGGTCTCCGGCCCGTGCTACGAGATCTACGGATGGACCAAGGACGGCAAGAAGGCCGAAGTCTACTTCAACCCGGTCGACGGCTCCGTCACCAAGGCCGAAATCGGCGATTGATCGATCCTTCCGGACCGGGAGAGCGCGCACCGCGTGGTCTCCCGGCGATGGAACGACACGCATCGCCCGCTCTCGTGCGGGCCCCCCCGAGATCGGGCGACGGAGCCTTCCCATGTTCTCGAGCAATCCTTCTTCCGCCGACGGGACGTCGGCGACGGTCCGCGTCTGGGATCCGGTCGTCCGGCTCTTCCACTGGACCGTCGTCGCCTGTTGCCTCCTCGACGGCTTCGTCTTCGACGACGGCAAGTCGATCCATCGGGCGATCGGCTGGATCGCCATGGGCGCGCTCGCCGTCCGCCTCGTCTGGGGCTTCGTCGGAACGCGCCATGCGCGCTTCTCCGACTTCGTGCCCGGACCGCGCCGTCTCGTCGATTATCTTCGGGCGTTCGCCCAGGGCCGCGAACCCCGCCACATCGGCCACAATCCGGCGGCGGCGGTGATGATCCTGGCCCTGATGACGTTGCTGGCGGCGACCGGCCTGACCGGCTGGATGCTGACGCTCGACGCCTTCTTCGGCGAGTCGTGGCTCGAAGTGCTGCACGAGGCGATCGTCACGACGATTTTCCTGCTCGTCGGCGTTCACGTCGGCGCCGCGATCTGGGAAAGTCTGCGTCATCGCGAAAACCTGATCCTGTCGATGATCACGGGGACCAAGAAGGCATGAGAGCGCTGGTGATCGAGGACAATCGACGGCTCGCCGGTCTCGTCGTCGACGGCCTCCGGCGCGGCGGCTTCGCGGCGGACGCCGTCGGCGATCTCGAGGCGGCCTCCGCCGCCCTCGACGTCGCCGGCTTCGACGTCGTCGTCCTCGATCTCGGTCTGCCCGACGGCGACGGCATCGACTGGCTGCGGCGCCGCCGCGCCGCCGGCTTCTCGACGCCGGTGATCGTCGCCACCGCGCGCGGCTCGCTCGATCAGCGCATCGCCGGCCTCGACACCGGCGCCGACGACTACGTGGTCAAGCCCTTCGAGATGGAGGAGCTGCTCGCCCGCTGCCGCGCCCTGCTGCGGCGTCCGGGCGCGACGCTCGGCACCGTGCTCGAGGCCGGCGGCGTCGCCCTCGACACGACGACGCGTTCCGCCTCGATCGGCGGCCGTCCACTCGATCTCGCCCGGCGCGAGATCGATCTGCTCGAGATCTTCCTGCGGCGCGTCGGTCAGGTCGTGCCGCGCGGTCTGGTCGAGGAGGGCCTCTACGGTTTCGACGACGACGTCTCGCCGAACGCCGTCGAGGCCTCGGTGTCGCGCCTGCGTCGGCGCCTCGCCGAGAACGCGGCGAAACTGGAGATCCACACGGTGCGCGGCATCGGCTATCTGGCGCGCGAGGCCCCATGACCGAGACCGCGCGACCGCCGTCGACGACCCTGGTTCGACGCCTGTCGATCCGGCTGGCCTGGGTGATGGGCTTCGCCTTCCTGGTGCAGACCGCGCTGGTCGCCTGGGAATACGGGCGCGACACCGAGGAACTCGCCCGTACCGCGCTCGACCGCGACATCGACACCATCGCCGCCGCCGCCCCGGCGAGGGGGCGTGCGATCCGCGAGACCCTGCCGAAGGACTTTCGCCACCGGCTCTCCGAGTTTCCCGACGCCTATGGCGCGGAGGTCGTCGACGACGCCGGCGCGGTGCTCTTCGGGGAGAATGCGGCGCTCTTCGAGGGCGTCGCCTTCGCGCCGCAGGTCCACATCGACATGACCTGGAACGCCGACCGCCTGCGCGGCGCCGAGCGGCGCGTGCTGACCCGGCGGCTGCACGATCGGGCGACCCCGATGACGGTGCGCGTCGTCCACGTCGGCGATCCGGCCCACCTCTGGCGGGCCATCCTGCTCGACGAGTTGGCCGACCACGTCGCCGGGCCGCTGGCGCCGATCACCATCCTGGTCCTCGGCGTCACGCTCTTCGTCGTGCGCCGCTCGCTCGCGCCGCTCGAACGGGCGGCGGCCGCGGCCCGCGACGTCGATCCGAGAAAGAGCCGTTTCCGCCTCGTCGAGGCTCTGCCCGGCCCGGCCCCTCCGGCGGAGGTGGCGAATTTCGCGCAGGCGATGGACAAGCTGCTCGATCGGATCGACGCGGTGACCGAGGCCCAGGCGACCTTCGCCGGTTCGATCGCCCACGAATTGCGGACGCCGCTGTCGCTTCTGGCGCTCGAGTTGGAAGGCGTGCCGGGGGAGGCGGCGGCGCGGGCGCGCGCCGACGTCCAGGCGATGGCGCGTTCGGTCGACCATCTCCTGCGGATCGCCCGTCTCGAGGCGCTGCGGTTCGGACCGGACGATCGCGTCGATCTCCGCGCCGTCGCCGCCGAGGTCGTCGGGCGATTGGCGCCGCTCGCCATCGACGCGGGCCGCGAGCTCGCCTTTGCCGACGACGGCGGGGCGACGATCGCCGGTAGTGCCGATGCGGTGTTCGGCGCGCTGCGCAATCTGGTCGAGAACGCGTTGCGCATTTCGCCGAAGGGCGGGACGGTCACGGTCCGGGTCGGTCCGGGGTCGACCGTCGCGGTCGAGGACGAGGGCCCGGGTCTGCCGGCCGGCAGCGGCGCCTCGCTCTTCGGGCGCTTCGTCCAGGGAGATCGTGCCGCCCAGGGCAGCGCCGGCCTCGGTCTGGCGATCGTCGCCAAGACGATGGAGATCCATCACGGATCGGTCGAAGCGAGCGATCGCCCCGAGGGCGGCGCGCGGTTCCGGCTCCGATTTCCGCCACTGCCGTGAGGGGGCGGTCGCTCTCCCGCGACGGCGAGCGACGACCCGTGTCGGATCGCCCCGCGGGTCGTCTGCCCGAACGTCACGCCGGGTCGCTCCGTTCGAGACGTCCCCGCGTTCGAATACCGATGTGCGGTCGGCGAGGTCCGCGTAGACTGCTCTCGAAGCGTCGAATGAAACGTCCTATCCATGCTGCGAGCCGCCATCGTCGTCCTGCTGGTCACGGCGAGTTCCGCCTTCGCGGAAGGGCCGTCGTTCGATTGTGGCACGGCCCGATCGCCTCGTGAGATCGTCGTCTGCGGCGATGTGGCGGCGGCGAGAACCGATCGCGAGATGGCCGTCGCCTATCGCGAGGCGCGCCGAGGGCTGCCGAGCGACCTCTCCCGGCGACTGGCCGCCGATCAACGCGCGTTCATCGACGAACTCGACGACGGCTTCAATGCCACGGTGTGGTTCAAGGGCGGCTTGCCGGAGGACGAGCGGCAGGTCCGATCCGACCTGAGTCGTGTACTTCTGGATCGCGGCGGCGCTCTCGTGGCACTCCGGAGCGAGATCTCGTGGCGCACGAAGTTCCTCTCGCGGATCGATCCGAACCGACCGACATTCGTCGGCGAATGGGCCATGCACGGGTCACGGCTGAACCTTTCCCCGACGAAGGCCGACGGAACCGTCGCCGTCTCTTTCGAGCATCCGTCCTATGGCTGGCCGAAGTATCGATGCCGTTTCGAGGCGACGGCGCACGCCGTCGACGGGACGTTGATCGTTGAGAGCGTGCATGACGGGGATCTCGACGAGACCCGGCAGACCCGGCTGATCCTGCGCCGAGAAGACGGCGCGCTGGTGACGACTGAAACCCTGACCGGGGAGAGTGGTCCCGGTGCCTGCATCCGCGCGGGTCTGGTCGAGGGGACGTTCTTCGCCACGGAGCGATGACGGGGGACCATCCCCAACGGCCGTCCGCTCCGAAGCGGCCGAGGCGAGGCGCGTCGCGCCGACTGTGTTCGGGGAGATCGTCGAGCGTTCGTTCGCGCCGGTCCCGCACCGCCACGGCTCTCGTGGAGCGAGGCGAATCGGGACCGGAACCAGAGCGGGACGGCCTACTTGTCCACGATGCGTTTCACCTCGCCGCGAGGAGACCGCATCGTGTCGTCGTCGACGACCGCGATGTCGTTCTTGACCCGGCTCAGATCGACACGCCGACATCTGTTCCTCGAGGCGCAGATCTCCTTCGGGGACCACTTCTGCGGAGTCAGTTCGAGCGAAAAGGTATCGCCACCGACCACTTCGGCCTTCCAGCGTCCCGTCACCTTGATGTCGACGTTGCCTCTCGCCGTGCCGATCCGTTGGACGGCCTGATAGGTGCCGTCGCGGTCGAAATGCGTCAGCGTCGCCACCGGACCGTCGGCACTGTCGAAGTCGCTCCGCCAGGTTCCGAGCAGGTATGTCTCGATCGAGACGGTCTTTCCGCCGTCGGGCGTTTCACTGCCGGGAGCGCCCCCGTCGGGGGGTGTCGTTCCTGCTTCGGGCTTGCCCGTGTCGTCGTATTTGTTGAACATGGCGGAGATCGTCTCCACCATTTCGTGGCAGACCGTGATCGATCCGTTCTCGGACCCGTACCAACAGTTGACGACGCCGCAGTCCTTGACGACGATCTTGGTGTCCCGCGGGAGCACGTAGAGCTTGCCGACGGAGTCGGCGATCATTTCGAGGGCGCGCGAGTCCTTGAGGATTTTCTGAACCTTCTTGCCGATTTCAGTCTTCGGTTCCTCGTAGACGACGGTGATCTGGTGCCCGGGAGTCGATGGGTCGAGGTCTCCCACCAGGAGCGGTTCGACGCCGTGCCGACGGTGTCCGCGCAGCAGCGTGTCCCAGGCGTTGCGATGCTTGGGGGCGTTCCAGCGGCAGACCTCTCTCTGATCTTCCGGGACGCCGGTCTTGTCCATCAGGCTGCGAAACAAATTCGGATATTCGCCATAGAGAATGCACATGTAGTTGGCCAGACGACGCTTGTCAGGAGCATGTTCGTCGTACCAGGGTGTCGTATCTTTTTCTTTCGTCGATTTGACCCACATCAAGTTGTAGAGGGCGCCACCCATGGCGAGTTCGTAGGCGGAATCGGCATTGTTCCTGATGTTGTCGAGATAGACCATCGCCGAAAATTCGTCGGCGACGTCTTCTTCGCGTCCCGTGGCGGGAAGCTTCAACTCGCCGATCATGAAGTGGCCGAACTCGTGGAAGACGACGCCGAGAAAGGCGCCGACGATGTGCGCGTCACGCGGGTTCATGAGCGGCGGCGGCGGGGTCGGCGATGCGGAGGGAACGGTGTCGTCGCTGCCGGACTTCGGCAGTGTCTCGTCGCCGCCCGACGAGGTCGTCGCCGCGATTTCGATCGCCGGACCGAAGGCGAAGTTGCGGAAACCGAAATTGCCCGGGCTCAGGGCGACGATGCCGACCAGACCGGAACGATCGTCCACCGGCTCGAGCCGCGTCACCGTCCGACCGTCTGCCAGCAAGGTGAGGGCTCCGGCGCGGTCCGAGATCTGGAGAAGGACGTCGGCGCGCGCCGCCGATCCGAGGTCGAGGTCGGCGACCACCGTGAGCGCGTCGGGCTTGCGCTCGACCAGCTGAACATGGTGATCCGCGCGCGCCGTCAACGCGAACCACCCGGTCGTGCCGGGTTGTCGCCTGAAGATCAGGCCCGCGCTGCCGGGTCCCTGGGGGTCGACCCGAACCGAGATCGAGCGGCCCTCGACCGATGTTCCCTGCCAGGGCATGTCGTAGTAGCGGACGACGCCGGCGCTCGGCGCCGACAGGCGGAAGAAACCGTCGGTGACGGCTCCGGTCCAGGCGCCGTCGGTGCCGAGGTTCGGCTTCGGCGTCAACCGACCGAGGACGGTCGTCTGATCGGTCTCGGCGAAGGCGGGGGCGAGGTGTCCCGGCCCGCCGAAGAGGAGCACGAACGCCAGAAACGCGGCGCGGGCCTCGCGCGAGGCGAGGAGTCGGATGCGAGGTCCCATGGGAGAACCTTTCTGGAGTGGGTCGCCGATCGGGGCGCGGGGGCGCATCCGTCCCCGATGGCCCGCGACGTCGGCGCATTCGGTTTCACGACGCGAGGTCGGCCCGGAGACGGACGGGTCGGCCGAGGACTCTCGGATGGGCGCCGGAGGCGGGCGATCCGCGATCGAACCTTCGGCTCGGGCGGATCTTCCCCGCTGCGAGACGGCACCCCTGGGAAGCGGATTCATGCCCCGTCCGAGCACCGTGGAGGTGCCACCATCGGCGGACGGGACCCGAAAGCGCCGGCTCTCTGCGACGCCGAAGGATGGGCGGGACTCACCGAGGACACCCGCGCACACGTTCGGCGTTCGAGATCGTCTCGATGTTGCCGCGTTCGATACGGGACAGCCCGAGCGCATTCATGTCCGAGGTTCGGCATGGCCCAGGAAAGGTTGCTCGTCCGCGTGGTGTCGAAAAGCAGTACCCGTGATCGGCGAAGATCGAGTTCCGCATCGTCCAGAGAAATTCGCAGGTCGGTCCGTCACTCTCGGAGACGAGATAGTTCAACTTCCGCGAAAAATCATTGCGATCCGTGCACCCGAGCACGTCGTAACAATCTCTGGCATGAACTGTCGGAGACATCGACATCGAAATACAGAAAGTGGCGCAGAAAAACAGAATTCTCGCAAACATATTCATGGCGAGACCCTCGTTTCGGCCGGATCCAATCACGACGTCCGGTTCGGGTCCAGTCTGTGTTCTCCGCAGGTTGTCGAGAAATATTTACGGCGTTATGAAATTCGAGAACTCTCTGTGTCTTTCGACGCATCATGAAGACATGATGCGATACCGTTTATTTTCGTCGACATGTTTCTATTTTGTATTCCGCGCGAATGACGCGGATGCATTGCGTCGTCGACGCGCTCGTCATCACCGATCGCGTTCACGGACCGGGCGCTCTACGGGCAGGAGCGCCGCGTGCGGATCGGATCCTGCTCCCACCCACGATACTGAGCCGCTTCACCGTCCCTCGGGCCAGGAACCGTGATCGCGTTCGAACGCCGCGACGATGTCCTTGGCGAGCCCTTCGGAGGGCGGATCCAGTCGCATGACGAGTTGGACGATGTTCATCTCGGATTTCGACTGGAGGACGATCGCGCCGCGGATCGGCGCTGCGGCCGCGACGACCGGATGGACGATGCCGATCCCGTCGGTGGCCGCCGGCGTGACGTATTCGACCACGGTCGGCGACCGACGAACGATCTCGTCGGTCGCCGTCGGCCCGGACGCGATCGTCTCGTCGAGTTCGCGCGCTTCCTGCCGGACCCGATCGATGAAGGCCGCTTCGCTCGGAAACACCCGAGCCGCGACGTCGGCCGCTTCGAACCGTCCCGAGGTGTCGCCGTTGATCCAACGGATCATCACGACCGGACCGGACACGGTCGCATCGCTCTCCATGAAGGTCTTCGGTGAAATCGGTCCGGGGGTGACGATCAGCAGCGATCCGTTCGACCCGTAGAGACCGGCGCAATGCCAACCCGTGGGCGCGATGGTCAGCAGACCGTCGGAGGCGTAGAGGCTCGCGCCCTTCGGAGCCGGAGGGAGGTTCGGCGCTCGCCGCGGCGCGCGGGCCGGACCCGACATGCCGTCGGATGGACATCCGACGAAGCTCGGTCGCGACTCGGCCGCAGAGCCGATCCCCACCAGGACGGCCGAGGCGAGACAGGCGGCGAGCCGGACGGAACGGGACGATCTGCAACGCATGATGGCAACTCCTCGATTTCCGGGGTGCATCGACGTCGACGACGGGGGCGACGAGCCGGTCGTTCGGTCGGTCAGTGCTCCTCGATCAGCCGGCAGTGGATCGGAATCGGTGAGGGTGGGAGCTTGGCCAGGGAGCCGCCGAGGACGGTGCAGGCCAAGAGATTGTAGGGATGCTTGCGCGCGGCCGACACGACGTCGACGTCGACCCTGACGTCGCGATCACGGATGCGCGCCACGTGACGAGGATCGACGTTTCGTCCCGTCACCACGGCGATGCCGCCGGTTCCGGGCAAGGAGACGTCCTCCGTCGCGAGGTCGATCTTGCCCTCTCGATCGGCATGTTTCCGGGCTGCTGCGGTCGGCTGCCCGTGCCACAGCGTCCAGACGGTGATCGTCTCTCCCAGAGCGGCGAGGCGCTCGGCCGCGGCCGGCGACAGGTCCACCTTCACCGAGAAGCCGAACTCGGACGCCGCGGCCGGCAGCGGCGGGACCAGGCCGAGCAGGGACGCCGCGCCGACGGCGACGAGGAGCTTCACCACCTCAGACACGTCGATCTCCTCCGCCGGGCGACACCGGCGAGCCGATGGGTCGAGACGACGGGGTTCGGCCGTCCGTGAGGCCGAGCAGCGTGCGCACCGAGTCCAGATCCTTCTGCCGCTCGAGGTCGCTCAACGCCTCCCACGGCACCAGACAGGGATGCCGGCGGTTCACGTCGTCCCGCACGGCGCCGTGGCGCCAACCCCGGTCGACGCGGTCGGCGGTCCATCGACGATGCTCGATCCGGGCGAGTCGGTCCCAGTCGGCCGTCGCGAGTGACGCCGCACTCTCCATCGTCCAGGTCGAGACCGATCGGCCGATCGCCGCGAGCAGGATGGGCAGGTGGTCGGCCGAGGCTCGGTTGGCGTCGCGCAGGTTCTCCGGGAGGGCCTCCCATGCGGCCGTGGCCTCCGACGCGGGCCGGCCCTGCGCACGGCCTTCGGCGAGATATTGCGCATGCAGGGCGATCGCCAGATGCTCCGTGGACGGATCGAGCAACCGCTCGAGGCTCACCTCGCGCAGCAGACCGCCGAAGGCGATCGGCGCCGGTCCCGAGGAGGCCTCGTCTGTCGCGATCTGCGAGAGGATGCGATCCTCCCGGCTCTGCCGCACGAGGAGGAGCGCCGTCCGCGTCCGAAGATCGTCGTCGTCTCGGCGCAGAGCCAGAGCCGACGCCAGTCCCGAGGCATCGTCCCGCATGACGACGGCGATCGACGGCGGCGGCGTGGTGGCACGCCAGTCGGTGCGGGTCGCTGGATCGCCGAGGAGACCCCGACTGCGTGGCAGGACCCTCGTCTCCACGACCAGAGGCAGATCGGGGCGGGCCGTCCGCCAGGACGAGAAGGCCTCCGCCTCGGCCTCGTCGAGCAACAGCGAGATGAGCGGCGTTGCATCGGGACGGACCTGCAGAGCCACCGTCAGCCGCGACAGAGCCTGCTGCCAACCGCCGCACAGGCCGACCATCAGGGCATGGACGGGGGCGTCGCCGTCGCCGGCCAGAATCGCAGCGTGCCGCGTCACCTCGATCGAGAGGCCTTCGCGGTCCGGCGAGAGGCGATGAAACCGTACGCCGTGGCGTCGCGCGGAGGCGTCGATCGTCGTCGCCAGGGCGTCCGCCAGATCGTCTCGTTCGAATTCGACGGCGACCACCGGGGTGTTCTCGTGTGGACGTCTCGTCAGGGCGTCGATCGTCAGGATCGCCAGATTGGCGTTGCCGACGTCGTCGCCCGTCGCCACGAAGACGGCGCGCGCACCCGCGACCCCGAGGTCGTCGAGCGTCTTGGGCAAGAACGGATCAGCCGTCACCACCGTGACGCCCAGTCCTTCGAGGACGTCCAGCCGCTCCGCCTCGACGGTCGGATGCACGAAGATCAGCCGGTGGCCGCGACTGACCAGTCGATTGGTGGCGGTGTCGGACAGGCGTGGCGGGCCGAAGAAGATCACGTGATCGCGCGTGCCGGGCAGCAACGCCAGTCGAACCGGCCGTGTGATCGCTCCGAGAACCACATGGAAGGAGGCGGCGAAGGCGACGAGCGGCACCGCCAGTCGTCCGATCTGCAACTGCCAGGGCAGGGTCCCGTCGAATTCGGTCGGAAAATGCAGGGTGATCAGCTGGACGGTGCGAAACAGGTCGTTGAGGAGGCCGTTGGCGTCGTGCGGCGGATCCTTCAGGATCCATCCCCAGAAGCCGAGACCGAAGGCGATCGCGCCGGCGAACACCTGGAGAGCCAGAGTTCGCCGCGCCACCGTCTCGGCCGCCGCGCCGATCCGGCCCGCCGTTCTCGTGAAGACCCGCTCCATGCCGTCGTCCTCGCTCACGGAGCACCTCCCCGGGTGGCGCCGAGCTCTTTCATGAGGGGATGAACGAGCCCGTGCTCCCGCAGACGGTCGAACGCGTCGCGCAGTTCGAGCTCGAACGGTCGGCCCGAGGCGGTCGTCTCTCCGCGATGGCGCGCGAACACGGCGGCGGCCTCGTCGGTGCGGTCGAGAAACATCAGGGCGATGCCACGCACCAGATCGAAGCCGTTCCGGTCGGGGGCGAGCGGTCCGGCTCGATCGATCGACGCGAGCGCCCCTTCGAACTCGCGGTTCAGCAGCATCGAGATGGCGACGGCGCCGATGCCGTCGACGTCGGCCTTCAGATGGGCGAGGTCGGAGGCATCCGCGGGAGCGACCTTCGCCGCGGCGTCGTCCGCCGTGCGGGCGGCGAGGAAGGCGTCGAGGGCTCCGGGCCGGTCGCCGGTCGTCGATCGCACGAGCGCCAGGGACCGCCCGACCATGCCGGCGAACCGGAGATGTTCGACCCGAGGAGGCGTCTTCCGGTTCAGTTCGACGGCGATCGACAAGGCCTCGGCGAGTGCGGCCGTCGCACCCGCCGTATCCCTCGACTTCGCGATCTGCGCGCCGATCAGAAACAGCGACAGCGCCAGATCCCGGCGATCCTCCTCACTCGGGTTCGGCGAAGCGGCGGCTGCGCGGGCGAGGGCGAGCCCCTCGCGCCACGTCGTCAGTGCCTCGTCGGATCGTCCGGCGGCGGCGAGCAGACGGCCGACGACGTTGATGTCGACGAGCAGCGCTCGCCGCGGCGCCGGATCGTCGGGAGCGGCGGCGGCGAGCGTGCGGCGGTCGGCGACCGCGTCGCGGGCCACCGCCAGGGCCTCGTCGGGATGGCCCTCGGCCTCGAGCATCGGCACCAGCGCTTCGCGGGTGACACTGCCGGCGAGGCTCGGCGACGCGCCGAGTGTGGCGGCGATCGCCAGCGACGCCCGATAGGCGGCGATCGCGCCGGGCCGATCGCCGGCGGCGGCGAGCGCGTCGCCGAGCCGGTCTTCGGCGACGGCGCGTTTCTCGATCCAGCGGTGGTCGCCGGGCGTTTCGGCGGCGAGGGCCCGGCACAGGTCGATCGCCTCGTGCAGCCCCTTCACGGCGTCGTCGTGGCGGCCGAGACGGCCGACGGTCGAGGCGGAGGCGACCAGGAGCCCGACCAGCCGGCCGCGGATCTCGGCGCTGCCGGGGTCGGCCGCGAGAGCGGCGCGCAGGGATCGATCCGCCTCGTCGAAGCGTTCGCCGGCGGCGGCCGTGTCGCCGTCGAGCGCCGCGATCGCGGCCAGTTGTTGCGCCAAGTCCGACACCGCCAGACGTCCCGCCCGATCGACGGGCAGACCGCGGGCCCAGGTCAAGGCCGCCTCGAAGGCGTCCCGGGCGCCGGCTTCGTCGCCCTCCCGGGTCAGGACGGCGCCGAGCAGGCGAGCCGACTGCATCGCCCGGGTCCGCCACTCGAGGTCGTCGGGCAACGTGTCGACGATCGTACGGGCGAAGGCGAGGGCGTCGCGCAGGGCGGTGGCCGCCCCGGCGCGGTCGCCGAGTTCCTCCAGCACCAGGGCGAGGCGGAGGCGCATGTCGTCGGAGTGTCGGCGCCAGAGCTCGTTGCTCGGATCCCGCGAGATCAGGGCGACGTCGATGGCGAGGGCGCGGCGAAAGGAGGCGGCGGCGCCGGTGGGGTTCTTTAGTTTCCACTCGGTGTCGCCGATCTCGCGGTGGCCGATCGCCAGATCGTATTGCCATTCGAGATTGCCCGGATCGGAGGCGGCCAGCGCGAACGCCGAGGTCTGGCCGTCGGTGAAGGCCTTCAGCGCGCCGGCGAAGTCGCCCTTGGCGGTCAACGCCTCGCCGAGGCGCTCCTGGCTCAGGTCGAAGTCGCGGCGGAGCAGGGTGTCGGTCGGAGACTCGCGGGTCAGAGCGGCGGCGAGGTCGCTCGCCGCGCGGAACTCGGCGTCGGCCTCCTCGAGGGAGCCCGCGGCCAGGACCACGTCGCCGATGTTGCGATGAGCGACGGCGACGTTGTGGCGCAACGCCATTTCACCGGGGCGATCCTTCAGCAGGCCTTCGGTCAGGGCGAGGCTGCGGCGAAAGTGGGCGAGGGCGGTGGCGCCGTCGTCGCGTAGCCGGGCCGCCGTGCCGCTGTCCTCGAGGATCAGGGCCAGCAGTTGCGGCAGGCGGGGATCGGTGACGCCGCGGGCGATCGCCGCTTCGAGCGTCGCCTCGGCCCGGGCCCAGGCGGCCTCCGCTTCGGCGGCGTGGCCGAGCTGCGCCTCGATCGAACCGACGAGGTCGTCGCTGTAGGCCTGGCCGTGCACCAGCCGCACAGCGTCGGGCGCGGCGCGGGCCAGTTCGGCATAGAGATCGCGTGACTGTTTCGCGCGGTCGAGAGCGGCGGCGAGGTCGCCGAGCGCCTGCTCGGTCTGGGCGGAGGCGCCGAGCGCCGCCGCATGACCGGCATCGAGATCGGCTCTCTTCTCACCGGAGGAGATCAACTGCTCCTGGAGCCGGCGCGCCTGTTCGAGGATGTCGCGGATCACCGACTTGGGCACCCCGGAGACGTTGCGGAACTTCTGGGCGAGGTCGAAGACGAGCCCGTCGGCGGCGGCCGACGCGGCGGCGAGTGTGTGTTCGGCCCGATCGCGCTGGCGTTCCGCCTCGTGGCCGGCTCGGATCGACACCTGCCACTGCCACGCCGCCACGGCGGCCAAAATCAGCGCGACGGCGAGACCGATGCCGGTGGCGCGGGCCACGCGGCCACGCGCCCGCGCAATCGCCTCGGCGTCGGCGATGCGGCGCTCCTGCGCGGCTCGTTCGGCTTCGCGCCGCGCCTCGGCCACCGCTTCGGCTTCGGCGACGAAGCGGCGGGTGGTCTCCGGTACCTCCTCGCCGAACCGCGCGACGTAGCCAACGGCGGCCTCGAGAAGCGCCGGCGAAACGGCGAGATGGCGGGCGCGATCGTCCTCGGCCGCCTCGACCCAGTCGCGCGCCAGCGGTTCGATCGCGGCGCGGGCGCGGACCAGATGGGCATTCTCCTCCAGGATCGCGACCGCTTCCGGCCAGATCCTCAGGAGAGATTCGTGGGTCGGTCGCACCCGCCCGTCGGCGGCGTCGCCCTCGGCGGTGAGCAGACGATGGGCGACGAAGGATTCGACCAGCGCACGCCGCTCCGGCCGGCCCGCTTCGAACCGGGCGCGATCGAGCACCCCGATCACCGGCGCGGGCCGTCCGCTCGCGGGATCGACCGTCCAGTCGCGGACCAGGCCGACGACGAGATCGGAAAGCGCGCCGCGCGCCGCCGCGTCGAGGCCGTCGAGGGCGGCGGCGGCGGTGAGACTGACCGCCTCGCCGAGGCCGTGGTAATCGTGGAAGCGCAGGACGCCGTCGCCGCGCCGCTCTTCGGCGGCGGCGAGACGCGCGAGCGTCATCTGCATCAGCGGCAGGGCATCGCCCCCACGGGCTTCCGCGATCAGGCGTGCCGCCAGCGTATCGCCGTCCCGGCGCTCGAAGACGAGGGGTGGCGTCGACATCGCCGCCGGTCCGGTCGCCATCTCCTCGAGTTCGCTCGTCGTCGGCGACGTCAGATCGAGCGTGGCTCCGCCGGTCCGCAGCGCCACGAGATCGTCGATCGCCTGGAAGAGCGGATAGGCGTCGGACCGAAGAACCATCACCACCGTGGCGATCCGTCGACGACACAGCCGGGCGAGGAGCGCCGCGAAACGCGTCTGCGTCTCGACCGGCGTCTCCGTCAGCAGTCGCTCCGCCTGATCGATCGCCAGGAGGAGCCGTGCGGGACGGATCTCGTCGAAGCCGGCGGACCGACACCGAGCCTGAGCGGCGGCTGCGAGCGCGGTGGCGAGCGGAGCCGCGGCGACGTCCGGATCGGCCGCCAGCTGCTTGGCGAGGAGCATTCGGTCGGCGAAGGGCGTCTGCCGCAGTTCGGGGCCGAGGGCGTCGTCTCCGAGCAGGGCCTCGGCGAGCGACGCGAAGGGATCGCGTCCCGGCACCACCACCGCGCGACGCCACAGATCGATCTCCGGCACCACGCCGGGCCGGCCGACTTTCGGCATCACGCCGGCGCGCAGCAGCGAGGACTTGCCGGAACCGCTGGCTCCGATCAGCAGGACGAAGGGAACGCGATCGGGCGCGTCGACCTCGACGTCCCGCAGGCGACCCAGGACCTGGCGAACGGCGAGCGAGCGACCGAAGAACACCGTCTGGCGATCCTCGTCGAAGGCGTCGAGCCCCGGATAGGGCGAGCCGAGCCGCGCGCGATCCCACTTCGCGGTTTCCGGTGGAAACCCGCGCCGGGTCAGCCATTGCCGCAGGCATTCTTCGACCTTGACGGCGAAATCGTCGGTCGTGCCGAATTCCTGAAAGGCGGCGAGAAACTCGCCGGCGGGATTGCGGAACCAGGTCTCGAAGAAGGCGGTCAGCCGCTGCCATTGGCTCTCGACTTCCGCGCGGTCGGCGGCATCGAGCGCGACGAGCGGCGCGGTGGGCCGGCGAAAGACGTAGATGTCGGGGATGCCGCGTCCCTGCCGCCGCGCTTCCATGGCGGTCAGGATCTCGTAGGCGGTGCCACTGGGATAACGCTCGCCGGAAGGCATCGGTGGAAACGCCTCCGGCAGCGGCGAACCGAGCCGGGCGCCGAAGATCGCCACCACCAGATCGCAGTCGGCCGCCTCGGGGATCTGTGCCTGGAACGTGTCGTGGGAGGAATAGTATCGCGTCTCCCAGCGGATCGTGCGGATGCGTACCCGCCCCGCATATTCGTCGTCGAGGCGCTCGACGATGGCGTCGATCCGCTCTCGTTCGTGCTGCACATCGGCAGGAGACGAGACGAACACCTGCAGGACGGTCTCTTCGGACATGCGGCGCACCCGATTAGGTCGAGCGACCTCCCACCGTCATGTTCGCGGATCCGACGGCACGACGGACACTAATCCGCTTGCGACGACGGACAATGATTCAGAGCAAATCGTGGCATTTGCACGTCTTCGTCGGGAGCGTGCCGGAGGCACGGCATGGGGGGGCGGCGGCGTGTTCCGAACGGGTCGGCCCGAACCGCCTTCTCGCGGCGCATGGCTTCGTGCGAGCCGGCGATCCCGCCCGAGAAGGTCGAGCGTCTCCGGCGCGGCGAGTTCCACCATGAACCAGCCGAGCTGCGGCAGGCCCATGCGCGGCTGGTGATCGCCGAAGTGACGGCGAATGAACGAGAAATCCGGATCGGCGGATCGAAGGCGGCGCTTCGACCGATGCGCAATCGAGCCTCCGGGCGAGTTCCTGCCCGTAATTCTCTCTCATGGAAAGGAAGGTGGCGCGCCCGAAAGGATTCGAACCTCTAACCCCCAGATTCGTAGTCATGTTATACTTATATATACTTCAAAAATAGTAGAAGTCAAATCCATATTTAGTTGGCATTGTATGCTGTTCGAGGTCTACGATGTAGGGTTTTGGTGAAAGTTTTGCTCTGCAATATGGTGCTGAGGATGGAGGTTGGCGATCAATTCTTAGCAACATCATTGCGGAATGGGCTCGGGCGAGCCAATGAACCGAAATTCAACAAGCCCGCATCTTGCTTCAACGACGATGCGGAAACGTGCGGAAATCGAAGCGCTTGCGCCTCAGGGGCGCTTGAAGGGAACCACGTTTCCGTCATCCAGAAACACCTTCATTCCCTCCTCCTCGACCGTGGCGAGGAACTCGGCATAGGCGGCATCGTCCGAAGGAAAAGGGTCATCCCAAACGATCGAAGTCCGGTTGGCGTTGACCACTTCCAGCGTCCATTGGGATTCGTGTTCGAGACGCGCGATACTCACCTCGACCGACACCCCGTCATGCGTGAAGGGGCCGCAGTGACCGGAAAATACGATATTCGGATCTTTCATGCTTGTACCAACTCTAGAACGGCAGCTGTCTCGGGGAGACTATATATGTCCTCCGGGCGTTCATGAAGTCGGAGGCTTGCGTGAGGCAAGCGCTGTTCCGTCCATGCCACTCGGCGGAGAACGAAGTGAGGGAATCTTTGTGTTTTACAATTTTAGATGTTTATACAACCTGAGCGATACTCGTCATGAGTAGTCTTTCCCCAGAAGCAGATCACCACAGCGTGTGATCGGCGTTCGGGGGATAAGCCGATGCAGTTCAAGTCCATCGTTTCCGCAGTTCTCGCCGTCTCGTGTCTCGCGACCACCGTGACCGTTTCGGCGCCGGCGCAGGCTTATGATGCCGGTGGTGTCGCCGCCGCTGCCGTCTTTGGTCTCGCCGCAGGCGCCATGGTCGGAGCCGCCTCTGCCCAGCAGCCGCGTTATGCCTACCCGGCGCCCGCCTATGTCGGCTACTACCCGGTCCGCGCCCACCGCGTCTGCGAGTTCCGTCCCCGTTACAACCGTTGGGGCGAAGAGATCGGCGCGCGCCGTGTCTGCTGGCGCGAAGCCTATTGATCGATCGGCGCCGGGCCGGAGGAAGCTCCCGCCGACCGTCACCTCCGGCTCCATCCAGTTGCGAGACCGTCATGACCATCCGCTTCGCCACCATCGCCACGATCGCTCTCGCCGGGCTCATCGGCTCACTCGCTTGCGCCGATCGCTCCGAAGCGGCGACCCTCACCGCCCGCGTCACCGAAGCACAGGGAAAGCCGTGCAGAACCGTCGGCTCAGGCTCGGAGTTGTCGACCTACACC
>ERZ1645187.1853-NODE-1853-length-19150-cov-43.944907_pt1 | contig 19150 bp, 14 predicted proteins | sample MGYA00575352_ERZ1645187 | MGnify/ENA primary metagenome ERZ1645187 (study PRJEB40837, sample SAMN11349314) | freshwater sediment metagenome | isolation source: river sediment | host: Sediment | place: India: Wazaribad , New Delhi | collected 2017-02-21 ... | reverse complement strand
GAACCGCGTCAGCTGGCTGCTGATCCGCTTCATGGCGGTCATGGTGCCGCTGGTGTTGCTGCTCAACGGATTCACCAAGGGCGACTGGCTGCAGGCCTTGTTGTTTGCGCTGTCGATCGCGGTCGGGCTGACGCCGGAAATGCTGCCCATGGTCGTGACGTCGACGCTGGCCCGTGGCGCGGTGTTCCTGTCGCGCAAGAAAGTGATCGTGAAGCGGCTGGACGCGATCCAGAACTTCGGCGCGATGGACGTGCTGTGCACCGACAAGACCGGCACGCTCACCCAGGACCGCATCGCGCTCGCGCAACATCCGGACCCCTGGGGCGCGGAGTCGGCCCAGGTGCTGCAGCTGGCCTATCTCAACAGCCATTACCAGACCGGACTGAAAAACCTGCTCGATGTGGCGGTGCTCCAGCACGTTGATCTCCATCGCGAACTGAATGTGGCGATGGATTACGCGATGGTGGACGAGATGCCGTTCGATTTCAGCCGGCGCCGCATGTCGGTGGTGGTCGCCGAACGCAACCAGCGCCATCTGCTGATCTGCAAAGGCGCGGTCGAGGAGGTGCTGTCGGTGTGCTCGAACGTTCGGCGGGGCGATCGCACCGAGCCCCTCGACGCGGCCCAGCTGGAGCGCCAGCGCACCCTGACAAACAGTCTGAATGCGCAGGGCCTGCGGGTGGTCGCCGTCGCGGTGAAGGAGCTCCCGCCCGACAAGGTGGACTACAGCGTGGCGGACGAGGAAGCCCTGACCCTGATCGGCTACATCGCCTTTCTCGATCCGCCCAAGGAAACCACCGCGCCGGCGCTGGCCGCGCTGGCGCGCCATGGCGTCTCCGTCAAGATCCTCACCGGTGACAACGAGGTTGTCACCGCCAAGGTCTGCCATGATGTCGGACTGCCACCCGGCCAGGTGCTGCTGGGCTCGGAGGTCGAAGCGCTCGATGACCGCCAGCTCGCCGCCCGCGCCGAAGCCACGACCGTCTTCGCCAAGCTCACGCCGGCCCACAAGGAACGCATCGTTCGCCTGCTCAAGGGAAACGGGCATGTCGTCGGCTTCATGGGCGACGGCATCAACGACGCGGCCGCGTTGCATGTGGCCGACATCGGCATCTCGGTCGACACCGCGGTCGACATCGCCAAGGAGGCCGCCGACATCATCCTGCTGGAAAAAAACCTGCTGGTTCTCGACCAGGGCGTGCTGGAAGGCCGGCGCACCTTTGTCAACATGCTGAAGTACATCCGCATGACGGCCAGCTCCAATTTCGGCAACGTGCTGTCGGTGCTGGTGGCCAGTGCCTTCCTGCCATTCCTGCCGATGCTGCCGATGCAGTTGCTGGTCCAGAACATGCTGTACGACCTCGCCCAGTCGGCCATCCCCTTCGACCGGGTGGACGACGAACTGGTGGCCAGCCCGCTGCGCTGGGATGCGGCCGCGATCGGTCGGTTCATGGTGTGCTTCGGGCCGGTCAGTTCGGTGTTCGACCTGAGCCTGTTCGCGGTCATGGCGTGGGTCTTCGGTGCCAGCACCCCGGCCCATCAGACGCTGTTTCAATCCGGCTGGTTTGTCTTTGGTGTGCTGACGCAGACCCTGGTGGTGCACCTGATCCGCACGCCGCTGATTCCCTTCGTCGAGAGCCGCGCCGCCAGCCCGCTGCTGTTGATGACGCTGGCAATCTCCGCCGTGGCTCTGTTGCTGCCAATGGGGCCCCTGGCGCCTCATTTCAAGCTGCAAGCCTTGCCGCCCACGTATTTCGGGTGGCTGTTGCTGCTGCTCGCAGGCTACGCCGGCCTCGCCCAAGCCATGAAGTCCTGGTACCGCCGGCGTTACGGGTGGGCCTGACGCGCGGACGACCGCGAGGTCGCCAGAACCCGGCCGATCTTGCCGCTGAGCCCCCGCTTCAGAGGCAACCCGAGTTCTTCGACCACGGAGAGGCCGGGCAGGCCATGGGCTACAGCAAAGGCTTGCATCGCGTCCCGGCAACGGCCCATGGCGGCGCGGGCTTCCTGGTCGTCGCCCGGCAGGCGAACAGCCAGGGCATGCGGGCCGATCTGCCGAATCTGAAAGTCGTAGACGCCCGCCTGCTCCTCAATCAGAGTGGTCAAGGCCATGGGCAACAGGGTGACGCGCCGTCCGCCCGGCGCGGTCAGCACCAGCGGTTCGTCGCGGCGCCCCTGCACCTCGATCACCGGCAGCGCGGAGCCGCAGGCGCAGGGTTCGTCAAAGAGGGTGATCTGGTCGCCGAGTTCGTAGCGGATCAGCGGCTGCACCGTGTTGGCCAGGTGGGTCAGCAGGCAGCTGTGCGACATGCGTCCCGGGGGGACGACTCGCCCGTGTTCGTCCACCGGCTCGAGAATCACCCAGTCGGCGTTCAGGTGCATGCGACCGTGGCCGCACTCCCATCCCATGCTCAGGAACTCGGAGGCGCCAAAGCTGTTGCGCACCGAACAAGCCAACACCCGCTCGATGTGTCGGCGCGCCGCCATTCCCAGCGTTTCGCCACCCGTCCAGATTTCGCGCGGGAGGAAGGTCAGTGCGCCTCGCCCGGCTTCGTCGGCCAGCAGAGAGGCCACCGTGGGATAGGTGGCGATCACCGTCGGCGCAAACGCGTTGAGCGCGGCGATCAGTTCCGGCACCGGTTGCATGATCGAAAAGCTGCGGAAGTTCAGGCGCATCCACGGATTGAGCTGACGCCATCGTTCGATCGATACATGGCTGGCAAAGTGGCCGCCGATGGCGCCCACAAAGGCCAATCGCTCGCCCAGGTACAGCGGATCGGACCAACGCCACAGCGACCGCGGTGCGCTGCGGCGCAGCGCCTCCAGGGCGTCATAAACGGCCATGGTGGCCGAATCCTGAACGAACACGCCAGGCTGCAGGCTTGTGCCCGAACTTTCCCAGATCACGTAGCGGCCCAGGTACGGCTCGCCCATCCGCCGTGGATCGGCCGTGAACGCCTTCAACTCGTCCAGGCGCAGCCGGGGGTCGCTCACCCAGTCATGAAAACGTGTCATCAAGGCAGCGCGTGTCACCGTGGGCAGACCGGCCAGTGGCGTGTCTGACCCCAGGCCGGCCAGGTGGTCGCGATAGAACCGGGAATCGCGAGTCGCAGAGGCCAGCAATCCACGCAGTCGTGCCTGCTGCCTCGCCGCCAGGCCAGCCGCCGATCCCCGCCCGGTCGCCAGCACGTCCAGCGAGACCGAGGTGAGCCGCAACGGGTCAAACACGGGGTTCATGGACCCATGCTAGGAGCTTCCCCCGGGGTGGTCTTGCGCTGGATCAAGCGTGCCCGAACCGGGCCCCGCCAACCGAGCCCCGGCGTTCGAGGCGAAACGCGCCCGTTCTTGACCCGGATCAACGGCACCATGTCAACTGCCTTCGACAATGGCACCAACCTCATCGACAAGACACGCGGCAAGCGTGCATGCAAGGCGAGGTTTCCGATCATGACCCGACCCCACCCCAAGACCTCCAACCACACGTCGCCACCGCGCGTCGAAGAAACCCCCACCCAACGCCTGGATCGTCTGGTGCACGCCGCAGCGGCACCCGTCACCGGATCGCTGTCGCCGATCTCCATGGCCTTGGCCATGGCCGATTGGGCCTGGCATCTGGGCGTGTCTCCCGGTCGCCAGATGGAGCTGGCCGCGCTGGCCACGCAGTTGGCGCGCGATACCCTGAGCCCGGAATCAACCGAGAACATCGAGCAGGCCGCGATCGACGACGACCCCAGGTTCCGGCACGAAGCCTGGGGGCGTTGGCCGTTCAGCCAGTTGCGTACGGGGTTTCGCAACACCGAAGCGTTCTGGCGCGAGGCCTCCCAGGTACCCGGCATGACAGCGCACCATGCCGACCTGACCCGGTTCTTCGCGCGGCAATGGCTGGGCGTGATGGCGCCCGCGAACTGGCTGGCCACGAATCCGGTGGTTCTGCAGGACGTGGCCGAGTCGGGCGGCGCCCATCTCGTCAAGGGCCTGCGCAACTGGATGGCCGACACCAGCGGCGTTCCGACGGCTGAGGATCTCGCACAACAGGACCGGTTCAAGGTGGGCCGCGACGTCGCGGTCACGCCCGGCAAGGTGGTTCACCGCAACCGGCTGGTGGAACTGATCCGCTACGACGCCCAAACGGCCACCGTGCATCCGGAGCCGGTTTTCATCATCCCGTCGTGGATCATGAAGTTCTACATCCTGGATCTGTCGCCACAGAACTCGATGGTGCGCTACCTCGTGGAGCAAGGCCACACGGTGTACATGCTGTCCTGGCGCAACCCGGACGCGTCCGACCACAACCTGACGATGGACGACTACCTCAAGCTCGGCGTGCTGGACACCTTGCAGGCGATCGGCCACCTGCAGGACAAGCCCCATCCGGTTCATGCCATGGGTTACTGCCTGGGTGGAACCTTGCTGGCCATCGCGGCGGCCGCGCTGGCCAAGGCCGGGCGGCGTGGCGTGATGGGCTACACGGGCCCGCCACCCCTGAAGACCTTGACCCTGCTGGCCGCGCAGACCGATTTTTCAGAGCCCGGCGAACTGGGCCTGTTCATCGACGAAAGCCAGATCGGCTTCCTGGACAACATCACGCTGGGGCAGGGCTACCTCAGCGGCAAGCAGATGGCGGGATCGTTCCAGTTCCTGCACTCGCGCGACTTGGTCTGGACCCGGCGCATGCGTGAGTACCTGATGGGCGAGCGCGAACAGCCCAACGACCTGATGGCCTGGAACGCCGACACGACCCGCATGCCGGCGCGCATGCATCACGAGTACCTGACCTCGCTGTACCTGAACAACGCGCTCGCCACCAGCAGCTACCGGGTGGACGGACGGGCCGTCTCGTTGGCCGATCTACGCCTGCCGATCTTCATGGTCGGAACCGAGCGCGACCACATCTCGCCGTGGCGTTCGGTCTACAAGCTGCACCACTTGTGCGACGCCGAAATGACCTTCGTGCTGACCAGCGGGGGCCACAACGCCGGCATCATCTCCGAGCCTGGCCACGCGCACCGCAGCTACCGGATGGCCGCGCGTCCCGCGCACGGACCCTGGATCGAACCCGAGGAATGGATGATGCACGCGACGCCCCACGAGGGATCCTGGTGGCCGGCCTGGCATCAGTGGCTCGCGGCGAAATCGTCGCGCAAGCAGGCGGCGCGCCCGGTTGGTGCGCACGCGGTGCTGGGCGACGCGCCGGGCGAGTACGTCTTGCAGCGTTACGCCGAGTGAGCCCCGGCCGGTGACGGCACCGGATCGCCACCGCGCTCGGCGTCATGATTGGCTGGCCCGTCCTGGGCGTCGGCCATGATCGGCCCGGGCACAGCCTTGCGCGCCAGAAGGGTGTAGACCGTTGGCACCACAAAGATCGTCAGCAGTGTGCCCAGCGACATACCCCCGACGATAACCCAGCCGATCTGACGCCGGCTCTCCGAACCGGCCCCCTCCGCCAGCGCCAGCGGGATCGCGCCCAGCACCATGGCGCCGGTGGTCATCAGAATGGGGCGCAAGCGCTGGGACGCGCCCTTCACCACCGCCGCCGTCATCTCCATGCCCTGCTCGCGCAACTGGTTGCTGAACTCCACGATCAGGATCCCGTGCTTGGTGATCAGTCCCACCAGCGTGATCAGCCCGATCTGCGAATAGACGTTGAGCGAGCCCCCCGACCATTGCAACGCCAGCAGCGCGCCGATCATCGACAGGGGCACCGACAGCATGATGATCAGCGGATCGACGAAGCTCTCGAACTGCGCGGCCAGCACCAGAAAGATGAACAGGAGCGCCAGCGCGAACACGATGCCCAGCGCGCCCTGCGAGTTTCGGAACTCGCGTGAGGTGCCGTTGAGGTCGGTGGTGTAGCCGGGCTTGAGCAACCGGGACGCCGTGGCATCCAGGAAGTCGAGCGCCTGGCCCAGCGAATAGTCCGGTGCCAGGTTGGCGGTGATCGACACCGAGCGGCGCTGGCTGAAGTGGTTGAGCTCCCGAGGCGCCACCGACTCGCGCACCGTGACGAGCGACGAGAGCGGAATCATGGTTTCGTTGCGCCCGCGCACGAAGATCTTCTCCACGTCGTCCGGTGTGTCGCGGCCACTTGCCTGAGTCTGCACGATCACGTCGAATTGCTCGCCTTCGCGCTTGTAGCGCGTCACCTGACGCCCGCCGAGCATGGTTTCGATCGCGCGGGCCACCACGTCGATGCTGACGCCCATGTCCGCCGCCTTTTCGCGGTTGACGTCGATCTTGAGCTCGGGCTTGTTCAGGCGCAGGTCGATGTCGGCGCTCACGATGCCCGGGTTCTTGGCGATCTCGTCCATGAACTGGCGCGTCACGGCGGCCAGGTTCTGGTAGCTGTCGGTTGAGATCAGCACGAAGTTCACCGGCCGCTCGCGAAAACCCTGCCCGAGTGAGGGTGGCGTGATCGGAAACGCGGTCACGCCCGGCAGAGCCGCCATCTTGGGCTGCAGTTCCCTGGCCACGTCCAGTACGGAGCGTTCGCGCTGGTCCCAGTCAATCGCGCGGAAGAACACATTGGCCTGTGACACGGTCGGATTTCCGGAGGACACGAAGATCCGGTCGAACTCCTTGTAGGGCTGCCCCATGCGTTCGATCGCCGCCACATAGCGGTTGGTGTATTCCAGCGTGGCGCCGTCCGGTGCGGTGACCACCGCCAGCACTTGGCCACGATCTTCCAGCGGCGACAGTTCGCGTTTCATGCCCGGCAGCACCAGCGCAATGCCGATGCCGGACAGCGCCATCACACCGATCACGATCCATCGCGCATCCATCAGCCAGCGGCGCAGCGAATGACTCGCGCCGACCTGCGAGCGACTGCGATCGTAGCGGGCGGTCACCAGCCAGGTGAGCGCCTGTTGGTAACGGTTGGTCAGCGCGGTCAGCCATGATTCCATGTGGCGGTCAAACCAGCTCGGATTGGGGTTGTGCTTCAGCAGCAGCGAACACATCATCGGCGAGAGGGTCAAGGCCACAAAGCCCGACACCGCCACCGCCCCGGCCAGCGCGAGCGCGAACTCGATGAACAGGCGGCCGGTTCGACCCGGCGTGAACGCCAGCGGTGCGTACACCGCCACCAGGGTGAGCGTCATCGCCACCACCGCGAAGCCCACTTCGCGCACGCCCTTGATCGAGGCCGAGAACGGGTCCATGCCTTCCTCGATGTGACGATAGATGTTCTCGAGCACGACGATCGCATCGTCCACCACCAGGCCGATCGCCAGCACCAGGGCCAGCAGGGTGAGCGTGTTGATGGTGAAGCCGGCCATCGCCATCAACGCGAAGGTACCGATCAGGCACACCGGAATGGTGACGATCGGAATGATCGAGGCCCGCACCGTGCGCAGGAAGACGAAGATCACCAGGGCCACCAGGACGATGGCCTCCACGATGGTCCTGAACACACTCTGGATCGACTTTTCGATAAAGACCGAGTTGTCGTTGGCCACGTCGATGGAGATGCCGGGTGGCAGATCGGCCTTGAGTTTTGGGATCATCGCGCGCACGCCGCGGCTGAGCTCCAGCGGGTTGGCCGTGGCCTGGCGGATCACCCCGGCGGTGATGGACACCCGCCCGTTCAGGCGCGAGCCACTGCGCTCGTCCGCCGCGCCTTCTGCCACCCGCCCCACGTCGCGGATGCGCACGGGAAACCCGTTGGCGTTCTTGATGATGATGTCCGAGAACTGGGCAGGCCGGGTCAGATCGGTCTGAGAGGTGACGCTGAATTCGCGCTGCGTCGATTCGATGCGCCCGGCCGGTACCTCCAGGTTGCTGCGCCGGATCGCGTCTTCGGCGTCCTGCGTGGTGAGCTTGTACGCGGCCAGCTTGTCCGGGTCGAGCCAGACACGCATCGCGTATTTTCGCTCCCCGAAGATGCGCACGTCGGCCGCGCCGGTCACCGTCTGAAGCCGGGGCTTGACGATGCGGTTGACCAGGTCGTTGATCTCCAGGCCGCTCAGGGTGTCGCTGTTGAAAGACAACCAGATCACCGGAAAGGCGTCGGCCTCCACCTTCGCGATCACGGGTTCATCGATGGCCTGGGGCAGGCGGTTGCGCACCCGGGACGTCCGGTCACGCACTTCGGCGGCGGCGGCGTCCGCGTCCTTTTCAAGGCGGAAACGCACCGTGATCTGCGACTGCTCGGCGCGGCTGATGGACGTGATCACGTCGACCGCGTCGATGCCGGCAATCGAATCCTCCAGTGGCTTGGTGACCTGCGACTCCATGACCTCAGCCGATGCGCCGGGGTAGCGCACGCTGACCGTCACCACCGGTTCGTCGATCTTCGGGTACTCGCGAACCGACAGCTTGGTGAAACTCACCAGCCCGATAAGCACCACAAGCAGCGAAAGAACCGTCGCAAACACCGGGCGACGGATGGAAACTTCGGAGAGCTTCATGACATCACCTCAAGCTGGGCCGACTCAGGGCCGGCCCGTTGCGCTGCCAGCGCCGCCCTTGCGATCGCCGGCCTGGCGGTCGACACTCTTGGCGGAAGAACTGGCGCCCGAATCGACCAGGCACGGATTCGGCCCTTCGGGCGGCTCGGGCAGCGCGGCGAGCCGGGATGGCAGGGCTGGCGACGATGCCCCGCCAGCCATCGCCGACGCCTGGGCTGGTACCGACGCGGTCGAGGCTGGAGCAACGGGTGCGGACGACGCCCGGGCCGGCGCCATCGACTCGGGCACGCGCCCGGAAGCTGGCGCGCTGGCGGCACCAGCGGGGCCACCCTCTGAACGCGCGCGATTGAGGTCCAGAATGCGAAGCGGCGAGCCGTCTCTCTGGATCCGCTGCTGACCGGCGATCACCACCGTGTCGCCCTCGCCCAGACCCTCGGCGATTTCGACCTTGCCGGGTCGCCGGATGCCCACCTTGACCTCCACGCGCTGCGAGATCTTGCTGCCTGCCTCGGGACCATCGACAACCTTGATCACGTAGGCCTTCTGCCCCTGCGGCACGATGGCTTCCTCGGGCACCACCTTGGCATTGTCCCGCTCGCCAAAGACCGGCGTGACCCGGGCGAACATCCCAGGACGCAACTGCAACTGGCGATTGTCGATACAGGCGCGCACACCCACCGACCGGCCGTTCGCATCCAGCAGCGGGTCGACCGCCTGGATCAGCGCGTTGAAACGACGCCCGGGCAGGGCATCAAAGTCCACCTGCGCCCGCTGCCCCCTGCGGACCTTGGCCTGAAAGCGCTCGGGCAGACGGAAATCCACATAGACCGCGTCAATGTCCTCGATGTTGACGATGTCGGCGCCGTCCTTGAGGTAGTCGCCCGGGTTGACCTGGCGAATCCCGGCGATGCCGTCAAACGGCGCCTTGACCTTCAGCCGGTCCACCGTGGCCTGCGCCAGCGCCACCTTGGCCTGCGCCACCTCGAGGTTGGCCGCGCTCTCGTCCACCGAACGTTGACTCACGAACTTCTGCGCCAGCAGTTCCTGGTTTCGCCTGTGGTTGGCCGTGGCAATGGACAGTTCAGCCTGACTCTGCTTGAGCTGGGCAGCGGGCAACTGGTCATCGAACTGAACCAGCAACTGGCCTTTTCGCACCCGCTCACCGTCGCGGAAGTTGAGCTGGGTGATGCGCCCGCTGACCTCCGGACGCAAGACCACACCCTGACGAGAGCGCAGGCTGCCCACAGCCTGGGTGTCGTCAGTCAGGCGCATGAGTTCCACGCGTGCCACCTCCACCGCAGCCGCCCGCGGGGCTCCAGGGGCGCTGGCACCCGCCTGAGGCGCCGAGGCGGTCGGCGACGAACCCTCCGTCCGGACGGCGGGCTTGTTCTGATACCACCAGGCTGCGCCCGAGGCTGCGGCGATGCCGACGACGGCGACCACGGTGTAAAGAGTTCTGAATGCCATGGGCAGTTGGGTCAGGTGTGCAGGATCGGGGCGACGTTTCGCCCTGGGCGCAATCCAGTGCAATGTAGCACCGTGGCGGTCCGACTGCCGACGCCGGAATCTCCGGAACGGCCACTACCAGGTGTCCAAGCCACCGGATGGACCAACGCTTTACACGCGGAGCTCTTCAACGTCGGCTCAGCACCTCAGCGACGCCCCGGTTTGCCAGCGCATCCGCGCGCTCGTTGCCCGGGTTGCCTGCATGTCCCCGCACCCAGTGCCATTCGATGCGGTGCCCGGACGTCGCGACGAGTTCATCCAGGCGCTGCCACAACTCAACGTTCTTGACCGGCTGCCTTGACGCCGTGCGCCAGCCCTTGGCCTTCCAGCCATGAATCCATTCGGTGATGCCCTTGCGCACATATTCGCTGTCGAGGTACAGCGACACGTGGCAGGGCCGCTTCAGCGCCGCGAGGGCCTCGATCACCGCCGTAAGTTCCATGCGGTTGTTGGTGGTGGACAGTTCGCCGCCCGACAGTTCCTTTTCGGTCGTTCCCGACTTCAGCAGTACGCCCCAACCGCCTGGCCCGGGATTGCCCTTGCAGGCGCCATCGGTGTGGATTTCAACGTGATTCAAGCACTTTTTCCTTTTTTCCCAGCTTCGGCTGGTGATAGTTTGCTATTGAAACCGGACTGTTTGCGAGCGAGATGGCGGGTTTCCAGGCCGGGCTCAACAGCCGCGCGCCGTGTACCCGCTTGACCCCGACAATGAAATAGGCGGCGCCAAAGATAGGCCACCAGCGCGCGCCGAGTCGATCCATCCAGCCGAAGCGGTTCAGCCAGTGCCCCGAGCGCACCGCCGGGCGGTAACACCCGAAGCGGCTGGATTCGACCTCGAAGTTCAGCAGGCGCAGCCAGTCGCGCAAACGCCAGTAGCCGATGAACTCACCGCGATCGGGCAGAAACGGTTCGCCAAGGCCGACGCGCCGCATCAGGCGGGCGCGCCGTTGCCGCAAACCCCAGAGGCTGGCCGGATTGAGGCCGCTGATCACCACACGGCCTTCGGGCACCAGCACCCGCCCGACCTCGCGCAAGGTCGCATGGGGGTCGGCATTGAGTTCGAGCGTGTGCGGCAGGATCACCAGATCCAGGCTGTTCTCGGCGAACGGCAGCGCCGAGTATTCGGTCCACAGGCAGGTGGCGCCGCCCGCGACCGCCTCACCGGGACCTTCCGCCGGTGCATGGGCATGCGTTGCGGGTGCCGACACGGCACCGGATGCCTGGGCACACCCCGCCCGGTCCAGCGCCAACCAGCGGTGGGGCATGCGGTTGGCGGCCAGCGCATCGAGCTCGGACAAACCGAGTTGCAGGGCGTGATACCCGAACACGTCGGCGACGGCCTGCTCGAACTGGGCCCGTTCCCACTCCAGCAGGTAGTGGCCTGGCGCGGTCTGGAACCATGCTTCCAAACCGGCGGTGCTTTCTATAATCGCTCTCTCCATGAACTTGATTGCGCTGTCGGCCTTTGCCGACAACTACATCTGGCTTCTGCACGACGGTCGCCGTGCGCTGGTGGTCGATCCGGGCGACCCGCAACCGGTGCTGGCCGCATTGCAGGACCTGGGGCTGCAACTGGAGGCCATTCTAGTCACGCACCACCATCCGGACCACACCGGCGGGGTGGCGGTACTGCGCGCGCAGACCGGTGCCACGGTCTGGGGTCCTGCGCGCGAGGCCATCCCTGAACCGTTCACGGCGCTGGCGGACGGCGATGCGGTGACGACGGTCGGGACCGTCTGGTCCGTGCTGGAGGTGCCGGGCCACACCGCTGGCCACATCGCCTACTATGCCGACGATGTGGATGGCGCGCCCTTGCTCTTTTGTGGTGACACCCTGTTCAGCGGCGGATGCGGGCGCCTGTTCGAGGGCACGCCCGCGCAGATGCTTGCCTCGCTGGACCGTCTCGCCGCCCTGCCCGGCAACACGCGGGTGTGCTGCGCCCACGAGTACACGCTGTCGAACCTGCGGTTCGCCCGGGCCGTCGAGCCCGGCAACGAAACGCTGCGCCGGTATGAAGGCGACTGCCTCGCCTTGCGCGAGCGCGCCGCGCCAACCCTGCCGTCCACGATCGCCCTGGAGCGACAGATCAATCCGTTCTTGCGGAGCCGTGACCCGGCCGTGAAATCGGCGGTCCAGGCGTGGCGAAGCACGGCCGACGACGAGATTGCCGTCTTCGCGACACTTCGCCAATGGAAGAACGAACACCGATGAACACTTGGCGCCTGCTGAAGCTGGCGTGCGCGACGCTCGCCCTCTTTCTGGCCGGATGCGCCACGCCCATGAGCAGCTCGACCGAAAAAGGTCCGGAATCGTCCGAGCCGGCGCGCGGCGCCGTGCTCGCCACCCCGGCAGAACCGGCCGCCGGTACCGCCGAAATTGTCCAGCCGCTCGCCGCCGCGCAGGCCGCCAGCCAGGCGGTGGCCATGCTGCAGCCTCCGGCTGACCTGTGGGAGCGCATCCGCCGCGGCTTTGCGATGCCGAATCTCGACACCGAACTGGTGCGCGACCGCGAGCAATGGTACGCGGCCCGCCCCGACTACATGCTGCGCATGACCGAGCGCTCGCGCAAATACCTGTTCCACATCGTCGAGGAACTGGAGCGCCGCGACATGCCGACCGAACTCGCCCTGCTGCCGTTCATCGAGAGCGCCTTCAATCCTCAGGCCGTGTCCAGCGCGAAAGCGGCGGGCATGTGGCAGTTCATGCCCGCCACCGGCACTTATTTCGACCTCCGACAGAACGCCTTTCGCGACGACCGGCGCGCGGTGCTCGACTCCACCCGGGCGGCGCTGGACTACCTCCAGAAGCTGTATCGGATGTTCGGCGACTGGGAACTCGCGCTGGCCGCCTACAACTGGGGCGAGGGCAGCGTTGGCCGGGCGCTGGCCCGCAACAAGGCGGCCGGTCTGGGTCTGAAATACACCGACCTCACCATGCCCGCCGAAACACGCTACTACGTACCCAAACTGCAGGCGGTGAAAAACATCATCGCCTCGCCCCAGAGCTTCGGCGTGCGGCTGCCGGAGATTGGCAACCACCCGTTCTTCGACTCGGTCCCCATCAACCGCGACATTGACGTGGCGCTGGCAGCGCAACTGGCCGAAGTCTCGGTCGACGATTTCAAGGCGTTGAATCCGTCGATCCACCGCCCGGTGATCATGGCGGCCGGCACGCCAAACATTCTGTTGCCTTGGGACAACGCAGCCGTTTTCGAGCGCAACCTCAAGGACTACAACGGCACGCGCCTGGCCAACTGGACCGCCTGGGTTGCCCCGACGACCATGAAGGCCGCGGATGCGGCACGGCAGGTCGGGATGAAGGAAGACGAATTCCGCAGCGTGAACAGCATCCCGCCGAACATGCTGATCAAGGTCGGCTCCTCGCTTCTTGTGAAACGATCGGCGACGCTGGACACCGACGTCGCCCCCCACGTGGCCGACAATGGGCAACTGGCCCTGGCGCCCGAGGTGGTGCTGAGGCGCAGTGTGATCCGGGCCCGCCTGGGCGACACCGCCGCCGTGCTGTCAAAGCGCTACGGGGTCAGCGCCGCCAGTCTGGCCGAATGGAATCCCGGGCTGGGCGCCGGCGCCTTGCGCAAAGGTCAGTCTGTGGTGGTGTTCCTTCCGGTGCGCGCCAAAGCCCCCACCGCGCAACGCGCTCAGGGGTCAGCCGCCAGCCCCCGAGCCACCGCCCCCAAGGCGGGCTCCCGCGCCAGCGCCAAACTGGCGTCCAGGACCGCGGCGAAACCCGCTGCGAAGCCGGCGGCCCAGGCCGCGCCGAAGACCAAACGCTGAGTCCGCGGTCGTTGTGGCGGGGCGTCGGGGCGGTCCCGCGCAACCGCCACCCGGCGTTTCAGGCCTTGAACCGATCCTTGGCGACGCGGGCAAAGGCGTTGGTGTAGGTGCGGCCCAGGTTGACCCGGTCTTCCCGGATGGAGGGATCGGTCTCGGCCAGCACCCGCAGCGCCGCGCGGGGACCCTCCGCCGGAATCAGGCCGTCGAACGAAAACGATTCGATCACCCTGGCCAGCGACATCAGGTACAGCCCGCGGTCGCCCAGCAGATAGCTTTCGGGCAGGATGCGGATGATGTCACCCGGCCCGGCGGTGCGCAGCCACTTCAACGCGCGGACAATTCCGCTCGCCAATGCCTGGCACACGTCGGGATGCTTCTGCACGTAGTCGATTGGCGCGCAGAGGGCGCCGCCCGGCATCGGCCCGCCCAGTTGGACCTGCGTGCCCGTGAGCGTTCGGGTGTCCGCCAGGATCTTCACGTCACCCCGCTGTTCCAGCATCGTCATCACGGGCTCCAGCGTGCTGATCACGTCGATCTGCCCGGTGCGAAGCGCGTTCAGCGCGTCAACGCCCACGCCGACGCTGACGAGACTCACGTCCGCAACGCCCAGGCCCGCGCGACCCAGCATCGTGGTGACGAGTGTCTGGCTGACCGAGTCGATCGCCGAAACGCCAATGCGCCGCCCCCTCAGGTCGGACGGGTGGCGGAACTCCGCCAGCGTGCGGGTGGACACGCCAACCGACGCCTGCGGCACGCGGCTTTGCATCACGAAGGCCTGGATGCCCTGTCCACGTGCCTGTAGCCGAATGGTGTGCTCGAACGCACAACTCGCCACCTCCGCCCCGCCAGTGGCCAGCAGACGCAGCGCCGTCGCTTCATCGGCGCAGTCGATCAGGCTGACGTCCAGACTTTCGGCCTTGAAAAATCCCAGCTTCGCGGCCAGGGTCAGGGGCAGGCAGGACATGGCGTTTCGGCCGCTCACGGCGACCGCCACGGCGCCGTCGTCGCTGCGGACTTGTGCCCGCGCGGTCCGACCCGCAACGGCCGACACCACCAGTGCAGCCGCCGCGGTGAACGCTCGTCGTCGAATGGAAACGGGATGATGCACGTCGACCCTCGCCTGCCCTTGTTGTTCTGAAGACAAGCGTAGCCAATGACCTTCGACCCCGCATCGGGGATCATCCCGAGCGGGTTTTCACTGAATCCCGGTGCGGCCGACGAATCGCTCAGCGATAGCCGATGAACAGGATGCCGATGTTCACCAGCAAGGCCAGCGTCCAGACCACCGATCGAACGGTGGGAATGCCGGCCACGTACATCATGATGTAGGTGATTCGCAGCAGGATGAACGCGAGGGCCAGCACGTCGAGGCGCGCCTGATTCGCGCCCAGCAGGTGCGCGATGATCACCGCCCCGATGAAAAAGGGCAGCGCCTCGAAGCTGTTGGCCTGCGCAGCGTTGGCGCGGGCCCGCCAGTCGGTCTGGCTGGCCAGCCAGGCACGCGGGTTGGCGTTGTCATAGCCGCCTTCGCGGCGCGGTTTGTTGAACATGCCCCATTTGGCGATGGCCGCACACAGGATGGGGAGCAAGGCCGCGACCAGCACACAGCCGTAAGCGATGGTGAAGTGCCCCGTCATCAAGCTCTGGTTCATTTTCGATCCCCTTTCCGCTTCTTTCCAGCATCGAACGGTCATCAGACGCTACAAAACCCGAAAACGCCGGGCGCCGCCCGCTGCCGGCCTCAGCGCCGGTCCACCATCGCGTGGGCGATGGTGCCCAGGTCCACGTACTCCAGCTCGCTGCCGGCCGGCACTCCCCGCGCCAGCCGCGTCACCTGCAGGCCTCGCAGACGCAAGGCTTCTCCGATCACGTGCGCCGTCGCCTCGCCTTCCGCAGTGAAGTTGGTCGCCAGGATCACCTCGCGCACATCGCCGTCGGTGGCCCGGTCGAACAGCTTCTGCAGACCGATCTCCTTCGGCCCGATGCCGTCCAGCGGGCTGAGTTTGCCCATCAGCACGAAATACAGGCCACGAAAGGCGCCGGTGCGCTCCACCGCCGATTGGTCCGCTGGCGTTTCGACGACGCACAGCTTGCTGTGGTCACGCCCGGCGTCCAGGCAGGTGGCGCAGACCTCGGCTTCGGTGAAGGTGTGGCAGCGTGCGCAGTGCCGGATCCGCTCGGTCGCTTCCTGGAGGGAACGCGCCAGCAGTCGGGCGCCGTCGCGGTCGTGCTGCAGCACGTGAAACGCCATGCGCGAAGCCGACTTCACACCGACACCCGGCAGCCGGCGCAGCGCCAGGATCAGCGCGTCAAGGGCATTGGTGTCGGACATCGCTCGGAACAGCCGGCGTGAGCACGGACCCTGTCAACCACCTGCGCCGTCAATCGGGCGTTCCGGCGGTGCGCCGACAGGCAGGGGGGGCTCAGAACGGAAATTTCATGCCCCCTGGCAGGCCGGGCATGCCGGCCGTGAGCTTGCCCATCTTTTCCTGGGAGGTCTCCTCGGCCTTGCGCACGGCCGCGTTGAAGGCGGCGGCGACCAGGTCTTCCAGCATGTCCTTGTCGTCGGCGAGCAGGCTGGGGTCGATCGTGACGCGCTTGACATCGTGCTTGCAGGTCATCAACACCTTGACCAGGCCGGCGCCGGACTCGCCCTCCACTTCGATGAATGCGAGTTCGTCCTGGGCCTTTTTGAGGTTGTCCTGCATGGCCTGGGCCTGCTTCATGAGGCCGGCCAGTTGTCCTTTGTTGAACATGGGTATCCTGTTTTGGTTGGTGAAAGGATTACAGCGGTTTGATGCTGCCGGGCACGATTTTCGCGCCAAAGTCGCGCATCATCGCCTGAACGAACGGGTCGGCCAGGATCAGCGCCTCGGCTTCTCGCATTTTTTCGGCCGCCGCCCGCGCCTTGCGCCGCGCCGGACAGTCGGTCACGCGACCGATCTCGATGGTCAGTCGGGCCGGATACCCCGCCGCCTGGAGCGCCTGGAGCAGACGTTCGCGGGCGCCGCTCTGGTTCAATGACTCGCGTTCGATGCGCAGCAGCCAGTCATCGCCGTCGCGCGCCACCAGCTGGGACTGTAAGGCCAGCTCGCGCGCCAACGCCGTGATGGCCTCGCTTTCGATCAACCGGCCCACGAGCGCATGCCAGAAATCACCGTCATCGCGAGCGGCGGGATCACCGGCGCGGGCGTCAAGGGTGTCGCCGGCGACGGTCTGGGCCAGGGCATGTACCTGCGGTTCGGCCTGTTCACGAACCGGAATAGCTACGATTTCAGTAGCGGCTGGTGACCGATGGACAATGGGAAGGTCCTGTTTTTCCTGTGAAGCAGGGGTCGGCGGGGCCGGATCGATGACCGGGAGACTCTGACCGCAGGGCACATCGTCAGCGTGGCGCCTCAACGACCGCCCCGGCACCTGAACCACCGCTGGCGCGCACGCCACAGGCGGGGCCGGCTGTTCCGCGGATGCTGCGGCGGGGGTTGCAGCCGCTGCAGCGTCAGGTTTCAGAGTTTTTTTTTCCGCCGATCCGCGTGGCCTGTCGGGCTGGAAGGCCAGCAAGCGCAACAGCACCATCGTCAGCGCGGCGTATTCGTCGGGTGCCAGCCCTAGTTCGCCCCGCCCGTGCAGACACAGGCTGTACAGCAACTGGGTCTGGTCGGCTGGCAGGGCGGCCGCCAGGCGGGCGGTGTCGGCCGCGTCCGGGTCGGTGACATCGTCACCCGCGATGCCGGGAACAGCCTGCATCACGGCCATGCGCTGCAGGACGGTGGTCATTTCTTCCAGCGTCGAAGCCGCGTTCAGGCCATTCAGGCGCAGGGTCTCGGCGGTTTCCACCACAGCGCGGCCGTCGCCGCGCGCCAGCGCATCGATGAGCCGGAACACATAGGAGCGATCCACGGCCCCCAGCATCCGGCGCACCAGGGCTTCCTGCAGCTGGCCGGCGCCGAAGGCAATCGCCTGGTCGGTGAGGCTCAGCGCATCGCGCATCGACCCGCGGGCGGCGCGCGCGATCAACCGCAGCGCCTGGATGTCCGCGGCAACCTGTTCGTTGGCCAGCACCGCCTGCAGGTGCCCGAGCACGGTCTCGGGCGCCATCGGACGCAGGTTGAACTGAAGGCAGCGGCTCAGCACGGTCACCGGCACCTTCTGCGGGTCGGTGGTGGCCAGCACGAACTTGAGGTACTCCGGTGGCTCCTCCAGCGTCTTCAGCATCGCGTTGAAGGCGTGGTTGGTCAGCATGTGCACTTCGTCGATCATGAAGACCTTGAAGCGTCCCTGCACCGGCTTGTAGACGGCCTGTTCCAGCAAGGACTGGACTTCGTCCACGCCCCGGTTCGAGGCGGCGTCGAGTTCCGTGTAGTCGATGAAGCGGCCGGCGTCGATGTCCTGACAGGCTTGGCACACGCCACAAGGGGTGGCGGTGATGCCGCCCTGCCCGTCCGGCCCCTGGCAGTTGAGCGATTTGGCCAGGATGCGCGAGACCGTCGTCTTGCCCACACCGCGCGTGCCCGTGAACAGGTAGGCATGGTGCAGCCGCTGCGAGGTCAACGCGTTGGCAAGGGCCTGCACCACATGCTCCTGGCCGACCATTTCGCTGAAATTCCGGGGCCGGTACTTGCGGGCGAGCACGAGATAGGACATCGCGCCATTCTACGGGGCGTCATTTAGGGCGGCAGGACTGCCCTTCGCGCCAAGGCGACCCTGCGAATTAGGGGCGCGGTTCCAGAATCGATAGGTGTGGCGCCACATCCACCCCAAGGCGTGCGAATCGCAGTATGCTGCAACGCACAAAACAGAAGTTCGGTTGCTTCCCACCTTGCCCCGGTCCGGTGTCTTGTTGGGAACAGCCCCCTGATTTTCCATGCTGCAACAGTTTGATGGCCCGGATTTCCCGGATGCGGCCGGCGTTCTGGCCGATGCCGACCCTGAAACCGCCGCGCTGGTTCATGCGCTCTCGGGCTGCTGCCATCCGAAGGCGGCGCGACTGATGGCGCGTCTGGGTGAGCGTCCCGACGCGCAGGCGCGGATGGTTCTGCGCGCAGACGTGCTGCAATTGCTGACACTGACGTTCGGACGCGCCGAAGCCTTGCGTCGCCTACAATAGACCTCGACGGGCCTTCCCGCATGGTGAAGCGGCCAACCGGGTCAGGTGGGGAACCAAGCAGCCCTAACTGTGTAGCCAGTGCCGGGGTCAAGGCTCGTCACCTCCTTTGCCCGGACGACCACCATGCGCCACGCCGGTTTCTGGCGGTTTGTCCTTTATCACCTCTGTCCTTTCCCCTCCGGGTGATTACCCTTGATTGTCAAATACCTGACAGTCCTTGAAGATCGGCGGGTCTTAAGCTGTCACTTCGCCGATGGGCTCGCCGTTTCCCCGCCCCCCAAGATTCCAGGGTTCCAGGGCTCCCGCACCATCGTCCGCCACGCAAACGCTCCCGGCCC
>ERZ1645187.1852-NODE-1852-length-19156-cov-5.460028_pt1 | contig 19156 bp, 21 predicted proteins | sample MGYA00575352_ERZ1645187 | MGnify/ENA primary metagenome ERZ1645187 (study PRJEB40837, sample SAMN11349314) | freshwater sediment metagenome | isolation source: river sediment | host: Sediment | place: India: Wazaribad , New Delhi | collected 2017-02-21 ... | reverse complement strand
CTCTGTGTCAAGATAACTTATCTGCACAAAGTTTCTGCCGATTTCTGCAAACTTTTTCACAAGCTCCGCGCCGTGATTTACGCCCGAAGAAAATACAATAGTCTTTTTGTACTCCCCACCAAAAACATCATTTGTTATCTTCTGATAATCCGCAACAACATCACCGACAACCTGCAAGCCTCGCTTTTCCAGTTCATCCTTTTGCCACTCGCCATTACCAAAAGTTTTCAGCCCAGTGGTGTTGATTTCTGTGGCAGCAAAAACACGATACGGCACAAGAAAGCCATCCTGCACTAGCTTTTCCATCGTGACGACATTCACAATTTCGGAAAAATAGTTTTTCAATTCCGCGTGGAATGGCGTAGCAGTCAGACCGATGACTTTTATTTTTTGATTGTTGGAAATAAACTCAAGTAAACTTTTCCGCATCACTGCGTGGATTTCGTCAATGATCATAAGATCAGGATTTATCCATGTCTCACACTTTTCCAGCGTCTGCACTGAGCAAACCTGCACAGGCTCATAGCGGCGATTCGGATGACCAGCCATGATGATGCCGTGCGGTATTTTATTCGCCCACAAGTGCCGCGAGAATTGCTCTACAAGCACTCGTCGGTCGCAGACAAACATCACGCGGGTTTTTGTCTCATAGCAGCGGCGTATCAACTCGACTGCCATCACAGATTTGCCCGCGCCTGTGGACGCGCACAAAACCTGCCTTGTTTTTCCTAGGATAAAATTGAAGTCAATAGCGTCAATGCTAGACGCTTGGTATGGTCGTAGGTTCATTCGGTGGCTCCCGTATTGTTTCGCCAGTTGTTTGGATTATTTAAGTTTCTTTTCAAGCATTTTAATGTGCCGTTTTAGTGCAGCGTTTTCGTTTTGCAGCGCATCACGCGATACAGTGACAACATGCAGCTCAGCGCGCAGCTTCGCCATTTCTGTCATGTAGACCTCCTGATCTGGATTGCTCAAGTCTTTGAGTGCCGCCAGCGCGTCCATCAAGCTATCGCGCAGCTCAACAATCTGCTGTTCAAGCAATTCGACCTCACTCATTCCAGCTTGGTAGTCTTCCTCTGCCGGTATTTCGTCAGTAGCAGGAATAGCAGGAATAGCAGGGGGTGGAATGTCTCTGCCAGTCCTGTCTCGACCGATTGCAGTAGTGTTCTGTTGATAGACTGTATCGCCTCGCTTTACTGTTTTAACTGCGCTCACAGGTGCGCTATCTGGTAACGTTACCAGATAGGATGCTCTGACATCGGAAACAAATGGATGAGACACCGCGCACTGCTTCGCTATTTCTCGGTCAGACCACTGTGACTATTCTGCGTCATTTAGCAGCATTTCCACGGCTTTACGCTTGTCTGCATTAGTACGGCGCAGACCGTGGGACGCATTCGAGCCAACGCTATACAGGATGGCATCACGCAATCCTCCCACCTCGCGGGTTTCGAGTATTTCCGTTTTCCCTGCTCTCTTGTGGGCAAGCAAGCGGTGGAACCCGTCCGCAAGCCAGAAGTTTGTGCCGTCAAAAAACACGGTGATTGGCGGGAATTGAACGCCGTTTTTTATCGCTTCGGCGTATTCAGACACCGTGGATTCGTTGATTTGTACGCGGGATTGTGTGCCTTCGATTTTGATTTTGTCGATTTCTAACATAAGCGCCTCGCCGGTTGAGTGGATAGCCATTGTACTATAACCGCAATAATTTTGCGCGGTGCAAAAAAATAATTTTAAGGGGTTGACATGGTAGAAAAACGCTGTATAGTGAGCATTGTCATAACCGGACTGACGAGAGCACTGTAGAGTGCAATCGGGTACCAACCTCAATGTTGACTACCGCCGGACGATTGCACCCTACAGTGTTTTTTTATGACCGTACCCCACACGATAGTGAGCGCCCAACTGGGGCGGCGTGGGAGGAAACCAGTAGCTGGTAAGCACCACTCTGATCGTGGTGACGCGGGGCAGATCCGTTAATACTCCAGCCGGACGCTATTACTGACATCCGAGGGGATTACGAGAGGCATTACCGAGTATCGTAACCAATAGTCAGCGCGCAAGGGGACACCCTCGCCGAGTCTCAATCCGCAACCCAACCTAAGCCGAATCTTGTCGCGCTATGGGGTAGGGGGAACTACGCGGGGAGACTTGGCACACTCTAGATAGTATCTTCTGCCTGCCGACGGCGCTGTACAAAAAATAACCAAACTGATCAAAAAATGTACAGTGCTAGGATTCTGGTATTTGTACTAATTGCCGCTTGCACAACGATTAGACTTTTGTTATAGTATTAAATTAGGAATATAACGAGAGTTAGTCAACATGAGTGAGCCGAATAAAACGAAAACGGTGGCAATCACGCTGCGCCGAGATCAGATCGAGCAACTGCCGCAACCCGATAAGTCCTTTCAAGCGCGGCTTGAGAAGCGCACTCTGTCCGCATGGTTCCAGAGAGCTGTTGACTTCTACATCGCAGCAGGCTGCCCGAAGTGACTAAACATGCCGCGCAGTCGAACAGGCTGCAAGCGATGTTTTCTGGCGATTCCGTCTATATCGGCAGGGATTGTAAGCACGGGCATGGCGGGACGCGCTACACGGCTTGTAAGCATTGTGTTCAGTGTAATGTTGATCGTCTGAGGGCTAAGCGGCGTGTCTGAACAGCACTGGACTTGTCGCACTCGCGCTCAATTCGATTCGTTTGTCTCGAATGTTGTCGATCTTTGGCACTTTGAAAACCCGTTATTGATTAAGTGGTCGGCAGGCGAGAAAAGATCACTTGGGCAAAACGCTTTGTTCCATGTGTGGATTCGGCACCTGACGCTGCACATGAACAAAACCACTGAGTATGAATACGACGAAGACGCAGTGAAGACTTACATCAAGCGCCGCTGGGGTATCCGAACGGTGTTTGTCGATCCAATCACCGGTGAGGAAATGCCATCACTAAAATCAACGGGGAAATACGACAAGGGCGAGATGACGGCGTTGATGAACAAAGTTGAGGAGTTCGCTGCATGCATTGGCTGCACTCTGCCTGTGTGGGGCGAGTATCTGGATTTAATGGAGGCTGCATGAACCTATGGATCAGAAGCAGGGCAACGCATTGGACAGACGACGAAATAGTCCATGTGTACTGCGTAATGGATGGTGTGTTTATCGTGAGCGACTGCTACGACACAAAAGCCGAGGCTGAAAAAGCCCTAGACGAAATAATCGAAATGCGAGGTTTGCGGCATGAGAGACAATAGAATGCTGTATTCGATAATCGGCGCTGCTATGATTGCTATAATAATTTTAGGCTTTGGTTATATGACCGGGTGGTATGCGTGAGCGATACAAAAGAAAAAAATGTTGGTGGTAGACCACCTATCGTTATTGATGATGCGCTGCTGGAAAAATGTAATGAATACCTAATGGGTGGGTACGAAACACAAGATGAAGTGTGTCCGACAACCTGTGGGTTAGCGTGTTTTTTGGGGATTTCTGAGAGATCGGTATATAACCTTGGAGACAGGGACAGCAGGTTTTTGCAGACGTTAGAAGAAATAAAAACAAAGCAGCACACGATACTGATATCAAAGGGGCTGTCTGGAGATTTTAATTCAAACATCACAAAGCTGCTGTTGAGCAATCACGGACACTCTGAGTCGGTTAAAACAGAAATGACGGCGACGGTCAAAACAGATGCATTGGATGCCAAATCACTATCCACCCAAACACTGACAGAGTTGCTAGAAGCTCGTGAGCGCTCAACTACAGCTGACTGATGCTGATTGGATCGCTATAGAGCGCGAAGCATGTAGCCGTTCTTTGTCCGCATTTGTACGGCTAGCATGGCATGTTGTAGAGCCGTCCCAAAAGTATGTGCACGGATGGCACATTGATTTTATATGTGAGCATTTGGAGGCAGTGACTCGTGGTGATATAAATCGTCTGCTTATCAATGTACCACCCGGCACGATGAAGTCGCTGCTGGTATCTGTATTCTGGCCAGCGTGGGAATGGGGTGCTTGCGGCAAGCCTTCTACTCGATATGTGTCGGCATCGCACTCACAAGATTTCGCAATTCGCGACACCCTTAAAATGCGTAGGCTTGTGAGCAGCGACTGGTATCAGGAACGATGGAAAGTTCCGATGACGAAAGATCAGAACGAAAAAACGAAGTTTGAAAATGAAGCCACAGGATTTCGTCAGGCCATGGCTATGTCAAGTTTGACGGGCACAAGGGGCGACAGGGTTATCATTGACGACCCGCATAGTATTGAGGGTGCTATCAGTAACGCTGAACGGGTTAGGACGCTCAGGGTTATGCGAGAGACTGTTCCTAGTCGTTTAACCAATCCAGACAAATCAGCTATTGTTGTGGTAATGCAGCGGATACATGATGAGGATGTTTCTGGAATGTTGCTGAGTGAAGATCATGGTTATACGCATGTGATGTTGCCGATGGAATTTGAACCCGCCAGGCGATGTGTGACGGCGTTCGGTAGTGATCAACGAACTGATGACGGTGAGTTACTTTTCCCTTCACGATTTTCGCAAGAAGTTATAGACCGCGATAAAAAAATGATGGGAAGTTATGCGGTTGCTGGTCAGTTTCAACAGCGCCCAAGTCCTAGAGGAGGCGGGATTATCAAGGGTGACTGGTTCGGTCGCTATTCGATTTTACCCTTGATAAAATATCGACACATATTTGCGGACACGGCGCAAAAGACAAAAGAACACAATGACTACAGTGTATTCCAGTGCTGGGGCATGGGAGATGATTGCAAATTATATCTTATAGATCAGATACGCGGAAAGTGGGAAGCGCCCGAGTTAAAACGCAGAGCGATTGCGTTTTGGGGCAAGCATCATGCTGAGGAAAATGCGGGCGCATTACGAGGCATGGGTATAGAAGATAAAGCTAGCGGAACGGGGCTGATTCAGGAATTGCGAAGCGAGGCAATGATTCCCTTGTCGCCAGCCTGCGGTATACAGCGTGGGTCAGACAAGTATAGTAGAGTTATGGATGTGGTGTCGTATATCGAGAGCGGTTATGTAAACCTGCCAGAAAATAGCGCATGGGTGTCGGATTTTATTTCTGAGTGCGAATCTTTCACTGCTGAAAATTCACACGCGCACGATGACCAGATTGACCCGATGTGCGACGCGATTAAAACATTGTTGCAAAGTAATTCTGCGGCTGAAAAATGGGCGCGTACGACTGCTTTTGCTTCACTGACGACGGGAACAAGCGCATGAAAAAAGAAGATGCACTGAATCTACTTAGATTAGCAGCGTCAGATGCTGATGTTGCTGTTGAGCTTCTGTCTTTGATTTCCGCTGATCGCGGCTCTATGACGCACTATAGAGTTATGATCGCAAGGAAATTGATTCGTGAGGGGATGCGAAGGAATGAGGCGCGTGAGGTATTGAGCCGGCGTTTTTCAATATCGCGCCGTCGCGCTTATGAGATTCTTGAGCGGGCGCTTAATTATGCTTGATTGGAGAGAGCAAAAAAAACTACTCAAGAAAATGGGAGCAGATATTGATGCGGTTAGTGCTGCTGTGTTCGCCGAGTTCATGCGCCGGCTAAAGCTGGCAGGGTTTGAAAACCCGCGTGATATTTTGTCTAGCTTGATCAGTGAGTTTGATACTGATTATCAGATAAAACTTAGTGCCGCGCTGAGTGAGTCTTTGAGGAAAAGCATTAGCGCCGACGATGTCGCACAAATGAAAATTGGCGGAATTAGCCTGTCAAAAAAACTGTATAAAAACCGCGCCGAGGTTGAGCGTAGGGCTGTAAAGTTAATCAATGATCACTTGAAAGGGTGGGTTGATGCGCGCAAGCTGGCAATGGATTTGTACGACGGCTATACGGACAAAGAAGAGATACTTAAATGGAATCCAAGAAACAAGAAGCTGCCACTACACCTTCGTCAAGCCGTTTTAAGAGATCACAAATCCAGAACGATGCTGCTTTCGGTGATTAAAAAAAATATTGAAGGGATGAAAACGCCGGCGCTGAGAGTCGCATACTATCAAGCCCTGCAAGCCGTTCAAGATAACGCTGGGGCGGCAGCGATCGAGAAAAAGCTATCCGTTGCGGTGCGTGAAAAAATGCGATTCAACGCAAACAGGATTGCACAGACTGAAATACAGCGCGCCTGGATGATGGAGCAAGCAAGAGAAATTATGGAAGATGAAGATGTTAAGGTGGTGAGGTTTGCACTGTCTAGTAGCCACCCAACGCCTGACATTTGCGATGTATTTGCAAAGCAAGATGCCTATGGGCTTGGTGTTGGGCTTTATCCAAAGGGGAAGGCTCCCATTCCTCCGCTGCATCCTTTCTGCCGCTGCCGGTTGGAGTCAAAATACAAATTAAAAGATAGCGGCGCGACAAAGAATGAAAATGCACAAAAGGAATTGATGGCTAGTATTGCAAAGCAGGACAAGGAACTTGCTGCAAAGATAGCTGGCTCAAGAAGAAAACTTGCCGCGATGCTAAAGGGTGAAAGTCTCGAGAGTCTGTACAACGAAAACAAACCAAGGGAATATCATCTCGGCAGGGAGTTGTCATCCCTCGATTTCTAGCCTCACAGCCATGAGCTTGTATATTTCGATTCTGTCCTCGTCGGTCACGGTGTCGATATATTTTGACCGCCAGCCGTCGCCGAATACTTTTGATTCCTTAACGATATTTGATTCCATCGTTAGTAGCTGCTCATAAACAGATTCTAGACCGTCGTTGCTTTCGTCGATCGGCATGCCAAAGTAAACAAACACGCTCGCTTTCCTTCGGGTGTAGCTACCGCCTTCACCGATATTTTGCGGGACGATTCTAACGATTGGGTAGTCCTCGTGCGCGATGCCTTGCTCCAAGCCGATTTTGCATGTCACAACGCCGCTGACTGCCGCCAGTTTCGTTTTTAATTCGACAAGCATGGGGTAAATAGATTCGATCATAAATTACCTGCTAGGATCTGCTGACAACGAAGGAAATACGGGGCTAACGGTAACGCCGTCGATTTGCGACGATTTTGCGAGCGAGAGAACGCTGTCAAATTCTTTTCGATAGCTGGCAAGTTTAATAGCGTACACATCATCATCACCGCCCTTTTGCGCTTCGAGACATATCGCAATGTATACACGGAGAATGACAAGCCTATCTCTCCACTCCGGCGTAAATGCGGCTATGGATTCAATGTATCTTATTGCTTCTTTCTCTCTAGCGTCCGTTGCCAATCTACTCAAAAAAGAATCTGTATAAGTATAATTAAGCATCACGCATTACCTCCGCAAAAACCTTGTCAAAATTGCTCATTTCAATATCAGCGGCGCGGTACATGAACGGGTCGCCTTTGTATCCAGGATGATTTACTTTTTTTGCAGAAACAAAATCATTGCCCGACGGCCACCGCAAAGATTTTTTATTCTTTGGTGTTATCGTATGCGGCTTAGTACCAAAATGAACAAAGATATTATGCTTTGCGCGTTTGTTTGAGCTTACAATAGAGTATCCACCCTTTATTTTCCTAACGCCTCTGCCGAGAGAGGCTGCAAGTGCGCCTTCTTCCCAATGTTCTGTTGCGCTATCCAACGAGCGTTTATAGATTCTTTCGGCAATAACAAGAAAAACATCATCAATCTTGTCGAGTGTTGCATCAAGACGCAGCTCGAAAGATTTTGTTCCACTAATCGTCAGATTCATTTTCTGACTCCCTGACCTCTGCGCTGCCGATAGATTCTAGTATTGCATCAAAAACAGCGGGAGTTCTATTGGTAAATAGCAATTGCACGATAGTACGCATTTGTTCGTCGATAACTTCTTGCGGGAAGTTGCTTGCAGCAAGTGCGTCAAGTGTTGAGAGTTCCGTTGTCACATCTGCTATCTGATAATCGCGGCTCCACTGCGCGCTATACGCTGCGTCTGCGTCGATTCCAAGCCATCTGCCAGCAACATAAAAAACCATGCGCTCGAAGTCTTCCATGCGCCTTGCGAAGGCTGTCAGCGCGGCATTTAACGCTTGAAAGCGAATAGTTAGAGCCAGCCCGCTTTCTGCTGATTTTTCACCGCTTTGATTTGTGTTAAAGCCGATCTCTGCCACCTTTTCCTCGATGTCTTTAATCACATCGCGGTAAGTTTGTGCCGGCGTATCAGGCGGCGCGACAAACCCAACTGACGAAGGCGATACAATGCCTCTGTCTTTTCCGAGATTCGCCACAGCGTCTTTCAGCGCAGCGATGAGCGACACTTGTCGCGCTTGCAATGATTCCGGCATTTCACCCGCTATGGGGTCAAGAATTGGGAACTGTGCTGAAAAAATCGGGAAAGTGTGGCGGCGTAGTATTTCGTCAAGTTCTGAGCGTAAATTGATAAGCCGCTTTGATAGACCGACAATGGCAGCAAACTCCCCGATGCATGGATATTCGCCGGATTCAGTGAATGCTACTACGGGGCACAGCCCTAAATTATGCTCACCTTGCTGCAAGATATTCCCTTCGCCATCAATTATTTTCCAACTCATTTCATCAAAATATCGTGTGACGGCTTTACCGTCGATGGTGTCGATTATGTCAATTGATTCGATTCTGCCTTGATCTGTCAGCGTGTATTTGCTGACTTGCTCCGGTGCGATCGCGGAAAAATACGGGAAAGGTCGCTCTGCTGTTTGATCGTTGTTTGGCATATCAACTAATAGCAACATGCTGCCGCGAGCTTTTGCTTCGAGCATGAAAGACTGAAAGAAAACATCTATTGAATTGCCGCGCCAATCCGCATCATCAAGTATTGCTTGTAGCGCGGCGTTTTCTGTTTGTCTTAACGCTGGTCGCTTGGTTAGATACCCGACGAAGCGCATACACGCCGGTCGAATGTCGTTTACATACCAAGACACCTGCTGACGCTTGGAGTACTGATCGTCGGTTTCTGAGTTGTATTGAATTAGCGCACCACCACCAGAAAAAATACCGGTTGCGTTCAGTGCCTGCGAAACTTCGCGGAATTGTTGCTGTGCTGATGCCATGCTATCACCTCGTTTTTTTGAATAGTGCCGTAAAACTGTGCGTTTTTATCGCACGATCTTAAATTACTATCCGAGTGCGTGAAACTTTCGGAGTGAGTCCGTGGACATTACAGTATTAAAAGAAAAGATTGATGAGGCTGCTTTTTCAGAGCTGGAAGGATTTATCAGTGATTTGACTGGCCAGCGTGATGCTGCACGGTCGGAGAGTATTACGGGCAGGAAGGCGCTCAAAGCAGAAGTCGAAACGCTGCGAGGCGTAAAGCAAAAGCTGTTTGAGCGCTTAGGGTTAGATGATGATTCTGATCTTGATTCGCTGCCGGATGCGAAAGGTCAGGCAGAAGCATCCAGGCAGTATGAGCAGAAATTAAAAAGGCTGGAGCGTGATTTGGCTGACTCACAGCGCGTTAGCTCTGAGCTGTCAGACAAGATTCGTGCGGCGACGCTGGAGACGATGCTGGAAAAAGCTATCAGCGCACACGAGTGGATTGATCGCGATGTGGCGTTAATGCTTGTGCGTCAAAGCGTTAAGTGGGAGGACGATACGCCGTTCTATGAAGCCGATGGGAAAATGATGCAGATCGGTGACGGCGTGAAATTTTTGGCAGGTGCAAAACCGCATTTGTTGAAACAAGCTGGGGCGAGCGGCTCCGGTTTTAGACCAAAAGGCGTGATGCCCGATGAAAAAAACCCTTGGGCGAAGGAGACTTTGAACCTTACAAAACAGGGTGAAATTTTGAAAAACGACCCGCAACTGGCTGCGCAATTGAAGCTAGCGGCATCACGATAATTTATAGAGAGGATTTAAAAAATGGCTGAGACAAGAATTGCTGATGTAATTGTACCAGAGGTGTTCACCCCGTATGTGATCAACCGCACCGCAGAGCTGTCTAATTTTTTTAGCAGCGGAATTGTGGAAGCGGACAGCAGAGTCGAGATCGGCATGCGTGCGGGCGGCGAAACCGTGAATATGCCTTTTTGGAGTGATCTGAGCGGCGAAGAAGAGGCTTTGTCTGACCAGAAAGCGTTGACTGTTAACCCTCTTACTGCCGGACAAGATGTTGCCGTTGTGCAGGCGCTTGGTAAAGCGTGGGGCGCGAATGATTTAGCGGTTGCCATGTCTGGCGACGACCAGATGAGAGCGATTGGTGATCTTGTTGCTGGCTTCTGGGCGCGTGTATTTGATGCGCGTTTAATTAGCACGCTGAAGGGCGCGATGCTTGCGACTAAGCCGACCGCTGGTAGTGGTATGGCTGGGAATGTGCATAACATTTCAGCGTTGTCTGCTGCAAAATCCGTCATTGATAAAAACACTTTTGCCGATGCTGCGTTCAAATTGGGCGATAGCTATGCGGCACTGAACGGCGTTGCAGTGCATTCGGCAACTTATGCAAGTCTTTTCAAACAAGATTTGATTAGCACTGAGCGCGGCGCGAATGGAGAATTGTTCCAATCTTATCAGGGCAAACGAGTGATCGTTAATGACAACCTGCCGAAAACTTCGGCTGGCGTTTACACATCTTACTTGTTCGGCGCTGGTGCATTCGGTTATGCGGAAGGCACGCCAAAAATGCCGGTCGAAACTGATCGTAATAGCCTGAGCGGTTACGATGTTCTCATCAATCGCCGACATATTGCGCTGCACTTGCGTGGAGTGAAGTGGGTTGGCACTGCGAATATCAGCGCTGGTGATGGCAGCGGTGGGCATCCTACACGCGCGGATTTGGCTACGGCAGCTAATTACTCTCGTGTGTACGATAACAAGCAAATTCGCTGCGTTGCGTTCATTCACAAGCTGTCTTAATCATGGGTTTGATCTCTTTCCAGCAGATAGTCTCTAGCGCGCCCGTCGTTGAACAGCGGGTTGCGTTAGAGGTTGCTCTGTTCGATACGAACAAGCTGCCCGTGCAAGACTTGTATGAAAAGCACAAAGGAAAAGTTATTGCAATTCTCGGTGGTGGAACTTCACTGCCAGAAAATATGCAGCAACTCCCGAAAGGCGTTATTAAGATTGGCGTCAATCAGCATGCGGCGAGTGTCTGCCCTGTTGATTACATTGTCAGTCTTGATGACGGCATACCCGCAAAGTGCAGAGCGTTTTCTGATGCTCCGATTATTTCTCCTCTGGCGGATGATGCGAATGTGACGCACCTGATCGCCGGTGAGGAAAATGAAACACTGAGCGCTGGTTTCCATAGCGCAATACCGGCAATGATGTTGGCAGTGCGCATGGGTGCGAAACAAGTGATTATGTGCGGTTTTGATCTGTTTACCGATGGTGAAAAATACTTCACGGGTGAGGCTGCAATTAAACAGCCTGAGTTGAGCCTGATGCTGGATTTTTGGAAAGGGGCTGCGCAGAAATTAGGCGCGGAAGCGAAAAAAGTTAAAGTGTTTGCAGGCAGTCCGCTTGCAGAAATTTTTGAAACATACAACAAGTAAGAGGATCGCATCATGGCATTAGTATCGACAACTCGTGGCTATATCGGGAAAGGCAAGATTAGTATTATTCCTCGCACAGGCGACCGTACGCCGGTCGAGATTGGCAACTGTAAAGCGTTAAGCGTGTCTGTTGATACAGACAGGAAAGCGCGTATTGATTACCAAAATGCAGGGGGCGGTGAGCTTGATGTATTGGAGCGCATCACTTCGGTTAAAGGTGAGATGACAGTTGACGATTTCAAGCCCGAAAACTTGGCTCAGGCATTGCGCGGCTCTGTGATCGAGCAAACTGCAATCGCTGTTGTCGATGAGATTCAGACGCTCTTTGCTGGTCGTAGCGTTGTTTTTGACTACATCCCTGATACAGCTATTGCTATCACTGTTAAAGCAGCACCAAGCACTGTTTGGGCTGAATCAACAGCGTACGAGCTGGGCGATCGCATTGTTGAAAGCAATAAAGTTTTTGAAGTGACTACAGCGGGCACATCAAAAGCAGCGCCGAAGCCGACTTTCAGCGGCACGATTGGCGCTACAGTAACCGACGGCACTGTCACTTGGACTTTGCGAGCGCCGGAAACTTTAGTGAAAGACACGCATTACAAAGTCACCAATTCAGGTATTACCGCTTTGCCTGCTGCCGATGCGCTTTTCGCAAATGGTTTGCGGTTAAAAATCGGGTACACCAAAAACATTCAGTACCTTGTGCAAGCGTTGACTGATGCGGGAACAGAGTATTTGTTGGTGTTTGACGGCTTGAATGAAGTTGATAGCGGAAATCCTGTTGTCGTTAAAATTCACCGCACCAAGTTCTCCCCGACTTCCGGTTTGGATTTGATCGGCGATGATTTTGGCGAGATTAAAATGGAATTTTCCGCGCTGAAAGATTCTACGATTGTCACATCAGGCTTGTCGCAATACATGCAGATTGCAATGGTGTAAGTTATTCGCGCAAGGATGCGCACCTCTTAAAGAAATAATTCGGAGCGACGCCTGTGGCAGATAAAGATATTAAAGTCAAAGTCACAGGCGAAACAGGCGACGCAAAGAAGCAGCTTGCAGCATTAAAGGCTGAATTAAAAAGCCTGCTAGACAGCGGCCAAGCTACCGATGCGGAGCTTTCCGCGCTCACAGCAAAAATAAAGTCGCTAGGCAGCGAATCGCAATCCAGCGCAAATAAAATAAAAAGCTCAGGCGGTGCAGCCGAAGGTTTAAGCGCGGGGACAGGCAAAGCAGCATCATCGTTTGGGCTTTTGATCGGAGCCGCGAAAGGATTTATCGGCGTTGGAATTGTCAAAGCATTCGCTGAACTCACCGCGCAATCGCAAAACTTGCAGCGGATGCTTGCCGGTTTATTTGGCGATTCAAAAGCAGGCGCGCAGCAATTCGAGTACACATCACAACTTGCAAAGCGCTTAGGTGTCGAGGTTTATTCTCTCACTGATGCTTATGTGAAACTGGCAGCATCTACTCGTGGCACCTCGTTGGAAGGTGAGAAAACTCAAAAGATTTTTAGCTCATTTGCCACGGCAATGGCGAGCATGGGAGCTGGAACGAATGAGATCAACGAAGCGATGGTGCAGCTCTCGCAAGGCGTTAGCAAGGGTCGTTTTGAGCTGGAAGATGTCAAAGCGATCATGGAAAAAATCCCCGGCTCTGCGAATATATTTGCCGAATCGCTGAACAAAACAACAAAAGAATTTTACGACATGATTTCAGCGGGTCAGCTTGGCCGTGCAGAAGTCGAGAAAATGGCGCTTGGGCTAGAGAAAGTTTACGGTTCAGATACAAAAATAACTGGACTATCTCAGAGCTGGAATAACTTTGTTACTACGCTTAAATCGTCAGTTGCGGGACTGTCAGAGGCAACTGGTGCTGGTGGTTTCTTAACAGGCACGGTAGATGTTTTGTCGAAAAGCGTCGAGGCGGTTTCGTTTGTTTTTAATGCGACGGCGAAAACGGCTGGGGCGTTTGGAAAATCGCTTGGTGCGTTGGCTGCTTATGCGGATGGCGGGTCTTGGACAGACTTAAAAAGCAACATTGCCGAGATTGGTAATGAGTTTTCAACATCAACCGGAAAGATGGCTAGAAAGCTTTTTGGTTTGCAGACTGCCACGGATTTGTATGGCGACTCGCAAAAAAAGGCTGTTACTGTTTCAAAAGAGTTTTCATCGTCTGTTATTGATAGCGCGTTTGCTTTTACAAAAGCAGCGGATTCTGCCGAAAAAATTGTTGACGCAACAAAAAATCAGGGTGACGCATCTGTATCGGCGGCGCAGGCGAATCTTGCTCAGGCGCAGGCTGTTGGTCAGTTGACCGATGTGTTGAGTGCAAAGCAAGCAGTGGAAAATGCCAGCGCTAAGGCAGCGCAAGATAACGCGGCGGCGACGGCTTCACTGGTTAAGTTATCGCAAGATAGAGCGGCAGCGATTACTGCTGAGATAGAGAGATTAAATGCTTTGGCTGTCAGTAACGAAGCGGAAGGAAAAGCAAAGTCTGAAAATATAATCAAACTGCAAGAAGAATTGGTGCAGTTAAATGCGCTTATACCAAAGCAGCAACTTCAAGCGCAGAACGCACAGACGCTATCTATTGTGCAGTCAGAGCAGGCTAGGTCTGCTCAGGCGAATGCTGACGCGATGTTGCGTCAGACTGTAAACATTGATTTACTGAATCAAAAACACGCCCAGTCGATTCAATGGCTGAATTTGTTAAAGGGCGCGAAGGACAATCAGGCGGCAGCGGATGCCGAATGGATTCGTCTTAACGATCAGTTGATTGCGCTTGAATTGAATCGCGGCACAGCGATGCAGGGAACGGCAAAAGAGGTTGCAGATTATTTGGCGCAGGTTGAAGAGACAAAATCTAAGCTATCTGATTTATCAGCAGCGATGGCTGGCGGTTCTGAGGCGACTGTTGCTATAGCTACAGCAACCGCGATGGCAAAAAATTCAACGCAAGAGCTGACAGCGGCAATACAGCAAAGAAACCAAGCGCAGAGCGAAGCTGACGAATTGTCGCGCTTGCAGTTTGATCTTGAGAGCAAAAATATAGATTTGAAGCGCATAGAGATACAGCGCAGACTTGATGTTGCGAAAGCGCGCGGCGATGAGTCACAAGTTCAGCGGCTGCAGAATGACCTGTATACCCTGGAAATCGAAAAAATAAAGGCAGCGGCAAAGGCTAAAACTGCAGAGATTGCATCGCTGAAGGAAAAATTAAAACTAACGCAAATGCAGGCAGAGATAGATGGCACGATCACGGAAAACGAGCGTCGTCAGATTGCAATTTCTCAACAAAAAATAAAAATTGCAGAGAGTGAGCGGCAGGCATTTGAGGCGACTGCAAAAGCCAAACAAGAAGTTATGTACGCCACTCGGAATGCGGTGGTAGCAGAGGAAAGCCACGCATCAGCGGCTCAAGAGACGACGCAAGCGATAAACCAGCAGGTTGTGGCAAAACGCGCTGTTGCCGCTACGCCGTCAGGTGATGGTGGAGGCGGAAGTGGCGGTGCGTCAACGGCAGCAGGTGCGCTTGTTCTTGCAAGAAGCAATTCGATATTCAAGACACAGGAAGGCCAAGAGGCTATGAATGAGTTTTTGAATACAGGCACGCACAAGATGCGTGGGATGAGTACCAATTCCGGCGTTTCAGAATTGTTGGCTAACGCGGTCAGTCTTGGTCAATCTGCTGAAGATGACGCGATAAGAAAAAAAGAAAACGACATTAGGGCGCAAAAAGAGGCTGCTAGAGATGCAGCTATTGCCGCGCTGAAAGAAAAAGCAAAAGCAAATGATATATCTGCGCCGTCGAAAGTTGTGAGGTTTGAATTGTCATCGCCAAACGGTCAGAAGTTTTCTGTTGACGCTGTTGGCGGCAGTGAAAACCAATTAGAAGCGTGGTTAAAATCACTCGCGCAAGGTAAAATGGCTGCACAATGATTACATTAAGTGACGGCATTACAACTGTTGAATTGCCAGAGGGGTTGCACTGGCAAGATGAGCATTCGTGGCAGTCTGTCGGCTCAAGTTTTACGCGCGGACTGACGGGAAAGCCGATTATTCAAGTGCAGGCGGCTAACAAAGGCAGGCCGATAACTTTAGTGCCGTTTGATTTAACAGCGGCATGGTGGACACGCACAGAATTATCAGCATTAGATAATTGGATAAATAACCCCGATCAAGTTTTATCTCTTGTTTTTATGGGGGAGAGTTTCAATGTTAGATTCCGTCATTATGAGCCGCCCGCTGTCGATGCAAAACCGATAATGTTTTTCAGTGACCCGAACGGATCCAACTACATACAGCCCACAATCAAAATGGTAACGGTGTGATATGCCTATTCTGAGCGAAAATATATTTTTTCTTGAATCGCAAGTGATGGACGATGTGCCGGAGGGCGGCGGCGCTGCTACTGGCACAAAGATTGTTGATGGGGAGATGAATAATGTTTTCCCCGATATTTCTGATACAGACAGGGCTTATGGTCGATTGAATCTGAGAAAGATTTTTCTTGCGGTGCATACTGATGATGTTGATTTATTCGGTGGTGCGAAAACAGTTATTACCGCTTTGCCGGTCGATGATTCGCTGGCATATACGCTTTTTGACACTAAAGAGCCGTTCGATAGCCGAGCGGATGCCGCGAATAAAGTAGAAGCGTATTTGTATAAATCTACAACATGGCAAGGTTACCTAAATGAAAATCATATTGCAGGAATGACAGCGATAAGTGTTATACAAAAAATAGGCTCTGCTTTGCCGCCAATCGGGAAAACGCTGTGCCTTGTTCAAAACGAGGGATTATCGAACGAGATCGAGCAATATGTGAGAGTCATTGATGTATCTAGTGCCGAAGTTGAATACAGCGATTCCGGCGACACTACTTTCAAGCGTATGATCGTCACAATGACGCTATCCGATGCGTTGCGTTTTAATTTTAACGGTCATGAAGTAAGTAGATCAGATAATCAATACAGCTATGTGAACAAAACGAGAATCAGAGACACTCGTGTTGCTGACGCTGCAAGATATTACAGCACCAAGCCGCTTGCCGTTTCAGCGGAAGTTGGTGATCTAAAAATAAAAGCTGAAAGTATGTTTGCGCAGCTTGTCCCGTCCGCACAAGCAGAAACGCCGCTTGTGAATAAAACGCTTTCACCTACCATCACGCCGATGCAGGCAACTCGTGATACAGCCGTGACGATTAGCTACACAGGCGTGTCGATATCGCCAGTGCTTCGATTTGTTGCACCGACTGGCATCATGCCAAAATCAATGACGCTGACTGTTGGGGGTGCTGTCATTACTGACGATGGCAACGGTGGAGCGATTTATAATTCTGCCGTTGTGGGCGCTGTTGTGTACGAAACTGGTGAGGTTATTTTTTCGGCTGGTGCGCCAACGGTTTCAAATGCGTCAGCTTCGATTGTGTATATTCCTGCGGCAGTTGTGTCTCAGCAGTCGCACACAAAAGCATTATCTGTAACAGCGGAAAATCGCAGACTGAACTGGACAGAAACGCTATTGCCTGTTCCTGCTCCGTCAACATTAACAATAAGTTATATGTCTCAAGGCGGCTGGTATGTTTTGCAAGACGATGGGAACGGGAATGTGACAGGCTCAGACCCTGCGCTCGGTGCGGGGACAATATCGTATGTAACTGGCTCATTACTTTTATCGCTTGGCGCACTGCCAGACACTGGCAGCCAGATCATGCTGTCGTGGGCTTCACCTGCTCACTATGTCAAACATTCAGACGGCGTTGGCATTGATATAGATCGTGTGTTTAATTTCGATTTAGAGCGCAATGTGAAGCCCACAGAGTTTACTTTGACATGGACTAGCGGCGCGGCGACAAAAACAGCTACAGCAGACTCTAAGGGTATTATTTCTGGTGATGCGGATGGGTTTATTGCGTACTCAAGCGGCAAGTTCTGGATTAAAACGACATTTTTCCCTGATCCTGAAACACAATTCCATGTCGACGGAAAAGATCAAACAGAAGAATCCGTCATAAAGACTGGCGTGACTGCGCCAAGCGGTTTGGCTACGATTGCGCTCGGAGAGGCAATTCTAGCTGGAAGTTTGCGCTGCGAATGGGACACGGTCTCTACTAAAAAAACAGACAGCACAACGACAACATACAGTTACGAAAACAAGGTGGTGTAAGTCATGGGCAGTTATTCAGTTGCGACGATTGTAAAAATTAAAAAAACGCAGAGCGTTAAATCAAGCACTGCTGGAGAATCGAGACGCTATCATCATGTTGCCACTGACAACGGCGCGGGAAAAATAATCGGCGACTCTGGAACGGTGAACTATGCAACGGGTGAGTTTATCTTGCCGGTTTTGCCAGATGTCACCGAAAGTGTTTGGAATAGCTCTGAGAGCGTAGAAGCGTGGGACACAACAACCGGCACATCAACTGTTCACTCTTTTACATCCGGAACTGTGAGCGTTTTTTACACAAAAAGCGCAGCCGGTTCTGCTGATTTTGATGTTGATTTGCCCATTCCAGCAATAAAGATTCAGCTCATCACCGCAGACTTAGATCAAGTAATTGTTCAGGGTTCCGTTTGTTTTACAGCGGGCGGTCATCGTTATGTTGATCGTGCTGGCGCGATAATTCGCGACCCATCACCGGCAACGGGTAGCGGTGATTCTGTCGGAACAATCGACTACACAACCGGCGCTGTGATTATTACTGACACTGCGGGAGGGCTAACCGATTTTGCACTTGTTTCGCTGCTGACAAAGTATGGCGAATGGGCGAGCGTTTCCGCTAATTTCAGGACGCAACTTGCACCACTGAAACCAGAGGCGTTGTCGATTACTGCTGTCACCAGTGACGGCGTGCAAATTACTGCTTCTGCGGATGGCGATGGCGATATTGTGGGTGAGTGGATTTCAGGCTCTGTGAATTATAATTTCGGCACAGCGAAAATGGATTTCGGAAAGATTGTTGCTGGCGATTGGACGCCGCGAGAGGTAGACCCTGCGACGATTCGATACAACGCTGTCAGTTATAAATACATTCCGTTGTCTGCTGACATTCTCGGCATTGATGCTGTTCGCTTGCCAAGCGATGGACGCGTGCCGATTTATCGTGCTGGCGATCTTGTAATAATCGCAAACACAGCCGACGCGGCACCAGAAACGATCTCAAACGGCGGGACAATCAACGCAGGGCGCACAAGATTAGCGTGGGTGCGTTTAATTGACGATAACGGTGACACTGTAAGTCAGGATAAATACTCGCTGAATCGCGCCGCTGGAACTATCACTGTGCCTAGCGTTACTGGGTTAGCGCAGCCGCTTACTTTACGCCACACAGTTGCAGATTTGAGGATGGTTTCTGACGCACAAATTGATGGGACGCTAACACTGTCACGCGCTCTTTCGTTTGATTTTCCGACAACGGGAACGGTTGTGGCTGGTTGTTTATTGCACGGTGATCGCCGCGCTCGCGTTAGCACAACATTTGATCAGAAAACATGGGATGGGACATGGAAGGACACGTAGGTTAACTTTCGATGCAGTCGATTTCAACGATTCCGTCTTCATCCATACGGGTAGCGCCGATGGACATGCCGAGATAAACCTGAGTAGCCATGTTCTTATCACGGCGAGGCCCGACGTCCGTGATCACATCAAGACCGATAGCCAGCAGGATCGAATTCTTCTGACCAGCAATACACTTTCTGGTTG
>ERZ1645187.1850-NODE-1850-length-19165-cov-19.278336_pt1 | contig 19165 bp, 16 predicted proteins | sample MGYA00575352_ERZ1645187 | MGnify/ENA primary metagenome ERZ1645187 (study PRJEB40837, sample SAMN11349314) | freshwater sediment metagenome | isolation source: river sediment | host: Sediment | place: India: Wazaribad , New Delhi | collected 2017-02-21 ... | reverse complement strand
GGGTGTTAGCGCAAGTAGAGGGCAATACCGAAATGGGGGGCAAGCGAGACCGGTTCAAAAGTGTAAAAACCCCCGACAGTCCCCCTATATCTTTCCCGGGTGTCCGGGTGCCTGGGCCTGATCGGCGTTGGCCTGCTCGGCCTGGGTCACCGCGCCCGCCGCTCGCATCGCTGAAAACGGGAAACGGAAACGGGGACATTCTGCATTTCCTGTGGGCCAGGTGCGCCTCGGTGTGCGCCGCGGCCTTTCAGCATCCGGTGGTGTGGTTCGTAGAGGCTGCGCCGGGTGAGGGTCTCCAGAAAGCGAGCAGGAATTCGAGCATGAAGGCGCGAGCCGGAATCCGAGGAGGAAAGCGAGCAGGAATTCGAGCATGAAGGCGCGAGCCGGAATCCGAGGAGGAAGGCGAGCAGGAATCCGAGCAGGAAGGCGAGTAGGAAACCGGACCGGAAACCCGAGGAGGAAGGCGAGCAGGAAACCGGACTGGAGACCGAGCCTAGAAAACCGGATCGGAAAGCGACCCGGAAAACCGAGCCGGAAAAGCAGAATGTCCCCGTTTTCGCCCGGGTGTCAGCGGGACTTTGAGGCTGCCTGCGGCACGACGACGTTCGGCGTCGCACCGATGCGCCGGGCCCGTCGCGCGAACCGCCGGTCATCGAAGGTATAGAGCGCTTCGCAGTGCTCGCTGCCCGCGAGGTGCAGGGCATCGGCAAAGTCCATGCCCTGCTCGAGGAGGTTCATGGCGCGGGCGACGCGGCCCGCGTCCTCGACGTTGATGTTGGGAAGTCCGAGCAGGTGCTCCATCACCTGGGTGACCTGGCTCGCCTCGAAGCGGTAGAAGGCGCGGAGCACCCATTCCAGCTCCAGGGTAACGGTGAGCGGAATGAACAGGTTGGGGCTGCGGGTAACGACCTCGTAGGCCACCGGACGTTGCCCGGCGGCCTCCGGGTCGGCCGGATCATCCACGTAGAACCGTGCCAGCACGTTGGTATCAAGAGCGATCATGGCGCGCGCCACGCATGGCGGTTGCGACGTCGAAGTCGCCGAGGTGCCTTTCCCCTGGCTGGTCGCATTTCAGCATGCCGTAGCCGTCCTCGGGCCGGGTGCGCCGAATGGTCCGAATGGGCCGGACCCGAATGCTGTCCCCCTCCAGTTCGAAATCCAGCTTGCTGCCCGGCTCGATCCCGAGCCGCCGCCGGATCCCCGCCGGGATGACCACTTGCCCCTTCTCGGAAACCGTAACGCTGGCCATGCTGATCCCTCCTTTTCTTACAAGGTAAGAGCCTCCGTGTGCGAAAGCAACGGGGAGATGGAAAACGGGGACATTCTGCATTCCCGGAACGCGATGCAGCGGGAAACGGGGACATTCTGCATTCCCGGAAAGCCAGGTAGGGCGCGGCTTTTCAGCATCCGGTGGGGTGGTTCGTAGAGGCCGCGCCGTGTGAGGCTCTCCGGAAAGCGAGCCGGAATCCGAGGAGGAAGGCGAGCAGGAAACCGGACCGGAGACCGAGCCTAGAAAATCGGATCGGAAAGCGATCAGGAACCCGAGCCGGAAAAGCAGAATGTCCCCGTTTTCGTTTTGCAGAGGGGGTATCCTGGTGCCCAGTGGGGGTAGCGGGTGTCGAGCATAGCCGGAGGCGGACCGTGACGACCGAGACAACTCCCTGGGGCGGACAGGTGCACAGCCTGGTCGAGGTCTCCCGCCAGCGCGCGCTGCGGCTCCCGATCTTCCTGGGGGTCTTCAGCCTTTCGGCGGTCGTCGGGCTCGGGTACACGTTCGCGCGGCCGGCAGAGTACCGGGGCACGGCGAGTCTCCGGGTCGCTGCCGCGACGCCGGCGACCGTGCCAGGGGTGTTGGCTCCCACTGCCGCTGCCGCTGCCGCTGCCGATCCTGCTCGCGTTGTCGCTGCCCCAGAGTCGACCCGACCGGCGGAGGGTGCGAGCGCCGACGTGGTGGCGGGTGAGTTGCGGGTGCTCACGAGCGCCCCACTGCTTGGCGCGGTCGTCCGCCGGCTCCAGGCCGAGGCGCCCGACGGGGCGGTGGGGGCGGTGGGGGCGGTGGGGGTCTCTGGGGCTACGGGGGCCATGGGTGCCGCGGGGGCCACTGCGGCCGGGGGGGCGACCTTCGATGAGGTGTCGACGATGCTCTCGGCCAGCCAGGTCGCGGGGACCGACGTCGTCGAGCTGGCGGCGAGGGGAACCGACCGGGCGCGGCTGAAGCAGGTGCTCGATGTCTGGCTCGAGCTCTACCTGGCCCAGCGGGCGGCGGCCCGGCAGCAGGTCTCCTCGACGACCCGCGACGACCTCCAGCGTCAGGTGGAAACGCTCGACCGGCAGCGGGAGGAGAAGCGGCGGGCGCTGGAGCAGTTTCGGGCGCGGAACGAGATCCTCTCCTCCGAGCGGGAGGACAACGAGGCCGCCACGCGCCTGAAGCAGCTCACGCTCGCGCTCGCCCAGGCGCGGCAGAAGATGGTCGAGGCCGAGGCGCGCGTCGCGGCCGTGCGCTCGGACCTCGCCGCGGGGAAATCCGTGCTGCGCGCCGAGGACAAGCCGATCGTCGCTGGCATGGAGAATCGGGCGCGCCAGCTCCGGGAGGAGTTGCAGGAGGCCGGCAAGCGTTACACGGAGCGGTTTCTGACCCTGGACCCGAAGTACAAGGCGATGCGCGCCAGCCTCGCCGAGCTTGACGCGGACATCACGCGCCAGCGATCTCAGGCGGCGCGCGCCGTCCTGGACGACGCCGAGCAGGGGCTCGCGAGCGCCCGCAAGAACGTGGAGGGGTTGAACGCGGAGCTTGAGGCCCACAAGCGCGCGGCGGCGGAGTTCACCGCGCGCTACGAGGAGCACAAGGCGTTGCAGGACGAGCTCGCCCAGTTGGAGTCGCTTCACAACGCCACGCGCGACCGCCTGCTGCGGGTCGGGCTCGCGAGCGGGCAGCGCGCCCCTGAGGTCCAGCTCCTGGCGCCGCCCCTGGTGGCCGCGGATCCGGTAGGTCCGCTGTACCTGCGTGACGCCGGTGTGAGCCTCGGTGGGGCCCTGCTGCTCGGGCTGCTCGCCGTGTGGCTCTACGAGTTCCTGCGCCGTACCCCCCGGGAGGAGGGGCACGGTGTTCCCTCCATCCACATCACCCTGCCTCCGCAGTCGGTCGGGCCGGTGCTTGGGTCGGTTCAGGCCGGGTGGCCGTCGACCTTGCCCAGCCAGCCGCCCGCGAACCCGGCGCTCCCCCCCGGAAAAACATAAACGGAAACGGGGACATTCTGGTTTTCCGGAGAATGAGGTGCGGCGCGGCCTCCACCTGTTTTTCCGGAGACGGAGAATGAGGCGCGGCGCGGCCTCCATGTCCCGGTCCTCCGCTCCTTTTCCTCCTCCTCCGCTCTTCCGCTCCTCGTTCGCTCCTCCTCCTCCTCCTCCTCCTCCTCTTCCTCCTCCCCCGCTTCTCCTCTCCTCCGGTTTGCGGGAGGCCGCGCCCTGTGTGGCTTTCCAGAAAACCAGAATGTCCCCGTTTTCGTATCCCTGCTAGCGTCCGCGAGATGCCAGCTTCTGCGCCGCTGCGCAGGCCGTGTTGGCGTCGCTCTCGAACAACTTCCCCACTGTCTCCACCGTCTCCACTGTCGCTGCTGTCGCCACCCTCGCCGACTCGGCCCCTGCGGGTCTGGCGGTCGCCTGCAGCTGACTCCGCCAGTCGGCCTCCAGTTGCTGGAGAGTGCGCCCGAAGACGGCCTGCATCGGGCGGTCCTTCTCCTGGGATAGCCGCTGGAGGCGCTTCAGACGGTCCACGCCGAAAGTCCTGAACAGGTAATTGCCGAACGACCCGGTCTCGGCATAGGCCCGGTGCTGTCGCGACCGGTCGAAGACCATGAGCTGGCCACCGCCGGCATCCCTCATCCCCCAGGACTCGTGATCGGGTCCCAGGTCGTCGAGCGGGATGTACCCGGTCGTCTGCAGCAGCGCCAGCACCCACGCGTCGCTGCCGAAGCCGCACATCGGAAAGGTGAGTGGGTTGCCGATCTGAGCTTCCGCGACAATCCCCATCAGGTTGCGAATCAGCTTGTCCTTCTGGGGGAAAACCGCGCTGGTCAGTTTGTGCGCCAGCATTTGCGGCGGACCTTCGCCCTTGAGGACGCGCAGGGTGCGCACCCGCCCGGCGGGGCCTTCACTCCAGTAGAAGACGCTCCCGTAGATGTCGCGTCGCGGCGCGTCGAAGACGACCCGAATCTTCCCGAACCTGTCCAGGCCGGCGTCCGCGGACCAGAAGGCCAGCACCTTCCCCATCGTCGCTTGTGCTTCGTCCGCCAGGGTCTTGAGCTGCTGGCTGGAGAGGCGGCCCGTGGCGTCGCTGACGCTGAGGTGCCGGGTCTCTATGGGGGCCTCCGCCGCCAGGGACCACCCGGGGGACAACAGGCCAGCCAGCAGAATCGAGACTGCCGCAACGCGTGCGTTCATCGGTTTCCTCCTTCCCGCCCGGAAACGGGGACATTCTGGTTTTCCGGGAAGCCGCGCAGGGCGCGGCTTCCCGCGAACCGGCAGTGTGGTCCGTGGAGGCCGTCCCGTGCCGCGCCGCGCCGTGCCGCCCCGTGCCACGCCTCATTCTCCGGAGAACCAGCCGAAAAACCAGAATGTCCCCGTTTCCCGTGCCAGTTGCGCATGGTACTGTCTTTACGCACTGTCTTGACTTATCTTGACATGTCAAGATAAGTCAAGACTCACGCCGAGTGGCTCTCAAGACTGCGGTGAGGATATGAGTGCGGTGAAAGTCAGTTCCAAGGTGGACGAGGAAGTCTGGGACGAGCTGCGGGAGTTGGCGGAGGAGACGCACCAGAGCATCTCCGGGGTCCTCACTGAAGCCATCCGCGACTACGTTCATCGCCACCGGGTGCGACCCGAGGTTCTGCTCCACCTCGAGGACGCCATGCGCGACCACGAAGAGCTTGGGCGGCTGCTGGCCGAGTAGACTGCCAGTCGGCAGGTCCGTGGCCAGGTTGGCGGGTGGGTCGGCGGGCAAGTCAGTGGTCAGGTCCTTGGTCAGGTTCCTCTCGTTGGACGAGGCGCTCCTGGTGCACGAGCGCCTCGTCGGGCGTTTTGGCGGCGCGCCGGGCGTGCGCGACGTTGGACTTCTGGAGAGCGCTCTCTATCGACCCCGTACCGGCTACTACCGGGACGTCGCCGAGATGGCGACGGCGCTGTTCGAGTCCCTGCTGATGAATCACCCCTTCGTGGATGGCAACAAGAGGGTCGCTTTTTTTTCCGCCGATGTTTTTTTGCGCCTGAATGGCTGGCGGCTGGAGGTCGAGCCGAAGGCGGCGCATGCCTTCATCGTGGATTGCCTCGAGCGGGGCCGCGCCGATTTCGAGCATCTGCTTCCCTGGGTCCGGGGGGCGATGCGAAGGATCTGACCGGAAGCGGAAAACGGGGACATTCTGGTTTTCCGGGAAGCCGCGCAGGGCGCGGCTTCCCGCGAACCGGTGGTGTGGTGCGTGGAGGCCGCCCCGTGCCGCGCCGTGCCGTGCCGCCCCATGCTACGCCTCATTCTCCGGAGAACCAGCCGGAAAACCAGCCGAAAAACCAGAATGTCCCCGTTTTCAGTAAAGCAGAATGTCCCCGTTTTCCTATGGACAGCATCGGCCTGGACACTTAGGCTTTGTGCCATGCCAAGGACGGCACGGGCGTCGGTCGGCGGCGCCATCTATCACGTCATCAATCGCGGCAACCAGAGGGCTACGGTCTACCACAGCCCTCCCGACTATGCCGCGTTCCTTCAGCTCGTCGAGCGTGCCGACGAGCGCATTCCCATGCGCTTGCTCGCGTACTGCCTGATGCCGAACCACTTTCACCTGGTGCTCTGGCCGCACGAAGACGGTGACCTGAGCCGGTGGATGCAATGGCTGCTCACCGCACACGTGCGCCGCTACCACCGCGTGCTCGGTACCAGTGGCCGGGTTTGGCAGGGGCGGTTCAAGGCCTTCCCCGTCCAGAGCGACGGGCACCTCCTCGCGGTTCTGCGCTACGTGGAAGCCAACCCGCTGCGCGCCGGTCTGGTGCGTCGGGCCGAGGAGTGGGCCTGGTCGAGCGCGGCAGCCGTCTCCCCTGCGGAGAGCGGCCTGGGGGGCAGCGTGCAGAGCGGTGTGGGGATCGGTGTGGGGATCGGTGTGCAGAGCGGTGTGGGGAGCGGCCTGCGGAGTGGTCTGCAGGGTAGCCGGCGGAGCATTCTGCGAGTCGACGAATGGCCCGTGCCGCGCCCGGCCAACTGGTTGCAGCATGTGAATGAAAGCGTCGAGCCTCCGGAATCCCTGCGCCAGTTGCGCGAATGCGTCAACCGCGGGGCCCCCTACGGGGACGGCGTCTGGGTCGAGCAGACCGCTGCGCGCCTGGGCCTCGAATCCTCCCTCCGGGCGCCGGGCCGACCGCGCCACTCCGGCTAGAAACGGGGACATTCTGGTTTTTCCACCGCCGCCTGGCTTTTCCATCACCGCCGCGCCTGTGTCTTGCCCATGTGTCCGGGTGCCCCTGTGCCCCTGTGCCCCTGTGCCCGTACGCCAGGGTGCTCGGGCGCCTGGGCGCCTGGGTGACAGGGCGTGGGCTGGAGGTAATGGAATAACCAGAATGTCCCCGTTTCGAAAAACCAGAATGTCCCCATTTCAACGTTCCAGTTGTCCCAACGCACGCCAGGGCAGGACGGTGACGCCGGACCGGATCTGGCGCTCGTCGCCGCCGTAGACGAGGTAGGGCTGGCCGGCCGCGTCGCCGGCGATGGTGACCCAGCGCCGTAGGCCCGTGAAGAAATCGGGCACGACGGTCCGCCCACTCTTGATCTCGAACGGGGTGAGCACTGCGCCGTCTTCGCGGAGCAGGTCGACCTCATGGCCGCTGTTGTCGCGCCAGAAATAGAGGTCGGGCGCGAGTCCCTGGTGGTAGCGAGCCTTGAGGGCCTCACTGACGACCCATCCCTCGAACAGCGCGCCCCGCAGGGGGTGGACGACGAGCTGGTCAAGCGTCCGAATGCCGACGAGCCAGCTCGCGAGACCCGGGTCGAGGAAGTACAGTTTCGGCGTTTTCACGAGCCGCTTGTTGAAGCTGCGGTGATACGGGGGCAGTAGCTGCACCAGGTAGCTTGCCTCCAGCACCGAGACCCAGGCGCGCGCGGTGTTGTGGCTGACGCCCGCGTCGCTGGCGAGGCCGGAGAGGTTCAGGAGCTGCCCCGAGCGGCCGGCGCAGAGACGCAGGAAGCGGTCGAAGGTGGTGAGGTCCCGGACGTTGACGAGCTGGCGGACGTCGCGCTCCAGGTAGGTAGCCACGTAATTGGCGTACCAGGTTGTCGGGTCGAGGCCTCGATCGTAAATTGGAGGGTAGAGCCCCTGCAGGAGCAGCTTGTCGACGGTCGCGGGGGCCTGACCGCTACCCTCGAGCTCGCCGAGGCTGAACGGTAGCAGTTTGATCAGCGCGACCCGCCCTGCGAGCGACTGGGCAATGCCCGAGAGGAGGCCGAGCTGCTGGGACCCGGTGAGGATGAAGCGCCCCGGCCTCGGGTCCCTGTCCACCAAGGTCTGGAGATAGGAGAGCAGGTCGGGGGCGCGCTGCACCTCGTCCAGCACCGCGCCGTCAGGGTAGGCGGCGAGGAAGCCGCGGGGGTCCTCGAGGGCGAAGGCGCGCCGGTCCGGTTCCTCGAGGGAGACATAGGGGAGCTTTCCGAAGAGGGCCCGGACGAGGGTAGTCTTGCCCGACTGGCGCGGGCCCGTCACCGCGACCACCGGGTACTGGCTGGCCATCTGCAGGAGGGTTGCTGCAACCTGGCGGTGGATCATGGGCTTTGCTGATTGTCAGTTGGACTTACAATTAGCAAAGCCCAAGCCTGCACCCCCGTCAATGGGAAAACGGGGACATTCTGCTTTTCCTGCAGGCCACGCGAGGCGCGGCTTCTCGGCCGGAAAACCAGAATGTCCCCGTTTACCGGGCAGAGTGTGCTCGCGCGCGAGGGGGTGGCCTGTAATCGGCAACTCGCGACGGCGGCTGCTTCGCGTGTGCTCGCGCGCGAGGGGGTGGCCTGCTAGATTTGCGTTGTGGTGGAGGCCCAGCGTCAGATCGAGCACTGGATCGCCCGGGAGCACGAGGCTGTTGCAAGACGGCTGCTTGCGGACCCCGAGGGCGTCATTGCCAGAGCCCGAAACAACCTGGACCGCTGGGCAGTCCGCTACGAGCGGATGCCTGCTTGGATGGACGAGTGGCGGCGGATCCTCTCGGAGCCGGTCGAGGTGGTCGTTCGGGTCCTGCGCGAGGACTCCGAGCGGGCAGTCTGGCTGCGATCGTGCTCGCCCTTTGCCGGCGCGCTGACTGCGCGCGAGCGTTGGGCGATTCGTAAAGGGCTCGACTGATGCGCCTGATCCGTCCAGAGGGAGACGGCGCGCCGCGAACGCCGGAGCGGCGGAGGGCGGGCACCGCATGAAGCGTCGCGACCTCGAGCACCTCATCCGGGCCGCGGGGGCAATTGCGGAGAGCGACCTGATCGTGATCGGCAGCCAGGCCATCCTCGGTCAGCACCCCGATGCCCCCGCCGAGGCACTGCGGTCCATCGAGGCGGACCTGATCCCTGTCCAGTTCCCCGAGCGGTGGGCGCTCATCGACGGAGCGATCGGCGAGGGGTCACCATTCCACGAGACGTTCGGTTACTACGCCGACGGCGTCGAGGAACGAACGGCGGTGCTTCCGACAGGCTGGAGGAAGCGGCTGGTGCCGGTCCGCAACGAGAACACCCACGGCGTCACCGGCTACTGCCTCGAAGTCCACGATCTGCTGATAAGCAAGTACGTCGCCGGACGCCCCAAGGATATGGAGTTCACGGCCGCGGTTACGGGCGCCGGGCTCGCGGACCTGGAGACGCTGCTTTCCCGCCTGGAGGACACGCCGGTGGAGCCGGACCAGGTTGCCCTGGTCTCGGCCCGGATCCACCGCGACTTCGCGCCGCGCGACTGACGGCCACGGGGGCAGCCAGCGGTCTGTCGTAGGTGGCCGATTCGGCGGGTGCACTGGGGTCAGTTCGATTCCTTCTCCGGGGCCGGCAGTGCCGCCCGCCCGATCCCGCTCTCGGTCAGGCTGCCGAGGTAGAGCCAAGGGCCCACCTGCCGGGCGCTGGAAATCGGCGCGTAGGTCCCGGCAGGATCCCGGAGGTCGTGGACGACCCGCCCCTCGATGTCCAGGCCCAGCACGCGCCCATGGCGCTCGGGCGCCGGGAGCAGGGATGCGGGCAGCCACGCCAGCAACCGTCGAACGGACGGCCAGTGGGCGAGCGCGTCCAGCAGGCGGCTGCGCGGGGCGAAGAGGGCAAGCCAGTAGACCCCGGCACCGTTGTACGAGATTCCGTCGGGCAGGCCCGGCAGGTCCTCGACGAATGCCTCGGAACGGCCGGCCTGAGCCCCTTGCAGCCAGTAGCGGGTGACCCGGTAGGCGAAGGTCTCCGCCACCAGCACGAACCGCTCCTCCGGGTCCACCGCGACGCCGTTGGCGAAGAAAAGGCCGTCGAGCAGGCGATCCACCGCCCCCGTGGCAGGGTCGTAGCGCAGGAGCCGGCCGCTCGGCTGGGCGTCCAGGGCCTCCCGGTGGACCGCCTCGGGTCCATGGCGTCGGGAGCTGTCGGAAAAGTAGACGGCCCCGCTCGCACCGATGGCCACGCCGTTGGTGAAATGGAGCGCCGCCCCACCTTCCTCGGTGACGAGTGCCCGGACCTCCCCGCCGGGGGCCGGAGTTGGAAGCCCCGGGTCCTCGCCCAGGTTCGGGAACTCCCGGCCCTGGGCAGGGCTCTGAAGGCCCCGGTGCTCGTCCAGGCTCAGAAGCCCACGGTGCGCGTCGGCGATCAGCAAGTTGCCGTGCCGGTCGAAGGCCAGGCCGAGGGGATACCCCCCCGTCTGCGCCAATTCCTCGGACCGCCCGTCCGTCACGCGGACACGGAGGATGCGGCCGTCGGCGGTGCCGCAGACGAGATCACCCGAGGGCTCAATGGCGAAATCTTCGGGGCCAACCACCGACTCCGTGGCGAACCGCTCGATGGAGAGGCGCTGGCCGGCCGGGTCGGCGGTTGGGCCCCGGTTACCCCGGTTACGCCGGTTACCCCGGTCTCCCGCGTGGTTGTCGCCCAGTCCGAGCACTGAGTCGGCCGCCGCGTCGGCCGCTGCGTTGGCCGCTGCGTCGGCCGCTGCGTTGGCCGCTGCGTTGGCCGCTGGGCCTGCTTCAGCTGTGGCGACGGGTACGAGATTCGCCGGCCCAACGAGTGCCGCCAGCGCGACGAGAGCTGCTAGACCAACGAGAGCCGCGAGGGTTACGAGGGTTGCGCGCGCCGCGAAGGCGCTGCGCGCGACGAGGGCAAGATGGCTGAGGCGGCGTAGAGGCATGGAGGGTCGAGCTGGCAGTTTCGACGAGGCGCGGCAGGAGTCACCGAGGGTCGAACTGGCACGTCCGACGAGGTGCGGCGGCAGTCACCGCATTTTTTCTTCCGTTTTCGGTGGAACTCCTGATTTATCAAGACCTGACAGCGGCCAAGTGCATGCTTTATCAAGACCTGAGACCGGCCAAGTGACACCCGCCAAGACGGTCTCTCGGTCTTTGCTGACTCGGTCTTTGCTGATCCCCTTGCTGACGGTCGAGTAGTGCACACCGGCTGCACGGGCGATCTCGGCAAGCGTGTACCCGTGCTCGATGTGCGCAATTGCGAACGCCCGGTCCCGCTCCGCTCGGCTCGCCCTCGTAACCTGCCCGAGCAGCGTTTCGAGGGGTGGCCGACCGGCGTGCCGCTGCGCCCTTGGGATTTCTGGGCTCAGATTCTCCGGGAGCATCTCCTGTCGCAGGCGCTCCGCGAAGCCCTCGTCCCCGAGGACGAGCTGTCCGCGAAGATGTTCCCAAGGACCCGTCTGGCCGATGCCACGATAAACGAACGAGCTGTAACGCCGACGCGCGCGTTCGGGCGTCGGGCCGAACTGCCTGAGAACGGCCTCGACGTCCAGCCACGCCGGCGCCTGCTCGAGGCCTATGGTGGCGCGGTAGCTGCTCCAGGGGTAGGGCTCGGGCGAGGCGAGCAATCCGGCGCGAACGGGGTTCAGCACGACGTACCGGCAGAGCTCGAGCAGATACGAGTCGCGATCGACCACGATGGCCTTGAATCGTCCCTGGAAGACGTGCCCGACGCGGTCGTGGCGGCGGTTGAAGCGTTGTGTGTAGACGCCGTTCAACTGTCGCATGCCGCGAGAGAGGTTCGGCTCCGGGGTCTCGAGGAGCAGGTGATAGTGATTGCCCATCATGCAGTAGGCGTACATGCGCCAGCGGAACTGGCCCACGGTCGTGGCGAGGACGTCGAGGAAAATCAGGCGGTCGTGGTCGTCGGCGTAGATTGGCTCGCGCGCGTTGCCGCGGCTGGTGGCGTGATAGAGTGCGCCAGGGTACTCGAGGCGGAGAGGGCGGGCCATGCCGGGAGTTTAGTCGGAAACCGACAAGTCAAGACCTGACCCCGTTTTCTTGAATCAAGACCTGACCCCTTTCACTTTGTGACCCGCTAGTCGCTAATCCCTGAATCCTGCTCAGCTTCGAGGTTCCAGCCATGTTTCGCCCGACCATGCTTCGCACACACTCTCTGCGCGCGACCCTCTCCGTGACGGCAATGGCCGCGCTCCTCGCTCTGGCGGGCTGCAGCGGGCCGAGCGCCGAGGAGCACGTGCGGCGGGCCCGGTCGCAGCACGAGAAGGGCGAGACGCAGGCCGCGCTCATCGAGTTGAAGAATGCGTTGCAGAAGGCCCCGAACAGCGCGGAGGCCCGGCAGTTGGCGGGGTTGCTCTATCTCGAGGTCGGGGACGGCGCGGCGGCGGAGAAGGAGCTGAAACAGGCGGAGCGGTTGGGCGTTCCCGAGGCCGCCCGCCGGGTGCCGCTGACGCGGGCGGCGCTCCTGCAGGGGCGCTACCAGGACATCATCCAGGCGGCCATCGAGGACGCGGCGCGGGGTAAGACGGGGTCGGATGACCTCTCCGCCGCGGATGCGGCCACGCTCGACGCCCTGCGCGGGGCGGCGTATGCCGGCCTGGGGAACATGGACCAGGCGCGACGCCTTTTCGATGCCGCTCTGGCGCGCCAGCCGGAGCAAATCGACGCGCTTGTGGGTATTGCAGTTCTGCACGCGGTGCAGCAGAAGAATGACGAGGCGCGCGAGGCGCTGAAGCGGGCGCTGGATGCCCACCCTTCGTCCGCGGAGGCGTGGGCCGTGCTGGGCGAGGTCGAGTTGCAGCAGGGCAATGCAGCCCTTGCCGAAGAGGCCTTCGGCAAGGCCATCGAGCGCCAGCGCTATGTCAGCCTCGCGCGGGCCAAGCGCGCGCTCGCGCGGGTCCAGCTCAAGAAGTTCGCCGAGGCGGAGGCGGACATCAAGGCGCTGAAGGGGGCGGGGCTGAAGGACCACCCCTACGTGGCCTTCGCGGAGGGAGTGGCGTTCTCCGCCCAGGGCAAGCACAAGGACGCGCTCCTGGCGCTCCAGGCTGCTTCTGCGGCGGCTCCTTCGGACCCGGCCGTGCAGTTCTACCTGGCGGTGACCCACCTCGCGCTCGGCAACCGGGAGCAGGCGCTCGCCGCCTCGGAGAGCCTCTACGCCCAGGCGCCGAAGTCGGGCGCGGCGCGGCGGGTCCTCGGGGCCGTGCAGATGAGCCGTTCGGACTACGGGAGCGCGGCGGTGGTGCTCGACGACGCGCTGCGTGACTCGCCCGACGACCCTGTCCTGCTGCGCATGCTGGCCACGGCGTCCCTGTACAAGGGGGACGCGGCCAGGGGGCTCGAGTACTCCCGCCGGTTGGTCGCCGTGGAGCCGGGGTCTGCGGTGGCGGCCGATCTGCTGCGCGTCGCCAGGCTGATGGCGGGGGAGAAGCTCGACGAGCCCGCTGCGGTTGCGGGGGGCGCGCCGGGCACCGACGACCCGGACAAGCGGGAATTCCTCGGGGCCCTGTCGGCCCTGCGCGCGGGCAAGGTGGCCGAGGCCCTCGAGGCTGCAAAAAAGATGCACGAGCGCCGCCCCCGGGACGTGGAGGTTCTCAAGCTCCTCGCATTGGGTCACATGCTTTCCGGCAAGGGGGATCTGGCGAAGGGCGAGCTGGAGGAGGCCCTGAAGATCAAGCCGAACGAGCCCTCGGCCGCCCGCAATCTGGCCCTGCTGGAGGCGCAGGCCGGCAATCTGGAGCGGGCCCGCGCCCTGTTGGTGTCCGTGACCGGGGCGCATCCCCAGGACGAACAGGCGGCCCTGCTCCTGGCGCAGGTCGAGGCCCGCCGCGCGGGGCGGGAGGCGGGGGTGGAGGCGCTCAAGGCAGCGCTCGGTCGTATCCCGTCCTCGGTTGCCGTGCGCGCCGCGCTGGCTCAGGCGTACCTGGGAGCGGGCCAGCCCGCCTCGGCCCTGACGGTCACGCGGGAGCTGAGCGAGGCTCAGCTGGCGGGCCGCCCCGACCTCCTTCTGGTCCACGCCAAGTCCCAGCTGGCCACCGGCGACGTCGCTGCGGCCCAGCGATCGCTCCAAAAGCTGACGGAGGTCGCGCCCCGCTCGGCCGAGGCACGCTTCCTCTATGGGGAGAGCCTGGCGCGTGGCGGGGAGGCTGCGAAGGCCGAGGCGGAGCTCAAGCGTGCCATCGAGCTCGACCGCTCCTACCTCCCGGCCCGGGTGGGTGAGGTCAACCTGCTGGTCCATCGTGGCCAGGTGGGCAAGGCCCGGGAGGCGCTGGCGGGGCTGAGGCAGGAGTTCGGCGAGCGGCCCGAGTTCCTGGAGGTCGAGGGGTGGATCGCCTTCCGGTCGGGAGACTATGCGACCGCCACGGAGCGTTTCACCGCCGTGGCCGCTGGCAAGTCGGACTCCGAGTTGACGCTCGGCCTGGCCAGGTCGCTGTGGGCGCAGCGGGAGCACGAAAAGGCCCTGGAGGTCCTGCGGGCACGGTTGCAGGTCCAGGCGGCCGATCTCCCGGTGCTCATGCAGTTGGCGGCGAGCTACGTGGCGCTGGACCGCCGGCCCGAGGGTGTCGCCACCTTCCGTAAGGTCCTCGAGTCGTATCCCGACTACGTGCCAGCGCTGAACGACCTCGCCTGGGCGCTTCAGGGCCAGGACCTCAAGCAGGCGCTGGCGCTCGCAGAGCGCGCCCATCAATTGCAGTCGGACAACGCGGCCGTTCTGGACACCCTCGGCACGCTGCGGGCGAAGGGCGGCGACCTCTCGGGCGGGGCGCAACTGGTCCGCCGGGCGGTGGAGCTGGCTCCGGACCACCCGCAGATCCAGCTGAACCTCGGCCGTATCCTCGCCCAGCAGAAAAAGCATGCCGAAGCCCGCGTGGTGCTGGAGGCCCTGCTCGCGAAGGCGCCGGAGGCGGGAGTGGCCCAGGAGGCCCGGGCGCTCCTCGGCTCGATTCCTGCGGCTTCGCCCTGAGGGGGAAGCCGAAGGAAAGAGGCTGAGGGACGGACGAGACCGACGTGGTGCAAGTGATGGACAAGGTGCACGCGATGGACGAGGTGCAAGACGAGATGCAAGACAAGATGCAAGACAAGATCCGTGAAGTCCTCCGGCTCGGCACACTGGCGCCGTCCGGGGACAACAGCCAGCCCTGGCGGTTCGTGATGCGGGGAACGGAGGTCGACCTCTTCAACGTCCCCAGCCGGGACACCTCCCTCTACAACTACCGCCAGCGAGCCTCGCTGCTCGGCCACGGGGCGCTCGTCGAAAACGTTGCCATCTCGGCGCGGGCACTCGGACTCGGGGTTTCGGTCACGCTGTTTCCCGACGCCAGCCAGCCGGACTGGGTCTGCCGCTTCGCCTTCACCCCGTCGGAACCGGCCGAGGAGCCGCTTTTCGCCGCCATCCCCGCCCGGATCACCCACCGTGGGTCATACGTCGGCACGCCGCTGACCCCCGCCCAGGTCGAATCCCTGAAGGCCGCAGCTGCCGTGGTCCCGGGGACCGCGCTCCACCTGGTGACCGGACCCGAGGAGAGGGCCGCGCTCGCCCATCTGTTGCGCTGGAACGAACGAGTGGTGTTCGAGAACCCGCACCTTCACCGCTTTCTCTTCGAGCACCTGCGCTGGACCCGGGAAGAGGAGGAGCGCACCAGGGACGGGATCCCCATCGACACGCTGTTCCTGAATCCCCCCCAGAGGCTCGGTTTCCCTGCGCTGTCGCGCTGGGGCGTGGTTCGGGCGCTCAATCACGTCGGGCTGTCGGCGGTGGTGGCCCTCGAATCGTTGCGCAAGCTGCGCGCCTCGTCGGCGCTGGGGCTGGTGTCGGCCGACGGCGGCGAGGACCGGGATTTCGTGGTGGCCGGGCGGGCCATGGAGCGTCTGTGGCTCGAGGCCACCCGGCTCGGGCTGGCCTTCCAGCCCGTTACCGGGATCATCTGCCTCATGGAGCGGGTGGCGGCCGGCGAGGTCGATGGGATCCCCTCGGGGCACGTGGCGCGTCTCCGCGAGCTCCGGCCAGCTGTGGCAGAGGCCTTCGGGCTGGGCAGCAGGACCCCCGCGATGGCGTTTCGTCTCGGCCCCCCCGTGAGGCCGGGTCGGCTGTCGCCGCGCTTCCCGCTGGAGAGGGTCGTCGACGTTTCCTAGAAGAGCGGTGTCGGGAAGTTTTACAATCGGGACCCGGGCGGCGTTCTTCAGTCCGCGAGCTCATCCGTAACCAGCGGTTCTGAGAGGGAAATGCGTCCTCTGGCATGGGGTGTGCTAACGGTTAGGGCACGGAACGTGGGCAACACTCCGCACCGAGAGACGAAAAGCGAGAGTTGTATGTCCGGTGCCGAACAGTTACCCCTTGCGTAATCGACAACCCCTCATCGGAGGCAACCCAATGAAGACTCTCAGGAAAAGGGCGCTGACGGTAGCTGTGACTGCCCTCGTCGCCGGCGTGATGAGTGCGCCTGCCCACGCGTACGTGATGGCCAGCTCCGTCGTCGAGATGACGAACTTCCAGATCAAGGACGCGACTGGTGCAGTGTTGGATTACAGCAACGATTTCTCCTCCCTGACCTTTACCAGTTCGGCGGATCAGTCGGCTGCGCTGACGGGCTACGCGACCCTTGACAATGACAGCACCAACGCTCCTATCGATTTCGCCCCCATTTGCCTTGGAGCAGCATGTAACCCCATTCTGCCAAACAACTCGTTCCCACACCTCGCGGCGCCTCCTGCTAGCGGAAACTATGTGGCTGCCGATCAACAGGAATTTGGGGCCCCGATTGCCAACCTTCCCGGTTTTGGCTTGGGAGCGACTGTTGCGAGCGGCTCGTATGTCGGGCTTGACACTGGGCTCGAAGTGGCTGGATCAGCCAACTCGAACAACAACTTGAACTCGAGTTTCATTTTCGCTACCAACAACTCGCAGGCTCTGACGTTCACCTTCGACGTTGACGCCTACCTGCAGGTAGCAGTCAGTGCGTTTCCGTCCGAGACATTTCCGGCCTTCGCGACGGCGAGTTACCAGATGGACTTCAGTATCCGCAATCTGTCGACCAACAAGGTCGTGTGGACGTACGCGCCGGACCTGTTTAACAATGGTGTCAAGACGTTGAGCCTCAATGCCCCGCTGCCTCAGGCCGTCGAGAGCATCGAGCAGACGGGTGTTGTCGTGTCGTTTGCCAGCGGATTGACCCCGGTCCTCAACGCGGGCACGCTCTATCAGCTTTCTGCCCGCATCCAGACGAACGCGGACGCGGCGCGCGTCCCGGAGCCCGCGGTCCTGAGCCTGCTCGGCCTGGGCCTCGGCCTGCTCGGCCTCGGTGCCGCCCGCCGGAGCCGCAAGGCCTGACGACGACCCGCAGTCTCTGAAGTCGGATAGCAGTGCAAGGGAAGGGGGCCAGCCGGCCCCCTTCCCGCGTTTGCGCCATACCCCGACCGGGGGGGCGGGGGCAGCTCGCGGTGGCCCGTGACTCGAGCAGGGAGCGAACGCCCGGGGAGCGCTGAGTCAAGGAAACGCCGCCAGGTGCCGATCAACCTCCAGCCGGGCACCGGTTTCGTTCCCCGGCCCTGGCCGCGCCGGATCCTGCTCCCCCGTCCGTCTCGGTCTCCTCCAGTTCCGAGTGAGGTATGCCATGCCCAGCCTGCCCGTTCTGAAGACCCTGGCCCGTGAGCTCGTGAGCCGCGAGCGCAGCCCTCGCCGCACCGAGCCGGACCTGGTGATGGACGACCCCGAGAAGGTGGCCGCCTACACCCGGGCGGGCCGGGAGGACGGGGTCATGGCCCCGGTCTACCTGTTCCACTGCGCCCAGGTCTGCGAGGTGATCCGGCCCGGGGACACCGTCGTGGACCTGGGGTGCGGGCCGGCGACCCAGCTGGCGATGGTCGCGCGCCTGAACCCGGACGTGCGTTTCGTCGGGGTGGACCTCTCGGAGGAGATGCTGGAGCGCGCCCGGGCCTACGGGGCCGAGCAGGGTCTCGGCAACGTCGCCTTCCAGCAGGCTGACGTCACCGACCTCGGGTTCCTCGGCGACGCCAGCGTGGACGCGGTGTTCTCGACGGTCGCCCTGCACCACCTGCCGGACGTGGACCACCTGGAACGGACCTTCGCGGAGGTCGCCCGGGTCCTGAGGCCGGGCGGGGGGCTGTACCTGGTGGACTTCGGGCACCTGAAGTCCGAGAAGTCGATCGAGTATTTCGCCTACCAGTACAGCGACCGGCAGCCCGAGCTGTTCACGCTCGACTACCTCTACTCCCTGCGGGCGGCATTCCCGCTCGCAGACTTCCAGCGCCTGACGGACCGTCACCTGGCGGGCCGGGCCCGGGTGTACTCCACCTTCCTGATGCCGTTCATGGTCGTGGTGAAGAGTCCTCCCCGGGCGGGCGAGGTGCCCCAGGGGGTGCGCGCCGGGCTGGCCGCGCTGCGCGCGGCCTTGCCGTCCTACCACCGGACGGACCTGCAGGACCTGCGGACCTTCTTCCGTCTGGGTGGGCTCGCAAGCCCCCTCCTGGGCTGACCCTGGTCCTCGCGCAGCCTGACCGCCGGCCGCGGGGAGCCCGAGGCCCGGCCGGTCCGACCCGCGCGCCGCTCAACGGGCCGCTCAGCGGGCCAGCCTGCGCCGGGCGATGGCCAGGGCCACCCGCTGGATCGGGTTCCGGTTGCCCCAGGGGCGCCAGGTCTGCACCATGCGGTTGCGGTAGGCGTCGAAGTGCAGGCCCCGCGGGGCGGCCACCAGCTCACCGCGGCCGAGCAGGAGCTTCAGGACGTGGGTGGCCGCCACCCCGGCGCACAGATCGCAGGCCATCGGGGTGGACGGCCCGCGGTGCCGGGCCAGATCGACCGCGGAGGGGTCCGCGAGATAGCCCACCTGGAGCATCGCGGGGGAGAGGCCGAGCAGGAAGCGCAGCAGCTGCTCGTGCTCGGGCACGTCGGCCCAGCCGAAGTACTCGTCGGGCGTCATGTGGCCCGGGAGGAAGGTGAGGAGCGCGACGCCCATCCCCAGGGGGGCGGCGGTGACCACCGGGATGCCTTTCGCGAGCGCGGCGGAGAAGACACGCCGGCGGATGTCGATGGCGAAGAAGTCGAGCGCGTCCAGGTAGACGTCGGCCCCCGCGAGGAACTCCGGCACGTTCTCGGCCGTCAGCCCCTGGGGGAAGCGGCGCAGCTGAAGCTCCGGGTTGACGTCGAGGGCGAGCTCCGCGAGGACGTCGAGCTTCGGGCGGCCGACGCTGCGCAGCGTGGCGCCCGCCTGGCGGTTGAAGTTCGCGAGCTCGAAGGTGTCGAGCTCGGCCAGGTTGAAGGCGCCGATGCCGAGGCGCGTCAGGGTCAGCAGGTGGCTGCCGCCGACCCCGCCGAGGCCGGCGATGGCGACGCGCTTGCCGCGCAGGAGCGCCAGCTCCTCCCTCGTGACCCAGCCGATGTTGCGGTCAAAGGCCGTCTCGTAGTCGAAGTCGCCCATCGCTTGTCGCTCTGCCCCCTGTTGGCGCGCCCCGCAGGCGCCCGTTGCTCCTCCCTGAAATCGGCCGCCGGGGCGTGTTACTGTAGCATGCGCGGAGGCGGCGCCCCCCGGGCCGCCCCGATCCGCTGCGTTGCCCATGTACGCCGAGTGTCCTCACTGCCACGCCGTCCACCGGGTCCGGGCCGCCGACCTGCAGCTCGCGATGGGCAAGGTCCGGTGCGGGCGGTGCCACACCGTGTTCGACGGCCTCTCGGCCCTCTGCGACGAGCCTGGGGGTGCGCCGC
>ERZ1645187.1849-NODE-1849-length-19168-cov-239.947366_pt1 | contig 19168 bp, 18 predicted proteins | sample MGYA00575352_ERZ1645187 | MGnify/ENA primary metagenome ERZ1645187 (study PRJEB40837, sample SAMN11349314) | freshwater sediment metagenome | isolation source: river sediment | host: Sediment | place: India: Wazaribad , New Delhi | collected 2017-02-21 ... | reverse complement strand
AATTTCCAGATAATTGGCAAATAAAAGCCGAAAACTCGAATACGTCTACTATATATCAGTCGGGACGCCGCGGGAGCGTCGCGCTCAGATTTCCTCAGTTTCGCGCCGCGGCCGCCTTCTATACTGGATGTCATGGCCCATCTGATCCTGCTCGAAGACGAACCCATCCTGCGCCAGGAACTCGCCGGCTACCTGACCGAGCAGGGTCATATTGTGGACGCCGTCGGCTCGGCCGCCGCATTCCACGCGGCCTTCTCTCCCGCCAACCACCTGATTGCGTTGGTGGACCTGGGCTTGCCAGACGGTGACGGCATCGACCTGATCCACGGACTCCGCAGCCAGGGCAAGCGCCTGGGCATCGTGGTCATCTCCGCGCGTAGCCGGACGGGCGACAAGGTGCGCGGGCTCTTCGTCGGTGCTGACTATTACCTGAGCAAACCCGTCGAATTGGAAGAATTGTCCGCGGTCGTGGCCGCCCTGGCACGCCGTCTCGACACGGGCGGGGTCAGCCTGCGCTGGGTGTTGGACCCTGTCCGCCGCGAACTGATCCCGCCCGGCAAGGCGCCGGTGCCGCTCACGGCCCAGGGTGCCCTCGTCCTGGCGGCGATTGCGGGTGGTGGTGGCGAGCCGGTAGATCGCCGCCGCATCGTTGCCGCCTTGGGCGAAGATTTCCTGTACTACGACCAGCGCCGGCTGGATACGCAAATCCACCAACTGCGCAAGGCGGTGTGGGATGACGCGGGCGTGGAGCTCCCCCTCCGCTCAATCCGCAATCGTGGTTACCAGTTCCTGGTTGACGTCGAGCTCCGGACCTAGCCGCGGGACGAACCCACCCCATCCGCTACCCTGGTTGGGGGGGCCGTGTGTATGAAGGCTTATAACACCTCTCTATATCGACCTGAATCTCAGATTTACTCAGTTTCACGGCAGCCAATTTCCCTATCCTACGCGCAACCCGCCCGACTGGGGCACGCAGGGTAGGGCTTCATGGCCTATTCCTCACCGGCCCCGAAGACCGGGGTCTCCAAGCTCATGACGAGTGCCGATGCTACGGCAGCTTCGGAGCGGAGGACGTCTATTGGGCCTACCTAACGTCCGCAGCAAGAGGATGTTCCATGCTTCTGCGCATGGCGCATGAATGATTCACCGAACGACTTGACAAGATAATAGAGAGCAATAAGAAGGTCATGAAGAGTTGGACCGTAATTCTTAGCTGACTCGGGCTCGAAGGCCAGTTTCCCCTGCTACGTTGGCAAGATCATCGCAACTACAATTCTGAAAGGACAAAATATAGTGCACCCACGAAGGCTTGTCGCAGCGATCGTGCTCGGCTCCGCCGTCCATGTCGCACCGGTTGCGGCGAATGGTCCGTCCGTCGAAGAACTTGCGCGCAAAGCGCAGGACCCCCTCGCCGATACCAAAGCGATCATGACGGACAACACCATCGGCTTTGGGACCGCGAACAACGAAACCGCCTACGGCTTCCAGATCCAACCGGTGTACTCCATTCCTACCGACGGCAAACCTTTCAACCTGATCTTGCGATCAGTGATTCCGATTATCGGCGCGCCTGTCGGCGCGACGATTCCCAGGCTAAGCGATGATCCGATCCCGGATCTCGGCACGAAATGGGGACTGAGCGACATTTTTCTCCAATCCTTTTGGTCACCAAAGAGCGATGCGGCCATCAAATGGGGTATCGGTCCGCAGATTTCACTGAAGACCAGGACCTCCGAACGCGTCGGCGGGCCAGGTTGGGGCGGAGGAATTTCAGGCGTGTTTTTTGGCGCAGTCGGCGAGTTTTCCTATGGTGCGCTGATCAACCACCACTGGGGTGAAGAGAACTATAACGTGACTTCATTACAGCCGATGATCTACTACAACCTCAAATTGATCCCTGGCGCCTACCTTGGCTACAGCAACACCACGACCTACAGTTGGAAGGCAGCCTCCGGTGATCGCTGGCAAGTGCCACTGGGCCTGATCGTAGGCCGGACCTTCGCGATCGGCGGCAAGGGCCATGCCCTGGACCTAAACCTGGGGGCCTACAGCCTTGTTGCCAAACCGGAAGACGGCGCGGATTGGCAGTTTAAATTTGCCATTTCCTGGTTCCTTCCCTGAACTCTCAGCCAGGCAATCTGGCGGATATCGTTTCGCCGTAGAACGACCTCAACATGATTGAGTCCCGCGAGATCAGCTCCCGGAGAGTCAATGTCATAATGAATGGCCAGATTACCCTTCGTGACGGCATATGAATGACGGAAGAAACTAAAACCAACCTGTCGGTAACAGGGCGTTGGCCTCTCGCGTGTGGGACTCTAAGCAACAACGGCGATAGTGCTGCACACGGCTAATCCGAACTACGAACCAATTGGTATCTCCATGGGGAGGGTTATATTAATGCAGTGGGTATTTCTCGCCGTGGCAATTATCAGCGAGGTGATTGGGACTTCTGCTCTGAAGGCGTCGGAGGGGTTCACCCACTTATGGCCTTCAGCAATTGTTGCCGTCGGTTATTCGGTTTCTTTCTACTTTCTTTCCCTCACGCTTAAGGTCATGCCAATTGGAGTGGCCTACGCAATCTGGTCGGGAGCCGGAGTAGCCCTAATCACGGTGATTGCATGGGTTCTGTTTGGACAGTCACTCGATGTGCCAGGAATCATAGGCATCACTCTCATTGTGGCCGGTGTCATCATTCTCAATCTATTCTCTACAACCGTATCTCACACTTAAGCCGACCCCCCCCATGCCACCAGGTTAGCGCAAAAAAAATACGCCGGGCCAGCGAATCCGTGAAAACGGGGTGATGGAATCCCCCCGGACTGAACTCGAACCAATTTCATCTCACCCACAGACCGGAAAACCGTCCATGAAAAGAAAAGTTGTTTCCTTCTTTATCCTCGCCGCAGCCTGTGTCGGAGGGGCGCTCAGTCAGGACGTGCTGGCGATCGATGAGGCAGATTTCCGCTTCGACAACACGAGTGAGCTCTATGACATCTGCGTCGTCGAGACGTATGCCCCAGAGTACCCAATCGCCAATCAGGCGTGCCGTGCCTTCATCGAGGCCACCGTGCAGTATCACGATGGGGTCAGTGCGTACAAGAAGCTCAGACGTCTGATCTGCTACCCGGCGAGTGCCACCATTGAGGACGGGAAGCAGGCATTTCTCGCTTGGGCCAAACAGCATGCCGATGACAAGAAGCTAATGGCGGAACAACCGGTGGTCGGGTTGATGCGTTCACTGGCGGCCAAGTATCCCTGCAAGGAATGATCTCCTTCGCCGCGACCGCGATTCGGTTTTCATCGGAAATTCTGGAGCGAACGACATGAAAAAAATGGCGATTCCCTTGATTCTTCTCACCACCTTGGCCGCCACTGGGTGCGGGACCACAACCACGAGCCGTACGACGAGCGGTGCCCTCATGGGTGCCGCGGGCGGTGCAGTGATCGGCTCACTATCCGGAAAAGCTGGCACCGGGGCACTCCTCGGCGCGGGCGTCGGCATGCTGGGCGGCTATCTCTACGACCAGCACAAAAAAGGCCATATCGATTGACCTCCTGGCCAGCGGATGAGCCCTAAGGGACCATCGATCTCGACTTGGTCAATCTCTTAATCTCTTTTCGGTACAACCCCATGAACATTAAACGGCTTTTCGCAATCGCCACCACGGCGGCTATAACCGCGAGTCTTGTGCAAAACTCGGCCAGCGCTTGCTCTCGCATCCTGTCCAACACGAACGGGACTGCCGTGGTCGCCCGCACCATGGACCTCTATATCCCGGACCACGCCAGGATTATGATCTATCCCCGCGGCATAGCCAGGGATGGTGCCGTGGCCGATGGCAACACGGCGCGTTGGACATCCAAGTATGGCAGCGTGGCGGTAAATTCCTTAGGGCTTGCCACATCCGACGGCATGAACGAAAAAGGGCTCGTCGCCAATCTGCTTTATTTGCACGGTACCCAATACGAAAAAAGGGACGAACGCCCCGGTCTTGCCAACGCCCAGTGGGTTCAGTATCTACTGGACCTATCTGCCACGGTGGCCGAGGCCTTGGCCGAGTTGGAGAAAATCCAGGTGGTTTCGGTGACGGCCGCCAGCCGTGAATGGCCATTGCATCTCTCCATTTCCGATGCGTCCGGCGATTCGGCGGTCGTCGAGTTCGTGAACGGGGTTAAAGTGGTCCATCGCGGCCAGGACACGGCCATCATGACCAACGAGCCCCCACTCGATTGGCAGTTGAATAATCTAAAGAAATATAAGTACTTCGGCGGAACGGATTCCCTGCCCGGTGACATCGATCCCGCCAGCCGTTTCGTGCGGGCCTCGGCCTTCATGAAAACCGTGCCAGCACCGAAAAGCTCGGTCGATGCATTGGAAGCGGTTTACAGCATTATCAAGACAGTTTCGGTGCCGGACGGTGCCCACGATACGTCCGGCGGCACCGATTCCGTAGATAACTGGCCGACGTTATGGACGAGCCTGGCCGATTCTATCAACCGCCTCTACTTCTTCCAGTCCTCCGGGTCGCCCAATATGTTCTGGATCGACTTGGGCAAAATCGATTTCGCCGAAGGTACGCCGGTGAGGTTTGTCCCCGGGGATGACCTCTCGCTAAACGGAGAGGTTTCCAAACAGCTCATGATGTTCAAGGAGTAGGCAGCATTTTTGGGGCCAGAACAACCGCGTCCCAACGGCGGGTGGATACGCAAATCCACCCTTTGCGCAAGGCGGTGTGGGTTGTCGCGGCCATGGCGCACCCGCTGGGTGCGCTCCGCAACCCTAGTTAGTAGTTCCTGGCTGACGTCGAACTCAGGACCCAACAAAGGGATCCATCCGCCGTGCCTTCCGCTCCACCTCTGTGGATAAGAACCGCGTCGTGGTCGGCGACGGATCAAGCCACTCCTGTCTGGGTCTCAAGCTCAGATTTCCTCAGTTTCAGGGCCAAAATTTTTCCTAGTCTATAAAAACTTACCAACCACCCCTTTCCGAGGATTAACCGCATGATCCATCGCCGCACCCTGCTCACCGCCAGCCTGGCGGGACTGACCTTGGTGACGACCGGCACCGTTCTGGCCGAGAAGCAAGCCGCCAAGCAACCCTCTGGCACCGTCATCATTGACGAAACCCAGTTTGCCTTCATCGTTGGCGGCAGTTTCGGCAAGGGCCAACTCAAGTTTCGGGGTAAGACCCACGATTTTAAGATCAACGGCATCAGCGCCGGAGTCAACATCGGCGCCTCCAAGATCTCGGCGGTCGGTGAGATCTACGATCTTAAGAGTCTGTCTGACTTCCCAGGCACTTATGTTCAGTTTGCAGGTGGGATTACGCTCGCTGGCGGGGTCGGTGGCACCGTTCTCAAGAACCAGAACGGCGTCATCATGCGTCTGCAATCAACCTCTCAGGGGCTACAGTTCAATCTCAGTTCGAGTGGCGTGACCGTCAAACTGGATTGATCCCTGGCAGCGGTTGCTACGGCCAGTCCAGGTCGGCCACTGGCCGTTTTCGACCTCATTCTGCGTGGTTCGATAGGATTGAGGATGCCCGCCACCATCGCGGAGAGATGGTGATGGTGATGCGGTCACGACACTGGTTGGCGGTCCTTCTCTCCCGCCAATCACCAGATTGCGTTGATGGGACAGGGCTTACCAGACGGTAACGGCATCGACCTGATCCACGGACTCCGCAGCCAAGACAAGCGCCTGGACATCGTGATCATTTCCGCGCATAGCTAGGCGGGCCAGCATCGCTACCATGGCGTGTCCACCGTCAACTCACATTGGATCCTGGCATGCAACGCACCTCCTGCTCAGCCACAAAATACGGCCCGACAGGTGCTGATAAAGACGGTAGTGGATGAAATACCAAAACAATTTCTCATGCCCCTACGCGAAGGTAGAGGGTCTGAAAAGGTCCATCACGACTGGATCATGTCTCATTGTTACGTGGTGGCTCGCTACCCCTTTGACGCACAGAGATGCGCGGCCCTGTTGCGCGCATTACGAGTCCGTCGAACCGTAGATGGATTGTCACCTTGATGAGTCTGCCTTGATCGCCGCCACTGACCAGAAGTCTGATGATCGGGTGGGTATCGACCGCTGCCTTGACGACCCCGCGATGGTTGCAGGCTTTTGTTTCGCCATGATGGCCCTGATCGTTCTTATTCGTGTCATCGAAGACCTTGTCCGCTTTTACATCCTGGGGTAAGGGTTTTTTGTCAAAAAATACTCTCTGAGAGCGATGTGAAGAACAATGGGATCATTCTTCAGCGTTTCTTAGGCAGAGAGAGACCCTAGTGTCCCCACACGCAATACTCAGGGCATGTAAGCAGAAACCTTTCTCGACACCGCCCAGCGACGGGCCATGGGACCAACCGGTCACCGCAGACCGCCTGAGGAGTGTCCGCTGCCGGTCAATGGGCGGGGGCGGGGGCGGGGGCGGGGCGGAGCCCCCGGAGTGGTTCCCTCAATGCCTCACCTCCCAGGGGTTGATTACCTTGAGTCCCGCCGCCTGGAAATGCGCTACGTCGCGGGTGGCCACGGCGAAGCCGTGAGCGGCCGCGATGGCCGCGATGTAATCGTCTGGCGTGGGGAGGCCCTTGTGTGATCCGGAGCCGCATGAAGCGACATGCCCTTGGGTAGATCTTCCAGGAAGATTAGTTCCTATGCTCCCGCCCATGCCAGACGCGGATGATCACCACCGTATCGCCCTCCAGCCGGTAGCGCTGGATGTCGGCCCGTACCTCCGGTAGCCAGATCAGTTCCATTCGCCGGGCTCTTCGGCGACGGCCATGAGTGGCTTGTCGCCAACCTCGGTCGCGGCTTGACGACGAAGGGCGACGCGATCGGCGTGCGCACCGAGCCCATTCAGCCACGAAATCATGGTGTCGTGGTCAATGTGGGCACCCGTCTCGACCCAACGCTGCCAGCGGGTGCTGTCTTCCAGACGCTCTTGTTCGATCCGCTCTTCCCGATCGAGGTATTCGGCAATGGCCGTCTTCATCAGCCAGTGTGGCGAACGATCGCGGGTTTCGCCGAGGCGCTGGAGGCGTGACCGGGTCTCGTCATCGAGTCTGAGGCCAATGGTTGTGCTCATGGCGAATTCCAGGCTGGTTGCGATGATCGCAACCTAATCATGCCCGCCGAACCAAGAACAACCGGTGCTTGACTGGCTTACCCAATCGCCAACTCGTTTCCGGCGAGGGTCATAAGGGTAATGAGGTCCGATGATCTCAAGGGCGGCGGCAACGAGGTCTTCCGTTACGAGTCAAAGAGGTCCCCAACCGGGGGAACCTGACCGGGGGGCAGACGCGGCGGCTTGATCCCCAGGTGCAGATAGGCGGACTGGGTGGCCATGCGCCCGCGGGGGGTGCGCATCAGATAGCCCTGCTGGATCAGGAAAGGCTCCAGGACGTCCTCGATGGTGCCGCGCTCCTCGCCGATGGCGGCGGCCAGGCTTTCGACGCCGACGGGGCCACCGTCGAATTTCTCGATGACGGCCGCCAGCAGGCGGCGGTCCATGTGGTCGAAGCCCAACGCATCGACCTTGAGCAGGGACAGGGCGCCGTCCGCCACCGTGGCGGTGATGCGGCCCTGGGCCTTGACCTGGGCGTAGTCGCGCACCCGGCGCAGCAAGCGGTTGGCGATGCGTGGGGTACCGCGGGAGCGGCGGGCGATTTCGGCAGCGCCGGCGGGCTCGGTCTCGATGCCGAGAATGCGGGCGGAGCGGGTGACGATGTGGGTCAGGTCCTCCGCCGAGTAGAACTCCAGGCGCTGGACGATGCCGAAGCGGTCGCGCAGGGGCGAGGTCAGGAGCCCGGCGCGGGTGGTGGCGCCGACCAGGGTGAAGGGTGGCAGGTCGAGCTTGATCGAGCGCGCCGCCGGGCCCTCGCCGATCATGATGTCGAGCTGGTAATCCTCCATGGCCGGGTAGAGGACCTCCTCCACCACCGGGCTGAGGCGATGGATCTCGTCGACGAAGAGGACATCCCCTGGTTCCAGATTGGTGAGCAGGGCGGCCAGGTCGCCGGGCTTCTCCAGCACCGGACCCGAGGTCTGGCGCAGGCCCACAGCCATCTCGTGGGCGATGATGTGGGCCAGGGTGGTCTTACCCAGGCCGGGGGGGCCGAAGATGAGGACGTGGTCCAGGGTCTCGCGACGCTGGCGGGCGGCGTGGATGAAGATCTCCATCTGCTCCTTGACCGCCGGCTGGCCGACGTAGTCCGCCAACTGGCGCGGGCGAATGGCGCGGTCCAGGGCCTTGTCGTCGGGGGCCGCGTCGGGGCTGATGAGACGTTCGGAGGCTGGGGCGGGCATGGCTGAGGGTGACGGGGGTGTAGTGTGGAGGAGGACCTGAGGGACGGCGCTTGTCGGCCAGATTGGAGAGTGTCGGCTGGCCTTGATCCACAACGGCTACGGGCTGTCGGGGTCAGTGTGACATGCCCCGTCCGGGATTGCACTCAAGGCCCCGCCTCCACGAAGACGCGCACCCGGCCGGAGCGGCCCTGGGCATCGACCACGGCCAGGTTGACGAAGCCCGGTCCCGGCGGGCGCCAGGGGGTGACACGGGCGAAGGGCTCGTGGGCGATGGGGGCGCCATTGGCGAACCAGGTGAAGGGGGGTTGGCCATCGCGCACCTTGAGGGCCAGTTCCCCGTCCAGCCCCGCGCCCAAGGCCAGGCGGGCGCCGGCTGGGGGGAAGGCGATGCGCGGGGCGGCCGTCGCCGCGGGTTCATCGACCTGGCGCAAGGGCGGGGGCAAACTGGCGTTGGTCGTCGCATGGAGCACCCCTGGCGGCGGGGGCGGCAAGGGGTGGCGGGGACCCAGGCGGGCGAAGACATCCACCAGCAAGGGGGCGGCGGCGGTGATCCCCGTGAGCCCCGGCACCGGGGCGCCATCGGGGCGCCCGACCCAGACGCCGACGACATGCCGGCCATCGAAGCCCAGGGCCCAGGCATCGCGATAACCATAGGAGGTGCCGGTCTTGAAGGCCAGGCCGGCGGCGTTGGCCGCTTCGGGGGGCGGGACGGCGGCCAGGATATCGGCGACCTGCCAGGCGGCGCGCTCGTCCAGCACCGGCAGCCGGAGGCCGTCATCCCATGATGCGATGCCACCATCCATTGGCGCCCCCCCCGCTCCATCCGCCCCCCTATTGATCGCCATCGGCAGTTCCTCGACCAACGGCATGGGCCGGCCGCCACGGGCGAGGGCGCCGTAGACGGCCACCAGGTCCGTCAGTCTCAGACCGACACCCCCCAGGCCGATGGCGAGTCCCGGCGGTGACAGGTCTGGAAGCTCGGGCCTCGCCCCCGCCCGTTTCAGGCGGGCGACCAGCCGCGCCGGCCCCACCGCCTCCAGCAGCTTGACCGCGGGGACGTTGAGCGAGAGTTGCAGGGCGCGGCGCAGCGTTACCGTGCCCTGATAGTCGCGATCGAAATTGGCCGGGACATAGCGCCCGAAGCCGGCGGGCCGGTCCTCGATCAGGCTCTCGGGGTGGGCGATACCGGCCTCGAAGGCCAGGCCATAGATGAGGGGTTTGAGGGTTGAACCGGGCGATCGCACTACCCGGGTCATATCGATATAACCCTCCCGCGCCGCCGTCAGCCCCGGGGAACCCACCGCGGCGAGGATCTCGCCGCTCCGGTGGTCCGCCACCAGCAGGGCCAGCGACAGTTTCTCCTCCAGCAGGCGACCGCGCTCCACGGCCAGGGCCTCCAGCCGGGCCTGGAGGTCCGCCGCCAGGGTGAGGCGCTGCACCGGCCGTTCCGGATGGGCGAGCCGCGCGCGCTGGGTGGCATGGGGCGCCAGCAGGGGGAAGGGCCGGCGTTGGCGCGGCACGGGCTCACCTTGGGCCGCGGCGACCGTCTCCGCGTCCAGAATGCCCGCCGCCAGGGCCCGGGCCAGCACCCGGTCCCGGGCCCGCTGGGCCGCGGCCGGGTCACGATCCGGGCGGCGGGCCTCGGGGGACTGGGGCAAGGCCACCAGCAGGGCGGCCTGGGCCGGCGTCAGGCGCTTGGGCTCCAGACCGAACCAGGCCAGACTGGCGGCGCGGATACCTTCGAGGTTACCCCCATAGGGCGCCAGGTGAAGGTAGCGTTCCAGGATGGCCGCCTTGTCCAGGCGCCGTTCCAGCGCCAGGGCCTGGACCATCTGCCGCAGCTTGCCCGCCACTCCCCGGCTGGATTGACCATGGAGCAGCCGAGCAGTTTGCATGGTCAGGGTCGAGGCCCCGGAGACCACCCGGCCGTTGACGACCAACTGCCCGACCGCCCGGGCCAGGGCCAGATAATCGACCCCCCCATGGCGGTAAAAGCGTCGGTCCTCGCAGGCCAACAAGAGGCGGATGAACAGCGGGTCCACCTCCGCCAGGGTCACGGGCAGGCGCCAACGACCATCCGCGACCGTGAAGGCGCGCAGCAGACGGCCCTGGCGATCCACCACCAGTGGCGAGGTGGCCACCGTCGGCAGTTCATCGCCGCTCCGGCTGAGAAAGATAGCGCCCGCATGGATGCTGGCCAGCAGGAGCAGCATCAGCATCAGCAGCAGCAGTCCGGCCCCGCCGATCAGCACCCAACCATAAGTCTTGCGGAATCTCAATTGTCATGCCAGACCTGGCGACATGGGGGGTGAACGATTACACGCCCTGGTGCCAGGTGTTTGGTATCGCGGGTTGAGGAAAGGCTCCCGGGGCTCAGAGCTTCAGACCGAGCAGCAGTCCGGCGCCAAAGGCGGCGGCGTTGGAGAGATTGCGGGTCATGAGATCCTTGAGGGCGCTGGCGTAGGCCCCGAACCAGGCGGCGAAGCTGTCATAGCCCGCCTCCATGCCCACCCAGTTGATGCCGATCAGCCCGGCGTGCTGGAGGGCGAAGAGGGCGATCAGCAGCAGGCCGCCACCCACCAGGGCAATCTTGAAGGCGATCTTGAAGGCGTAGCCCACCGCCAGTCCGACGATGAAGGAAAACCCCAGGTTGAGCAGATTCTCCGGGGAGAAAAAGGCCGGCTCGCCGACATAGCCCCCGCGCTGGGCCGAGGGCGGGAAGGGCAGGGCCGCCTCGGCCGCGGGGGGCGGGGTCAGGCCCGCGCCGCCCTCCGTGAGAAAGGTCTCGCTCGGCGGGCGACCCGTGGCCGCCGCCGGGTCGCCCGCCTCCCGTGGCCCGGTCATGAGGTGGTTCGTCGCCGCCACCGCGCCAACCAGGCCCAGGGCGGACCCGGCCAGGGTCAGCGCCCGCATGGCGGCATGGCCCCGGCGGCGGCGTTTCCCAAACCCCGTTCCCTCCTCTGGAACTAGCGCTTGCGCGCTGGCGGCAGGTCGGTGATGGAGCCGTGGGCCACCTCCGCCGCGAAGCAGATGGTTTCGTTCAGGGTGGGATGGGGGTGGATGGTGAGGCCGATGTCCTCGTAATCCGCGCCCATTTCCAGCGCCAGGACCGTCTCGCCGATCAGTTCGCCGGCGTTGGGACCGACGATGCCCGCGCCCAGGATGCGCTTGGTGGCGGGATCGAAGAGGAGTTTGGTCAGGCCCTCGTCGCGCCCGATGCCCAGGGCACGGCCGCTGGCCGCCCAAGGGAAGACGCCCTTTTCATAGGGGATGCCCTTGGCCTTGGCCTCGGTTTCGGTCAGGCCCATCCAGGCGACCTCCGGGTCCGTGTAGGCCACGGAGGGAATGGTCAGGGGATCAAAGAGGGCCGGCAGACCGGCGATGACCTCGGCGGCCACCTTGGCCTCATGGGTGGCCTTGTGGGCCAGCATGGGGTTACCCACCACGTCGCCAATGGCAAAAATGTTGGGGACATTGGTGCGCATGTGCTGATCGACGGGGATGAAGCCCCGCTCATCCACGGTCACTCCCGCGGCCTCCGCATCGATCAGCTTGCCGTTGGGCTTGCGGCCCACCGCCACCAGGACGCGGTCGAAGATATCCTCGGCCGGGGCCTCCGGGCCCTCGAAGCTGACCCTGATCCCCGCCGCCGTAGCATTCATGGCGGTGACCTTGGTGCCGAGCATGATCCGGTCGTAGCGCTTCTTGATGACCTTTTCCAGGGGCTTGACCAGGTCCTTGTCGCAGCCGGGGATGAGCTGATCCTGAAGTTCGACGATGTCGATGCGCGCCCCCAGGGCCTGATAGACCGTCGCCATCTCCAGCCCGATGATGCCGCCGCCCACCACCAGCATGCGCCCGGGGATATCGGGCAGGGTCAGGGCATCCGTTGAATCCATGACCCGCGGGTCCTCATGGGGGAAGCCGGGAATCTTCACCGGGGTCGAACCGCAGGCGATGATGGCCTGATCGAAGCTGATCCGCACGCGGCCCTCGCGGGTCTCGACCCCGAGCCGGTTTGGCGCCTCGAAGCTACCGCTGCCCTGGACCACCTGGACCTTGCGCGCCTTCGCCAGCGCGGCCAGCCCCCCCGTGAGTTTGTGCACCACCTGATCCTTGCCGGCCCGCAGTTGGTCCAGGTCGATGTCCGGCTCGCCGAAGCGGATGCCCAGGTGGCTCATCGCCGCGGCCTCGTTGATGATCTGGGCCGCGTGGAGCAGGGCCTTGGAGGGAATGCAGCCCACATTGAGGCAGACACCCCCCAGGCTGGGGTAGCGCTCGACGAGCACCACCCGCTTGCCCAAATCAGCGGCGCGGAAGGCCGCGGTGTAGCCGCCGGGACCCGCACCCAACACGACCACTTCGGTGGCGATCTCGGTTAAGGCCATGGCTTCGTTCTCGCCGCCGGTCGCGGCCATCTTTTCATTCATCATTTGGCGGTTATCCTCTGGTAGTTATGGTGGTGGTCAGATCGGAGGGCATGGCGGCCTGATCAGCCGGACCCGTGGGGTGCGCTACCCAGGCGGGCAACCGCGACGCTGCCGCCAGCCTTCCCCCGGGGGAGGGTTCCGTAAAAATACGCGGATCAACCCCCCATTTTTAAGGTTACGAAACAAAAAGCCACCACGGCCACTCGCCACTATCCCAGACACTGTGCTATAAATGAAGTAGCCCTTTGGGCGAAACCCCTTTTTCTTAACAACTCTAGGAGAGTTAAGCCATGACCAAACTGATCACTCTGTCCGCCGCCGCCCTCCTTGGCCTGGGCCTCCTGTCCGGCTGCACCGACCAGCAGGCCCGCGACATGGCCGCTGACGCCCTGAAGAAGGCCGAGGCCGCCCAGGCCTGCTGCGATGCCAACACCCAGCGTGTTGACCGCATGTATCAGAAGATCATGTCCAAGTAAAGCCGGTTAGCCGCGCTTTGCCGGCCTCCCACCCACTGTGGGAGGCCGGTGTTTTCCTCCACCGCCCGCCTTACCGCCTCCCAATCCAGATTCACCTCCGGCGATTGCGCCAGACGGCCCGGCACCACCTCATGCAGGGATGCCGCCGGCTCCTCGGGATCGCGGTGCACCTCCAGATACAGATCGTTGCCCCGCCACCCGAATTTATAGGACTGGTCAACGATGGTGATGGGCTCGTTCACCGAGACCATCGGGAAGAGCTTCTCCACCCCCTCCGGATACATGCGGATACAGCCGCGGCTGACCTCCATCCCCAGGCCCCAGGGCTTGTTGGTGCCATGGATGAGGATGCTGGGCGCGCTGGTGCGCAAGGCGTATTGACCTAAGGGGTTATCGGGACCGGCGGGCACCACCGCTGGCAGGGGTTCCCGCCCTTCCTTGGCGCGGTCGGCATGATGCTGCGCGGTCGGGGTCCAGGTCGGGTCCTTGACCTTGGCCGTAACCTTAAAGCGGCCCTTGGGGGTATTGAGCCCATCGCGACCGATGCTGATTGCGAAGGTGTGCACCTCCCGGCCACTGCTGGGATAAAAGTACAGGCGCTTCTCCGCCAGGTTGAGGACTATGCCCTGATGGGGGGCATCCGGCAGGACGAAGCTCTCCGGCACCAGCACATCCGCGCCGGCCTTGGGGACCCAGACATCCACCTTCTGGTTGGCCAGGCGCATGTCGTCATAGCCCATGTTGTTCTGCCGGCCGATGTCGAGCAGGGTGTCTTCCTTGCGGCTCTTTACATAGAATGCCCGGCCTACGACCTCCTGGTTGGGGTCCGTCAGGCGGAATACGGCGGCCTCGACCGGCGGGGAACCCACCGCCGCGACCAGGGCCAGGGTCAGGCCCGCCAGCACCGGGGCCGTCGCCCGGCCCAAGCCCTTGTCAGGGCGGCCCACGCCCCTACCGGGAATTTGTTCTTTCATTGACTGCTTAGCCTCACGAATTTCAATGTCCAAGCCTTCGCCGCTCTCGCACGTACGCAACATCGGTATCGCCGCCCACGTGGACGCCGGCAAGACGACCTTGACGGAAAGGATACTGTTTTATACCGGCGCTTCCCACAAAATCGGTGAGGTCCATGATGGCGCCGCCCACATGGACTACCTGGCGGAGGAGCAGCGGCATGGCATCACCATCACCTCCGCCGTCACCAAGGCCCCCTGGCGCGGCCATCTGCTGCAGATCGTCGACACCCCCGGCCACGTCGACTTCACCGTCGAGGTGGAGCGCTCCATGCGCGTCCTTGACGGCGCCATCCTGGTCATCGACGGCGTGCGCGGCGTCGAGCCCCAGACCGAGACGGTGTGGCGCCAACGCAGCCGCTTCAACCTGCCGGTCATCTTCTTCGTCAACAAGATGGACCGGCCCGGGGCGGACTATCGCCACAGCCTGGAAAGCCTCAGCCGGCGCCTGGGGGCCGAGCCGGTGCCGGTGACCGTCCCGGTGCTGGAGGCCCCCAACGGGCTGCCCTCGGTGGTCCACCTGCTCGAGCGTACCCTCATCGGATTCACCGGCGACCAGGGCACCGAACTGGTGATCTCCCCCTGTCCGGACCACCTCTGGGAGGCCTTCGCCCACGAGCGGGAGTCCCTGCTCATGGCCTGCGCCGAGCAGGATGATGCCCTGGCGGACCGCATCCTCTCCGGAGAGGACCCGGAACCGGCGGAACTCTGGGCCGCCCTGCGCCAGGGCACCCTGGCCGGCACCCACTTCCCCTGCTTTGGCGGCAGCGCCCTGCGCAACCTCGGCGTTCAGCCCCTGCTGGATGGGGTGGTCGAGCTCTTGCCCGCGCCCCTTGACCGCCCCCCCTCCATCGCCATCCGGCCCGATGGCAGCCCCGAGGAGGTGGCCATGGACGCCAAGGGGACCCTGGTCGCCCTGGCCTTCAAGGTGCAGATGTGGGAGGGGCGCCGGCACGTCTTCGCCCGCCTCTATCGCAGCCAGCTCAAGCCCGGCGACAAGGTGCAGTTGCAGACCACCGACGGCCGGGTGGTCAACGAGATCGTCTCGCGCATCTTCGACGTGGATGCCGGGCGCAAGACCGCCCTGGACCTGGCCAAGGCGGGGGAGATCGTGCTCCTCGCCGGCCTGCGCCACGCCACCACCGGCGACACCCTCTGCGCCCCCGGCCACCTGCTGCGCCTGGAGCGCATCGAGGCCCGGGAGCCGGTGCTGGGCCTGGCCATCGAGCCCGCCGCCGGCACCGAGGAGGACAAGCTGCTGGAGGCCCTGCAGAAGGTCCTGGAGGAGGACCCGACCCTGCGCCTGGAGGAGGACCCGGAGACCGGTCAGCGCCTGTTGCGGGGCATGGGCGAACTGCACCTGGCCATCGTCATCGAGCGCCTGGACCGGGAGTTCCGCGTCGGGGTGCGCAGCGGGCGGCCGGCGGTGGCGGTGCGCGAGACCATCCTCGGCGCCGGCACCGGCGACCAGATCCACGCCACCCCGCCGGTCATCGAGCAGAAGATCCCCGAGCGCAAGGCGCGGGTGGTGGTGGCAGTGGAGGCCCGGGCACGCGGCGCCGGCGTCCTGATCCAGGACGAGATCCCCGAGGTCCTGCCCGCCGGGGCGACCCTGAACATGGAGCAGGCGGCGGCGGTCAAGCGCGGCCTGCGCGCCGCCCTGGAGGCCGGTCCCCTGCTGGGGACGCCGGTGGAGGACGTGGCCGCCCGCATCCTGCGCGTCGAGGTCTTCGGCGCCGCCTCCACCCCCGAGGCCCTCCAGGCCGCGGCGGCCCGGGCGGTGCATAAGGCCCTGGAGGAGGCCAACCCGGCCCCGCTCAAGCCCCTCATGGCCATGGAGGTGGTGGTGCCGGAGGAAAACCTGGGCACCGTGCTGGGGGATCTCCAGTCCCGCCTGGCGAGCATCCGCGATACCCGCGCCGAGGGCGACCGGGTCACCATCGACTGCGAGATCGCCCTGGAGAAGGTCCTGGGTTACACCACCGACCTGCGCAGCCAGACCCAGGGGCGCGGCCAGTTCACCCTGGAGTTCGAGCGCTTCGACCTGGTGTAGCCACGGCGCCCCTTTCAGACCCCCTCTCCCCAGCCCTCCCCCACCAGGGGGGAGAGGACAAGAGAATCATCGGCTTGTGCCAGCTCTACCAGCCCAGGCAGCAGGGGGCATGAATGCTTTCCCCGGATGAATCTGAAGCGGGGAGGCTGGCGCGGAGGGGCGGCGGGCTGCCCTCCAGCTATTTGAGCTTGATGGTGATGGCCTGGTGGCCCCGGCTCGCCAACTGGGCGCGGGCCTTGTTGGCCGCCTCCTTCCCTTTGAAGGGACCCGTGCGGATGCGATAGCGGGTCTTGCCGTCGACGCTGGCCTGCTGGATGCTGGCGGCGATGCCCTGGGCGGCGAGCTTGGCCTTGAACTGCTCGGCCTCCGCCGGCGTCCCCAGGGAGGCGACCTGCAGGATGTAGGTCTCGCTATCGCCCGCCTTGGGGGCCGTTTCCGCCGGTTTCTCGGGCTGAGCGGTCTTGGCCGGGTCCTTCGGCGTTTCCTTGGCCACCGGCTTGGTGGGCTCCTTTAAGGACTCCTTGGTCGCCGGCTTGGTGGGCTCCTTCGCGGGCTCCTTGGCGATGGGCTTGGCCGGCTCCTTGGCTGGGGTCTTGGTCGCTTCCTTGGGTGGGGTCTTAGCCGCCTCCTTGGCGCCTTCCTTGCCCGGCTCCTTGGCCGGCGCCTTGACCGCGGTCTTGGGCAACTCCTTGGCGGGGGGCGGATCGGGCTCCGGCGGGGGCGGCAAGGCCGGCGGCCGGTCGGACATATCCTCCTCCGGCACCACCACCTCCAGATCGGGCAGGATGGTCGGATAGTCGTAGCGCAGCTTGGGGGGCGTCTGGGGCTGAGCCTGGGCCGCGCGCGGGTTATCAGCCGCGGCGCCCCCAGGGGGCTCACCGCGCTCATCCATCATCCAGGCGACCGCCACCCCCAGGGCGCCGAGCAGCCCGCCGGTCAGGAACCAGAAAAAGCCCGACCCGCCGCCACGGCGGTGGCGCGGTCTCAGGGGTGGGCCGCCGTTGGTACCTGCCATATCACATGGTCTCCGGCGCTGAGACGCCGATCAGGTTGAGGCCGTTGCGCAGCACCTGACGCACGGCCAGGATGAGCTTGAGACGGGCATCGCGCAGGGATTCATCCGCCACCAGGAACTGGTGGGCGTTGTAATAGGTGTGAAAGTCGTTGGCCAGCTCGCGCAGGTAGTGGGTGAGCAGGTGGGGCTCGGCGTTGAGGGCCGCGGTCTCCACCACCTCCGGGTAGCGGGCCAGGGTCTTGAGCAGGTCCTGCTCATGGCTCTCCGCCAGGTGCTCCAGGTTGGTCAGCCCCGGGCTGGGCTCCACCGCCAGCCCCTTCTCCGCCGCCTGGCGCAGCACGCTGCACACCCGGGCATGGGCGTACTGGACATAGTAGACCGGGTTGTCGCTGGACTGGGACTTGGCCAGGTCGAGGTCAAAGTCCAGGTGCTGCTCGCAGCGGCGCATGACGTAGAAAAAGCGCGCGGCGTCGCGTCCCACCTCCTTGCGCAATTGCCGCAGGGTGACGAACTCCCCGGAGCGGGTGGACATCTGCACCTTCTCGCCGCCGCGGTAAAGGATGGCGAACTGCACCAGCAGCACGTCCAGCTTGGCGGGATCGTCCCCCAGGGCCTGGAGGGCGCCCTTGATGCGCGGCACGTAGCCGTGGTGGTCCGCGCCCCAGATGTCGATGACCCGGTCGAAGCCCCGCTCCAGCTTGTCCATGTGGTAGGCGATGTCGGAGGCGAAGTAGGTGCTCTGGCCATTGTCACGCACCACCACCCGATCCTTGTCGTCGCCGAAGGCGGTGGAGCGGAACCAGAGGGCCCCGTCCCGCTCGTAGAGGTGCCCGGCCTCCCGCAGCCGTTCGATGGCCCGGTTGACGGCCCCCTTCTCGGTCAGGGAGCGCTCCGAGTACCACTCCTGGTACTCCACCCCGAACAGGGCAAGGTCGTCGCGGATGTCATCGAGGATGGTGTTCAGGCCCAGCTCGAAGACGAAGCGGTAGCGGTTGTCGCCCAACAATTCCTTGGCCCGGTTGACCAGGGCGTCGATGTGGGCCTCCTTGTCACCGGCCGGGGCGCCGGGCAGGGGGTTGCCCTCGGCGTCGCGCTCATCGGCGCTGGCGGCATCCTCGGGGGCCCCGGCGAAGACCTCGGCGGCCTCATGCCGGTAGGCGTCGCCGTGGTCGCGGTGAAGGCTGGCGGCGATGTCCCAGACGTAATCGCCGCGATAGCCGTTGGCGGGAAAGCGCACCTCCTCGCCGCACAGTTCCAGATAACGCAACCACACGGAGGCGGCGAGGATGTCCATCTGGCGGCCGGCGTCGTTGACGTAATACTCCCGGTGGACGTTGAAACCCACCGCCGCCAGCAGGTCCGCCACCACGGCGCCATAGGCCGCGCCCCGCCCGTGACCGACGTGCAGGGGGCCGGTGGGGTTGGCGGAGACGAATTCGACCTGGACCCGCTGGCCCGCGCCAATCTGGCTGCGCCCAAAGTCGAGCCCAGCGGCGAGGATGGCCGGGATCAGGCCCAGGTGGGCGTTCGAGGCCAGGAAAAAATTGATGAAGCCGGGGCCGGCGATCTCGACGTGCGTCACCAGGTCGGAGGTGGGCAGGGCGGCGACCAGCTTGGCCGCGAGATCCCGAGGCTTGCCGCCGCCGGCCTTGGCCATCACCAGGGCCAGATTGGTGGAGAAGTCGCCATGGGCGGGATCGCGGGCGCGCTCCACCTGAGGATCGGCCGGGGCGGCGCCGCTGACCTGGCCGGTCTCGACCAGGGTGCGCCATGCAGTAGAGAGAAGTTCCTTGACCTGTTGCTTCATTCGGCTTGGCTATATGGCTGGGATGGGGAGCCAGGTCCGGCGGGACTGGCGAGGACGG
>ERZ1645187.1848-NODE-1848-length-19175-cov-43.601255_pt1 | contig 19175 bp, 14 predicted proteins | sample MGYA00575352_ERZ1645187 | MGnify/ENA primary metagenome ERZ1645187 (study PRJEB40837, sample SAMN11349314) | freshwater sediment metagenome | isolation source: river sediment | host: Sediment | place: India: Wazaribad , New Delhi | collected 2017-02-21 ... | reverse complement strand
TTGAACTTCGCGCAGGATCGCCGGTTGGCGCCGCAGGCGGAACACCCGCTGCCGGGGCAATTCGATCCCGAAGGTCTGCCGTAGCCGCTCGCAAAAGCTGTCCACCAGCGCCTGATCTTCGTCCACGTTTTCCCTGGCGGCGCGACCGGCGGCATCGCCGATAGCCCCGTCGGCCAGCGCGACTGCCTTGGCCAATTGTTCATCTAAAGGTGAAATCGCTGGCAGGAGCAGCGCATTAGCCAGCCCGCGCTGCTCGACCTCGCTCACCAGCGCGGCGATTTCCACCGGCGTCATCGGGATGAACCGCGCCAGCTCCAAATCACGGTAGACGGTTTCGACATCCGCTGCGGTCGGCGACCGCGACCGGCCATCGCCGACATATTTATCAGCGTCGTGGAACAGGGCGATGACCAACAGCCGGGTTAAGGCCCGGATGAAACCCTCCTCATCGTCTAGCGCGAGGTCGGGTTTCAGCATCCCGCTTTTCCACAGCAGGAACGCCGGCAGCGCGCTGAGAAACATCACGTCGAGGCAGTGCCGGGCCAGCGACACGCTACGGTACTGTTCGTAACCCGGCCCACCCTTGCCGGATCGGGTCAGCCAGGGCGTCGGGTCCAGCGCATCACTGGGGTATTTGGCGTGAGCGTTACAACGCCTGAATTGATCGTTTAAAGCATCCTGCAAGGGCTGGAATGCCCGTTTGAACACCCCATCGGATTCAAACGCGGCGGCAGGATCAAGTTGTTTCACTTGCTGGGCGTCCAGGTTCATGACTGCATCCCCAACAGGCCGAAACCCAAAGCGGTGGTGCGTCCCAGACCCGAATACCAGGCATCCCGAATGTCGTTGGCGGGTCCCACGAGAGTGAAGGGCAGGGCGATGCCACGTTTGACGACCACGGCGCCATTCGGCCGGGTTTTGATCGCAAATCCGGCGCTGATCCGGCCGCTGCGACTGCGCACGTAGACCCGATCCGGTAACAGTTGCAGTTGAAACGACCGTCCAAACCGCCGGCTCATGGTGCGGTTAAGCAGGTCCTGGTAATCATCGCCCAGTTCGGTCAAGTCCTCGTGATGACCGTTACCCAACGGACGCGTGACCCGGATCGGCGAAATGCAGTAGCCATTCAGCACCTCTACCCCGGCGGGCAGGTCTGGTTCATCCCGCAGTTCGGCAAATCGCAGATCCAATTCCCAGCCCGGCATCGCATCGTCCAGCACCAAATCTGCCGGGGTCAGCGCGGCGATGGCCCGCGCGATCACCGGATCACTGCTGCCCAGGTGAATCGCTTCGATGCCGTAACGCCGACCCGGACCCGCGACCTTGAGCGGGTGGGCGATGACGCCGAATCCCCAGCGGGCCGGGCCGTTAGTGATCGGATCGCAACCGTGCCGGCGCAAAGCACAACCCAGTAGGTCGGCCACTTGCCCCCGGTCGCTAAGGGTGCGTTGCCCCAGGGTCTCCCGAAACTGGCTACGTGGTACGCGAATCATTCGTCTGATCATCAGATTCTCCTTAAATTTACCGCCTAAGCAATTTATACAAAAAATTTTGACGTTTTGTCAATAGGCGTTTATCATGCTTCGCAAGTCAGCCGGTTTGGTTTGCTAGACTTGCCGCCCGGAGTAGGGAGGGTTAGGCATGTTGTTGTTGTACGAACTGGCATCGCCGTTCAACGAAAAGCGCCACAGGCGGCTGCTGTTCCTGGAGCGCTACGTTCACCAGCGCATCGATAAACGAGCGACGGCGCTGATTACCGCCCCGGACTTGCAGAACTTGTTATGGGAAGCGGGAATACCGGAGCCGGGCGAGCGTACCGAGCGCCGGGCGCTGGAGCGGGATTTGGAAGGTTACGCCGCCTATTGCGACGACTTCGTGCCGACTCGCCGGCTGACCGGCGGGCGGCGGCCAATCAGCGGCAGCAGCGCCGGGTATGCGCTGGACGTGGACGCGAATGACGATGCCGTCCGTTTTTTTCTAGGCGAGCCGTGGTTGCGGGCAGCCGTGAAACCCAAACTCTCTTCCGCGATTGCCCGCTGTTTCCTGCTGGCGATGGCCGAGGGCCGGGAAGTGGAATTCGAGTATCGGCGGGTGCCAAAACTGGGCGAATCGTGGACGCCGCATCGGCTGCGGGGTGTGCCGCTGCACACCGTGCCCGGCCTGGATTCGGCGTATATGCAGATGCTGGGTGAGAAGGGCGCGTTCAACATCAATCTGGCGCGGGTAGCGACGCCGGTATTCTGGACGGAGCGTTACGCTGCCGAGTTGCAAAATCCGGATGTGCAACCGCCGTCGCCAGTACGCATCGCGGTCCATTTTCAGTACAGCGATGACGCCCAGGCCCTGATGGACACCTTTAGCGGGCTGCGCCGGGAAGACAGTACGACGGTTTCGGTGATCGTGCCGGCGGCGCTGGCAACCATGACCGGCGATCAACTGGCCGCCTATCTCTATCGCACCCGCGACCGTCCCGGCGAACAGGAGTCTTACCCTCTGGCCGGCAAGGCTCTGCTGGTGCGTAAACCGCTGGCCGACGATTCATCGTCCTCATAAGGAAGCACCGATGTTCATGATTGAGCGTCACGGCGTCCCACTGGAAGCTAACGGGTTGAGTGCGACCCAGAATCTGCTGGCCCGCCCGGATACCGCGCCCATTCTGGTCATCGGTGCGCCGACCGGGGCCGGCAAGACCTTTGGTTTCCAGAAACTGATCAAAAACACGGGTAGCGTCGTGCTGTTCATCGTGCCCACCCAGGCCCTGGCCCGAAACATCTGCGAGAGCCTGGAGCGGGAGGACTTGTACGCTAAACAGTGGGACAGCCAGCAAACCTGCGCCGCCGTCGAACGCGGTATCTCTACCTGGACCGAGCGCCTGCACAGCCTGACCGTCGAGGCCCGACAACGAGGTGGCATGATCGTCGCCACCTTAGAGGCGTTTCACGGCATCACGCTGGGGCGTCCGGGCCAATCCAAAACCGATTTCGATGTGCAGGATGTGCTGACCCATGTGGATTGGCTGGTGTTCGACGAAGCCCATTTACTCAACGAACGGGCGATGGGTTTCATGGCCCTGTGGGCGACCCTGGTGGGTTTTCGTCGTCAATGTTGCGGCGGACGCACCCGGTTGGCGCTGCTGTCGGCTACCCACAGCGCCTGGGTGGATTTTCTGGTACGGCGCGATGAAAACAACCTGATCAGCTTGCCGCCGGAGTGGGTGGATTATCAGACCGAGACCATCGTGGATTTGCCAGCGACTGCGAAAGCGCCGCCGGAAGTGCGGCCGATGCACGGCGAGGTGTCGGTCGAGTTGCACCCGGGTGAGATTCGGGAACTGGCGGCTGAACTCATCCCGGCCCTGCTGGGGCGGCACCGGCGTGTTCTTCTGGTTTACGACAGTCTGGCGGAATTCGGGTTAGACGAGTCGCTGCTGCTCAAAGTGGCGCAAACCGCGGGACTCCAGCGGGAACAGATGTTCGTGGTCAACAGCCAGGACAAGCAGGCCGGCGAGACCCTCGGCAGCGCCCGGATTCCCGCCGGCTGGGAAATTCCAGACCACAGCCGGCTGATTATCGGCACCTCCGCCGTCGAGGTCGGCATGAATCTGGCCTATGCCACGGCGCTGGTTACGGATGAGGGATTCAATGCCGCCGCCCTGCTGCAACGGATCGGTCGGGCGGCGCGCGGCGATTTGCCGGGCGAAGCTCACGTAGTGTGCAACGCCTACCGGAAAGCCCCGCATATCCATCGGCTTGAATCGTTGAGCGGAACTTGTTCCATCGGCACAGTGGTCGAGCAACTTAAATCTCCGTCCCTGATCCCTTTCTGCGTTAAACGAGCCCGGTTGCTGGGCAGCGCCTATCTGGACATGCTGGCCCGTCAGAATCGCAACCTCAGCAAGGGATTGAACGCAGTATTGACCGAGATCGAAAACCGGGAGGGGCAGCGTCCGTTGAGCGGTCGCTCGTTGCTGGGACTCGCACGCCGTGAGGTGGAGGAGTTTCGTGGTCGCCTTGCGAGCAGCCTGAAAAAGTGGTTGGAGGCGATTGACGAGCAACTGCGGGATTTGCGGGGCTTCACCCCTACGGTCAAAGTGCAGTTTCGGGATACGCAGGTCATCCAGTGTTCGCTGGATTTTGCCGAGAAACGCTTGCCAGTCCCGGATGAGTTAGACCGTGATAGCTCCGGTAACACTGTGCTGGTCTATCGGCGACCCCGTGATCAATGCCTCAAGGAACGCGCTGAGCCGATTCCTGTCGTTCAGGTGATCACCCCATTTGGGCGGGGTAAACTTCAGAACGTGTGGAACGAGGCCGATTTACAGGAAAAATATCGGCTGCTGATTTGCAATGATCGCGACAGCAACCGCAAGGAACTGGAGCATGTCGTCCGTTTTGCCACCGCCTCCGGGTTGGTTCCGCGCGTGCCGGTTAAGACCGCGAACGTTGAGCAGAGTGGCTCGATGGTGATTTGATCAGCGTTTACCCCGTCGCTGCAACCGGTTCCGGCCCCGGTACGTTAAATGGTGGACTGGCTGCGGTTGAGAAGACCAGCTTGACCCGGCATTTTGGCGTCGTCCGCGTTCAGTGCACGCGCAGTTTCGGTGACTGCGGACATTCGACAGACACCCCGGCGGAAACTATAGTTACATTAGGGTCCTGCTCGCGGGCGGCGGCGCGGTGACGCTGGCCGAACACCCGGCGCAACAGGCCCACAGACCTTCAACCATATTCATAAGAAGGAAGCTGTCCATGTCCGTTCCCAGCGACCTGCCGGTCTGGCAACAACTCAAAGCCCATCACGCCGCCATCGCCGACCTGCACCTGCGCGACCTGTTCGCCGCCGATCCCGAGCGTTTCAACCAGTTTTCCCGACGGTTCGGCGATCTGCTGGTGGATTTTTCCAAGCACCGCATCACCGGGGAAACCCTCGGCCTGTTGATCGAACTGGCCCGCCAGGCGCAGTTGCCGGCCTGGATCGAGCGAACCTTGAATGGGGAAATGATCAACCACACCGAGCGCCGTTCGGTGCTGCACGTCGCGCTGCGCAACCGCAGCGACCGGCCGATCCTCGTCAACGGCGAGAACGTGATGCCGGGGGTGAACGCGGTGCTGGAGCACATGCGCAAGTTCGCCGACCAGATTCGGCGCGGCAAGTGGCGCGGCCATACCGGCAAGCGCATCCGCGACGTGGTCAACATCGGCATCGGCGGCTCCGACCTGGGGCCGAAGATGATCTGCGAGGCGTTGGAGCCTTACGGCGACCCTACGCTAAGAATGCACTTCGTTTCCAACGTGGATGGCGCCCACATCAGCCATGTCCTGGCCGAGTGCGACCCGGAAAGCACCCTGTTCATCGTCGCTTCCAAGACCTTCACCACTCAGGAAACCATGACCAATGCGCATACGGCCCGCGCCTGGCTGGTCAAGGAACTGGGCGACGAATCGGCGGTGGCCAAGCATTTCGTCGCGGTATCCACCAATGCCGCTGGGGTGAGCAAATTCGGCATTGACACGGCCAACATGTTCGAGTTCTGGGACTGGGTCGGCGGGCGCTACTCGCTGTGGTCGGCCATCGGCCTGCCGATCGTGGTCTATCTCGGCATGGACCATTTCACCGAGCTGCTGGACGGCGCGCACGCTATGGACGAGCACTTCCGCACCGCGCCGCTGGAGGAAAACCTGCCGGCGCTCCTGGGGCTGCTGGGGGTCTGGTACATTGACTTCTTCGGCGCCGATAGCCATGTCATGCTGGTTTACGACGACTATCTGCGCTCGTTGCCGGATTATTTGCAACAACTGGACATGGAGAGCAACGGCAAGAGCATTGACCGCGACGGGCAGGCGGTTCGGGTCAATACCGGTCCGATTCTGTGGGGCAGCCTGGGCAACAACGGCCAGCACGCCTATTACCAACTGCTGCATCAGGGCACGCACCTGGTGCCAGCGGATTTTCTGGCCCCGGCGCACAGCCCGAACCCGATTGGCGAGCATCATCCCATCCTGCTGGCCAACTGCCTGGCCCAGGCCGAAGCGATGATGGTCGGCAAGACCGAGGCGCAGGCCCGCGCCGAACTGGAGCAGCAGGGGCTGAGCGGCGAGGCGCTGGAAAAGCTGCTGCCTTACAAGGTCTTCCCCGGCAACCGGCCCAGCACCAGCCTGTTCTACCGCCGCCTGAACCCCCGGACGCTGGGATCACTGATCGCGCTGTACGAACACAAGGTGTTCACTCAGGGCGTGATCTGGAACATCAATTCCTTCGATCAGTGGGGGGTGGAACTGGGCAAACAACTGGCCAACGCCATTCTGCCGGAACTGAAGGGCGACCGGCCCGCCAGCGGGCACGACGCCTCGACGCTGGGTCTGATCCGCTTCTGCCGCGACGAAGGTTGACGACGGGCCGCAAACTGGAACGGCCGAGCGTCAGTCGAGGCCGTTCCAGCCTGGCCAGGCTGGGCAGGTTTAATAGTGCTTTTTCTGTTCGGCTTTGCGTTCGATGGCCTGGCCGGCGGCCTTGAGGTCCTGCCCGGCCCCCTTAACCGTGTTACAGGCGCTCAGCCCGCCGGCGAGCGCCAGCAACACGCCCAGCACCACCAGACTCGTGAGGATGGATTTATCATTCATCAGGCTTTTTTCTCCATATTCTTCAATAGGATGTGAATTATGGCAGAGTTTGGCCAACCCAGGCTGCAAGGCTTGGGCAGGCCAGCATCGGGAGGGTTGTTGGACCGTTGAAACCGCCTGACGATGGCGTGGGCGGCTTGATATACTGAACCGCCAAATAACATTCATCCGTCCGCAACAGAATTCTGATGAGGGGGATCACCCGATGCTTGGAGAGAGCCACGATCTGTTCCATGAGTTTCCCGAATACCGGGATCGCATCGCTGAATTGAAGGACGCCAATCCGAAGTTCGCCCGGTTGTACGACGACTACCATGTGGTTAATGCCGAAGTGGAACGCATCGAACTCGAGCTTGAAACGCCTTCGGATCAGTATACCGAGACGCTCAAGAAACAGCGTCTGCACCTGAAGGATGAGATTTACGCGATCTTGCGCCAGACACGAGCGCGAGATCAGGCCTGAAGTCGGGTTTCCCCAACCGGTTCGCCACGCGCGCCGGGCCGTTGCGCGCAACGCCCGGTGTTTTCATTTTTCACAGATTTTAAAAGACCGGCGGCGTGGAACTGTCACTGGTAGAATTCGCCGACGCTGCGATTCGGGTTCGGCTGCGCCGGGGTCGTTCGCCGGGCGTGCCCGGCTCAGTCGGCGCCAGCGGAACCTGACGCGATAAAGTTGGCGTCCGGCTGGATTCAGGCGCAGTCCCACCGCGCGCCCGCCGTAGCCAGCCCAGCACCCGGTGCTCTACCGCATCCTGTCCAACTGGCGTCAAATCCCGGAAGATCAGCGCGCCGACTCCCAGCAGCAAGGTTAATCCGCCCAGAAAGGTCACCAGCGGCTGCAGGAAGGCGATGGCCAGCATAGCCAGTGCGGCCAGCACGATATGTCGAATTTTCATGGAGTGTCCTCCAACGGCGGATTTTCCACCCCACCGGGGCGGCGTAACAGAATAATCGTACAATTATCATCCGGCTGGCTGTGTTGCCGGCGAATATCCTCGGCCAATTCGACCAGCAGTGCGTCCGCCAATTCGTCGAGCGGGCGATCCGGCCGCCCCAGCAGCGCCGGCCAGCGTTGGATGAACTCCTGGGGTTTATCGAGATGCCAGAGACCGTCGCTGGCGAGCACATAGACCCAGCCTGATTCCAGGGTCAAAGTACGGCGATCATCCAGTCCGCGCAGGAACAGCGGCAGGTTGCCTTCGTGCAACGCGAACAGATCTTCGGCGATGGCTTCGGAGTAAAGCTGAGACGCGCCGAGCGTGCTGCCTAATATGAAAGCCTGGCTGATCTGGGAATTGGTTTTCACATGAACATATTGCATCCAATTCGCGCTATCTATCAGGCCGAGCAGCGCCATGTGGGTAGCCGGTACGTGGTCTATGGTCAGGCACTGGGCTCGCCGCGTGTTCACCGCATACAGCCGCGAATCACCGACGTGAAACAACAGGGCAGGGCCGCTGGAAGGAATTTCAAGGAGTGTCAGCGTACAGCCGGTTTCCAGCCCGGCGGCTTGAAATTGCCGATACAGCCGGCAGTGCAGAGCATCCAGGTTGCGGGAAATCGAATCCAGATCCATGGTGGCGGGAAGATCGAGCAGGCCCTCAACTGCCTTTTCAGCGGCCTCACGACCGTGACTGTGACCGCCCATGCCATCGAGAACGGCCAGCCGCCGGTGTCCGGCTGGCCAGTCGGCCAGCCGCAGTTGGGTTTCCCGTTCCCGCCACAGCATGTGGGCCCACCCCTGCGTATCGATGACGAGGTAATTGTCCTGATTTTCCGAGCGGCCATGGCCGGTGGGCGAGCGTACCGAGCGCACCGCGATTTCCAGGGGCTGGTGGGGTAATAAAAACATCGGGTTAAGCGCATCCGTGGTAGTCATGGGGTCAGGCCGGCGGGTTTCGTGGAGTTGTGGAGGCTGCGAAAGCAGGCGCGGTTGAGCATGGGATCAATCCAGTCCGCCGATCCGCATCGCCCCGGCGCGTGGTGGTTTATCCTCTGCTAAACTAACAATAATAATGCGACACTCATGCGACTTGGTATTGTGCTACACCAACCCATCTTCGAAACCATCTGACGATAAGACTTATGGATCTCGAAAAGCATTCTGAATCACTCGCGCAAGCGCACGCTGCCGACGGGTCAACCGCAACCGACGGAGCAGGGCCTGATAAATCGTCTCTGGCCATGAGCGGGACAGGGGCAGAAGGCGAGGCTTCCGCACCGGCGAATGTCGAGGGACTCTTCGGCGTGGAAGCGGAGTCCGCCGTTTTGGCGGGTGGCCCTGAAATCCTGACGGCCGGGATGGTGATCGGGCCGGCTCGACGCCGGCTTCGCCTGGTGAGTGCTCTGAGTGACCAGGGTCTGGTCTGGCTGGTGCGAGTAGCGGCCCCAGCCCCGGACGCCGGAGAAGCGGCGCCAGATGAGTTTCGGGCGATCAAGATTTTCCTGCCCAGCGTAGCCGGCGATCGGGAAGTCGAGCGCGACGAACGGGCGCAACGGGCCGATGTGATTAACTTGCGCAGTTACCTGGCCAAAATCAAGGCGCGCGTGGATCTGGCGCTGAAGCTGAACCATCCGCATATCGCCCGCGCGTATGGGTGGTGGCATGGGGCTGACGGCTGGCCGTTCGTCGAGATGGAATACGTGGATCACCAGTATGGCCACAGCCTGAAGCAACTGTTGGTCGAACAGGGTCGGAACGGTTTTCCGCTGGAGGCGGTGCTGGGCTGGCTGCGGCCCGTTGCCGCCGCGTTGGATTACGGTCGCCGCGACTACCGCCTGGCCCATCAACACCTCGACGCCGATATGGTGTTCATCACGATGTCGGGAGAGGTTAAGTTGCTGGGGTTTGGCCTGGCGGCTGAACCTCGAGAACCACGCAGCGTGCTGTTCAGTGCTGGCGATGCAACCGAAGCAGCCAGCCTGGTGGAATCGGTGGCCGCCGAAACTACGTTCCGCCGTGACGTGTTTGCCTTGGCGCTCCTGGTTTACCAGTTGCTGATGGGGCGGAGCGTCTATGAGATTCAGGGTTCGCAGCCGAACACAGTGCCGCGCCCTGCCGGCTTGACGGATGAGGCCTGGCGCGTGCTGCGTCGGGGGTTGGCCTATCCCAGCGAACTGTGCCCGGTTGATGCTGGCCGATTTGTCCGTGAGCTGGAAGCCGCACAGCCCCTGGCAGACAGCGGGCGCGGGCGCGCTACGGGATGGAAGCGGTGGGGTGTGGCGGCGGGTTTGGGGCTGGCGATCCTCCTGGGCGCTTATGCGCTGATCGGGCGCCATCCTGACGGTTCGGCGCCAGAGCCGCCACCCAGCAGTGAAGCCGCTTCGCCGGCGCCCGCCGCCAGCTTGCCAGTATCAGCTCAGGACGCGGAGCGCGAGCTTGACCTGCAAGCGTTTGAGGCGGCTAAACGGATGAATACGCTGCCGATGTACCGACTCTACCTGCAGCGGTGCCCACGCTGTGGGTACGAGAAGGAAGCGCGCGCCGCGATCACGCGCCTGGAGACCGAGGAGAAAATCAGCCGACTCAAAACCGAGTTTGACAAGTTGGCGCAGGGGTTGGTGGGCGAAGGGCGCAGCGAACCGGGCGACGCGGCGTTGTCACGGTTGGAGGCGCTGGAAGCGTTGGTGCCTGATGATCCTCTGATTGCTGAGGGCCGCCGGCGGTTGGCGCTGGGCTGGGCGGCGCTGGCGCAGGCGAGTCTGAATCAGAAAGACTTGGCCGGCGCCCGGAAATGGTTGAAAAAGGCCCAGGCGACCGAGCCAAAACAGCTTGAACTGACCCGGTTGACCCAGGTTCTGGAGCAGGCCGAGACTGAAGAACAGGTTCGACGGCTCGACGCCGAGACGTTCACTGTCGCACAACGCGCCAACAACCGCCGCGCTTATTGGACCTATCTGGAGCGCTGTGCGCCGACAACGTGCAGCCACGAAAAAGAAGCTAAAGAGGCGCTAGCCCGGCTGGCGCCAGCAAATCCCGTGGTGCGGGATCGGCTGAGCGATGGTTCGCCAGGTCCGGATCTGGTCAAGATTTCAGCCGGTGGATTCATGATGGGATCGCCGCCTCATGAGAAAGGCCGGTACAACGACGAGGCGCCGCGGACCGCGCGGATCGAGAAAGCGTTCGCTATCGGCAAATACGAGGTAACGTTCCAGGACTATGATCGCTTTGCGGCGGCCTCGGGTCGGCCGCGGCCGAACGACCAGGGCTGGGGCCGCGACCGACGGCCGGTGATCAACGTCTCCTGGAAGGATGCGATGGCTTATGTGGACTGGCTGTCGAAGCAGACCGGCGCGCGCTATCGCCTGCCAACCGAGGCGGAATGGGAATATGCAGCGCGGGCCGGCGTGACGGCCAGCCGGTACTGGGGCGATAACTCTGATGAGGGTTGTGCTTACGCCAATGCGGCCGATCTGGATGGTCAACGGAAATTTGTCGGCTGGACCGTGATGAAATGTCACGATGGCCAGGTGTACACGGCGCCGGCCGGCAGTTACCGCGACAATGATTTTGGCCTGTATGACATGCTCGGCAATGTGATGGAATGGACCTGTTCCCTGTACGACAAGGATAGCCCGGCGCCGATTCAGCAGTGCCAGGAAGCGGCTGGCGATCAGCAGTTCGTGGTGCGCGGCGGTTCGTGGAACGATGAGCCGCGCAATGTCCGGCTGGCCGACCGGCATCGCACCAAGCCCGATTTCCAGGATTACTTCCTGGGGTTCCGCCTGGTTCGGGAGTTGCCCTAGTTCCGATTTGCGCTCGGGCATGGATCGGTGATGAGCCAGACCCTGCTGGACCGAGGAGGGCGAGGCATTGAGCGCCTGGGTCAGGCGGTTATCCGGCTGTGGGCGGAGGCGCTGGAGGATCTGGACTTTCTGGCGGTCGTATTAATGAGCGCCGGCTCGATGCCGCGCGGCGAGTGGTCCTTCCTGGTCCGGCACGTCTGGCAGCAGATTTACTTCACGGCGGTGCAGCAGGCGTATCTGTTCGCGGTAGTGGGGGTGATTATCGGGGTGCTGACCGCTTTTCCGCTGATCGTGTTCCGCATCGAGGACCCCCATCTGCTGGGGCGCATCATGCACATCATGATGTACCATCAGTTCAGTCCCATTTTGGCGGCGCTGTTTGTGACTGGATTGTCCGGCGCGGCCATCACCGCAGAACTGGGCGAACTCCGGGCCAATCAGGCGATTGATCATCTGGCGGCGATGGGCGTCAATCCCTATAGCTTTTTCGTGCTGCCGCGCCTGATCGGCATGGTGGTGTCCCTGCCGGTGCTGGTGTTGTGCCTCAATGTCGGCGTCACCGTCGGTGCGGCGGCGATGTTGAGCCTCTATCAACATGTGCCGCCGACGGTGTTCTTTCGTGTTTGCCTGGCGGGCCTCAGTTATGGGTCGCTGGCGTTGACCGGCCTGATGGTGGTCATGCAGGCGATCCACGTCATTCTGGTGCAAACTTCGCGCGCTTTCCGGGTCGGCGCTTATGTGGATATTCCCCGGACCTTGCCCCGGGCGTTCGCCCGTTCGTTCATTGGTTGCCTGATCATTACGGTGCTTTTTTCGCTGGTGCGCTATGGTTGAGGCGGCGGTGCGCGTTAGCGGCTGGGTGCTGGATCGGCAGCCGGCCCCGCAGCCGTTCGATTTTCAGGCGTTGCCCGGCGAATTGTGGATGCTGGTGGGGGCGGTGGATTCGGGCCGCCGTGAACTCATTTACAGCGTCGCGGGTCTGAGCGAGCCGCAGGCCGGTCGTCTGGAATTATTCGGGCGCGACGTCGCGCGACTGGGGGCGCGCGAACGGGCGCAGTTGCACTGTCGGATCGGCGTGGTGTTGGAGCAGCCGGGACTGGTGCCGGCCTGGAGCGTATTCGAAAATCTGGCGCTGCTGGTTCGTTATCATCGCTTGGCGCCGGGTGATGCGGTCGAGGACTATGTGGTGGATTTTGTGGAATCCTGCCGGTTGCCGCCGGCCATTCTCAGCCGGCTGGCCAGCGAGTTGTCGCCACTGGAGAGCCAGTGGATCAGTCTGCTGCGCGCGCTCGTGATCCGGCCGCACCTGTTGCTGGTCAGCGCCTACCTGCCCCAGGAGACCCTGGTGGCGGGTTATAGCGTGTGGACGTTTTTCGCCGAGGTGGTCGCGCCAATGCGCATGGCCATTCTGGTGGACGCTGGCCCGCAAGCTTTGCCGATTGATGCGGCAACACGTCTGTTGGTGATGGATGAAGGAACCCTGTTGGCCGTGGGTCAGGCGGGGGAACTGGTGCGCCACCCGGATGTACGGGTCCGGCGCCATGTGAGGTTCGATCATGCTTGAGACGGCGATTGGCGCGCGTTATCGGCGCTATCAGCGGGCGGTGGGCCTGTTGATTCTGGCGATGCTGGGCGTGTTGTTCGCCCTGTTGTGGATGGCCAACCGCCAGTTGGGATTTTTCAGCCAGACCTATCGCTTGCATGGTTTTCTCGACAATGTCCGCAATCTGCGGCAGACCACGCCCGTCACGCTGGCGGGGTTGAAGATCGGCGAGGTGCGCGATCTGACGATCACCGATTACAACCAGATCCGGGTTGAATTGCTTCTGTACCGCGAGTACCAGCCCCGCATCCGGGCGGACTCGACGGCGCAGATCAAGACGGATGCGCTGGGGAATGCGACCGTTGAACTCAACATGGGCGATCCGGCGCGGCCCGAGTTGGCGGATGGCGCCGCGATTCCGTTCCAGCGCGCCCCGGATCTGGAGATGGTGATGCGGCAGGCTCAGGAGCAACTGGGACAGATCGGCGTGGTGCTGGCGAACGTCAGGGCGATTACCGACGAGTTGAGGCAGCCCGAGGGCGCCCTGCTGGGGACGTTGAATACGTTCGCGCAGATGATGCGGGAGTTGTCGCCGCTGTTGCGGAATCTGACGGCGGCCAGTCAGGAAATGAACCGGTTGGCGGCGGATGCAGCGGTGGTCGGCGAGCGGATTCGGGCGGGGCAGGGGGCGCTGGGGGGGTTGACCGACAGCGCCAGCCCGCTCTCCCGCCAGATCACGGCCAGCACGCAAAAGTTGCAGGCGGTGATGACCGGTCTGGAGGCCCTGGCGGTTCAGTTGCCCGGTTACGGTCAGCGGGTCGAGCGAATTCTGCGCCAGACCGAGACGATCACCGCCAAGCTGGCGCAAGCCAGCGTGCGGATGCCAGGCCTGATGGAGCAAAGCCGGGGAGTGGCCGATAACGTGGGCGAGGTGGTGGATTCGGTCAAGCGGAGCGCCGTGCTGCGCGCCCTGACCCCGGCGGCGGATACGCCCACCGGCCCGTTGCTGGAAGCGCCCCGCGACTGGGGCGCGTTGCCGGGCGCGGCGGCGCCCTAGTCGGTCTGGGCGCCAGCGTTGATGGGCAGGTGGGCAGGCTGGGCGGCGCGAATCGCCGGCGGATGGCTGCTGATCGGCTTGACCGCGTGCGGCGGCCCGGCGGCGCTGACGCCGTTGCAGACGCAATATCAGCGCGAAGCCGAGCGCGCGCTGCGCTATCATGCGCGGGGTGAATTGCTGGCGGCGCTGGCGGCTTGCCAGGAAAGCCTGCGCTGGGCCGAGATCGCGGACGACCGGCCCGCAATGTTGACGCAGGAGTTGAATATCGGCGCGCTGGCGTTGACGCTGGGCGACTGGGCGCTGGCGGAACGCAGTTTCCAGCAGGCGCAACATATCGCCGCCGCGTTGTCTGACGCTATGAGTGGGTTGCAGGCGCGGCTGGGGCTGGCTCAGGTCCGCCTGCGGCAAGACCGGTTTGGCGATGCGCAGCGGGCCTTCGAGCAGGCGCTGGCGGAGGCGCGCGGGCGGGATGCCGTCACCGTAGTGGTGGCGCTGAACGGGCTTGGGCTGGCGCAGCAGGCTTTGGGGCAAACCCCGGCGGCGCAGGCGGCGCTGGCCGAGGCTGAATTGCTGGCCCGCGCTCAGGGCGCCCCGCGCCTGCTGGCGGCGACGCTGGCCAATCAGGCCGCCTTGGCGCTGCGAACGGGCCAAGTGGAAGCGGCGGGGCAAGCCCTGGTGGAAGCGGTCGCACTGGATCGCACCGCTGAGAATATGCCGGGGCTGGCCCACGATTTGCTGCTTTTGGCGCAAGTCCGGCGCCGGCAGGGAGAAACGCGCGCCGCGCAGGAACTGGCCCGGCAGGCGCGAACTATTCTCCAGCATACCGGCCAGCCTTACCCGTTGCCTGGCGTGGACGACCGCCCGGCGGCCGGGCGTTAAATCCTGGTGTGCGTTTGCGCCGGGCAGGGCTAAAATCAGACGAGTGGGATGACGCATCCGAAGGGGAGCGTTATCCCGTGTACGACGGGTTTGGAGTGGTCGCGCGGCTTTAACGGTACTGCCCGACTCTGCTCGCCGACACCACGATGGGATGTCATGAACAAAAAATCCAATACGCTGCCAGTCGGTTATCGCCTGCATCAGTACCGTATTGAGGCGGTGCTGGGCGCGGGCGGGTTTGGCATCACGTACAAGGCGGTGCATGAGGCCTTGCAAACCCGGGCGGCCATCAAGGAATACTTTCCAGTTGAATGGTCCTATCGGGATCGCGATGAAGTGAACGTTCTGGCCAACACCCAGGGCGGGTTGCCGACTTCCGAGGCGGGCGAAGATGTTTGTTATACCTGGGGTCTGGAGCGGTTTCTTAACGAGGCCCGCATTCTGGCCCAGGTCAATCATACCGGCGTGGTGCGGGTGCGGGATTTCTTCGAGGCGAATGGCACCGCCTATATCGTCATGGACTATGAGGATGGCGAGCCGCTCAGCCAGATGCTGCAACGGGAGAAAACCCTGTCCGAGGAGCAGATCCGCCGATTGCTCGGCGATGTGTTGCCGGCGCTGGAGGCGGTGCATGCGCAGGGCTATCTGCACCGCGATCTTAAACCGGCCAATCTCTATCGCCGTGCGGATGGCCGGACGATCCTGATTGATTTCGGCGCGGCCCGGCAGGCGCTGGGGCGGCGCAGCAAGAGCGTCACCAGCGTATTTTCGCCCGGTTACTCGCCCATCGAGCAATATCTGGTTGATGGCAAGGGCTATGGGCCGTGGACCGACATCTATGCGGTGGGTTCGGTGCTTTACCACTGCGTCACTGGCATAGCCCCGATTGAGGCCCCGGCGCGCGTTCTCGACGACCCGCTCAAACCGGCCGCTGTGGTTTCGGCTGGACGCTACAGCCCGACGTTGTTGCGGTTGGTGGATCGGGCCATCGCGGTGCGGCCGGAAAAACGCTTTCAGTCCATCGCCGAGATGCGGGAGGCGTTGAATGCGCCAGACCAGCCGTCTCCGCCCCCGCCCCCACCTCCGGTTCAGCCGCCCGAAGATGAAGGGGATCGCACAGTCAAACTGGAGTTGCCGTTGCGTCCGGATTTGCACCGGAGTGGCGAACGGCCGCGCCTGGTGATTCCCGAACCACCCAGGGAGCTACAACCCCCTCGCCCTGTCAAGCTTCGCCGGTTCGACTGGCGTTGGGGCATAGGCGTTTTGGCGGCGGCGGCGGTGTTGGCCGGCGGTGAGGAAATCATTCGGCGATTCGTCATTCCGTCACTGAGCAGCGGTGCATCCACCCAGATAGAGCCGCCCAGGCCGCCGGAGCCGTCCAAGCCCCAGGCCGGCCAAAATTACACCGAGCCGATGACGGGTATGGAACTGGTCTGGATTCCACCGGGCTGTTTTACCATGGGCAGCCCGGAAACCGAGAAGGGTCGTTACGCTAATGAAATGCCCCATCAGGTGTGCGTCAAGGGGTTCTGGATGGGGAAGACCGAAGTGACCAATGCCCAGTACGGGCGGTTCAATCCCAACCATGACAGCGGTGTTTATGAATCCTATAAGCTGAATGCGCCTGATCAGCCGGTAGGCCGGATTGGCTGGCAGGAGGCGGTGGCGTACACCGACTGGCTTTCCGGCAAGACCGGCCTGCGGTTTCGCCTGCCGACGGAGGCGGAATGGGAATACGCAGCGCGCGCTGGCAGCACCAATTCCAGCCCTTGGGGCGATGACCCGAATCAGGCCTGTCGCTACGCCAATATCTACGACGAGACCGCGCGCAAAACCAAACCGTTTCCCTGGGTCAGCTATCCGTGCGAGGACGGTCAGGGCGTAGTCGCACCGGTGGGCAAGTACAAGCCGAACAAGTTCGGCTTGTACGACATGCTGGGGAACGTTGCGGAGTGGACCTGCTCCGAATACGACAATGCCTACGCCGGCGGCGAAACGCGGTGCGCTGACCCGAGCGCGGCGGCGGGTGGCCGTCGGGTCTTGCGTGGTGGTTCCTGGACGGACCTGCCCGAATTGTTGCGGTTTGCCTACCGGTTTCCCACGGTGCCGGGCAACAGGAAGTTTGATTATGGATTCCGCCTGGTGTTGGAGCCATGAAGCCGTGTTCGATGCCTGCTGGAGCGTCTGAGATGGAAAGAACCCTGCTGAGGATATGGGCGCTGGGACTGGCGCTGGTGTTCGCCCTCTGGCTGCCCGCCGCCGGGGCGGCGCAGGCGGCGGGCGCTGCGCCTGCGCTGCCCCGGATGAAGGCGGCGGTGGTCGAATTCCAGGTGCGCGGCGGTCTCGATGAGCAGTCCGGCGCCATCATCGCTGATCTGATGATGTCGGCTATTGCCAATACCGGTCGCTTCGATCTGCGAGACCGATTGCCGCTCTCGGCAGCGGCCAAGATCGCCAAGGCCAGCGAGCTGGGTGAAACCGGCCTGCTCGATCCCAAGACCGCCGCTGAACTGGGCCGTCTGTATGACCTGGACGCGGTGGTGACGGGTGGGGTTTACAAACTGGGCGATCTTATCACCGTCACCGCGCGGCTTATTGATACCCGGAATGCGTCGCTGCTGCGCAGCGGCCAGATCCAGGGCAAGGACATTGATACGATCCAGATCAAGATCAACGACCTGGCGGCGATGATTACGGCGCCGCCAGATACGGTGAAGACCTATGCGTTGACGATCAAGACCGATCCCGCTGATGCCGGCGTCCGCTTGTTGAACAATCCGAAACCCTATCAGCCGGGCATTCAGTTGCCGCCTGGAGACCATGACATCGAAGTGACCCGGCCTGGGTACGTAGCACGCAAGGGTAAAGTGCGGATCACCGACCGGGATGTCACGGTCAACATTGCGCTGGAGAGAGTCAAATATGGTCTGACAGTGCGCCCAGAGCCGGCGGATGCGCAAATCCGCCTGCTCAACAGCCCGGTGGCTTATCAGCCGGGCGTGGCGCTGGCGCCGGGGGATTATGAAATCGAGGCGGCGCGGGATGGCTACGTGTCCCGCAAACTCCCGGTGCGGATCACCGACCGGGATGTTGCGGTGAGCATCGCGCTGGAGAAAGCCAAATACGGTCTGACAGTGCGCCCAGAGCCGGCGGATGCGCAGGTTCGGCTGCTCAACAGTCCGACGGTGTATCAACCTGGCGTGGCGCTGGCGCCGGGAGATTACGAAGTTGAGGTGATGCGGGAAGGCTATGTATCCCGCAAGCTCCCGGTGCGGATCGTGAGTAACGAGGTCACATTGGCGGTAGCGCTGGAAAAGACGCCCCCGCCCCCGCCCTCCCAGTATCGCCTGACGGTGTTGGCGGATCCTCCGCAGGCGGCGACGCGGCTGCTGAATTCGCCAATTTCCTATCAGCCGGGCGTGCAATTGCCGCCGGGCGATTACCAGATCGAAATCGCCCTGGCCGGTTATGAAACCGCACGGTTGCCGGTGCGGATCGTGAACAGCGACATCACGCTGCCGGTGAGTTTGAAAAAGATCGAACAGCCGGCAACTTACCGGCTGACTGTGCAGCCTGATCCAGTGACTGCCCAGGTACGGTTGGTGGATTCCAGTACTACCTATCAACCAGGCGTGCCGTTGGCGCCGGGCCGCTACACGGTCGAAGTCACGCAAGCCGGCTATGAACCGGCCTGGGTCACGGTGCAAATCGTGGATCGCGACGTGATGGCGCCGATCAAGCTGACCCCCAAGCCGGTGGAGCCCCCCAAACCGCAGTCATATCGGTTGACGGTGCAAAGTGATCCTGCCAATGCCCGGATCCGATTGCTGAACACCAAGGCTGCCTATGCGCCGGGCGTCGCGTTGCCGCCGGGTTCATACACAGTTGAGGTTTCCCAGGCGGGCTACGAGACGAAGCAAATCCCGGTGCGTATCGCCGACAGCGATGTAACGGTCCCGGTCGCACTGGTCAAGGAGGCGAAACCCCAGCAGTACCGGTTGACGGTGCGCACCGATCCTGCCAATGCGCGAGTACGGCTGGTCGGTACCAAAACCAGCTATAAACCGGGTGTCGCGCTGCCGCCGGGCACGTACACGGTGGAGGTTTCCCAAAAAGGCTATGAATCGCAGCGGGCTACGGCGCGGATCGTAGACAGCGACGCCACGATCGCAGTGACACTGGCCCGGTTGCCGGAACCCACGCAGTATCGCCTGACCGTACAGGCTGATCCGCCGGGCGCGCAGGTGCGCCTGCGCGGAACCAGAACCAGTTATCGGCCGGGGGTGGCGCTGCCACCGGGTTCATACACCGTCGAAGTTTCGCAGGCGGG
>ERZ1645187.1846-NODE-1846-length-19214-cov-21.811525_pt1 | contig 19214 bp, 17 predicted proteins | sample MGYA00575352_ERZ1645187 | MGnify/ENA primary metagenome ERZ1645187 (study PRJEB40837, sample SAMN11349314) | freshwater sediment metagenome | isolation source: river sediment | host: Sediment | place: India: Wazaribad , New Delhi | collected 2017-02-21 ... | reverse complement strand
AAAAAAATACGAAGTGGAGAGAGACTGAAACGCCGGGGCAACCCGGCGTTTTTTTATGCAGACTAATCACTGCTGCGGTCAACTGAAGATTTCGGCCAAGTTCCCCCTCCTTATTGACAACACAACGCAGGAGACAGAAAATCAAACCATAGTTCGCAGTTTGCGAACTGCGAACTTCAAACCAAAAATCCGCCTCCCATGAACCCCAATCCGCAATTCCTCAAACCGCAGGATGTTCTTTTCTTGCTCAAGCTGGTCGTTCTTAAAGGGCCGGCAAGCATTTTCCCGAGCGTCCCGGAATCGCTTGGCTTGAGCAAGGCAGAAGTCCATAACAGCGCCAAACGCGTCCGCGGCGCTCGGCTACTACCGCACGACAGCTGGAACCCCTTGCGCAAGAATCTGCTCGAATTTCTGGTGCACGGTGTCAAATACGCTTTCCCGGCGCGCCATGGCAGCGAAAGCATCGGCATCCCGACCGCCTACGCCGCTCCCCCGCTCAACGCTCAGATCGCCTCCAGCGGCCCGACCTCACCTGTCTGGCCCGATCCGGAAGGCAGCATGCGCGGGCAGACGCTTTATCCGCTCTACCCATCCGCGCCCCAGGCGGCACGCCGCGACCCCGAGTTATACGAGCTACTGACACTGGTTGACGCCATTCGCATCGGCAATGTCCGTGAACAACAACTCGCGGAATCCCTCCTCAAAGCGCGTTTGCAATGAGACCAAGCGACCCCAATATCGACATGCTGGAACTGATGGCCGGCAAACTTGGCGACCTCGCCGAACAACTCGTCTTCGTCGGCGGCTGCACAACCGGACTCTTCATCACCGACCCGCTGCTGCCGCCGGTACGCGTCACCCGCGACGTCGACGTCATCACCGAAGCCAGCTCGCGCCAGGACTACCATCAACTTGAAGAAAGCCTGCGCGCACTCGGATTTTCGCCGGACATGCGCCCGGAAGCCCCCATCTGCCGCTGGCAAATCGGAGAGCTTATTCTCGACCTGATGCCCACCGACGAAAGCATTCTCGGCTTCGCCAATCGCTGGTATCCCGACGCACTAACCGAGGCAGACACCACCCGCCTGCCCTCCGGTCGGATCATCCGCACCCTCACCCCGCCCCACTTCCTCGCCACAAAACTGGAAGCCTTTCATGGACGCGGCAACGGCGACTACTGGGCCAGCCACGACATGGAAGACATCGTCTGCGTCATCGATGGCCGGGCCGAAATCGTCGCCGAAGTTGCCGCCAGCAACCCGGCATTGTTTCAATACCTGCAAGCCGAATTCGCCGCCCTGTACGCCGACCCGATGTTCGCCGAAGCCGTATCCGGCTTTCTCCCCGGTGACGCCATCAGCCAGACCCGCGCGCCCCGCATCCTCCAGCGCATCGCCGCACTGGCTAGCAATACCTGACCGCTACGGTCAACCCGAAAATCAGCCCAAAATCCAGGTTCACCGCAGACACGCTCGCCCATGGTTTTCCATGATCGACACTCCGACAAAACGATGACAATCTTCGCCCCCTTCTTGCCTTCCCAACCCCCCACATGGACATCCTGATCGACATCATTCTCAAGGCCGGCCGCTCGGCGGTGGAGCTGGCGCTGTTCGTGCTGCTGCCGGTAATGGTCGTCATGCTCTCGCTGATGCGCATCCTCGAAGCCCGCGGGGCGCTGGACTGGCTGGTGGCGCGCGTCAGCCCGCTGCTGCGCCCGTTCGGCCTCACCGGCCTCGGCGTTTTTGCCGCGCTGCAGATCAATTTCGTCAGCTTTGCCGCACCGCTGGCGACGCTGACGATGATGGAACAACGCGGCACCTCCGACCGCCACCTCGCGGCGACGCTGGCGATGGTTTTCGCGATGGCGCAGGCCAACGCTTCGCTGCCGATGCTGACCATGGGTCTGGAACTGATGCCGACACTCGCCTTCTCGCTGATCGGCGGCCTGCTTGCCGCAGCGACCACGTACTACGGTTTTGGCCGGCACCTGTCGGCCGGTGAAGCGACACTCGACGAAACCCTGCACCATCCGGTCGCTGACAACGCCAAGGGCGTGCTCGACGTCATCAACCGGGCCGGCGCCGAAGCCTTCAAGATTGCCGTTGGCGCCATTCCCATGCTCGTGCTGTCGCTGGTCGCGGTCACCGCCCTGCGACACTTTGGCGCCATCGATGCCCTGACATCCCTGCTAACGCCGGTGCTGCGCCTGGCTGGCATCGACCCGGTACTGATCCTGCCGGCACTCACCAAATACCTCGCCGGCGGCACGGCGATGATGGGGGTCATGGACGAGATGCGCCGCGCCGGACAGGTCAGTGTGCAACTGCTCAACCAGAGCGCGGGCTTTCTGATTTCGCCGTTCGACCTGCCGGGTGTCGCCGTACTCATTTCTGCCGGCCGGCGGGTGGCCGCCGTCTGGAAGCCGGCCGCCCTGGGCGCCTGCGTCGGCATCGCCGTCCGTAGCCTGGGGCACGCCTTCATTTAATACATCAAAGCAAAAGTGATTGGATCATCCGGTCATTTTTTGAACAATCCGTATTAAATACACTGAACGCCTCGCATCAAGGAGGCGATCATGCTTTCTGCCCTCACCCAGTTGTTGCTCTTCCAGCTTGCCGGCGAACTGCTCGCCCGCGGCCTCGAACTCCCCGTGCCCGGCCCGGTGCTCGGCATGGTGCTGCTCTTTGCCATGCTTGTCCTGCGTGGCAGCGTCAATGGCGAGCTGCAGCAGACCGCGCAGTCGTTACTGCAGCACCTTTCGCTGCTCTTCGTTCCGGCCGGCGCCGGGATCATGCTGCACCTGCATCGCGTCGCCGACGAATGGCTGCCGCTGACGCTGTCGCTGCTGGTTAGCACCTTTGTCACCCTCGCGGTCACGGCGCTGGTGATGCGGCTGTTTGCCCCGCGCCCGGAGCGCCAGCCATGAGCCCGAAGATCGACCAGCTCTGGGTTTATCTCTCGGCCTCGCCGCTGCTGGGGCTGACGCTGACGCTGCTCGCCTATCAGGCAGCCTTCGCCATCTACCGCCGCAGCGGCAACCATCCGCTGGCCAATCCGGTGCTGATTGCCGTCAGCGCGCTGGTCGCCTTCCTGATGCTGACCGGCACGCGCTACGAAACCTATTTCGCCGGCGCCCAGTTCGTGCACTTTCTGCTCGGGCCGGCGACAGTGGCGCTGGCGATTCCGCTCTACACCCAGATCCGCCGCGTGCGCGCCATGCTGTTGCCGGTGGTGGCCGGGCTGCTGGCTGGCAGTGCGACGGCGGCACTGTCGGCGGTCGCGGTCGCCCGCCTCCTTGACGCCAGCCCGGCCACCCAGTTGTCGCTGGCGCCGAAATCGGTGACGACGCCGATTGCCATGGGCGTTGCCGAGCGTATCGGCGGCATTCCCTCGCTCACCGCGGTGCTGGTCATCATCACCGGTATCCTCGGCGCCGTTGGCGGCCGTTACGTGTTTGATGCCCTGCGTGTGCGCGACCCGGCGATCCGCGGCTTTGCCATCGGCGTCGCCTCGCACGGCATCGGCACCGCCCGCGCCTTTCAGGTCAGCGAGCAGAGCGGCGCCTTTGCCGCATTGGCCATGGGCCTGAACGGGGCGCTGACCGCCTTGCTGTTGCCCTTCTTTGCCAGTTGGCTGCTGCGGTGAACCCGGAATTTTGCCCAAAATCCGGGTTCACCGCAGACGACGTCCCGGTCACTTAGGGTTTGTACCAATGGCCGCGCCCCGGCGACCGGCGAAGAATCAGTCCATGTTCATACGCCCCCCCTTGCCCCAACCGAAACAGGCCTGGCTCTGGCAGGCGCCGTATTTCGCGATCGGCGCCTTCGCGCTCGCCATGCTGCTGCTCACCGGTCTCCTGCAATGGCGGGAGCAGGACACCGCCCAGTCGGCGCTGGAAGGCGACATGCACTGGGCCGAGCGGACCATCGAGACGCGGCTGCAGGGGCATCAGGAATTCCTCAACGAACTCGCCCGCGATCAGGAATTCAAGCAACTGACTTACGAAAGCTATCAGGTGCGGGCGGCACGGTATGTCCAGGAACACCCCGAACTGGCGGCGATCATCTGGGTCAGCACCGAGGGCAAGGTGGAATGGGTGGCGCCGCACGAGGCCAGTGCCGCCTTTGTCGGCGAGCAACTGGAAGGCGTGCGGCAGGCAGCGCTGGAAGAGGCACTCCGCATCCGCAGCCCGGTGTTCTCGGGCGACTACGCCGACAGCACGCAACGCCGGACCAATGACCTGATCGTGCCGGTCCGGCGGGGCGGCAGCGATCTCGGCGCCTTTGTCGCTATCCAGTCGCTGGAAACTCTGCTGCGGGTCACGCTCCCCGGCACCTTTACCACCCGCTACAGCCTGACCGTGGTCGATGCCAACGACCGACAGGTGCTGGCCAATTCGTCGATCCAGCCGACTGACCGCCGGCTGTCCGGCACGATCAGCCTCGACCTGCCGAACAACCGCCTCGGCCTGAACATCGTCGCCTATCGCGGCGGCGGCGCCTGGCTGCCCTTCGTGCCGGTGCTGCTGATCCTGGCGCTGACCGTGATCGTCGCCGTCACCCTCGTCCAGCTGCGCCGCCACGCGCAGCGCCGCGCCGAAACCGAGGAACAACTGCGCGCCGCCTATGCCTTCCGCCAGGCGATGTCGAACTCGCTGATCACCGGCATGCGCGCCATCGACCTCGAAGGCCGCATTACCTTCGTCAACGCCGCCTTCTGCCGCATGACCGGCTTTGATGAAAGCGAACTGGTCGGCATCAAGCCGCCCTACCCCTACTGGCCGGCAGAGGAATTCGAACAGCTGCAGTACAACATCGACACCGCACTCGCCGGCCAGGCGCCGGCCAGCGGTTTCGAGATGCGCATCATGCGGAAGAACGGCGAACGCTTCGACGTCCGGCTCTACTTTTCACCCCTGATCGACGCCAACGGTGCCCAGATCGGCTGGATCGCCTCGATGAACGACATCACCGAGCGCAAGCGCGAGCGGGTCGAGCTGGAACGTGCCCACGAACGTTTCGTCACCGTCATCGACGGCCTCGATGCCGCCGTCCACGTCGCCGATACGGTCAGTGGCGAAATCCTCTTCGCCAACCGCGCCTTCCAGAACATCTTCGGCTTCGACACCGTCGGCCGCGACTCGGCACTGGTCACCGCCAGCTGCCGGCCGGCGCCCGAGCAGCTCAACCACGATCCCCGCCACCTCCCGCCCGAACAGCTTCCCTGCGAGCTCTTCGACGGCGAAGTCCAGCACACCCTCTCCGGCCGGTGGTATCACCTGCACGAGCGGGCCATCCGCTGGGTGGACGGCCGTACCGTGCGCGTGCAGATCGCCACCGACATCACCGAAAAACGCCACATCGAGGAAGTCACGCTGCAACAGCAAAAGCGCCTGGAGCAGACCTCGCGCCTGATCACCATGGGCGAAATGGCCTCCTCGCTGGCGCACGAACTCAACCAGCCACTGTCGGCCATCGCCAACTACTGCGCCGGCTGCGTCAAGCGCATGCAGGCCGGCAATTACCGCTTCGAGGATCTGCTGAGCGCGATGCAGAAGGCCTCGGATCAGGCCGAACGCGCCGGCAAGATCATCCGCCGCATGCGCGACATGGTGAAGAAAAGCGACCCGGTGCGCTGGCCGATTGCCGTCACCGCGCTGCTCGACGAGGCGCGTGCCTTTGCCGACATCGAGGCGCAACGCAGCGGCACGCAGATCATTGTCGACATTCCCGACAACCTGCCCAATGTCGTTGTGGACCGCATCATGATCGAGCAGGTGCTGCTCAACCTCGTCAAGAATGGCATCGAAGCGATGAACGATGTACCCTTCGACCGGCGCCGGCTGCTCGTGCAGGCCCGCCAGGTGGATAACCGGATGATCGAGGTGGCCGTCATCGACAATGGCCACGGCCTGAATGAAGAGGACATGGAACGGATCTTCGCCCCCTTCTACACCACCAAGCCGGAAGGCATGGGCATCGGGCTGGCGATCTGCCGGTCGATCATCGAATTCCATCAGGGCCGCCTGTGGGCAGAGCCGCGTCACGAAGGCGGTACCGCCTTCCGCTTCACCGTACCGATTGAGGAGGAACAATGACCGCGCCACAGCAAATCATCTACGTCGTTGACGACGACGAAGCCATGCGCGACTCCATGACCTGGCTGCTCGAGGGCGAGGGTTACACGGTCGCCTGCTTCGACGCCGCCGCCGCCTTCCTCGGCGCCTGGCGCAGCAGCCTGCGCGGCTGCATCGTCCTCGACGTGCGCATGCCGGAAATGAGCGGCCTGGAGTTGCAGGAAAAACTCGACAGCATCGGTTCGCATCTGCCCATCATTTTCGTCACTGGTCACGGCGACGTGCCGATGGCGGTCGGTGCGCTGCAACGCGGCGCCTGCGACTTCATCGAAAAGCCCTTCCACAACGAAGACCTGCTCGCCCGCATCGAGCGCGCCCTCGAACTCGACAGCCAGATCGCCGCCCGTCAGCAACGGGACAACGCCATCGCCAGCCGGCTCGACCAACTGACGCAACGTGAGCGCGAGGTCATGCAACTGGTCGTTGCCGGCAAGCTCAACAAGCAGATCGCCGACGAACTCGACATCAGCATGAAGACGGTCGAAGCCCACCGCGCCCGGGTGATGGAAAAAATGGGCGTGCGCACGCTGGCGGAGCTGGTCAAGATCGTCATGTCGGTGAATTGAGGATGCGGCGGTCACTGCTTGCCACCCTGCTCGCCGGCCTGCTGCTGGCTGGCACCGCCATTGCCCGAGAAACACCAGGCGATGGCGTCGAGGTCGGCAAGGCCTCGGTGGTTCGTAATCTGGTACCGGCGGCGGCGCTGGAACAGGCCGCGGCGCAGGAATACAGCCAGATCAAGCGCAACGCTGCCGCCAAGGGTGCGCTGGCGCCGGACAACCATCCGCAAGTAATCCGCCTGCGCCGCATCGCCCGCGACCTGCTGCCGCACGTCAGCCGCTTTCATCGCGAGGCCGCCCGCTGGCAGTGGGAGGTTAACCTGATCGGCTCGCGCCAGCTCAACGCCTTCTGCATGCCCGGCGGCAAGATCGCCTTCTACACCGGCATCATCGACACGCTGCAACTGACCGACGACGAAATTGCGATGATCATGGGCCACGAAATCGCCCATGCCCTGCGCGAGCATGCCCGCGAGCGCGTCGCCAAGACACAGATCACCCAGTTCGGCGCCGCGCTGCTCGGCGAATTTATCGGCAGCGGCCAGTATTCCGGCCTGATCCGCGCCGGCGGCAGCCTGCTGACGCTGAAGTTCTCGCGCGACGATGAAAGCGAAGCCGATCTCGTCGGCCTCGACCTCGCCGCCCGCGCCGGCTACGACCCGCGCGCCGGCATCACGCTCTGGCAAAAGATGGGCGCGGCGAGCAAGGGCGCGCCGCCGGCCTGGCTATCGACCCACCCCGCCGGCAAGGACCGCATCGCCGAAATCCGCCGCCATCTGCCGGAAGTGATGCCACTCTACGAATCTGCCCGGCGCCCCGGCCGCTGAGCCATTCCCGATTTTTGGCCGTTTTCCGGGTTGACCGCAGCAGCCCATCCGCGCGACGCATCGCTGCCCATCGGCACGCCACTTCCACCGTATCCGGCGATGCGGCGATAATCCGTCCTTTCGTCCGCACCGACCGGCCATGAACAGTCCCGAAAACCAGAAAACCATCCAGAAGAAAGTCGTCGTTTCCGCCTGTTTCGGCACCTTTCTCGAGTGGTACGACTTCCTGACCTTCGCGTCGCTGGCCACCTATTTCAGCGTGCTGTTCTTCCCCTCCGACGATCCGGTCGCAGCGCTGCTCGCCAGCCTCGGCACCTTTGGTATCGGCATGATCGTCCGCCCGCTCGGCGCCGCGATCTTCGGCTCGCTCGGCGACCGCCACGGCCGGCGCACCATTTTCCTGGCAACCATCGTCCTGATGGGCGGATCGACCGTACTGGTCGGGCTGTTGCCAACCTACGAGCAAGTCGGCCTGCTGGCGCCGGCCCTGCTGCTCTTCCTGCGCGTGCTGCAAGGCTTGTCGGTCGGTGGCGAGATTGGTGGCGCGGCGGTATACCTCACTGAACACGCGCCTGCCGAGAAGCGCGGGCTGTACACCAGCGTGCTGCAACTGATGGGGCCGCTGGGCATGATGGCGTCAACGCTGCAGATCGTCGTCCTCCAGTACTTCCTCAGCGATGCCGACTTCAAGGCCTGGGGCTGGCGCATTCCCTTCATTTTCTCGGCGCTGCTGCTGGCCATCTCGATCAAAAGCCGCCTCAACCTGCATGAATCACCGGTCTTCAGCGAACTCCGACGCAAGAATGCGCTGGCCAAGGCGCCGCTACGCGAATGCTTCCAGGACCGCCAGACGCTCGGGCGCATGGCGCTGCTCTTCTTCTGCATCTCCGCTGGCGGCTCGCTGATCTTCTTCTCGGCGCAGGTCTATACCGGCGTTTTCCTGAAAACCGTGGTCAAGCTGCCGGCAGCGCAGGCCAGCACGCTGGTGATGATCTCGACGCTGGCGCTTTTGCCCGCCACCATTTTCTGCGGCTGGCTGTCCGACCGCATCGGCCGCCGGCCGGTGCTGCTCACCGGCCTGATGACCGGCATGCTGGCGATCTTCCCGGTCTTTCAGGGCATCCTGCATTACGGCACGCTGCCGGTGCCGGATACGACGATGATCACGCTGCTGTTGCTGGTGCTGGTGGTGCCCCTGGCCTGCGTCACCGGCCCGCAAACGGCCACCCTGCCCGAACTCTTCCCGGCCCGCACGCGTTATACGGCGGTGGCCCTGCCGCACAACCTGTCTGCCGGCTGGATCGGCGGCATGTCACCCTTCATGGTCACCTGGCTGGGCGTGCAGTTTGCCAGCCCGCTCGCCGGCCTGTGGTATCCGACCGGCCTGCTGATCGTCGCCAGCATCGTCGGCCTGTTTTTCCTGCCGGAAGTCCGTAACCGGCCGCTCGATCAGTAATTGCTTTCAGCCAAACGTCATCCCCGCGAAAGCGGGGATCCAGTTCGTTGATTTTCATGGATTCCCGCCTGCGCGGGAATGACCCTACCGAAGCAATCGGCGGCGCATTTGCACTTCACCTCGATCAGTAATTCTTGACCGGCCCTTTCGGCGGCATCTGCGGGGTGCCGAAGTAAGTCGCCGGCGGCGCCTTGTAGCCCACGGGCTTGCCCTTGTTGTCGTAGATGATCTGCACCGACTGCTCGCCCGGCTTCTTGCGGTTGGCCGACACCTCCAGCGTCGCCGCCCGTGCCGGTGCCTGGCGGTCGAGCTCGGCGCGAACGATACGCACCCGTTCGGCGGCGATACGCTTGTCGATGGCCTCGGTGGACATCTTGCGTTCGGCCAATACCTGACGCATCGCCAGCAGGTTTTCCAGTTCCTTCGAGCTGCGCATCGAGCGCTGGGGCTCGCCCCATTTTGCCTTCGGCTGGTTCATCGCCGCGTGGAATTCCTCGGCGCTGGTCACCAGCTTGGCGATATTGAGGTGGTTGTAGCGCATCGCCCATTCCAGCGCGCCATCGCCCCAATCATTCTTCGGCCGCGGATCGGCGCCCTTCTCGATCAGCTTCTTCGCCATGTCTTCGCGGCCTTCGTAGATCGCCATCATCAGCACCGACGAGCCGTTGGTACTGCGGGCATTGATGTTCGCGCCCTCGTTCATCAGGTAGTCGACCACCTCGCCATGTCCGGCAAACACGGCGTAGTGCAGCGCCGACCACTGGCGATCCGGCATGTTGATCCGTGCGCCGCGTTCGATCAGCCATTTGACCGCCTCTTGCTGACCACGCCACGCCGCCAGCACCAGTGCCGTCTCGCCGTTGGCATTCTGGGCGTTGATGTCGGCCCCGCGCGAGATGAATAGCCGCATCAGGTCGATCTTGCCTTCCCAGGCGCCGATCATCAGCCCGCTGCCGATGCGGCTACCCATGAAATCGGGCGACAGGCCGGCATCCAGCCAGGCCTCGGCCTGGCGCAGATCGCCCAGCTCCATCTGTGTCACGAAAGCCGTCGGCGTTGGCAAGGTCACCGGCCCGCCCCCCCACAACTGGGCATTTGCCGGTGAACTGAGGCCCAGCGTCAGGCCCATCCCGATTATCATTGCCGCCACGCCATTTTTTGCGAACTGCATCATCCTGCATCCCTTGTTCAGGCCAGCTGCCATTTTCTCATGACCCTGACCCAAAACCGGCGCCCGTTGGCACTGACCGTGGCGCTGGCATTTTCCCTCGTGCTGCATCTTTTGCCCTTTTTGCCGTTGGCCGATTTGGGGCAAAAATCCGCGTCGACCGCAGCAGTCCCGCTGCAGGCGGAATTGCGCCCGCCACCGGCGAGCGCCCTGCCCCCGCCCCCGCCGCTCAAGCTGCCGGACCCGCCGGCAGCCAAGCCAGCCAACGCGGCCAAACCGAAGCCACTGCCGCCCCCCGAGCCGGCCGCCCCGAAGACCGCCAAGACCTGGACGCAAGTCGTCCGCGAACATCTGCGCCGACTCGATGCCGAAGGACAGTTCTATCCCGCCGAAAGCATCGCCCGCGGCGAACAAGGCGAAGTGCTGGTGCTGATGCTGCTCGACGAAAGCGGCAAGGTGAGCGCCGCAAGAGTCGAGCAGGGGTCGGGCTACCCGCTGCTCGATGCCGCCGCGCTGCGTGCGGTACGCAGCCTGACCTCCCTGCCGGCCGATGCTCCCCGCCAAGTCATCCTGCCAGTTCGTTTCCGCCTGCGTTGAGTGCTCAGACCGCGCCGTTCGCCCGTAATCCTGAAATCTCCTCAGCACTGTACCCCAGTGCTGACAGTACGGCATCGGTGTGGCTCCCCAGATCCGGCCCGATCCATTCAGTGTCACCAGGCGTTTCCGACAAGCGGGGAATGATCCCCGGCATACGGAATGGCGTGCCGTCCGGAAGACGGGCGGAGAGCAACATGTCGCGGGCGAGAAACTGCGGATCGGCGAACATGTCGGCGACCGAATACACCCGCGACGATGGCACGTCCGCCGATGCCAGCAATCGCAGCACCTCGTCCTCGTCATGCGCCGCACACCAGGCGTCGATCAAGGCGTAAATCTCATCGCGGCGGGCGTCACGGCCAGCGTTATCGGCCAGCCCCGGATCATTCGCCAGATCCTCGCGGCCGATGGCCAGCATGAAGCGTCGGAAGATGGCATCACCGTTGGCACCGATGGTCACGTGCTTGCCGTCGCGGGTGGTATGGGTATTCGATGGCGTGATGCCGGGCATGATGTTGCCGGTGCGCTCACGGATGAAACCGAAGACATCGAACTCCGGCACCAAGGATTCCATCATCGCGAACACGGCCTCGTAGAGCGCGACATCGACCACCTGCCCCGCCCCGCCGTTGACTTCCTTATGGCGAAGCGCCATCAACGCGCCGATGGCGCCCCAGAGGGCGGCGATCGAATCGCCGATGGAAATGCCGGTGCGTACCGGCGGCCGATCAGAAAAACCGGTAATGTAGCGCAGCCCGCCCATCGATTCGCCGACCGCACCGAAACCCGGCTGATCCTTGTACGGCCCGGTTTGTCCGAAACCGGACAGGCGCACCATGACCAGACCCGGATTGTCCGCCTTGAGTTGCTCCCAGCTCAAACCCAGCTTTTCGAGGACACCCGGACGAAAATTCTCGACCAGAATGTCGGCCTCGGCAATCAGACGGCGGACAAACTCGCGTCCGTCCGGGTGTTTGAGATTGGCCGTGACCGACTTTTTGTTTCGCGCCTGCACGTACCACCACAACGAGGTACCTTCGTAGAGCTTGCGCCATTTGCGCAGCGGGTCGCCGCCATCCGGCGACTCGATCTTGATGACCTCGGCGCCGAACTCGGCCATGATCCGGGTGCAGAACGGCCCGGCGATCAGCGTGCCGAGTTCCACGACCTTGAGGCCGGCCAGGGGCTTCGCAGCCCGGTTGTTGTTTTGCTCGGTCACCTCAGGGCTCCCAATGTTCGATGCTCAATTTTCGGCCAAAAAGCCGGTTGACCGTAGCCGTCACCGCAACCGGCGCACCACTGGTCGACAGTGACAGTCGCCCCGCCCCACCACCACGCAAACCGGCAGACTCAAGCAGGCGATCCAACTGGCGCGCCACCGCTTCGCCGGTATCGAGCAGCGTCGTACCGGCCGGCATCCGCGCAGCAATCGCCGACGCCACCCAGGGGTAGTGCGTACAGCCGAGGACGACCACATCGGCACGCGCGGCCACGAGCGGCGCCACAAAGCCGTCAAGCAACCGCGCCACCTTGTCGCTCTCCGGCCCCTCAGTTTCGATGGCTTCCGCCAGCCCCGGACAGGGCTGAGCGAGCACATGCAGGTGCGGCGCATGATTGCCCACCAGACGCTGAAAGCGTTCGCTCTGCAGCGTCCGTGTCGTCGCCAGCACCCCGATGACCCCGGTCTTCGTCAATTGTGCCGCCGGCTTGACCCCAGGTTCCAGTGCCACCACCGGTAACGCGGTCGCCGCCCGGATCGATTCCGCCGCCGCCGCCGTCGCCGTGTTGCAGGCAATGACCAGCGCCTTTGCGCCGCGACGGGCCAGCGATTCGGCAATCAACACGCCCCGCTCGCGCAGGAAAACCTCCGGCTTGTCGCCATACGGCAGAAAGCGGGTATCGGCAAAATAGAAGAAGTCTTCTTGCGGCAAACGCTGGCGCAAGGCGCGCAGCACCGTCAGACCGCCAAGGCCAGAATCGAAGACGGCAATGGGTTGCTGGGTCAAGTCGTTATCCGGGGAATCTGCCGGCGCTGCCGGCTCAGGCCGCAATCATAGCCAACTATCGACGGCCGCGGATGACCAGCGCGATCGGCACCGCCCGCATGAAGCGCTCCCAGCCGTGACCCGGAAAAGAAGCCCCCGTTCGGGGGCCCCGGTGGCTGCGACAATCGAAATCACATACGCTCGATCATCGCGTCGCCGAATTCCGAACAAGACACCTCGGTCGCGCCTTCCATCAGGCGGGCGAAGTCATAGGTGACGACCTTGTCGCCGATGGCGGCTTCCATCGACTTGATGACCAGGTTGGCGGCCTCGACCCAGCCGAGATGGCGCAGCATCATTTCGGCGGACAGGATCAGCGACCCCGGATTGACCTTATCGAGGCCGGCGTACTTCGGCGCGGTGCCGTGCGTCGCCTCGAAGCAGGCGTATTTGTCGGAAATGTTCGCCCCCGGTGCGATACCGATGCCGCCGACCTGCGCCGCCAGCGCGTCGGAAATGTAGTCGCCGTTGAGGTTGGTGGTGGCGATCACGTCATATTCCGCCGGACGCAGCAGGATCTGCTGCAGGAAGGCATCCGCAATCGAGTCCTTGACCGTGATCTCGCGGCCGGTCTTCGGGTTGGTGAAGTGGCACCACGGGCCGCCGTCGATCGGCTGCGCGCCGAACTCTTCCTGCGCCAGCTTGTAGGCGGTGTCACGGAAGAGGCCTTCCGTGAATTTCATGATGTTGCCCTTGTGCACGATGGTCACCGACTTGCGGTCGTTGTCGATGGCGTACTGGATCGCGGCCCGGACGAGACGCTGGGTGCCGTCGATGGACACCGGCTTGATGCCGATGCCGGAGGACTCCGGGAAGCGGATCTTCTTGACGCCCATTTCCTTCTGCAGGAAATCGACAACCTTCTTCACCTGCTCGCTGTTCGCCGCCCACTCGACGCCGGCGTAGATGTCTTCGGTGTTCTCACGGAAGATGACCATGTTGGTCAGCTCCGGGTTCTTCAGCGGCGAAGGCACGCCCTTGAAATACTGCACCGGACGCACACACTGGTAGAGGTCCAGTTCCTGCCGCAAGGCGACGTTGAGCGAACGGATGCCGCCGCCGACCGGCGTCGTCATCGGTCCCTTGATCGAGACCGAATATTCCTTGAGCGCATCGAAGGTTTCCTTCGGCAACCACTCATCCGGCCCATAGATGCGGGTGGATTTTTCGCCGGCGTAAACTTCCATCCAGTGTATTTTCTTCTGGCCGGCATAAGCCTTTTCGACCGCTGCATCGATGACCTTGATCATCACCGGGGTGATATCGATGCCGATGCCGTCGCCTTCGATGAACGGAATGATCGGATTGTCCGGAATCGCCTGCCCCGGAACGATTTTCGAACCACCTTGCGGAACCTTGATGTGCGAAGTCATAGTCACTCCTTGCATTTGTTATCGTGGTGACGTCGCCGGTCTGGCCGGCGATTCGGCACGGCACGGGATCTCCCGATGCCGTCAGCGAAGGGGATTATGTCGCAAAACGGCAAACTGTGTCAGCCGTCACGTACGAGCTGCGGTGAACCCGGAAAATGCCCGAAAAACAAAAAGCGAAGGCCGGATGACCTTCGCTTTTTTGTACTTCACCGGCGGCCACGTCATGCGGCACGCCGGATCACGGCAGCAATTACGCGCGCGCAGCCTTGAGGGCGGCGTTGAGCGTCGGGCTCGGACGCATGACGGCCTTGCACTTCTCGGAATCGGCCTTGTAGTAACCGCCGATGTCCACCGGACGACCCTGCACCATCTTCAGCTCGGCGACGATCTGAGCCTCGCTGTCGGTCAGTGCCTTGGCCAGCTTGCCGAAGTGGGCTGCCAGCTCGGCATCCTCGGTCTGTGCAGCCAGTTCCTGCGCCCAGTACATGGCGAGGTAGAACTGCGAACCGCGGTTGTCGAGTTCGCCGGTCTTCGGCGACGGCGACTTGCGATTGTCGAGCAGCTTGCCGGTTGCGGCATCCAGCGTCTTGGCCATCAGGACAGCGCGCTTGTTGCCTTCCTTGATACCCAAGTCTTCCAGCGACACCGCCAAAGCCAGGAATTCGCCGAGCGAATCCCAACGCAGGTGGTTTTCTTCCGTCAGCTGCTGCACGTGCTTCGGTGCAGAACCGCCGGCACCGGTTTCGTACATGCCGCCACCGTTCATCAGCGGAACGATGGATAGCATCTTGGCCGAGGTACCCAGTTCCATGATCGGGAACAGGTCGGTCAGGTAGTCGCGCAGGATGTTGCCGGTGACCGAGATGGTGTCGAGGCCACGGATGACGCGTTCCAGCGTGAAGCGCATGGCGCGGACCTGCGACATGATGTGGATGTCGAGGCCGCTGGTATCGTGATCCTTGAGGTACAGCTTGACCTTCTTGATCAGCTCGGCTTCGTGCGGACGGTACGGGTCGAGCCAGAAGACGGCCGGCATGCCGGAGTTGCGGGCACGGGTGACGGCCAGCTTGACCCAGTCGCGGATCGGCGCGTCCTTGACCTGGCACATACGCCAGATGTCGCCGGCTTCGACGTTTTGCGTCAGCAGCACTTCGCCGGTGTCGATATCGACGATGTTGGCAATGCCGTCCTCGGCGATTTCGAAGGTCTTGTCGTGTGAACCGTATTCTTCGGCCTTTTGCGCCATCAGGCCGACGTTCGGCACGGTACCCATGGTCTTCGGATCGAAGTTGCCATGCCACTTGCAGAAGTTGATCATCTCCTGATAGATACGGGCGAAGGTGGATTCCGGCATCACGGCCTTGCAATCCGCCGGCTTGCCGTCGGCACCCCACATCTTGCCGCCCTGGCGGATCATCGCCGGCATGGAGGCATCGACGATGACGTCATTCGGCGAATGGAAGTTGCTGATGCCCTTGGCGGAGTCAACCATCGCCAGCTTCGGACGGTGTTCCTGACAGGCGTGCAGGTCGCGGATGATTTCGTCGCGCTTGGATTCCGGCAGGCTCTTGATCTTGTCGTACAGATCGACCATGCCGTTATTGACGTTGATACCCAGTTCGGCGAACAGGGCGCCGTGCTTTTCGAAGGCTTCCTTGTAGAAGATCTTGACGCAGTGGCCGAAAACGATCGGGTGCGAGATCTTCATCATCGTTGCCTTGACGTGCAGCGAGAAGAGGATGCCGGATTCGCGGCAGTCTTCCAGTTCCTTTTCGTAGAATTCGCACAGCGCCTTCTTGCTCATGAACATGGAGTCGATGATTTCGCCTTCCAGCAGTGCAACCTTCGGCTTCAGCACCGTGGTCTTGCCGCCCTTGGCGATCAGTTCCATGCGGACATTGCGCGCCTTGTCGAGGGTCATCGACTTTTCGCCGTGGTAGAAGTCACCGCCGTGCATGTGCGAGACGTGGGTGCGCGACCACTGCTTCCACTCACCCATGGAATGCGGGTTCTTGCGGGCGTAGTTCTTGACGGCAGCCGGCGCACGGCGGTCGGAGTTGCCTTCGCGCAGAACCGGGTTGACGGAAGAACCCAGGCACTTGCCGTAACGGGCAGCAATCGACTTTTCCTCGTCGGTCGACGGGGCTTCCGGGAAATTCGGCAGCGGATAGCCCTTTTCCTGCAGTTCCTTGATACAGGCTTTGAGCTGGGCAACCGAAGCGGAAATATTCGGCAGCTTGATGATGTTCGCGTCCGGATCCAGGGTCGTCTTGCCCAGTTCGGCGAGGGTATTCGGCATGCGCAGGTTTTCAGGCAGCATGTCGGAAAATTCGGCGATGACACGGGCAGATACCGAGATGTCGGACTTTTCGATCTCGATGCCGGCCGGGCCGGTGAAGGTACGGATGATCGGCAGGAAGGCGCAGGTTGCCAGCAGCGGCGCTTCGTCGGTCAGCGTGTAGATGATTTTGGACTTTCCACCAGCCATGTTTTTCCTCTTGCGTATGGATTGAGTTATTAATTACGGGCAAACAGCATTGCCCTTCTGGAACAGGCGACAGCAAAAGAGAGAGTATCGTCCGCTGACGATTGTCAGTCAACGAAACGTAATTTCACATCGCGAACAGCGGGATTTTTCTTCGTTTTTTCAGTGTCTTGTCGGGTATGCCCGGTGCTAAGATTTGCAAAAGCACGCACCTCAAGACCATGAAAATTTCCGTCGGCCTCTACGGCACCCATGCCCACCAGATCGCACTGACCCTGATTCAGGGTTTCAACAAGCACTACACGCTGTTCCGCCAGACCTGCCGCGAGGCGAAGACGCGTTTCGAGCATGGCGACTGGCTGGGGGTGCACCGCGCCGTCAAGGAACGCATTCGCTTTTACGACGACCGCGTTGATGAATGCGTCGAGCGCCTGCGTAGCGAGTTCGATGTCGAAAATATCGACGACGCCACCTGGCAGCAGGTCAAGCTGCTCTATATCGGCCTCTTGCTCAACCACAAGCAGCCGGAACTTGCCGAAACCTTCTTCAATTCGGTCACGACCAAGATCCTGCACCGAACGTATTTCCACAACGACTTCATCTTCGTCCGGCCGACCATCTCCACCGAGAACCTCGAAGCCGACAGCGACCCGACCTACCGCAGCTATTACGCCAAGGAAGACGGCCTGCGCGGCGCCATTCGCAGCATCCTGACCGACTTCAACTGGCAGCGCCCGTTTGCCGATCTGGACCGCGACGTCGACGCAATCTACAACGCCGTCCAGCGCTTCCTGAAAGGCATGCCGCCGCGGGAGGTCAATTTCCAGATTCAGGTGCTCGGCTCCGCCTTTTACCGCAACAAGGCCGCCTACATCATCGGCAAGGCCATCAACGGCGCCACCGAAACGCCCTTTGCCATTCCGGTGCTGCATGACGACGACGGCAAACTGGTGGTCGATACCATCCTGCTCGACGCCTGGCGGATCGGCCTACTCTTCTCGCTGTCGCGCGCCTATTTCATGGTCGACATGGAAGTGCCGTCCGGCTACGTGCAGTTCCTGCGCGCCATCATGCCCAACAAGCCGCGCTCCGAGATCTACATCATGCTCGGCCTCGGCAAGCAGGGCAAAACGATGTTCTTCCGCGACTTCATCTATCACCTGCACCATTCCGAAGACAAATTCATCATGGCTCCCGGCATCCGCGGGCTGGTCATGCTCGTCTTCACGCTGCCCTCCTACCCTTACGTCTTCAAGATCATCAAGGACGTGTTCGGCAGTTCCAAGGAAATGGACCAGGCGACCGTCAAGCGCAAGTTCATGATGGTCAAGCAGGTAGATCGTGTCGGACGCATGGCCGATACGCTGGAGTTTTCCAACGTCCTTTTTCCGCTCAAGCGCTTCGACGACGAGGTGCTCGACGAACTGCTCCGGCTTGCGCCGAGCAAGTTCGAAATCGACGGCGACCAGCTGATCATCAAGCATGTCTATATCGAGCGGCGGATGGAGCCGCTCAACATCCACCTCGACCGGATGGACAAGAGCAACAACGTCGATGGCATGGAGCACGCGATTCGCGAGTACGGCAGCGCCATCCGCGAACTGGCTCAGGCCAACATCTTCCCCGGCGACATGCTGTGGAAGAACTTCGGCGTCACCCGCTACGGCCGCGTCGTCTTCTATGACTACGACGAAATCGAATACATGACCGACATCAACTTCCGCAAGATCCCGCCGGCGCCGGATTTCGAGACGGAAATGTCAGGCGAGGTCTGGTATCCGGTCAATCGCGGCGATGTCTTTCCGGAAGAATTCGCCACCTTCCTGCTCGGCTCGCCGATGGTGCGCAAGCTGTTCATGAAGCATCACAAGGATCTCCTGACACCGAAATTCTGGCAGGAAGCTCAGGAAAAAATCCGCAGCGGCCACGTTGAGGACTTTTTCCCTTACCCGCAGGAATTGCGCTTCATCAATCAGCCGCCGCTGGCGGCCGAACTGGCGGACTGAGCTCCGCCCGGGTTCCAGCTGTCAGGCGACCGCTGGCAAGGGCATCAGCGAACGCGCCGGCACGATCATCCGGCGGCGGGTACCGCTGCCGATGGCGCATTCCACTTCCCACATCGGCAAGCCCTTGACGGTTGCCACGTGCTGAATCGCGGTGACCACCTCGCCCAACTTGGTATAGAGATACTTCGCACCTTCCTGAATCGACAACTTCACCTGCTTCATCGTCTTGTCTCCACGGGTCGTTACCAGCACCCATAGTATCGAACCGACAGCGGCGATGAACCGTGGAAAATCGCACGGAAACTTCGATTTTTTCGAAGCTGCCTATCCGCTGCGGTCAACCCGGAAAATCCGGCAATTTAGGCCGGTCGGCGACAATGGAACCGTCGACCAGTTCGATAATCCGGTCGCAGCGCGCCGCAAGGCGCGGATCGTGGGTGACGATGAGAAAGGTCGTGCCGGCCTGCCGGTTGATCTGACGCAGCAAGGCAAAAACATCGTCAGCCGAGTGGGTATCGAGGTTGCCGGTCGGCTCGTCGGCCAGCACCAGTTGCGGCT
>ERZ1645187.1844-NODE-1844-length-19216-cov-18.495381_pt1 | contig 19216 bp, 18 predicted proteins | sample MGYA00575352_ERZ1645187 | MGnify/ENA primary metagenome ERZ1645187 (study PRJEB40837, sample SAMN11349314) | freshwater sediment metagenome | isolation source: river sediment | host: Sediment | place: India: Wazaribad , New Delhi | collected 2017-02-21 ... | reverse complement strand
GCAGTCAGCCCCGTGGGGCTACTGTGGGGTCCAGCACCTCACCGGATGGGTGGCACACCGGCAGATAAGAAGGAAGACGATGAAGGTTCTTGTTCTGGGTGGCGACGGCTTCTGCGGCTGGCCTGCATCCCTTCACCTTTCGGCTCGCGGCGACGACGTCGTCATCGTCGACAACTTCTCCCGGCGCCGCATCGACGAGGAACTGGGCGTCCAATCCCTGACGCCGATCCGCTCCATGGTTGAGCGGCGCGCGGTCTGGCGTGAGCTCTCGGGACGAGACATTGATGTCGTCGAACTGGACATCGCGCAGGACTACCACGGCTTGCTCGAGTTGCTGGAAACCGAGCACCCGGACGCCATCATCCACTACGCCGAGCAGCGAGCGGCCCCCTACTCGATGAAGTCCGCCAAGCACAAGCGCTACACCATCGACAACAATGTCAACGCGACCCACAACGTGCTGTGCGCGATCGTGGAGTCCGGCCAGGACATCCACCTGGTGCACCTCGGCACGATGGGGGTCTACGGCTACGGCACGGCGGGCATGGCCATCCCAGAGGGCTACCTCAACATCCAGGTCCCGAACGAGGACGACGTCATCGAGACCGAGATCTTGTACCCCACGAACCCCGGGTCGATCTATCACATGACCAAGGTGCTGGACCAGACGCTGTTCGCCTACTACGCCAAGAACGATGAACTCCGGATAACCGACCTGCATCAGGGCATCATCTGGGGCACCAACACCCGTGAGACCAACCTGGACGAGCGGCTGATCAACCGCTTCGACTACGACGGTGACTACGGCACGGTGCTCAACCGCTTCCTGATGCAGGCGGCGGTGGGCTACCCCTTGACCGTGCACGGCACCGGCGGGCAGACCAGAGCGTTCATCCACCTCCAGGACATGGTGCGCTGCATCGAGATCGCGCTGGACAATCCGCCGAACTCGGGCGATCGAGTGATGATCTTCAACCAGATGACCGAGACCCACCGCGTGCGGGACCTGGCCAACCTGGTCGCAGAACTCACCGGGGCCACCGTCGAGATGGTTCCCGACCCCCGAAAAGAGGCCCTTGAGAACGACCTGGTGGTGCGAAACGACCAGTTCCTGGCGCTCGGGCTGAACCCGATCACCCTGAGCGAAGGCCTGCTGCGCGAGATCAACGAAACCGCCGGACGCTACGCCGACCGCGCCGACTACTCCCGGATCCCAGCCACCTCGCTGTGGACGAAGAATCAGCAGCCAGGCATTCCCAGCTCGGTAACCGGCAGTAACTAGGGATCAGGCGCCGCGATGCGGATTGCGATCTTCACCGAGGTCTTCCTGCCGAAGATCGACGGCGTGGTCACCCGGGTGTTGCGGACCCTCGAAGAGCTGGCTGCGCTCGGCCATGAGGCGATCGTCTTCGCGCCCGGCGACCCGCCGCCGGTCTACGCCGGATTCGAGGTGGTTCGAGTCCGCTCGGTCGGCTTCCGGCCGTGGTATCCCGAGGTCAAGGTGGGCCTGCCCACCCCTCGTATCGCCGAGCAGATGATCGATTTCCAGCCCGACGTGGTGCATGCCGTCAACCCTGCCTGGCTCGCTGCCTACGGGGTGCTGTCAGCCAAGCGCCGCGATATTCCCCTGCTCGCCTCGTACCACACCCAGCTGTCGAGCTACGTAGAGAAACTGCACTTGGGCTGGTTGACACGCCCGGCCGACTGGTGGACGACCAATCTGCACAACCAGGCCGAGGTCAACCTGTGCACGTCGCCCCAAATGGTCGCCTCGGCCATCGAACACGGTGTGGGACGGGTCGATCTGTGGCCAAAGGCGGTCGACACGACGACCTACCATCCGGGGGCTCGCACCAAGCGGATGCGCCGACGGCTGACCGACGACCATCCGGAGATGCCGCTGGCGATCTATGTCGGCAGGCTGTCCAACGAGAAGAACCTGGACGACCTGCTGGAGCCGGTGCACCGGATGCCGCACGTCCGTTTCGCGTTCGTCGGGTCAGGCCCGGCCAGCGACCGGTTGAAGAGCGCGTTCTCGGGCACCCAGACGGTATTCACCGGCTACCTGACCGGCCACGAGCTGGCCGAGGCGTATGCCAGCGCCGACGTCTTCTGCTTCCCTTCAACAACCGAGACCTTGGGTTTCGCAGGCCTTGAGGCCATGGCATCCGGGGTGCCTGTGATCGGTGCGGATGCCGGCGGAATCCCGCACTTGTTCACCCACGGGACAGAGGGCTTCCTGTTCGAACCGCACAATGCCGACCGAATCGTCGAACTGTTGGGCTTGCTGACCGATGATCCGGCGTTGCGGGCCCGAATGGGTGAGGCTGCTCGGGCGGAGGCCGAACGGCACGGGTGGCGGGCGGCCACCGATTCCCTGCTCCGCTTCTACGGTCTGGCCATTGAGCGACACGGCCGCAGCTGAGCCTTTGGCAACCGGATGCCAAGGTTGGCAATCAAGCAGCCTCGGCCAAGTATCCACGTGGTAGCTTGAGCCCAGCGCCCCTTCGTGGTGCGAAATCACTGCTACAGCGAGGTGACAATGAATGACACCGTGACGCCAGAGCAGTCGTCAGAAAACCACTTGACGACGCTGCGCCACATGCGTGAAAGGGCGGTCCAGGGAGGCGGCCCCGCACGCATCGAAGCTCAACATGCCAAGGGCAAGATGACAGCGCGTGAACGACTCTCGATCCTGATAGACGAGGGTTCATTCCAAGAGCTCGGAGCCTTGGCCACCCACAACGTGACCGATTTCGGCATGGCCGACAAGCGATTCCCGGGCGACGGTGTGATCACCGGTTTCGGGAAGATAAACGGTCGGCGCGTGGCTGTGTACGCACAGGACTTCACCGTCCTGGGCGGCTCTTTCAGCCAGGTGCAGGCCCAGAAGATCAACAAGATCCAAGACTTGGCGCTCGAAAGCGGCATCCCGATCGTCGGGCTCAACGACTCCGGCGGTGCCCGAGTCCAGGAGGGAGTACGCAGCCTCGCCGCCTACGGTGAGGTCTTCCAGCGCAATGTGCAGGCCTCTGGCGTGATCCCCCAGATCAGCCTGATCATGGGGCCGTGCGCCGGTGGCGCCGTCTACTCTCCTGCCCTGACAGACTTCACCATCATGGTCGACCAGACCTCGAACATGTTCCTGACCGGCCCCGAGATCGTCGCGTCCGTGACCGGCGAGCGGGTGACCTCTGAGGAGTTGGGCGGTGCCGCCGTCCATGCCGGACGCAGTGGCGTCGCACAGTTCGAGGCAAGATCGGAGATCCAGGCGCTGGAGTTGACGAAGCTGCTGCTCAGCTACCTGCCGTCGAACACCTCGGAGGATGCTCCCATCCTGGTCAGCGACGATTCGCCCGACCGGATGTCCGAGTCGTTGAACGCCATCGTCCCCGAGGACGATCGGGTGGCCTACGACATGCGCAAGGTGCTGGACGAGATCTTCGACACCGACTCGATCCTGGAGGTTCATGAGGCGTTCGCGCCAAATGCGATCGTCGCCTTCGCCCGTTTGGACGGACGCCCCGTCGGCATCGTTGCGAACCAGCCAACGGTGATGTCGGGCGTGCTCGACATCGACTCCTCTGACAAGATCAGCCGCTTCATCCGCATCTGCGACGTTTACTCGATCCCCGTGATCACCTTCGTCGACTGCCCGGGCTACCTGCCGGGTGTCGAACAGGAATACAACGGCGTCATCCGGCACGGCGCGAAGATCATCTACGCCTATTGCCAGGCGACCGTCCCGAAGATCTCGGTGGTGACCCGCAAGGCCATCGGCGGCTCCTACGTGGCGCTCAGCTCCAAGCAAATGGGTTCCGACGTCGCCTACGCGTGGCCGAGCGCGCAGATCGCGGTGATGGGCCCCGACGGCGCCGCCCGGCTGCTGCATGGCAGGGCCATCAAGGCTGCCGACGACCCGGCCAAGGCCGAGGCCGACTTCGTGGCCGAGTACCGGGAGAAGTTCTTCAACCCGTACCGAGCCGCCGACATGGGACAGATCGACGAGGTCATCGAACCCAGCGAGACCCGGCCGCGCCTGGTGCGTGCGCTTGAGGTGCTGCAGACCAAGATCGCTACCTCCGTGCCCAAGAAGCACGGGCTCTTCCCGGTGTGATGACCCATGGCTGATCTTGGATGGGGCCTGCAGATGATGCTCTTGGGCATGGGATCGGTCTTTCTCATGCTCATCGCCCTCATGGTTGTATTGATGCTGCTCGGCAAGACCGACAGGGAACCCTCCGGTCCCGCCGTCGAGGCAGCCCCTGCCGAGGAGGCGCTGCCCGCAGGGCAGGCCGCCGAGGCCGCCGGAGTCGCAGCCGATCCCAACGCCTGGATGACCATCGCCGATGCCAGCGGCCTCACTCCCGAGCAGATCGCAGCCATCTCGGTCGCCGTGGCCGTGCATGCGGAGGTCCGTCGCAAACAGGCTGCCCCTGTTCACCGCGTCCACGCTCCCGGTTCGCGCCTTTGGGCGAGCCGCTGGGTCGCGATGGGGCGCAGTTCCCAGATGCACAACACCCAGAGGAGATGACCGTGCGTCGCTACCAACTCACCGTCAACAACAACGAATACGAGATCGACATCGAAGAGATCTCGGCCACCGAGTTCCAAGTCCTGATCGACGGCCAGACCGTCGACGTCATTCTTGCCTCGCAGGCTGACGCCGCCGGCGCGGTCATCACACCGCAGATCGAGGCTGGGCCCAGCAGGATGGTCGGTGAACCCTTGACGGCCGCCGGTCAACCGGTGGCACGTGCGCCCAAGGTGCCGGCAGCCATGCGGTCCGAGACCCCGCGGACGCCGTCTCCGGCAGTCGCTGGCGGACAAGACCTTGCCTACTCGATGAGTGCGCCGATGCCGGGGGTCATCCTCGAGATCAAGGTTGCCCCAGGCGACCAGGTCAACAAGGGCGACGTCGTCATGGTGCTGGAGGCCATGAAGATGAAGAACGATCTGCACGCCGCCCGCACCGGCACCGTGGAGTCGATCGACATCAACAGCGGCGAGCAGGTCAAGTACGGCCAAGTGCTGCTGCGGTTCGTGAAGGATTGACATGGATGCATCCACAATCGAGAGTCTGCTGAGCGGGTTCTACGGCCTGTCGTGGCAGGGCGGCGTGATGATTGCGGTCGGTATCCTGCTGATCTACCTGGCGATCGCCAAGGAGTACGAGCCGCTCCTGCTGCTGCCCATCGGGGCTGGCTGCATGCTGGCCAACCTGCCGATTTCAATGCTGGTCGGGACTCCTGACGAACCCGGCATGCTGCAGTTGTTCTACAACGTCGGTGTCGGTAACGAACTGTTCCCGCTGCTGATCTTCATCGGCATTGGGGCGATGACAGACTTCGGCCCGCTGCTGGAGAATCCGAAGATGGTGCTGCTGGGTGCTGCCGGCCAGTTCGGCATCTTCCTGACGCTGATCCTGGCCCTATTGCTGGGCTTCACCCGACCCGAGGCCGCCTCCATCGGCATCATCGGTGCCATCGACGGTCCGACGTCCATCTATGTCTCCGCGCAGTTGGCCCCCCACCTGCTGGGGCCTATCACGGTGGCCGCCTACAGCTACATGTCGCTGGTGCCGATCATCATGCCGCCGATCATGCGGCTGCTGACCACGAAGAAGGAACGCTCCATCCGGATGCCGTACTCCTCGCGTGAGATCAGCCAGCGCACCCGGATCATCTTTCCGATCCTGGTCACGATCATCGTCGGCATCCTGGTGCCGTTCGCGCTGCCACTGATCGGCACCCTGATGCTGGGCAACCTGATGCGCGAGTCGAAGGTGGTCGAGCGTCTCACCGGTGCTGCGCAGAACGAGCTGAACAACATCGTCACCCTCTTCCTGGGGCTGGCGATCGGCTCGACGATGGTCGGTGAGAACTTCATCAAGCCACAGACGCTGTTCATCCTGGTCCTGGGTCTGGGCGCCTTCGTCCTCGACACCGCCGCCGGAGTGCTCTTCGGCAAGTTGATGAACTTGTTCAGTGGCGGCAAGTTCAACCCGTTGATCGGTGCGGCCGGTATCTCGGCCTTCCCGATGGCTGCCCGCGTCGTGCAGAAGGAAGCGTCCCGGGAGGACAACGGCAACTTCGTCCTGATGCATGCCATGGGCGCCAACGCAGCTGGTCAGGTCGCATCTGCCATGGCTGGCGGCGTGCTGCTGGCCCTCATGGCCGGGGCCTAGTAGCACAAGAATGGTCCATGCAGGGGCCGGGTCCCACCGGGGCCCGGCCCTTTCTGTCCCTTCTGCAGCGGACGGTAGGCTCTGGCATATGCATCTCGGCATTGATTTCGGAACCACTCGAACGGTCGTCGCTTTCGCGGACCGAGGCAACTTCCCCGTCGTGGCGTTCAGCGACGCGGCCGGAGATGCGCATGAATACCTGCCTGCCCAGGTGGCACTCACCGGGCAGGGGCTGGTCTGCGGTTTCGCGGCCCGCAGCGCTCGCGAGGCTGGCTTTCCGGTGCTTCGTTCGGTCAAGCGCGCGCTGACGTCCCCCGCGGTCAACACCGCGACCACCGTAAGCATCGGCGATGTCCGGGTCCGGCTGCTCGACGTGCTTGCCGCCTACCTCACCCACGTGCGGACCAGCCTGGAGAACACGTCCACGCTCTCCGAGGCGCTGCGCAACGAACCGATCAGCAGCGTCGTCGTGGCGGTGCCGGCGCATGCCAACAGTGCGCAGCGTTTCCTGACCCTGGAGGCGTTCCGCCTCGCCGGTTTTCCGGTCACGGCCATGATGAACGAACCGTCAGCGGCCGGTTTCGAGTACACCCACCGGCTGTCCAGCACCCCGAACGCGCGGCGCAGCCGGCTGGTCGTCTACGACATGGGTGGCGGCACCTTCGACGCGTCTCTGGTCTCGATCCACGATCGCAGCCACGCGGTGCTCGGGTCGGTGGGCATCAACCGGTTGGGCGGCGACGACTTCGACATGGCGCTGGCCGACCTGGCGTGCGAGATCGCCCATGTTGGCTCTGACGTCCTTGGCCTGGACGGCTATTTCGAGTTGCTGGACGAGGCGCAAGCGGTCAAGGAGCAATTGTCGCCCCAGTCGCGACGCATGGTGCTGGACATCGCAGACCGCTCCGTCACGGTGCCAGTGCCCGCCTTCTACGAGAAAGTCGCCCCGCTGATTGATCAGTCGATCGCAGCTATGGGCCCGCTGGTCGACGGTCTCGACGACGGCGAACCCGACCTGAGCCAGATCGCCGGGTTCTATCTGGTTGGGGGCGCCAGCGTCCTGCCCCTGGTGCCGCGAATGCTGCGGGAGCGCTTCGGGCGGCGCGTGTACCGTTCGCCGTACCCTGCTGCGTCCACGGCGATCGGTCTGGCGATCGCGGCAGACCCCGACTCCGGGTACACGTTGTCCGACCGTCTGTCCCGTGGGTTCGGGGTGTTCCGGGAATCCGATGACGGCCAGCGCCTGCATTTCGACTCCATCTTCAGCCGTGATCAGGCGCTGGAACGCGACACCGAGGTGCGCGTCGAACGCCGTTACCGGGCTGCGCACAACATCGGCTGGTTCCGGTTCGCCGAGTACGCAGACATGCTGGACGGCCAGCCTGCCGGCGATATCGTCCCTTACGAGGACGTCATCGTCCCGTTCACCAGCGAGTTGCAGGCCGGCGGCGTCGACTTGAGCGGCCTCGATGTGGTTCGGACGGGCGAAGCACACTGGATCGAGGAGTCCTACGTGATCGATCGGCACGGCATCGTGTCATTCACCATCACCGACCTCGAAACGGGCTATCGCCAGACCCACCAACTCGGCGTCAACCGCGATCAGCTCGTCCTGGCGGAATAGCAGAGGCGGTTGGGTCGTTCAAGTAGTTGAACTCTTAACTACTTGGGAGCAGAGATGAGCAATCCCGTTCAGATCGGCGTCTTCAGCGTCAGCGATATCACGACCGACCCCACCACCGACCGCACTCCGAGCGAGCACGAGCGCATCAAGGCATCCGTCGCCATTGCGAAGAAGGCCGAAGATGTCGGTCTGGACGTCTTTGCGATCGGCGAGCACCACAATCCACCGTTCTTCAGCTCATCGCCAACCACCACACTGAGCTACATCGCCGCGCAGACCGAGCGCATCATCTTGTCGACCGCCACCACGCTGATCACCACGAACGACCCGGTCAAGATAGCCGAGGACTTCGCGATGCTGCAGCACCTGGCAGACGGCCGGGCCGACCTGATGCTCGGCCGTGGCAACACCGGCCCGGTCTATCCCTGGTTCGGCCAGGACATCCGCAACGGGATCAACCTGGCGATCGAGAACTACGCGCTGCTGCACAGGCTTTGGCGCGAGACCGATGTCGACTGGGACGGGCGGTTCCGCACCCCGCTGGCAGGTTTCACCTCGACCCCGCGCCCCCTCGACGACGTCCCGCCATTCGTCTGGCACGGCTCGATCCGCTCCCCCGAGATCGCGGAGCAGGCTGCCTACTACGGCGACGGCTTCTTCCACAACAACATCTTCTGGACGATGAGCCATACCCGCCAGATGATCGACCTGTACCGCCGTCGCTACGAGCACTACGGCCACGGCGCCTACCACCAGGCCATCGTGGGGCTCGGCGGACAGTTCTTCATGCGTCCGAACTCGCAGGATGCCTGGCGCGAGTTCCGGCCCTATTTCGACAAGGCACCGGTCTACGGCCATGGCCCGAGCATGGAGGAGTTCACCTCAGCCACGCCGCTCACCGTGGGCAGCCCGCAACAGGTGCTGGAGCGCACCCTGGGGTTCCGCGAAGCGGTCGGCGACTACCAGCGTCAACTCTTCCTGATCGACCATGCCGGGCTGCCGTTGAAGACCGTGCTGGAGCAACTAGACCTGCTCGGTGAGATCCTGCCCGCGATGCGCGCCGGCTTCGCAGAGGGACGCCCGACCGATGTGCCTGACGCGCCGACGCACCCCTCCCGGGTGGCGGCCGCAGGCGGTCCGAGGGACTCGACACGCTATGCCGAGCCGGACGCCGTCACCGGCCGCGCCGTCGAGTACAACTGAGATTGGGGGCCAGCCGATGAAGATCGTCGCTGTCAGCGCCGGGGCCGCCAACCCGTCATCCACCCGCAAACTCACCGACCGGGTACTTGCGGCCGTCGCAGAGCGCTTGCCGAACGCCGAGATCCGGGTCATCGACGTTCGTGAGTTCGGTCAGGACCTGCTCACCGCGACGACATCCGGGCTGCGCAGCGACCGGCTCACTGCCGCCTTGGAGGCGGCCGCGGACGCGGCCGGGCTGATCGCGGTGACACCGGTCTTCAACGGCTCCTACTCAGGACTGTTCAAGTTGTTCTTCGACGTGCTGGACGAGGGGTCGCTCGCCAACGTGCCGGTGTTGTTGGGCGCCACCGGCGGAACCGCGCGGCACAGCTTGGCCATCGACCAGACCATGGTGCCGCTGTTCTTCTACCTGAGGGCCCGGCCACTGCCATGGCCGATCTACGCCGCCACCGGAGATTGGGCAGATCCCGGGTCATTGGACGCACGCGTCCGGCAGGCGGCGGACGCACTGGCCGCCGAAGTCTCGGGCGAGCGGGTCGAGAGCGGACGCGTCCGCCTGCATCCCTCTCACGACTTCACGCTGACCAGCAGCCTCGAGGAGATGCTCGCCAACGTCGGTCGCGCCGAGACGGTCTGATCGGCGGATCGAGGCCAATTGCGGTAAGGATAGACTTGCTCGGTGGACGAATCCGACGCCCGACCCGAGGACCAGTGGCCAGACTTCATTCCGCCCGATTTCGAACCGGCGACCTCACCGACATCCAAGGGCTCCGACGCTGACCCGCAACCCCCGGTTACCGGGCCGGTCCTGCCACCGGCGACCGGCCCGACGCGACCGTCGGCTCCGACAGGGCCGCACGCCGCCTTCGGCAGCGACGGCCCCCGAGATTGGGCGCCGCCCAGTGGACGTCAGCCGCGCTACCGGGGTGGCAGCGACCGGTGGTTCAACCAACCCGCCCCCGCCTCGGGTTGGCGGCAATCGTCCATGGCGGCACCTGCCACCCAGACCGTCGTCACCAGTGCGCTGATCGGTATCTGCGTGATCGTCTGGATGCTGCAGAACCTCTCCAGCCAAGTCACCGATATGTTGATGCTGATCCCGGCGATCGCAGGCCAGGAGCCTTGGCGGTTCATCACGTCAGCTTTCGCACATTCACCGGGATCATTGACCCACATCGGCTTCAACATGCTGACCCTGTGGCTGATGGGACGCTTCCTTGAGCCCATTCTCGGCCGCGCCAAGTTCCTGGCGATTTATCTGACGTCCGCCTTGGGTGGTGGTGCCCTCTTCGTCTGGCTGGGCGCCTGGAACTCCGCGGTGGTTGGCGCCTCCGGTGCGATCTTCGGGCTGTTCGGCGCCTATCTGGTGATTGCGTGGTTGCTGAAGCGACCGCTGACCTCGGTCTGGGTGTTGCTGGGCCTGAACCTGGTGATCATGGTCCTCTTCCCAGGCATCGCCTGGCAGGCCCACGTCGGCGGCTTTCTGGCAGGTGCCGCCGCCACCGGCGCCGTCGCCCTCGACCTGACCCGCCGCCGGTCCGGTCGGCCATCGCTGGCATGGCCGGGAATTGTGCTGGTGAATCTGCTGATCATTGCGGTCATCGTCTTGAGATACACCGTCTTCGCCTGAGTCGCACCAAGCGGTTCATCGTCGGCTCCTCGCGCATCAACCGGGCCTGGCTATCCGCCCAATCGGGCATGATAATGGCGTCATGGATGCCCAAGACCGCCTCTCACAGATTCTCACCCTCGCCCGCGACCGGGGGCGGGTGGACGTGAGCACGCTGGCTCCAGAGCTTGGAGTGGCCCCCGAGACCGTCCGGCGCGACTTGGCCGCTTTGGTATCCCGAGGCCTGCTGCGACGCGTCCATGGCGGGGCGATCCCCGCCGAGAGCGCGGCATTCGAGACCGACGCCGGCTATCGTGCCCAGGCGAACGTGGCGCAGAAGCGGCGGATCGCTGCCGCGTCCGCTCGTTTGCTGGAGGGGGCCGAGAGCGTCTTCATCGACGAGGGGTTCACCCCCCTGCTCGTCGCCGAGGAACTCAGCCTTCTCGGGCGACTGGTGGTCGTCACGGCATCCCTCCCAGCGGCCTTGGCCCTATCCAACGATCCCCACGCAACCGTTCTTGTACTAGGGGGAAGAATGCGTGGACGCACTTCGGCGACGGTCGACCACTGGGCGTTGCGCATGCTCGGGGAGATGTGGATCGACGTCGCCTTCCTGGGGGCGAATGGCATCTCGCGCGACCGCGGCGTCACCACCCCCGACCCGGCTGTCGCGGCCATGAAGCAGGAGGCGGTGCGGCGGTCGCGGCGCCGGATCCTGATCGCCGACCACACCAAGTTCGGCATGATCAGCCTCTGCCGCTTCGCCGAGTTGGGTGACTTCGGGACCGTCGTGACCGACACCGGTCTTTCGGCCAGGGAGGCCTCTCGGTACGAGGCGCTGGGCCCCCGAGTCATCCGGGTCTAGGCGGGCACCGGGCCCACCTCGGCACCTAACCGGCGCCCAAGTCGGGCATCACTCGGGCGTCCCCATGTGCCCGATCGGGCGTGACGATCGGCGCGCGCGGCCGCAGTCTTGAACCAGGCGGCTCACGCGAGCTATTCCGAGGAAGGGTCTGGAAATGAGGTCACATGTCTGCTGTGCTCCCTGACGCTCACGTCAACAAGAATCTGGAGGGCCCGGGCTTCCGGGCGCGCGTCCAGAAGTTCGGAGGATTCCTGGCCTCCATGATCATGCCGAACATCGGCGCATTCATCGCCTGGGGCCTCATTACGGCCCTGTTCATCCCGACCGGGTGGCTGCCCAATGCGGCGCTGGCCGAGTTGGTCAGCCCGATGCTCTTCTTCCTGCTGCCCCTGCTCATCGGGTACACCGGCGGCAAGATGGTGCACGGCCAGCGCGGCGCAGTGATCGCCGCCATCACGACGTTCGGCGTCATCATCGGCGGGTTCACCGACATCTCGACGTTCGAAGGTATCCCGATGTTCTTGGGCGCCATGATCGTTGGCCCACTGGCAGCCTTCCTGTTGAAGCTGTCGGACAAGGCGATCGCGGGCAAGGTGGCGCCTGGTTTCGAGATGCTGGTCGACAACTTCAGTCTCGGCATCCTGGGCATGCTGCTGGCCATAGCCGGCCTGTTCGGCGTGGCCCCCGTCATGGCAGCCATCGTGGCCGTCCTCACAAGCGGAGTGCATTTCCTGGTGAACGCGAACCTGCTGCCGCTCGCGTCGGTCTTCGTGGAGCCGGCCAAGGTCCTGTTCCTTAACAACGCGATCAACCACGGTATCTTGACCCCGATCGCGACGGCCGACGTGGCGACGATGGGCAAGTCGATCCTTTTCACCGTCGAGTCCAACCCCGGCGCAGGTCTCGGTCTGCTGACCGCCTTCGCGTTCTTCGGGCCCAGGTCTCTGCGACCCTCGACCCCCGGCGCGATCATCATTCACTTCTTCGGCGGCATTCACGAGATCTACTTCCCGTATGTGCTGATGAAGCCGATCCTGCTGCTCGGCATGATCGCCGGCTCGGCGTCCGGCCTAGTCGTCGGCGGCGCCCTCGGCTCCGGACTGGTGGCTCCCCCCGCACCCGGCTCCATCTTCGCCTTCCTGGCTGTCACCGCGAGGGGTTCGTACGTTGGCATGCTCGCCCAGGTCTTCACCGCCGCCCTCGTGTCGTTCCTCGTCTGCGCAGCCTTGATGAAGTTCGGCCGCGGCTCCGATGACACCGGCACGGCTGTCGGTGCCGGCTCCGACGGCCAGTTGGCCGGCGCCGGACGGCCCCTGGTCGGGTCGGCATCGATCAATGGCGGCGACGTCCGCAAGCTAGTCATCGCGTGCGACGCCGGCATGGGCTCGTCGGTCATGGTCGCCTCGACCATGAAGAAGCGTCTCGCGCCCTACGGAGTCGACGTGATCCACACCCCGGTCGATCAAATCCCCGAGGACGCCCAGGTGGTACTGACCCAGGAGGGCCTGGCCGCCCGGGCCCGCAACCGTCGCCCCGAAGCCGTTGTCGTCCCCTTCACCAACTACATGGGCGACCCCGCCTTCGACCAGATCGAGGATGCCATCAAGAACAGGCTGCACCTCGGCGCGGGCGCGCCAGACGTGTCGGTGACCCCCACGACAGCCGCCGCGGACGTCCCGGTGGCACCGGCGCCACGCAAGCGCAAGAAATCGCTGGACCCGAACATCTTGTCCCGTGACGCCATCCTGCTCGGCCAGCATGCCGCAAGCAAGGACGAGGCCATCCGCCAAGCAGGTGGCCTGCTCGTCGCCCTCGGTGCCACCGACCCCAGCTACACCGACGCCATGTTCGCTCGCGAGACGCAGGTGAGCACCTTCATGGGCAACGGCGTGGCCATCCCGCACGGCACCAACGAGTCGCGCTCGGCCATCGGGAAGGCCCAGCTCGGGTTCATCCAGTACCCCGGCGGCGTCGACTGGGACGGGAAGACCTGCCACGTGTGCATCCCCATCGCGTCCAACAGCGATGAGCACGTCGCCATCTTGTCCGCACTGGCCAGCGTCCTCGCCGACAAGGCGAAGGCAGAACGTCTCCAAACCACAACAAACATCGACGAGGTGCTGGAACTTCTGGCACCAGAGGAGGACTGAACAACCATGAAGGCACTTCGATTCTTCGCCCGCGAGGACGTCCGCCTGGTCGACATCGCGGAGCCGGTCTGCGGCCCCGAAGAGGTCAAGATCAAGGTCAAGAACTGCTCGACGTGCGGCACCGACGTGAAGATCCTGCACAACGGGCACGTGAACATCACCCGCATCACCACCATGGGCCACGAGGTCGCCGGTGAGGTGGTCGAGGTCGGCCCCCAGGCGCTGGGCGGCTTCCAGGTCGGCGACCGCGTGCAGTGCATCGCGGCCGTCCCCTGCGGGGAGTGCCACGAGTGCCGGAAAGGCTGGATGGAGGTCTGCCAGAACCAGACCTCGGTCGGCTACCAGTATGACGGCGGCTTCGCCGAGTACATGATCGTCCCGAAGCAGGTGCTCAAGGTTGACGGCCTCAACCGGATCCCGGAGAACGTGGGGTATGACGAGGCCTCCGCCGCGGAGCCCTTCGCCTGCGCGATCAACGCCCAGGAGCAACTCGGAATCCAGGAGGGCGACTTTGTGGTGGTCTTCGGCGCAGGCCCGATCGGCTGCATGCATATCAGGATCGCCCGCGGCGTGCACAAGGCGGGGATGATCGCCCTGGTCGATATCAACGCCGAGCGGCTGGCGATGTCGGCGGACGCAGTCCACCCCGATCACGTCATCGACGCTTCGAGCGTCGATGTGGTCGAGGAGGTCATGCGGCTGACCGGAGGGCGCGGCGCGGACGTGGTCATTACCGCCACGCCGGCCAAGATCACCCAAGAACAGGCGATCGCGATGGCTGCCCGGAACGGGCGGATCAGCTTCTTCGGCGGTCTGCCGAAGAACGACCCGGTCATCGCGTGCGACTCGAACCTGGTCCACTACCGGCAGTTGCACATCCATGGCGCGAACGGCTCGTCCCCGGCCCACAACAAGCGCGCTCTGGAGTACATCTCAACCGGCCAAGTGCCGGTGAAGGACCTGATCACCCGACACATCCCGCTCGAACAGGCACTGGAGGCCTTCGGGATCGTCCAACGCGGCGAAGCTATCAAGGTGACCGTCGAGCCCTGACCACGCCACAAGGCGGGGGACGCCGTCGCGGGCCTGCCGCGGCGGCGTCCGCCGTCTGCACCGCACTGCACGAGTGCAACCAAAGCCTCAACTCTCGATCATGCGTTTGCCAGCGTCCGGTGGGTTGGCGCTAAGGTCAAGGGATGGACTCGCAGCCGACGCCTGCAATGCTTTTCGGCGCACGTTCCGACATCGGTCCTCGGCGGCGTGACAACCAGGACGCCGGGTATGCCGGCGACGACCTGCTGTTGATCGCCGACGGGGTCGGCGGCAACCCGGCAGGCGACCTGGCTTCGGCGTTGATCGTGCGAACGCTGGCCGAACTGCTGCGTCCTCGAACCGAATCCAGCGAGTCCACGCTGCGCGACCAGGTGGCGCTGGCCAACGCCCGGCTGGCCCGCACCGGCCGCGAGCACCCGATCCTCAAGGGGATGGCCACCACGCTCACCGGTCTGGTGCTGGTACCAGGTGGTGCCTACCTGCTGCACGTCGGTGATTCGCGTGCCTACCGGTGGCGCGACGGCCTCCTGGAACAGGTGACCACCGACCAGTCCTGGCGGCAGTTGCTGCTGTCCCAAGGCCTGGTCGACGTGTCCGCGATGCGGCATCATCCGATGCGCAACATGCTGCTGCATTCATTGTCGGGCGCCTTGAGCGACCCGGAGGCGGTACAGATCCATCGGGTTGAGTTGCGCAGCGGTGATCGCTGGCTGCTTGCCACCGACGGCCTGACAAGTTACCTGCCATCCGAGGAGTTGGACGAACTCACCGCCGAACTACAGAACCCGCAGGAACTGTCCGACGCACTGGTTCAGCGGTGCTGGCCGCGGAGCAAGGACAACATCTCGGTGGTGGTGGGTGATGTCTGCCCGGGCCGACCGACCGGGCGGGGCCGCTTCATCGGATCCGCCGCGGGTCCGCTGTCGGCGACGCTGCAGCGTGCTGTCTGACCGGCAACCGGTCAGGGTTCGAACAGTGACGGGTTACCACCACCGCGTCTGACGATGACCGGCTCATCGCCGGTCAGGTCGATGACCGTAGTCGGATCCCGAGGTACGTCACCAGAGTCGAGTACGCCATCTAGCAGGTGGCCGAGTTCCTCGTTGATCTGCCAGCCGTCGTTCATCGGCTCGGTCTCACCGGGCGCGATCAGCGTTGACGAGATGAGGGGCTCGCCCAGCCGGTCGAGCAGCGCCAGTGTGGTCACGTGATCGGGCACCCGGACGCCGATGGTGCGCTTTCTGGGATGCTGCATGACCCTGGGCACTTCGCGGGTGGCCTCGAGAATGAAGGTGTACGGGCCGGGAGTGGCCGCCTTGATCGCCCGGAAGACCCGGTTGTCCATCTGCACATAGCGGCCGAGGTGGCCGAACTCGCTGACAACCACCGTCATGTGATGCCGCTCGTCGAGATCGCGGATCGCCCGGATACGATCAGCGCCGGAACGGTTCCCGACCAGCGAACCGAGGGCGAATCCGGAATCGGTCGGGTAGGCGATGACTCCCCCAGCCCGCAGTATCGCCACTATCTGGTCAAGGGCACGCGGCTGAGGATTGTCGGGGTTGACGTCGAAATAGCGGGCCATCACAGTAGCCTAGTCGCGGTCATGCCGGTCGTGGCGGCGTCCGGTCACCGGGGACGCAGCTCCACCGCCGCGCTACCGCGTCCGGGTAGCCGGTCGATGCCGACCAGGCCGAGGAATACCGACGGCACTGAGGTGGTGGTGTCGACCTGCAAGCTTCCGTTCGACGAGAACGTGACCTCACCGACGATCTCTGGGTGAGCGGTGAGTACCGACTGGGCGGCGGCCACTGCGGTCGGGCCGCCATCGCGGCCGGCCAGCGACAGCGGTGCGGCGGCGTCCATGCCAGCTCTGGCGGCTTGCGCGGCGACCGCCTCGGCGCGACGGTTGGCCGCTGCCTGGCCGGCGCCGTCCACCGCCAGTCCAGCGCACAGCAGGAGCACGGGGACGAGCAGGCAGACCAGGACGGAGACACTGAGACCACGTTCAACTACGGCAGGGCGGGCAGTCACAGAACACTCCTGGGGGTTTTGGGATGCAGCGCCAGTTTGTCATGGATACCCGCAGACCTGCCATCTTGTCCACGGCTAGGCTTTGAGGCATCCGTGGGAACAGAGAAAGGTTCGCTCAAATGGTCAATAAGGTTGGTTTGCTCACCGCTGGCGGCTTCGCGCCCTGCCTGTCGTCGGCTGTTGCGGGCCTGATCAAGCGTTACACCGAGGTGGCGCCAGACATCGAGATCATCGCCTACCGCCACGGCTACCAAGGTTTGCTTCAGGGCGACTGGCTGCCGGTCACCCAGAAGGTGCGCGACAACGTGGATGTGCTCTACGGCTTCGGCGGCTCCCCGATCGGCAACTCGCGGGTGAAGCTGACCAACGTGGCAGACTGCGTCAAGCGGGGTCTGGTCCAAGAAGGACAAGACCCCCTCCAGGTCGCCGCCGAGCAGTTGGTCGCCGACGGCGTCGACGTGCTACACACCATCGGTGGCGACGACACCAACACCACCGCCGCAGATCTGGCCGCCTACCTGGCCAAGAACGACTTCAACCTGACGGTGGTGGGTCTGCCGAAGACCATCGACAACGACATCGTCCCGATCCGCCAGTCGCTCGGTGCCTGGACGGCCGCGGACGCCGCAGCCAGCTACGCGAAGAACATCATCGCCGAGCACAACGCGGTCGCACGCGAACTCATCATCCACGAGATCATGGGACGCAGCTGCGGTTACCTGGCGGCCGAGGCGACCCGCCGCTACCGGGCATGGCTGGACGAACAACATTGGCTGCCCGAGATCGGGCTGTCGCGCGAGGCCTGGGACGTGCACGCCATCTTCCTGCCCGAGATGCACGTGGACCTCGAGGCGGAGGCGGAGCGGCTGGCGAAGGTCATGCAAGAGGTGGGCAACGTCAACATCTTCATTTCTGAGGGCGCCGGTGTTACCGAGATCGTCGAGCAGATGGAGAAGGCCGGCGAGCAGGTGCCGCGGGACGCATTCAATCACGTCCAACTCGACAAGGTGAACCCGGGCGAGTGGTTTGGCGCCAAGTTCAGCAAGCTGATCGGCGCCGAGAAGACGATGGTTCAGAAGTCGGGTTACTTCAGCCGCTCGGCGAAGTCGAACGACGAAGACCTTGAGCTCATCGGCCGGACCTGCGTGATGGCGGTGGACGCGGCCCTCGCCGGCCAGCCGGGTGTCGTCGGACTGGACGAGGAGAATGACGACCAGTTGTCGGTCATCGACTTCCCGCGCATCGCCGGCCACAAGCCGTTCGACATCACCCAGCAATGGTTCATCGACATGTGCCAGGACATCGGCATGTCTGCCCCCACCCCGGCGTCACACTGAGTTTCAGTGCGGGGGTCGTCCGGTGCGGTGCACCTGGGTGGCCCCCGTGCCGATGCGCACCGGCTGGCCGAGCGTGTCATCGCTGGGGTGCGCGGGGTTCACTGCGGCCACCTGGCGGGCCCGCTCTGCTTCGGCAGCCTCCCAGTGCTGCGCCGCTGCCAAGGTGTTCTCGCGCTCACGCAAGATCTCATCGGCCAGGCTGTAGCGTCTTGGGATGGCTGGCTGGTTCCAGGTCGCGATCCATGCCGCCACGAAGAGGATCAGCCTGCCGAAGATGTTGATGAAGACCATCGCCAAGATGGTCGGGCCGAAGACTTGGAATGCACTGCCACGGACGAAGAAGCTGGTCAGCAAGGTGGTTCCGGCCTGCATGGCCACGAGGATGATCGCGGCACCGATCGAACCGCGCCAGACCGCCGGGCGTGGCGCGGGTTCCTCGGGAAGGTAGCGGAAGATGAGCCAGAACAGCAGGGTCGCGCCAGCCAGCGACAAGCTGAACGACACCCCACGCGCGAAGGCTTGGCTGATCGTCAAGTCGGCCAGTTGGAGCAACTCGACGATCTGGCCGGCCAGCTGGGTGCCGGCGATCGCTGCGACGAAGGTGATCGAGATCAGCAGCATCAGCGCCAACAGGATCACCACGTTGATGATCGGCTCGAACAGCGGATTGTGCTGCCGTTTCACCATGTCGAAGTCTGGACGCATCATGCCCCGGAGCACACCCTTCAGGTTGGCCACCCAACCCGAGCCGATGAACAGCGCGGTCACCATCGCGATCAGACCCAGGTTGCGCCAGTTGTAGAGGTACTCGCTCATCAACTCCAGCAGCTGGTCCTGGACCGGGCCGGCATGCAAGTTGTCCACGATCAGCATCTGGACCACCCCCAGCAGGTCTGGCCGCAGCACTGTGAAGGTCAGGCCGACCGCGGAGAATGCGAACATCAGGACGGGAACCAGCGCCATCATGGAGATAAACGCGATCGAACCGGCCAACTGATTGCCTAGGCGGTTGAAATAGCGTTGGGCGGCACGAATCAGGTGGGAACCGAGCGAGCTCGTCTGAACCCGGTCCACCAGCCGGTCTCTCCACGACATGGGCTCATCATCTCAGTCAGCGCCGGGTTCGCCCGTCCCGGCACACCAGTGCGGGACGG
>ERZ1645187.1843-NODE-1843-length-19219-cov-7.707420_pt1 | contig 19219 bp, 19 predicted proteins | sample MGYA00575352_ERZ1645187 | MGnify/ENA primary metagenome ERZ1645187 (study PRJEB40837, sample SAMN11349314) | freshwater sediment metagenome | isolation source: river sediment | host: Sediment | place: India: Wazaribad , New Delhi | collected 2017-02-21 ... | reverse complement strand
CGTTCGGGTACACATTGAAGCCGGAGACGATGATCATGTCTTTCTTGCGGTCGACAATGCGGATATAACCGTCGGCATCTACCACGGCGATATCGCCAGTATGCAGCCACCCATCAATGATTGTCTCTCGTGTGGCTTCCGCACGCTGCCAGTAGCCCTTCATGACTTGCGGCCCGCGCGCGCACAATTCGCCCGCCTCGCCAGGCGGCAGCTCGAAGCCGTTGTCATCGGTGATACGGATCGCGGTGTCCGGCATCGGGATGCCGATGGTACCGACCCGCGCATGGCCCGGCGGGTTGATCGTCAGCACCGGCGACGCCTCCGTCAGCCCGTAACCTTCCAGCACGGCGCAACCGGTGGCTTCCTGCCAGTGGCGCGCAGCAGATTCCGTCAGCGCCATGCCCCCGGACAAGGTCAGCTTCAGGCGGGAAAAATCCAGCGCACGGAAACGCAGGTCATTCAACAGGGCAACAAACAGTGTGTTGATGCCGACGAAGACGGTGAACGGCTGTTTTGCCAGCGTGGCGACAAAAGCGGGAATGTCGCGCGGGTTGGGGATCAGCAGCGAATGGTTGCCCGACAGTGGCAACAGCAGGCAGTGCAGCATGAAAGCATAGATGTGGTACAGCGGCAGCGGTGCCACCGCTGTTTCGTGCGCTTCGGCGATGCCGGCCTTGTGCATGAACACCTCGCACTGACGCATATTGGCGAGCAGGTTGGCGTGCGTCAGCATCGCACCCTTGGCCACACCGGTTGTGCCGCCGGTGTACTGCAATACGGCAATATCTTCCGGCGTGCGGGTCACGGGCGTGAAATGACTCTCCGCACCGCGCGCCAGCGCCCAGCGCAGTGACAGTGCGCGCGGTAGCGAATACGGCGGCACCATCTTCTTCAGGTACTTCGCCGCGCTGTTGATGAACAGGCGCCGCAACGGCGGGTGCAGATCGGCCAGTTCGGTGATGATGACATGGCGCACCGGTGTCTGGCTGAGCACTTCTTCCAGCTTGTGCGCCATATTGGCGAGGATCACGACCGCTTTCGCACCGGCATCGCTGAACTGGTGCTCCATTTCGCGCGGCGTGTACAGCGGGTTGGTATTGACCACCACGAGGCCGGCGCGCAACGCACCGTATACCACCACCGGGTATTGCAGGACATTCGGCAGCTGGATAGCAATGCGGTCACCGGGCTCGAGATCGGTATGGTGCTGCAGGTAGGCGGCAAACTGTTGCGACAGGCGATCAAGATCGCCGTACGTCAGGGTGTGGCCCATGCACGTGTAGGCAGGCTTGTCGGCGAAACGCGCGACGACATCGGCCAGCAATGCCGTGATAGTGCCGGGCGGATACGCCAGGCTGGCGGGATACTGCAGCGCCGCGCGCGCGGCATCGATCACAGCCATCACGGTCGGCCCCGGACTTGCCATACTGCCCCTCCAGCCCTGTGTGTTTGCCTTGTAGTTCCCTTATAGTAACAGCTTGCCTTCACAACGAGACAGGGGATGCCCGTGCACAACACCCGACAGCTGACACCGGCATTGCTGACGAGGCTGTTCGTGCTTGGCCTGCTGATTCCCGCCCTGCTGGGCGTTTTCACCTACGTCGGCTTTTTCACCAATTTCACCACCGGCGTGTTCCACCAGGCCGGCTTCGAGCAGCAATACCTGCACAGCAGCATCTACCGCTTCCGCGTGCTCGGCACCCATCTGCTGTTGTGGACCTACGAACAGATCAAGGACTGGCCACTGGCGGATTTTGCGCCGTATGGACTCAAATCAGTCGACAAGAACGGCGACGCCAATTTCTACTACGCCTATTTCCTGCAGAACACGGCGTTCCTCTGTGCGACTTGCGTGACGCTGGTGCTGGCGTTTGCGCGCCATGCCCGGCAGCAGGATTTCTTCCACATCGACGTGCCTGTGTTCTTCCTTGCACTGCTGATGAGTTTCGCCCAGTTCGTCATCACCCCGTATGACACGCTGTCCTACTTCCTGCTCGCCGTCGGCATGCTGCTGGCCGCCCAGCCAACACCGGGCCTGCTGAACGGCCTTTTGCTAGCGCTGACGATGGTACTGGCGACACTGACGCGCGAGACAGCCGCCCTGCTGCTCGCGTTCTACTTTGCGCTGCACCGGCACAAGATCCTCTGCCGCCGCCTCACACCACAACAGCTGCGCCTGTTGCTGCTGACCCTGCTGTTCCTGCTGACCTACTGGGCCCTGCGCTGGCAGCTCGGCATGGAGAATGCCACCTATCACCGCTTCCGCCTGCTGCGCAATTTCAGTGACGACCCGCTGCCGATCATCGGCGGCCTGTTCTTCCCGGCCATGCTGGCGCTGTTCTTCACCGACCACCACGGCCGCGGCACCATGGGCGTGTTCCTGCTCGCCTCATTGCCGTACTGGCTGATGATGTTCGCTGTCGCCTACCCGTGGGAAATCCGCCTGTGGGTGCCGATCATCCAGCTGATGGTTTTCCTCAAACTGCTTTCTGATAACCCGACCGCTACAGGCAAGACCGAAACATGAGCACGATCCACAATATCCCGTTTGACCAGATCGAGACCGGCATGCAGCGCCAGTACAGCAAGACGCTGACCGAGCGCGACTTGCAGCTGTTCGCCGAAACCTCCGGCGACCGCAACCCGGTGCATCTTGATGCCGCCTACGCCGCCACTACTGCGTTTGGCGAGCGCATTGCTCACGGCATGTGGAGCGGCGCGCTGATTTCGGCGGCCATCGCCACCACCCTGCCCGGCCCCGGCTCGGTGTACCGCAGCCAGACACTGAAGTTCTCCAAACCGGTAAAACTCGGCGACACGATCACCATCACGCTGACCGTCACCGACAAGAAAGACCGCGTGAAACTGGTGACGATCGACTGCGAAGGCAAGAACCAGCGCGGGGAGACGGTGGTAAAGGGAGAGGCGGAGGTGATTGCCTCCGCCGACGCGCTGTCGTTCGAGGTCTAGCCTACAGTTTCATGAACGACGGCAGGTTGTGCGTCCAGGACTTGCTTTCGGAACGTTTCGCGATTCGCCAGCCAGCCGGCGTTTTCACGTACTCGTCGTGGTACCACAGGCCGATAAAAAACACCGGGATAGCCGGCCGGTCGCCGGTCTCCATCTCCATCGGGTTGAAACACATGATCTTGCCGGTGGCGCGATCGCCGTCGAGACGGATCTCGAAGTTGCTGATCAGGTGCTGGGTGTTCTTGAAACCCTTCAGCGCCTTGCGCAAGAACTCCTTCACTTCCGGGTACTTGCCCTTCGCACCGCCCATCGCTGAATAGTCGATATCGGCATCCGGGGTGAAAATGTCATCCAGCTTGTCGACCTCGCCGTTGTCGATGATCGCGGCGTAGTCGGTGATCAGGTCCTCGATCTCGAGGCGGTCGGCGACCATTTCTGCGGTATAGCGCATGGTGTTTTCCTCAACCTACGGGCATGTATTCGCCGCCGTTGATATCCAGCGACGCGCCAGTGATGACTTTCGCGTAGTCGGATACCAGGAACAGGCAGCCCTTGGCACATTCGGCGTCGGTCGGCATCTCGCCGAGCGGGATGTTCTTCTCGAAGCCTTTCTTGACCACAGCCGGCTCGACGCCGGTTTTCGCTGCCATGCCTTCGACAAAGCCCTTCACGTTCGCGCCCCACATCCAGCCCATGAAGCAGCTGTTGACGCGGATGCCGAGCGGCGCGAGTTCCAGCGCCAGCGCCTTGGTGGCGGTGGCCAGCGCACCTTTCGAGGTGGCGTAACCCGCCTGGGCGCTGATGACCTGCTTCATCACCATCGAGTTGACCATGACGATCGCGCCGCGACCGGGCTGGTCTTTCATCACGCGCGCCGCTTCGCGCGACAGCGTCAGGGAGCCGAACAGGTTGACGTCCAGTGTCTTGCGCCAGTCGTCAAAATCCCATTTTTCCCAAGGCCCGAACTTGCCCGGGATGTAGGCGCTGTTAACCAGCGCATCGACGCGACCGAAAGCCGCCACGGTCTTGTCGACCAGGTGCTTGCAGTCTTCCGCCTTCGAGATATCGGTCGGCACTTCCAGCGTCTGCGTGCCGAGGCCGAGCGCTGCGATGCGCTGGGCGGCATCGCTGAGCTTGGCCGGTGTCCGTGCAGCCAGCACCACGGCTTTCGCCCCTTCAGTGGCTGCGAGCAGCGCCAGCTCCACGCCGAGGCCCGGACCAATGCCGGAAATGATCACGACCTTGTCTTTCATCAACATGGCAGCGCCCTCCTCAACCGGTAAAATCCAGCACGCCGCGGCTTTCCAGCTCGGCCAGCAGCACTGCCACTTCCTGCTCCAGTGACATCTCGTCGGAGTGCAGGTGCACTTCCGGCTTCAGCGGTGCCTCGTACGGGTCGTCGATGCCGGTGAAGCCCTTGATCTCGCCGGCACGCGCTTTCTTGTACAAGCCCTTCGGGTCGCGCTTCTCGGCTTCAGCGAGCGCGCAATCGACAAACACCTCGACAAAATCCATGCCGGCCGACTCGTGCAGCACACGCACGGTGTCGCGGTCTTCGCGGTACGGGCTGATGAAGCTCGACAGCACGATAACACCGGTATCGACGAACAGCTTGGCCACCTCGCCGATGCGGCGGATGTTTTCCTTGCGGTCTTCCGCCGAGAAACCGAGGTTCTTGTTGATGCCGAGGCGCACGTTGTCACCGTCGAGGCGATAGCAGAGTTTGCCGCGCGCGGTCAGCTCCTGCTCCAGGGCAACGGCCACGGTGCTCTTGCCGCTGCCAGACAGGCCGGTGAACCACAGCGTGGCGCCCTTGTGGCCGAGCAGCTTGTAACGGTCATCGCGGGTGACTTCGCCGTGATGCCAGTGGACGTTGGTGGCTTTCTGTTCTGCCATGGGAGACTCCTCGGGAAAAATAGTGACAATGAAGGTTACTGACCGGCAACATGCGCACCCGCACGCCTACCGGAAAACACGCAATCAGCGAGCGAGAGGCCGCTGACATACGAATGCGAGGCCACGCCGACGGCGGTGCGGCCAGCGGCGTACAGGTTGGGGATCGTGCTGCCATCCTCGCGCCGGACGAGGCCGGTCTGCTCGTCCACCAGCAGGCCGCCGAGCGTGATGGTCGGGCAGATGAAGATCTTGTTGCCGACCGAGACATCCATGGCATAGAACGGCCCATTGTCGAGCGCACGCAGGTATTCGGCAGACTTGTGGAAATCCTCGTCGCACTGGTTCGCCACAAAACCGTTGTAGCGCGCCACCGTCTCGCGCAGGGCGTCGGCCGGCAGGCCAACGCGTTGTGCGAGCTGCTCGATGGTCGCGGCTTTCTTCGTGTTCAGCAGCAGGCTCAGCAACGCCGGTGCGGTCTGCAGCAGCAGCCACACCTTGCCGGGCATCAGCTGCAACAGCACGTCTTTCAGCATCGCATGGCTGAAAATGAGTGTTGCCTTGCCGTCGTGCTGCTCCGCCATCGCCTCGCCGATGCGCGCCCCGTAACTGCCCTCGTTGACGATGCGCTGGCCGGCGCGGTTGACGATGATGCCTTCCACCCAGGATTTCGGCGGGTTGATGAAACGCCAGCTGGAGCCGCGTGCCATGTTGCCGGTGACCCCACCCACTGACTCGCCGAGGCGGATGCCGTTGCCGTTGCAACCGGGCGAACCCAGCGGCGCGCCGGGATAGTATTTCGGCGCGTGGTGTTTCACCATCGCGCGGTTGAACACGAAACCACCGGCCGACAGGATCACGCCCTTGCGCACGCGCACCAGCCGCGTGACGGTGTGTTCCTGCTCGATCTCGTCCATTTTGGCGCGCAACTTGTTGGCCAGTGGCTGCACGTACATGCGGATCTTGCTGAACCAGCGGTAATAGCGGGCGAACTGTTTCTGCGCGGCGGACTCCGGCGCAATCTGCAACACCTTGAGCCCCAGCACACGGCCGTCGTTGTCCTGGATCAGCTGCGTGACGCGGGTCATCATCATCTGGTCGACACCGTAATCGCGGCAGCTGCCGAGCAAGGCATGCATCAGGCCCTCGCCGGAGAAGCCGTTCCACTTCACGCGGTGGCCGCGCGGCGCAGATTCAGCCACATCCTTGTACTCTTTCACCAGCTCGTTGCCGGAGTAGTACAGGAAATACTTGTTGGTCGGGTAGAAGGTCTTCACCGGGCTCATGCTGGCCTCGAAGCCGACGCCGTGCGTCTCCAGCCATTCGAGGTTCTGCACGCTCTCGTCGCAGAACTTCTTCAGCGTGACGTCGCTGACAATGCCGCGCGTTTCCAGCTTCAGGTAGTTGAACATGTTGTCCGGCGTATCCTTGTAGCCGGCTTGCTGCTGGTACTTCGTCCCGCCGCCGTAGTACATGATGCCGCCGCTCATGCCGGAAGCGCCGCCGCCGAGGAAACGGTCGAGCAACAATACTTTTGCACCGCGCGATTTCGCTTCCAGCGCAGCAGTGGCTCCGGCACAGCCGGCACCGACCACGGCCACGTCGGTCTCGATATCCCAGCGCAGCGCATCGGCGCTGGCGATGGTCACGGCAGGCTCGATCTCGGAATGCCAGTGCGGGTCGGATGGTTTCATGCACTTATCTCGGCTACAACAAATCAGAACTGGTCAGGACGGAGCAAGGCGTCAGTGCCGCCGTCGACAAACAACACACTGCCCGTGCAGAACGACGCATCCGCGTCGAGAAAAAATGCCAGCGCACTGGCAATCTGTTGCGGATCGGCAAAACCGCCGAGCGGCACGGGGAAATTGCGGATCGCATCACCCCAGACCGGATCGTCGAGACCAGCCTGCAACAGTGGCGTCTGCGTGGTACCGGGCGCCACAGCATTGAGGCGCACGCCGTGCTTCGCCCACTCCGGGGCCAGCCGGCGCATCCAGCGCACCACGGCATTCTTGCTGCCGCCGTAGGCCTGGAAACCGTCGAGCGTTTCCACCACCGCGCAGGCACGGGCTTCATCGTTGGCCAGCATCGCCTGCACCAGCTCCTCGTGGATGCCCGGCAGGCTGGCGGAATTGGAGGCCACCAGCACGGCATGGCCGCCACCCTGCTGCAACAGCGGCAGCAGCGCTTCCGTCATGCTGCGCACAGCAAAGAAATTGAGCGCGATGATGCGCGATAGCGACGGGTGCTGCGGCCCGAGGCCAGCACTCGGCACGAAGCCCTGGATGCCTTGCGGGCAGCGCGCACGGATGGCAGCCAGTGCCTGTTCGCGGCCGGCCGGCGCGGTGAGGTCAGCGATGATATCGGCATCGCGGATGTCGACGTTGATAACGCTGTCGCCGCGCTGCTGCAAACGCTGGCGCAAGGCGGCACCGATGCCCGTGGTGGCACCGCTGATGACAATGGTTCGAGCCATGGGGCACATTCCCGCTTCGGTCAGTCGGGCGACTATGCTGGATAGCGGCAGGAAGCGTCAACACGGGAAACCCCCCGCGCCCAAGGGGATGGGCGGTTTACTTTTTGTGCCGATATTGCTACTCATGGCAGCGCATCATCCGGTCACAAGGAAGCGCACCATGCCTGTTTCACACGAATCCGCCCAACTGGCGCTGGCCCGCATCTCGCTGGCCGACCAGCGCAGCCTCCGGCAGGCGCTGCGCGAAACCACCCGCACCACCGCCGCCGCGATGGCTGTCGAGCGCATCAGTATCTGGCTGTTCATGCCGGGCAGCCAGGTGATCCGCTGCGAGTACCTGCACCAGCCCGGCCAGCCCGACGCGTCGGAAGGCACCCTGCTGCACCGGGAGCATTTCCCGCAGTATTTCAGCGCCATCGAGCGCCAGCGCGCCGTGCCGGTGGCCGACATGTCACACCCGGCGATCCTGCAGGAATTCCTCGCGCCCTACATGCAGCCGCTGGGGATCACGGCGATGCTCGACGCGCCGATCTACCGCAGCGGCGATGTCATCGGCATCGTCTGCCATGAACAATGCAGCCAACCGCGCGAATGGACGGTCGCCGACGTCCAGCTCGCCGCCTCCACTGCCGACACCGTCGCGCGCCTGTACGAGGAAGCTGCCCGCCAGCAGGCCGAGCTGATGCTGCATTCGCACGAGATCCACGCGCAGGCGCTGGAACAGGCCGCCAACATCGGGCGCATGGCGGCGGGTGTCGCGCACGATTTCAACAATATCCTGCATGCGATCCTCGCCTGGGGCGACCTGCTACGCAGCCACCTGGACGAGGACCGTGACGCGGTCATGCTGCTCGACAAACAGCTCGAGGCGATCGAGCTGGGCACCGCCCTGTCGCGCCAGCTGATGGATATCGGCCATCACAACAGCAGTGAACCGATGGCCATCGATGTGCAGGCAATGCTGCAGCGCTTCCTGCCCGCATTGCGCAACGCCGCCGGCAAGGGTTGCAGCGTGACGCTGGACTGCCGGACACCACTGAGCCGGGTTTTCATCGACGAGCATGAATTGCAGCGCGTGCTGCTGAACCTGCTGCTGAATGCCCGCGACGCAATGCCCGGCGGTGGCACGATCCACCTCAGGTTGTATGAGGCCCCGCGCAAGGGCAACATCGACCAGGGTCCGTACGTGACCATCGAAGTGGCCGATGAAGGTTGCGGCATGGACGATGCCACGCTGCAACAGCTGTTCCAGCCCTACTTCACCACCAAGGGGAGCAACGGCACCGGGCTCGGCATGACCGTGGTACAGCAGGTCGTGACCTTCGCCGGCGGCTTTGTCGATGTGGAGAGCCAGCCCGGCTGCGGCACGCGGTTTTTTATCCGCCTGCCGCGCATTGGTGCGGTTAACGGCTGAATCAGGTCAAGCGCACGCGGAACACTTCCTCGATCGAGGTCTTGCGCTCGCGCGCGGCATTCAGCGCCATCTCGGTCAGCGGCACCATGCCATCGCGCACCGCCTGCTCCTCGATCTCGGCTGCCTCAGCATCCGGATGGATCATGTGGCGCAAGGCCGACGACACCGTCAGCAACTCGTACACCACCATGCGGCCGTGGTAGCCGGTCTTGTGGCAGTGCTCACAGCCCTTGCCACGGTAGAAGACCTCATCGGGGCCGATGCCAAGCAGTTGCCGCACTTCCTCGTTCACTTCCTCTTCTTCCATGCAGTACTGGCAGTTCTTGCGCACGAGGCGCTGGGCAAAGATCGCCAGCAGCGAAGTATTGACGAGGTAAGGCGGGATGCCCATTTCAATGAGGCGCGTGACGGATGTGGCAGCGCTGTTGGTGTGCAGGGTCGACAACACGATGTGGCCGGTCAACGAGCTCTCGACCGCCATGCGTGCGGTTTCGAGGTCGCGGATCTCGCCGACCATGATCACATCCGGGTCATGGCGCAGGATGTGGCGCAAGGCGCGGGCAAAGTTGTAACCGATCGCCGAGTTCACCTGGATCTGCATCAGGCCATCGACGTGGTACTCGACCGGGTCTTCCACCGTGATGATGTTATTGCCGGTGGTGATGACATCCTGCAGCGCAGCATACAGCGTGGTCGACTTGCCGCAACCGGTCGGGCCGGTGACGAGGATCATGCCGTGGCTCTTGCGCAACAAGGTGGAGAACAGGTGGCGGTCCTTGTCGCTGAAACCCACCTGCGACAACTGGCGCAAGCTCATGCTCTTGTCGAGGATACGGATGACGACACTCTCGCCGTAGATCGACGGGATGACCGACACACGCATGTCGATGACGCGGCGATGGTGTTCCACCCGCGCCTGGCCGTCCTGTGGCAGGCGATGCTCGGCCACGTTCATGCCGCTGAGGATCTTGATGCGTGAGACGACGGCGGGCAGCAGCGTCTTGCTGAAACTGCGGATCTTGATCAGCGTGCCATCAATGCGGAACAGCAGGTTGACATGGTTTTCGGCCGGGCGGATATGGATATCCGAAGCACGGCTGTTCACCGCATCGACGATGATGTGATGCACAAGCCGCACGGTAGGTTTTTCCTCGGCCAGGCGGATGCCTTCGGCTTCGGTCAACTCCTGCCCTGTTTGCGGGCTGAAGATGGACAGGTCCTTCATCACATCCTCATCGTCCGTCGGGCTGTAATAGCGCGAGATGGCCTGTTCAATGTCGGTGCGCGAGGCCACCACTTCCATCACGACGCGGCCGGACAGGAAGCCGAGCAGCGCCACCGAGTCATGGTCCATCGGGTCATGCATCGCCACGACGAGCTTGTCATCGCAGAACATCAGCGGCATCAGCACGTGCTGGCGCGCGATATCAACCGAGATCACTTCCAGCACCTCGGCCTCGATCTGGAAGCCCTGCAGGCGCACGAACGGCAGGCCGACACTGCTGGCATAGATGCGGGAAAAATCCTCGTCATCGACCAGGCCGCGCTGGGACAGCAGCGCACCCAGTGCCGCGTAATTGGTACTGCCCAGCCCGTGCTCCTCCAGCAGCTCGGCCAGCAGGCCCTCGCTGACATAGCCACCTTCGGCCAGCAGCTTGCGGATGTCGACGGGCATCCCCTCGTCCGCACGGAGACAGGCTTTCAGTTCATCGCGGTTGGTACAGACCATGCTCATGCCGGCAACAGCTCCTCGGGGCAATGCTTTATTTTTGCAGTCTATCGCCTTTGGGAGCGCCAGAGATTGATATCCAGCAGGCCTGCAGCCGACGGAAAACCGAGCCATTGTACAAAAATGTTGACTTGTACAATTTTGTGACCTAGTGTTGCAGTCAGGTATACAAATTTTATGGCTTGTACAACATGACCAGCAGCCAGACAGCCAGCGACACGTCCTTCCCCGACCGCATCCCGGTCGGCATCAGCGCCTGCCTGCTGGGGGAGAAGGTGCGCTACGACGGTGCCCACAAGCGCTCGGACTACTGCCAGGACGTGCTGTCCCGCTATTTCGACTTCCGCCAGGCGTGCCCGGAAATGGCCATCGGCCTCGGCACCCCGCGCCCCACCATCCGGCTGGTAGCCAGTGATGGCGGCAGGCAGGTCAGCGCCATCCAGTCCGCCGAACCCCCGCGTGATGTCAGCGCCGGGCTGGCCGCCGTGGCGGATGACGTGCTGCAGGGCCAGGCCGACCTGTGCGGTTTCATCCTGACCGAGAAATCCCCGAGCTGCGGCGTGTTCCGCGTCAAGACCTATGACGAACGCGGCGGCCTGCTGCACGCGAAAGGGCGCGGGCTGTTTGCTGCACGCCTGCTGGAACGGCAACCGCTGTTGCCGGTGGAAGAAGCCGGCCGGCTCAACGACCCGCACCTGCGCGAGAACTTCGTGCTGCGCGTCTACGCCTGGCACGAATGGCACAACAGCCTGCTGCCAGCGTTGTCGATGGCCAACCTGACAGCCTTCTGGGCGCGCTACAAGTTCCTGGTGCTGGCGCACAACGAGGCGGTGTACCGGCAGATCGGCCCGCTGCTCGGCAGCGCCAGCCGCAGCGCGTTGCCAGCCGTGGCGGAACAGTTCTTTGCCTGGCTGATGGAGGCGCTCGCCACGCCAACCACGCGCGGCAGCAACACCAACGCCCTGCAACACCTGCAGGGCTACCTGAAGAAACGGCTGGATGCGGTGGAGAAGAAATCCCTGCAATTGCTCATCCGCCAGTACAAGGAAGGCAGCGTGCCGCTGATCGTGCCGCTGTCGATGATGCGCCACCTGCTCGCACGCTACCCGGACGATTACGCCAACCAACAGAAATTCCTTGCGCCGTATCCCGATGAACTCGGCCTGCGCAACCACCACTGATGGCCACCCGCATGAACATGATCAAGACTGAACAGTTTTCCATCCGCGAGTTGTCCGAGATCACCGGCGTGAATGCCGTGACACTGCGCGCCTGGGAGCGCCGCTATGGCCTGCTGAAACCGCAGCGCACGGCCAAGGGCCATCGCTATTATGTGATGGCCGATGTGGACAAGGTGCGCAACATCCTCAACTGGCTCGACCGCGGCGTCGCCATCAGCAAGGTGCGTCCGTTGCTGGAAACCGGCGATGCACAAGGCATGAGCCAGTCGGTCGACAGCCACTGGCAGGAAACCGTCCAGCGCACGCTGGCCCTTGTCGAACGCTTCCAGCGCGATGCGCTCGAGCAGCAAATCAACGAACTGTTCGCGAATTACCCGCTCGACACGCTGGTGGCCAATTATTTTGCCCCGCTGCAGGATGCGCTCGACCGTCAGGCCACCTTGCGCTTCGGTGGCCGTGCCTGCAAGGTGTTCTTCGACACCGAACTGCACACCGACCTGCTCGCGCGCATCCGCCACGCCAACAGCAACAACCACGGTGAACGCGTGCTGCTGGTCGCGCTCGACGGCCGCGAACACCACCCCGCCCCGCTGCTGCTGGCGCTGGCGTTGCTCGAAGCCGGCTTCCGCCTGCACCTGTTGCTCGATGCGATCAGCCTGCGCGAGATCCCGCTGGTGATCGAACAGGCCAACGCCACGCACACGCAGACGATCGCCGCCGTGATCTGCCACAGCGACAGCAAGCCGGAGATCCCCATCGGCGATGGCGAGATCCTGCGCGCCATCGAACACGCCCGCCTGCCGGTGTTCCTCAGCGGCGGCTGGCTCGACATTGCACCGGCGCTGCGCCAGATCGACGGCGTGCATTTGCTCGGTGCCCGGCTGCGCGACAGCGTCACGGCGGTGAGCCGCGCTGTGCGGGGTGACGCATGAACAGGCCTTCACTCGCACAGGCGCTGGTCGCGCTGTACAACCAGGGCGGCCCCTACACTGCCGCCGTGCTCGGCAACCTCTACACCGATGACATCCGTTTCACTGACCCGGCACATACGGTCGTCGGCATTGATGCGCTCGCCAGCTACCTGAACCACCAGTACGCGTCGGTAACAGCCTGTACCTTCACCGCCACGAGCGAATGGGCTTGCGGCGACACGCTGTTCCTGCAGTGGGACATGGTCCTGCGCCACCCGCGCCTGGCTGGCGGCAACCGCATTACCGTCAACGGCCTGTCACAACTGCAATGCCACAGCTGTGCCGACGGCCAAACACGCATCGCGCTGCACCGCGACTATTTCGACCTCGGCCAACTGCTGTACGAAAACGTGCCGCTGCTCGGCAGTGCCACACGCTGGCTCAAGCAGAGGCTGCAGGCATGAGCAACCCGTTCCGCGCTTTCCTCGCCACGCCGCGCACCGTGTGGGTCACCGGTGCGAGCTCCGGCATCGGCCGCGAACTCGCGCTGCAACTCGCGCAAGCTGGCCACCGCGTGGTAATCAGCGCACGCAGCACGGCTGCCCTGCAGGACGTAGCCGCGCAGTACCCGCAACAGCTGCTGGTACTGGATTTCGATGCCACCGATGACAAGGCTTGCGTAGCGGCTGGTGAGCGGCTCGCTGCACTGGCACCGGTGCTGGACCTGGCCATCCTCAATGCCGGCACCTGCGAATACCTCGACGACGGCGCGATCGACCTCGCCCTGGTACGCCGCGTGATGGCCGCCAATTTTGACGGCACGCTGCAGGCGGCTGCACTCGCGCTGCCGCTACTGGCCAAGTCAGCGATCCCGGCGCTGTATGTCGTCAGCAGCCAGGTCACTGCACTGCCACTGACGCGCAGCGGTGCCTACGGGGCCTCGAAAGCCGCGCTCGAATATTTCTTCCGCTGCCTACGCATCGACCGCCAGCACACCGGCTTGCGCGTGGGCATCCTGCGCCCCGGTTTCGTGCGCACACCACTCACCGACCGCAATGATTTCAGCATGCCGTTCCTGTGGTCGGCCGGACAGGCCGCAGCCCACATGCTCGCCGCGATTGACCGCGGCCGCAAGGAACTGACTTTCCCGCACAGCCTGCAAGCCGTGTTGGGCCTGTTCGCCGCACTGCCGCATAGCCTGTGGGCGCGGCTGGCCCAGCGCATGCGCAAACCCGCACCGGAGACAGCGCCATGAGAATCGCCATCATCGGTACTGGTATTGCCGGCCTCACCGCCGCCTACCTGCTGAACCGCAAGCACGACATCACGGTGTTCGAGGCCGGTGACAGCATCGGCGGCCACACAGCAACTGTCCACATCACCATGCCTGACGGCGAACAACACGCCGTCGACACCGGTTTCATCGTCTATAACGACTGGACCTACCCGAACTTCATCAAGCTGCTGGCCCAGCTCGGCATCACTGGCCAGCCGACCGAAATGTCATTCAGCGTGCACGACGAGCGCAACGGCCTCGAATACGGCGGCAGTAACCTCAATGCGCTGTTCACCCAGCGGCGCAACCTGCTGCGCCCGTCTTTCCTGCGCATGGTGCGCGACATCTTGCGCTTCAACCGCGAGAGCATCGCCGACCTCGACAGCGGCCAGCTGTCACCGGGCATGACACTGGGCGAATACCTGCAGAGCCGCCGCTACAGCGACGAATTTATCAAGCATTACCTGGTGCCGATGGGCGCGGCGATCTGGTCGGCCAGCACGCAGGTGATGCTCGCCTTCCCGCTGCTTTTTTTCGTGCGCTTCTTCCGCAACCATGGCCTGCTCAGCATCAGTGATCGCCCGCAGTGGACGGTGATTCCCGGCGGTTCGCGCGCCTACCTGGGCCCGCTGACGCGCAGTTTTGCCGACCGCATCCGCACCGCGAGCCCGGTGACTGCCATCCGCCGCGACAGCACGGGCACCACCGTCAGCAGCCGCCACGGTGACGAGCGCTTCGATGCCGTGGTGATTGCCGCGCACAGCGACCAGGCACTGGCGATGCTGGCCGATGCCTCCGCCAACGAACGCGAGATTCTCGGTGCGATCCCGTACCAGGCCAACGACGTGGTGCTGCACACCGACACGCGGCTGCTGCCGCGCCACCGCCGCGCCTGGTCGAGCTGGAACTACCACCTCACCGCCGAGGACCAGCCACACGCGGTGCTGACCTATGACATGAACATCCTGCAGGGCCTGCAATCCGCCCACACCTTCTGCGTGACGCTGAACCACACCGCAGCCATCGACCCGCAGAAAATCCTGCGCCGCTTCCGCTACGACCACCCGGTGTTCACGCTCGCCGGCATGGCGGCGCAGGAACGCTGGCACGAGATCAACGGCGTCAACCACACCTGGTTTTGCGGCGCGTACTGGCGCAACGGATTCCATGAAGATGGCGTGATGAGCGCGCTGCGCATCGCCGAGGCTTTCGGGGAATCGCTGTGAAGACGCCAGCCGTGCAACACAGCGCGATCTACCGCGGCCAGGTGCGCCACCGCCGCTTCGGCCAGGCGCAACACGCCTTCACTTACCCGCTGGCGATGCTGTATGTCGACCTGGCGGAAGTGCCGGCGCTGTTTGACCGTGTGCCGTTCTGGTCAGCGCGCCGTCCGGCACTCGCCCGCTTCCGCGAACAGGATTACCTCGCCGCCGCGCCGGGCAAGACCCTGCGCGAACGTGTCAACCGTACCATCCACGCTGCGACCGGCCATTGGCCCACCGGCCCGGTGCGGCTGCTGACGCACCCGCGCTATGCTGGCCTGCTGATGAACCCGATCAGCTGCTTCTACTGTTTTGATGAGGACGGCGAGACACTGCAATTCATGGTGGCGGAAGTGACCAACACGCCGTGGCGCGAACGTGTCGCCTATGTGCTGCCCTGCGCGGCCGGCGCGAAGCAGTATTGCGTGCGTTTCGCCAAGCAGATGCATGTGTCGCCGTTCAACCCGATGGCCATGGAGTATCTCGCCCGCTTCAACCAGCCGGGCGACAAGCTCTACCTGCACCTGGAAAACCGCGTCGATGACACTCCCGTCACCGACGCCACCCTGACACTCACCGCCCTGCCCGCCGGCCGCCGCCAGCTGTTGTGGCTGCTGGTGCGCTACCCGCTGATGACGCTGCAAGTTGCTGCCGGCATCTACTGGCAGGCACTGCGCCTGTGGTCGCGCGGCGCCCGGTTCCATCCCCACCCATCGTCTTCACCCGAGGAGATCCACTCATGAATGCCGTTCTGCAATGGGGTTTTTCACTACTGAACAAGGCCAGCGCACTGGCTGACAACGACGACAGCAACAACCCGTCGCTGTACCGCAGTATCGTGGCCGGCATGCTCAGGCAGCTGCAAGGCGGCCGGCTCGCCGTGTTCGAGGACGGCAAGGTCTCTGCCTACGGCAGCCTGCAGGCCGAAGGCGCGATCAACGCCAGCATCACGGTCAACGACCCCGAAGCCTGGGAGCGCGTGGTGACGCGCGGCTCGATCGGCGCCGCCGAGGCTTATATGGATGGCTTGTGGACCTCACCGGACCCGACGCAGGTGGTGCGCCTGCTGGTGCGCAATCGCCAGGTACTGGAAGGGCTGGATGGCCAGCACAGCCGCGTCGCCCGCCTGGCACTGAAAGCCGTGCATGCACTGAACCGCAACACGAAGGAAGGCGCGCAGAAAAATATCCGCGCGCATTACGACCTCAGCAATGATTTCTTCCAGCTGTTCCTCGACCCGGAAATGATGTACTCGTCGGCCGTATTCAGCCACCCGCAGCAATCGCTGGCGGAAGCGGCCGTGTACAAGCTGGACGTCGCCTGCCAGCAACTCGGCCTGCAGCCGGGCGAGCACCTGCTGGAGATCGGCACCGGCTGGGGCGGCATGGCAATCCACGCCGCGAAACACTACGGCTGCCATGTCACAACGACGACGATCTCGCAACAGCAGTACGACTATGCCAAAGCGCGCATCGAGCGCGAGGGCCTGGCCGACCGCATCACGCTGCTGCTGCAGGATTACCGTGAACTGAGCGGCCAGTATGACAAGCTGGTGTCGATCGAGATGATCGAGGCTGTCGGTGCCGAATTCCAGCCGGACTATTTCCGCCAGTGCGACCGCCTGCTGAAACCGGGCGGCAAGGCGCTGATCCAGGCCATCACCATCCGCGAGGACCTGTACGAAAGCTACCTCGGCGAAACCGATTTCATCCGCCAGTACATCTTCCCCGGCGGCTGCCTGCCGACCGTGCAGCGCATGAAGCAAATCACGCAGGAGCACACGGCACTGGAACTGACCAGCATCAGCGATATCACGCTCGATTATGCGCGCACACTGAACCACTGGCGGCAACGCTTCCTGTTCAATGTGAAGCAGGTGATGGCACTGGGCTTCGACCTGCCATTCATCCGCATGTGGGAATACTATTTCTGCTACTGCGAAGGCGGATTCCTAGAAGGCAGCATCGGCACGCAGCAGTTGCTGTTCCAGAAACACACGGATCACTGAAGGCCGGCTGCCATGGGCGATGCAACACAGCGTACCATCGCCAACCTGCTGCTGACGCAGCTGGTGTGGTTTGCCTGCGTGCTAGGCGGCGATGCGTGGGCAGTGGCGGCGCTGCTGCACCTGCTCATCTACCGCCAGTGGCTCGGCAGTGATGCGGACTGGCCGTTGCTGGGCGAGGTCGCCGCGATCGGCTACGGTGTGGACAGCAGCATCGCGGCCCTCGGCTACATGGAGTACAACAACGCACACACGTTCAGCGGCCTGCTGCCGGCACCCCTGTTACCGGCACCACTGTGGCTGGCAGCCTTGTGGCTGTCGTTTGCCACGCTGTTCCGCCACGGCCTGCAATGGCTACAGGGCCGCCTGTGGTTCGCGGCGGCACTCGGCGCCATCGCCGGCCCACTGACCTACTACGCCGGCATACAGCTCGGCGCCGCGTCTGCCGGCAGCAGTATGTGGGTGTTCCTGCTGCTGCACGCCGTGTTATGGGCGATCATGACACCGCTGTTTGCTTGCCTGGCGAGGAGGATGCCCGATGCGACCACGTCTGCTGCCTGAACTGCTGTTGTCACTGGCATTGCTTGTCATCACAACAACGGCGCAGGCTGACCCTATCCGCCTGCGCGTCACCGGTGAGGCAAGCCACGTCGACAGCAGCGAACCCGCCTATCGCGAGATCCACGAGATCGGTACCACGCGGCACTCGGTGCAGTACCTGGGGCAGGATGGCCGCCTGCTGGCCAGCAAGCAAATCCACTACGCGCAGGGTTACAACACACCGCTGTACGAGCTGGTGGACCAGCGCTTTGGCCGCCGCACCGGCAGCCGCTGGCAGGACGGTCAGTTCTTGGTGTTCCGCCAGCAGGACGGCCACGCACCGCACCAGCACACACTGGCGCCGGCAGCCGACCTGGTGATCGACGCCGGTTTTGACCATTTCATCCGCCAGCACTGGGACCGGCTGTTAGCCGGCGACACCGTGCCATTCGCGTTCGCCGTCGCCGATCCGCTGGTGACGCTGGACATGGCGATGCGCGCCGTGCCGGCGATTGAATCGGCCATTGCCGAGCAGCGCGACGACTACCGCTATTTCGTCGCCAGCAGCCGCAACCGGCTGATCGGCTGGGCCATACCCGACATCCACGTCGCTTACGATGCGCAGGAAAAACTGTTGCGGCGCTACCAGGGCCTGTCCAACATCACCGATGCTGACGACAAGCGCCAGACAGTGCTGATCCGCTACACCTACGACACCATGCCGCAATTCGCCCAGGGAGAAAAAAACAATGAGCCTGCAGACCACACCCGCTGACGTGCTGAGCCGCATCCACGACGACAGCCGGCTGGCCAACTTCATCGAGGCCTCGCGCACGCCGCTGCGCATTGCCTGCAACACCGACAACCGCTTCCCGCTGATCGTGCCACTGTGGTTCCTGTTCGATGGCGAGGCGTTCTGGTGTGTCACCCACAAGGACGCCAAGCTGCTGAAGCATCTGTACAAGGACCCGCGCGTCGGCTTCGAGATCGCCAACAACGAGCCGCCCTATGCCGGTGCACGCGGCCACGGCACGGTCGACATCATTGCGGAAAAAGGCCGCGAGATGCTGCCGAAACTGCTGAAGCGTTATTTCATCCGCGAGGAGAGCCGGCTGGCGCAATGGCTGCTGTCCCGCGCGGATGACGAAGTGGCGATCCGGCTCTGCCCGGCCTACATCAACGGCTGGGATTACCAACAGCGCATGCAGGACGCGCGCGAATTCTGAGGAGGTCGCCATGAAAAAAGCCCTGCTGCTCTGCTGCGCCCTGCTGCTCGGTGCCTGTACGGGTACCGACGTGCAGCAATACCGGCCACTGCAACCAGCCTTCGCGCCCGAGCAGTTCTTCAACGGGCCACTCACGGCGCACGGGGTGCTGAAAAACCGCAGCGGCGACGTCACGCGCACGTTCAATGCCACGATCAACGCCTACTGGCGCGACGGCGTCGGCACGCTGGAGGAGCGCTTTGAATTCAATGACGGTGAAATCCAGTACCGCACGTGGATCCTGCGGCCGCAGGGCGACGGGCGTTACCTCGCCACCGCCGGTGATGTGCTGGG
>ERZ1645187.1842-NODE-1842-length-19220-cov-11.087347_pt1 | contig 19220 bp, 24 predicted proteins | sample MGYA00575352_ERZ1645187 | MGnify/ENA primary metagenome ERZ1645187 (study PRJEB40837, sample SAMN11349314) | freshwater sediment metagenome | isolation source: river sediment | host: Sediment | place: India: Wazaribad , New Delhi | collected 2017-02-21 ... | reverse complement strand
CTACCGCGAATACTGCTACGGCTGCCGCCGGGCGAAGATGAACTGCCTGTGCGGCAGCATAAAGCCATTCGCCACGCGCATGCGCTTCGTGATACTGATGCACGAGGAGGAGGCGAAGAAGCAGAAGACCGGCACCGGGCGGCTGGCCAGGCTCTGCCTGAACAATTCGGAGCTGCTGGTGGGCATAGACTTTACGCGCAATGAGCGGGTGAACGCGCTGCTTAAGGACCCGGCCTACGTCCCGATGGTGCTTTACCCCGGCCCGACGGCGGTGAATTTCCCGGCGATGGGGAAGGACGCGCTGCCGCCGGGCAAGAGCTTCCTCATCTTCGTGATCGACGGCACCTGGCGCACGGCGAAGAGCATGCTGAGCAAAAGCCCTAACGTGAAGGCCCTGCCGCGGATCTCGTTCGCGCGCAACTACCTTTCGCGCTTCAGGATAAAGAAGCAGCCGATGGAGCACTGCGTCTCGACGATAGAGGCCATCTACCACCTTTGCCGCGAGGCAGAGGAGGCCGGTTACGAGGATATAGGCCCCGGCGCCGGGATACTCAACGAGGTTTTCGACAAAATGGTCGAAACGCAGTTGCGCTATAGCCGCGAGCACCGCCACCGGCGGGAGGATAATAAGAGACAAAGACCGGCGGACGGCCGGGCATGAAAAAACCGCCGGACCGCCGGCGGTTTTTTTTCGTCCCCGGATCAGTGCGCCGGGGGCGCGGAGGGGGAGATCAGTTCGGCCACGGCGGCCAGCAGAGATTTCTCGTTGAAGGGCTTGGTGAGGAAGGCCACGGCGCCCATCATCTGCGCGCGGCGCTTCTCCACCTCGAAGCTCTTGGCCGACATGACAACGACCTTCACCGGCTTCAGCGCCGGGTCGGAGGAGACGGCCTTGCAGATGTCCAGGCCTGTTATGCCCGGCATCATGATATCGGTTATGACGAGCCTGGGCATGGCCTTCTTTATCTCGGCCACGGCCTCGCGCGACTCCTGCACCAGCAGCACCTTGTAGCCGGCGCCGGCCAGTATGTCGCGGGCTATCTCGCCTATCAGCGGATCGTCCTCAACAAGTACTATATCTGTAGTGTCCATATTCCAACCTAACTACAGGATACATTAATATTCACGTCGAGGGAAAGGGCGGGGCGCGTCCGGGGCGTAAAAAAAGGCGCCAGAACCTTCCGGCGCCCTTTCTGTCCGCCGGTACGGCTTACTTCTTGGCGGGCGCCGCCGCGGCCTTAGCCTCGACGACCGACTGCACCTTTATGGCGGCCAGCGGGTACTTGGGCGGGTTGGGCGGCAGGAACTCGCCCTTCACGGTGACGGTCTTGCCGGCCATCTTCTCGAGGGGCTTGAAGACCTTCTTGTCGGCGCCGGGGAGCAGCTTTATGCTCTCCTCGCCGGCCTTCAGCAGAATGGTGTCGTACTTCTCGTGCTTGGCCGGGTCGGCCTTTATTATCTCGATCACGCCGGTCTTCTCGACGATCACGGGCTTCTTGGCCTCGGGCTTGGCCTGGGCCCACGCGCCCGCCGCCACGGCCAGCAGGCCGAGGGCTATGATACCGCCTATTATCCTGTTCTTCATCGTATCTCCTTTTAAATCAACAGCTTCTATATCCGATGATACATATTTGCCGCGGCCGGCTCAAATGAACGGGGAGGCCGAACGTCCCCCCGCCGCCTAGGACCTTTTGCCCTTACGCCGCGGCGCTCCAACTGTAATAATATATTCGATGAAGAAAATAAACTTCCCGATACTGCTCTCCGCTTTATGGCTCGCCGCCCTGCCGCTGACCGCGGCGGAGACGAAGACGCCGGCTTACGATTATCTTACCGCGCTGGCCGACCAGCCGCTGCTGGACGTCTCCGTCCCGGCGCCCGCGCCGGAACCGGCGTCGGAAGTGAGCAGGGCTTACGAGAACCCGCCCTGCGTGCCCAGCCAGGCGCTGCTGCCGGGGAAGGGCTTTACCCCGAAGGTCAGCGACGAGCGCCGCCTTCGCGCCATAGAGGACCTTCTGGCCAAGATAGCCGTCTGCAAGCCGATGCCCTATGACAACGACGGCAACGTGCACAGCAAGCCGCATCCGGGCCTGCCCGCCAAACCCGCCGGCTATTACCTGGAGTATACGCTTATAGTTCCCAACCGCCCTACCGGTTCCGGCCCCGAGCCGGTGGTCATAGGCGGCAACACCTACATGGCCGGGCCTGTGCAGACCTTCCGCGGCGCCGAGCGCATCATGATCGGCAACCACAGCGAGGTCTACTACACGCCGGACCATTATAAGACCTTCATCAGGCTCTCCATAGCGCGCTGAACCGGGGCCTGTTCCCGGGACAAAAAAATACCGCCGGCCTTTCGGGCCGGCGGTATTTTGTGCTACGGCGACTGGATTACCAGCGCTTGTCGTAGCCGCCGCGGTCGCCACCGCGACCACCGCGATCACCGCCGCGGCCGCCGCCGAAACCGCCGCCGAAGCCGCCGCGGCTGCCGCCGGTGCGGGGCTCCATCGGGCGAGCCTCGTTCACGGTCAGCTTGCGGCCGCCGAACTCGGTGCCGTTAAGCTTCTCTATGGCGGCAGTGGCTTCCTCGTCGTTGGACATCTCGACGAAGCCGAAGCCGCGGCTCTGGCCGCTGAACTTGTCGGTTATCAGCTTGGCGCTGGCAACCTGGCCGTGCGTCGTGAAGAGGGCGTTGAGCTCCTCCTCGGTGGTCTTGAAGGGCAGGCCGCCCACGTATATTCTCTTGCTCATTGTGTTATTCTCCTGGCAACTATATTTCCTGAACTCGTTATCTTCGGCTAACTCTTCCAGTTGTTGCTTGGAGGATAGACCAAAAAACTGAGGCAGGTTGACTACCCGTATAGTATGCCATTTATCGGGGCGGGATGGATATAGGTCTTAAGGGCAAAAAGGACCTATATGGTTTTCGGGCTTCCTGGCGCTTTGTTTTGTAGAATGGGGCTATGCAGCCCGATCATAAGCTTTATCTGGAGATGGCCCGCCGCGGTTCGCGGGGGCGCTGGTTCTGGCTGGCCGGCGTATGGCTTTACACGGCCGGCCTGGTGGGCATATGCCTTGTGCTGGCCGTCTGGCCGGTGATGTTCTACCTCAGTTTCGGCAAGACCGGCATAGGTTACGCCGTGGCCTTGCTGGCGATGGCGGGGCTGGTGGTGCTGGGAAGCCTGCTGCGGCGCGTCTCGTACCGCATAGCCCTGGGCGAAGGCCTGGATATAACCAGATATTTCGACGAGGACGGTAAGGGGGAGAAAAAATGATAGGGGCGTTCTTTTATCTGGCAATGGCCGGCCTGGCCGGTTATTATTTCAATAAATACCTTAAGACCAAGGGGAAGGACCACCTCAAGAGCTGCAGCAGCGTGGTGTTCGTGGCGGTCTTTGTCGCTTCGTTCGCCTGCGCCGTGGAAGGGACCCTCTACCCGGAGAAGGCCTGGCGGGCTTATGCCGTGCTGTTCGCCGGCGCCGCGCTGGGTACCGCGCTCCTGGTGGCCGGCTACGAGGGCTGGAAGAAGGCCTGGGCCCTGGCGCAGGCCGCCCTTTTCCTTATATTCACCTCGCTGATCATCTCCTCCATGCCTTATTTCGGCAAGGCGGTGCTGGTCTCCAGGGCGCGCGGGGCCTGCGAGAAGGCCGCGCCCGGCTGCGCCGGCAACCTTTATTCGCTGGACAAGGCCGGCCGCGAGCGCCTGGCCCCGCAGCTGGCGGCGCTGCTGGATTCGCCGGACCGCCTGACCCGCATAGGCGCCCTCTACGCCATGGCTTATATACCTGAAGAATGTTCCGCCTGCGTGCCGCGGCTGGCGGAGCTGGCCGGCACCGCCGGTGAGGACGAGTTCGACGCCGTTATGGGCCTTATAGACAAAATGGGGCCGGCCGCGGCCGGCGCCGCCCCGGCCCTGGAGGCGCGCCTGTCCGGCGCCGAAGGCCGTGAGAGGTACAGGCTGGAGGCGGCGCTGAAGGTGCTGCGGGCGCCGGCTTCCGCCCCGGCGCAATGAACCCTCCCGCTCCCGGCCCGCGGCGGAAAATCATATAATTATCTTTCCGTCGCGGCGGAGCTCCATGAGAAGACTTGTCCTGATAACTGCCGTTCTGTCCTTCCTGCTGCCGGCCGGCGCCTTCGCCGCCGGGGCCCGACCGGCTTCAAACCTGCTCACCAACGCCCGCATAACGCAGATGCTCCGTTCCGGCGTCAGCGAGAGCACCATCATAGACCTGATAAAACAGTTCCCCGACAGGCTCGACGACAGCCCGGAGGCGCTGGTGCGGCTGCGCTCCGAAGGGGCCAGCAGCAGGCTGCTGCTGGCGCTGAGGGGGAGCGTGCTGGCCGCCCGCCGCAAGGCCGCCGCCGGCGCGGAGGAGGAGCCGGCGGCTCAGGCCGGGGACTCCGCCGGGGAAGCCGCGGAGGAGCCGGATAACTATTCTTACGGCCCGCTCAGCCTGGGCGCGGGCTATCCCTTTATCGCGCTCAAGTACGACCGCGGCGAGTATTCCGGCGAAGCCCGGTTCATCAGCTACAAGGGACTGCGCACCTTCGCGCTGCGCGGCTACTGGAATTTTTACGAGGAGCAGCCGCTCTCGGCCTATACCGGGCTGGAGGCCGGCTACGTAAGTTACGGCTCCGGCGGCCATTCCGGTTCGGCCAGGGAACTGTCCCCGTTCCTGGGCCTGGCCTACGCCGTTGCGCCGGCCGTCTCTTTCACCGCCGACGTCTCGCCGTCGCTGGTGTTCCTGCCCGGCGGCGGCACCGACTCCGGCTTCGGCAAGGTCGGCTGGTACGTCAACCTCGGCGTCTCCTTCCGTTTCCGTTCCCCCGGCGGCGCCCCGTCCGCCGAAGAGGAAGAGTCGGGCGAGGCCGCCCCTGCGCCGCGCGCCGAAGAGGAAGAGGCCGCCCCGTCCCGGCGCAGGGTGTCCACCTACGCCCGCGTGCCTTACGAGGAGTACCTCGCCGACGCCGAGGACGCCATCTCGCAGCGCAATTACCGCAAGGCCGACCAGGTCTACGCCCGCGCGCTGGAGGCCCTGCCCGAGGACGACGACAGGCGCGCCCTGCTTTACGAGCGGCGCGGCTGGCTGGCCGGCCGACTGAAGGATTACGCCGCCGCGCGCGACTTCTATTTCAAAGCCGTGGACATAGTGAAGCGGAGCCGGTCTTTCGACACCACGGCGGTGAAGGCTTACGGCGGGCTGGGCAGCTCCTTCGAGAAACTGGGCAACGACGCGCTGGCCATAAAGTATTACCAGCGCGCGCTGGACATCTGCGCCGACGAGAACCTGCGCCGCGAGATAGCCGTCCGCCTGGACCGCCTGCGCGAGTGAGCGGGGACGTTCTTGGTTTTTAGTTTTTCGCCGCCGGGAGTCCGGCGGCTTTTTAATTCTGTAGTACCGGCTCCGAACCGGCTTTAGGGGCCAGCAGGCGGGCGGCCGCGCGGCCGCGGGCGAAAAGCCAGGCCAGCCACGCGCCCTTGGCGAAGGTGGAGAGGCTGATGGCCCACCAGATGCCGGCGGCGCCCAGCCCCAGCGTCACGGCGAGCAGCCAGGCCAGCGGCCAGCGGGCCACGGTTAGCGGCACGGCTATCAGCATGTAGCCGCGCGTGTGGCCGAGGCCGTTGAAGGCGCCCTGGAACATCAGTTCCCAGCCGAGGAAGATCTCGAAGTAGCCTATGACGCGCAGGTAGCGCGCGGCGTTGGCTATCACGTCGGGGTCCGACGTGAGCGGCCGCACCAGCCAGCCGGGGACGAAGATGAAGGCCAGCGCCACCGGCAGCAGCAGCGCGGTGATCAGCGCGCAGCCGCGCGAGGCTATGCGCCTGACGCTGCGGGTGTCGCCGCGGCCGTAGGCCTGGCCTATCAGCGTGGCCATCGCCGTGGAGAAGCCCATCGCGAGGTAATAAGGTATCCCTTCCCACCTGAAGCAGACGGAGAGGCCAGCGAGCGGCGCCTCGCCGAAGCGCGTGATGATGGCGGTCAGCGCCGGGTACACCATGGACCAGACCACGTTCACCGCGGCCGAAGGCACGCCTATGCGCAGCATGGCCCTGGCATGGGCGAAGGACGGCAGGCGCAGCAGCCCGGCCAGCGGCGGCAGGAAACCCCGGCGGCGCAGGTATACCGTCTGCAGCGCCAGCGCGAAGACGGTGGCTATCACCGAGGCCGAGGCCGCGCCGGCCACGCCGAAGGGCCGCCCGGTGAGGTAGCCCAGTATCAGCACCGGGTCCAGCGCCATATTGATGGCCACCGAGCCGGACATTATCAGCACGTTGGTCCTGGTGTCGCCGTAGGCGTTGAAGATGCTGCCGGCGAGGTTGCAGAGGTAGAAGAGCGGCAGGCCGCAGACGTAAATGCCGAGGTAGCGCCGGGCGTGCACGGCGGTCTCGGGCCGCAGGCCCATCAGACCGAAGACGGCGTCCATGGACGGCAGCAGCAGCGCCATCACCAGCAGGCTGGCGCCGAGGCTGAGCCAGGCGGCCTCCACTGCCACGCCCTTCGCCTCTTCCTTCCTGCCGGCGCCGAACAGCTGCGCTATCAGGCTGTTGGCCCCGACGGTGGTGGCGTTCATGGCCGCGTAGATGGCCCAGGTCAGGAAGGCCGCGGAGGCCACGCCGGCTATGGCCGAGGTGCCCAGCCTGCCCACCCAGAATATGTTTATCACGTCGAAAAGGATGAAGCCGAGAAAGCCCAAAAAGGCGGGCACGGCTATGCGCAGTATCTGCGGGTCAACCGGGTCGGTGAGGCGGAATTTCATCCTATATAGTTTAACTTATGCGGCGCCTTTTTGTTTTGTAGAATTATCGGCGATGGACGTACGCATATGAACGGGAACGCCGCCGGGCCGGCCGGGAAGGCCGGGCTTCTGGACTGGTTCTATTACCTGGCGCCGGTGTGGCTGGCGCTGGAGCTGCTGGTCTGGCCCAATTTCCGCGCAGGCGCGGTGGTGGGCGGCGGCGCCGCCGGGGCCGCCGCCTTCTACGCCGCGGAGTGGGGCCTGGGCGCGGCCCTGTTCTTCAGGCTGCCCTACGCCGGGCTGGCCGCGCTGGGCGAGAACGTGGTATACCTGGTGCTGGTGCTGAAATTCATATTGTTCTCGCCGCTGGACATGGCCATGGCCATAGCCGACGATTCGCCGTCGGCTTCCGGCGCCGCGGCCTCTTACGCCGCCGCCCTGCCTGGCGCGCTGGTCTCCATGGCGCAGGTCGTTTTCAGGCTGAAGGGGCAGGTCTCGCGGTTCCGCTAGCCGCGGTATTTATATTGTGTCCCCAAATCAAATACAATATAGGCGCGGGCGAGGCCCGGTAAATTTATACAGGAGACTTGTGCGAATATGATCAATTGTCCCAAGTGCAATTCGGAAAAGCTGGTAGAGACCCCCGCGCTGGGGAACATCCCCCTGGACGTCTGCCCCGGCTGTTCCGGCATCTGGTTCGACAAGGGCGAACTCGAGGCCCTGCTCGCCAAGTCGCAGGGCTCGCCAGCCGGCTCGCTGGATTTCCTCAACCCTAAAGAAAGTTCGATGAACTGCCCGCGCTGCGGCAAGAGCATGTCCCGCGGCGGACTGGTGAACCCGCTGCTGCTGGTGGACAAGTGCGAGGTCTGCGGCGGCGTCTGGCTGGATCCCAACGAGCTCGGCCTGGTGAAGAAACTGCTCGGGCTCTCCGGCGGTCCTTCCGACGTGAAAGTGGAGCGGGCCGCCGCTGCCCCCGAAGCTCCCGCGGCTTCCGGTCCCGGTTCGCTGGTCAAGGCCTTCGCCGCCGTCGCGGCTCTGGCCGGCCTGGCCGGTCTCAGTTTCGAACTGTACCTGTATTTCAGCCCCACTGAAGCCGTGACCTATACCCCGTCGGCCGGCCTGACCGCGCTGAGCGTGCTTTTCTTCGCCGGCGGCGCTTTCGGCCTGGGGCGTAAATAGTTCTTAACGGCGGTGCGGGGAAGGGGGGGCGCATGAAAGACGATAACTGCGCCGCGGTGCTGGTCGTCGACGACGATAAGCACGTGTGCGACCTGATAAAAGAGGCCCTGGCCGGCCAGGGCTACGAGGCCGTGGTGGCCGGCAACGGCCGCGAGGCGCTGGACTATCTCAGGAGTTCGGCGCGGCAGCCGAGGCTGATACTGCTGGACCTGATGATGCCGGAGATGACCGGCTGGGAGTTCCGCCGCATACAGGAGGAGGACCCGGCCATAGCCGGCATACCGGTGGCCATAATCACCGGCCTCCCCGACGTGGAAGGCAAGGCCTCCGTGATAGGCGCGGTGGACGTGCTGTACAAGCCTTCGAAGGTGGAGGAACTGACGGCGCTGGTATCGCGTTTCTGCCGCTGAACCGCAACATGGGAACACCGCACGATCTCATCATGAAGCTGGCCGCCGCGCTGTGGCTGGCCTCTCCGGCCGCCGCCGCTTCCGGGCCTTATGTGAAGGCCGCCCTCAACAATAATCCAGCCGCCCCGGCCGCCTGGCACAACCAGATGGACGGCCGCCGCGTGGACCTTTCCAATGCGCCGGGCGTGATGGTGAACGGCTACGGCTTTCCCGAAGGCCGGGCGCGCGTGACGGTGTTCGCCGGCGGCGGCAAGGTGGCCGAGGGCGAGGCCGCGGTCTCGTCCGGGAACTTTTCCGTGCTGCTGCCGCTGGCCTCGCCGCTGCGCGATCCGCGCGAACTGGAAATAAAGGTCGGCCCCTCGTTCTCCCAGCGGGTGCCCGCCGGGCTGCGGCGTTTTAAAGGCAGGGTAAAGCGCGCGGACGGTTCCGCCGTGCCGCGCCCGCTGGTGACCAGCGGGCTCTACAGGCGCTCGTTCTTCTACGTCACCGTGGTGGGCGGCGAGGACGGCTCTTTCGAGATACTGCTGCCGGGCGCGGTGCAGACGCTCTCGGTCTTCGAGAACGATACGTCGAAGGAAGAGCTCGGGTGCCGCTTCGTCGGCGGCGAGCCGAAGGGCTGGCCGCGGCTTTCGGTCTGCGCCGAGCCTCGGCTGTCGGTGGAGGCGCGCTGATGGGATTCGAGATAACCCGGGTAAGGACGGCGGCGGGGCTGAGGGCCTGCGCCAGGTGCATGGCCGCGAGCGACCCGTGGCTGCGGCTCGGCCGGGGCTACGCGGCCTGCCTTAAGTCGCTGGCCGCCCCGCGCGAGGTCTACGCCGCGCGGCTGGACGGCGCCTTCGCCGGCTGCATAGCCGTGCAGCCCTACGGAGTCCTTAACTGCTACGTGCAGACCGTCTGCGCGGCGCCGGAGTTCCGCGGCCGCGGCGTCGGCACGGCGCTGCTGGCCTTCGTCGAAAAACGCTTCTTCGCCAAGGGCCCGAACATCTTCATCTGCGTCTCGTCGTTCAACAAGGGCGCGCAGCGCCTGTACCGGCGGCTCGGTTACGAGCGCGCCGGCACGCTGAAGGATTTCATCGTGAAGGGGAGCGACGAGTACCTGCTGCGCAAGACCCGCCGTCAGTAAACTTCGTTCGTGAGGCAGTGCACCGAGCCGCCGGCGTACTTGAAGCTGGTCAGCGGCGCCACGTAGCGCTCTATGCCCAGTTTCTGCAGCGTCTCTTCCACGCCGGGCGTGGAGAAACGGCTGCAGTTCACCATGACGCCGGGCGCTATCAGCGCGTTCACCGAATAATCGCCCAGGGTGTCCCCGGAGCCGGAGGAATCCTGCGCCGAGACCTCTATTATAGGTATGCCTGTGGCGCGCAGCTGCGCGAGGCTGTCGGGCTTTATGCTGCCGCCTGCTATGATCAGCGCCGCCAGCTTGTTGTCGGCGGTGACCACCGGCGTGAAGACGGTGTCGAGGTGGTAGCCTTCCGATTCCACCAGTATGTAGTTGTCGGGGCGTATGATCTCGCGCACGAAGTCGTGCCCCTTGCGGTTGGAGCGGGACAGGCCGCCGAAATAATAGCTGCCGCCGGCGGTCTCCAGGTAGTTCACGTCGCCGCCCTCGAGATAGGAGCCCTTGGGCAGGCTGACCACGGTCTTCTTAAGCTTGGACTCGACGAGGCGGGAGTGGAACTCGCCCTCCAGCACGCGGTCCTTAACGCTGAAGCGGCTCTTTATCCAGATGCCGCGGAAGATCAGGCCGCCGTCGCGGATGAACACCGCGTCGTGGTAGAGGCTGCCGGGGCGGTTGAGCTCCTCGGGGAAGGGGATGATCTGCAGGTGGAAGCCGGCCTGCAGCAGCGTGGCCACGAAGTTGAGCCACTCGCGGCGCAGCAGCTGCTGGTCCGCCGTTATGCCGTTGTTCTTGGCGTAGAGCGTGGCGAAATTTATGCTGGATTCGGTCTCGCCCTTGTGCACGGGGTAGCCGTTGGGCCACATGCCCTTGACCTCGGCGGTGACGGGTGGGAGTCCGAGCAGAATGATCTCGCGGTGGTGTTTGTATGCGTTCATACTTTTTCCTGTTCCTATTATTATAGTCTTTCGCGGTTTCAAGTTAAAGCGCGGCCTTTTTGTAGAATATCCCCGTATGAAGGAATACGCCGACGTGAGGATGCATACCGCCGAGCACCTGCTGAACCGCACGGTGTCTCTGGCGCTGGGCTGCGGCCGCGCTTTCAGCTCGCACATCGAGAAGAAGCGGTCCAAGTGCGACTACCATTTCGGCAGGGACCTGACGCCGGAGGAGCGCGGCGCCATAGAGCGCCGCGTCAACGAGCTGATAAAGGCCGGCCTGCCGGTGCGCGAGGAACTGATGCCGCGCGCCGAGGCCGAGCGCGCGCTGGACCTGGCCCGCCTCCCGGACGGCGCCGCCGGGGACACGCTGCGCGTCATAAGGATAGGGGACTACGACGCCTGCGCCTGCATAGGCCCGCACGCCGCCTCCACCGCGGAACTGGGGACCTTCCGCATCGTCTCCACCGGCTGGGCTGAGGGAGTGCTGCGCATACGCTTCAGGCTGGACGCCTGAGCGGCCTTGTTTTAAAAGCGACTCATTTTGTAGTCTTTTCCTAGCGGCCGCGGGGCCGCTACGGGGGGCGAATGAAATACAACGCTTACAGGGAAGGCTTCACGCTGATAGAACTGCTTGTGGTGGTCATCATCATAGGCATACTGGCCAGCGTCGCCATACCGCAGTATTCCAAGGTGGTGGAGCGGGCCAGGGTGGCGGAGGCGCAGAGCGTCTTCGCCAACGTGAAATCCGCGCAGATGCGCGCGATGGCCAAGGACGGCCGCTACACCATGAAATGGGACGACCTGGACCTGGCCTTCACCGACAGCGCCGGCAAGCCCTGCGCCGGGGCCGGCGGCTGCGCCCAGAAGATCTACACCTACATGCTGGACCAGGACGGCTCGATCTACGCCACGCGCAACCCCGTGCCGGCGCCCTCCTCGTCCTACGGCACATACACGCTGGTCTACGACGTTACCACCGGCGGCATCACCTGCACGCAGCTTAAGTGCGAAATGGAGCTCATCTGATGAACAAGCGCAACATGCTCATAGCGGCCGCAGTGCTGGCGCTGGCCGGCTGCGGCAAGTTCGGCGACAAGGCCGCCGCCGAGAAGAAGCAGGCCGAGGCGCAGGAGGCCGTCACAAAAGCGCAGGCCAAACTGGAGACCAGGCTGGCCTACAAGCCCGAGACCTCGAACCCGGGCGCGGCGGGCGGCGCGCTGGTGAGCCTGCTTTGCTCCTCGCCCAGGCTGGTGGAGGATATCGCCAACGAGCGGGACCTGCTTGACGCGCTTTCCGGCGCGGGCGGCGACGGGGAGGAGGCGAAGCAGCAGTTCATCAATTCCCGCAACCGCTACCGCACGGTCCTGGAGCGCAAGCTGCCGCCGCGCGGCGCCAGCTTCGAGGATTTCAAACGTTACGCCGCGGGCCGCGACGACGCCGAGCAGAGGCGCCGGATGAAGGCGCTTATAACCAGGATCTGTCCCCGCGGCGACGAGGCCGCCCTCGAGAAAGCCGCCGGCGACCTGATGTACTATTTCTCCGCCCAGCCGCCCGGGAAATAACCCCGCGTTCCATGTCTTCGACGTTTCACGCTGATCTGACTTCCCGCGCTGCGCTGTTCCTGCTGCTGGCCCTGCCCGCCTGCGCCGCGGCGCAGCTTTACGGCGGGTCCCCCGACTATAAAAGACCGGAACTGTACCTGGCGCCAGGGCCGCAGTCCGCGCTCGAGATGAGCGCCGGCGCGCTGCGGGCCGAGATAGGCGTCAGTTCCGCGGCCGCGGCCGGCGAACTGGTCCCGGCGGTGTTCAACTGGCTGGCCGCCGGCTTCAAAGCCTCGGCGGAAGGCGGCAGGCTGATAGGCAAGACCACGGCCTCCGGGCTCATGAAGGAACGCCGGCTTTCCGGCTGCCACGACTGGGCGCTGGTCTTCTCGGCGGTGCTGCGCCGGCTGGGTTACCCGGCCATAATGGCCGACGCCGCCGGCATAAAATGGGCACGCGCTTACAAGCCCGGCGGGCCTTTATCCGGCCATGTCTTCGTGGAGGCCTATATAGGCGGGCGCTGGACGCTGATCGACTCCGCTTCCGGCCGCTACGTGACGAACTACGATCCGGCCAACCCGGTGCTGCCCCTTCGCGCCGGCGACGAGACCGAAGGTTACTATGTGATGTTCAAGGGCGCCGACCCGGCCTCCTACGGCATAAGTTCCGACGGGGAGCTGGGACGGAAGATGAAGGATTTCGCATCGCGCCTGCCCCGCCTGAAGCTCTCATATCCCGATTACGAAATAATAGCGCCCCGCCCTTCCTCGTCCCGCTGATCGTATGGAAAATATAGCGTGGCTGCCCTTGACCCCGGCCGACCTTGACGCCGTGTGCGCCGTGGCCGGGCGCGCGCACGCGGACCTGCCTGAAAGGCCCGAGGTCTTCGCCGAGAAACTGCGGCTTTTCCCCGGCGGCTGCTTTAAACTGGCGCTCGGCGTGACGGTGACAGGGTATGCGCTTATGCACCCCTGGCCGGCCGGCTCGGCCCCGAAGCTGGACGCTTTCATAGGCGCGCTGCCGCCGGACGCCGGCGTGCTGTACCTGCACGACGTGGCCATGCTGCCGGAGGCCCGCGGCCGCGGCGCGGCCCGCGCCATCGTGGACATAGCCGCAAAGCTGGCCCGTTCCCGCGGGCTCGCCGGCCTGGCGCTGGTCTCGGTGCACGGCACGGCCGCGCTCTGGGAGCGCCTCGGCTTCAGGCGGGCCGCCGGGCCGGACCTGTCGTCCTACGGCGGAACCGCCGTCTACATGACGCGCGGCCTGCTTTAAGGGCGGACCGTTTTGTAGAATAGGTATATGCCCGCCACTAAAAAGCACATAGACTGGGTGAAGGAATATTTCAGGAAGGCCTGCGGCACGCCGGTGCTGGAGAACTTCCTCGGCGTCACGCTGGATTCGGCCGAGGAGGGGAAGGTCTCCTGCCGCATGAAGGCCGCGCCCGCCCACGGAAACATCTACGGCACCGTGCACGGCGGCACCCTGGCCGCGCTGGCCGACTTCGCGATGGGCGTGGCCTGCGTCACCACCGGCAAGCGCGTGGTCACCATAGACATGAACATCAGCTACATCAAGGGCTCGCCGGTGGACTGCGGCCTCAGGGCCGAGGGGCAGGTGGTGAGCGCCGGCCGCCGCATCATGCGCGCCGAGGGCCGCATATACGGCGGCGACCAGCTGCTGGCCCGCACCCAGGCCTCCTACTATATCACCGGCGATTTCACCGCCGAGGACCACCCCCGCCGCTGACGCTTCCCCGGGCCCCCTGCCCGGTAGGCCCTTGACAATTATTCTCCGCCGCTTAAACTCTATGTAGCAGTTATCCTTCTGCATGGAGACGGCATGATGAAAAGAACAGGACTTTCCGCGCTCTCGTTGCTCTTCTCGGTCTCGCTCGCTTCCGCTTCCGATTTCTCCCTGAACCGCGCCGGCGCCGCCGACCTCGCCGCCGGCGAAATGCCCGCGCCCTCCGCGCCCGCCGCGCAGGAGAAGGCCGCGCAGAAGGAATGGACCATCATGGTCTTCTCCAACGGCAAGAACAACCTGGAGAAGTACCTGCTCGACGATTTCAACGAGATGGAGGCCGTGGGCTCCACCGACAAGGTGAACGTCGTGGTGCAGCTCGGCCGCATCGACGGCTACGATTCCTCCGACGGCGACTGGACCGGCGTGCGCCGCTACTTCGTCACCAAGGACGCCGACAGGAGCAAGATCTCCTCCACGCTGGTGCAGGACCTGGGCGCCTCCGACATGGGCGACTTCAAGACGCTGGCCGCTTTCGGCAGCTGGGCCAAGGCCAACTACCCGGCCAGGAAGTACATGCTGATCATAGAGAACCACGGCGACGGCTGGAGCCGCGGCCGCCGCGTGCGGGTCAACCGCGGTATCTCGTTCGACGACGAGACCGGCAACCACATCTCCACGCCCCAGCTGGGCGCCGCGCTGCGCGAGATGGGCGGCGTGGACGTGTTCGGCACCGACGCCTGCCTGATGCAGATGGCCGAGGTGGTCTACGAGATAAAGGATTCCGCCCGCTACGTCGTGGGCTCCGAGGAAACCGAGCCCGGCGACGGCTATACCTACGACATGCTGCTCGGGCCGCTGGCCGCCAACCCCGGCATGGCCCCCGCCGAGCTGGGCACGCTGGCCGTGAACGCCTACGGCGACCACTACGACTCCACCGGCGACGGCTACACGCAGAGCGTGGTGGACTCGGCCGCCGTCCCCGGCATGCTGGCCGCCGTCAACGATTTCGCCGCGGCCCTGCAGCGCTCCGGCGAGAAGGAACTGGCCAAGAGCGCCCGCGACCAGGCGGTAGCGTTCTCCACGCCGGAGAACAAGGACCTGCACCACTTCGTCTCGCTGGTCGTGGCCGGCACCAAGAACGCCGAGGTGAAGGCCAAGGGCCAGGCCCTGCTGGACTTCATCACCTCCTCGCTGGTGCTGAAGCACCGCAGCCAGAGCTCCTCCGGCGGCGGCTGGTCCGAGCCGGTGGACTTCGCGCCCACCCGCGGCCTCGCCGTGTACATGCCCTACGGACTCCCTTCCTCCGGCTACGCCGAGCTGCAGTGGGCCAAGGCCTCCGGCTGGGACGAGTTCCTCGCCTGGCTGAAATAGGAAATAGGGGACGTTCTTAGTTTTTAGTTTTGCGGGCCGCCGGTGAAAGCCGGCGGCCCTTTTTGTAGAATATGGCTTTACAGGGGGAAACATGAACGATCTTAAAGGCGCCGCCCAGGCGCTGAGCATCAAAGGGCTTTCAAAGAATTTCGGCGCCAAGCGCGCCGTGGACGGGCTGGACCTGGAGATACCGGCCGGCGAGTTCCACGCGCTGCTGGGCCCCAACGGCGCCGGCAAGACCACCACGCTGCGCATGGTGGCCGGCCTGCTGAAGAACGACGCCGGGTCGGTCTCCGTTTACGGCCACGACATAGGCCTCAGCCCCGCCGACGCCAAGCGCGCGATGGCCTTCCTGCCCGACGATCCGATGCTTTACGGCAAACTGACCGCGCTCGAGTACCTGGAGTTCGTCGCCGGGCTGTGGGGCGTGCCGGCCGCCGAGGCCGGGCCGCGCGCCAAAGAGCTGCTGGAATGGCTGGAGCTCTGGGACAACAGGGACCAGTACTCCGAGGGCTTCTCGCGCGGCATGCGCCAGAAACTGGCGCTGGCCGGCGCCATGATACATTCGCCCCGCCTGATGATCCTCGACGAGCCGCTGACCGGCCTGGACGCGCGCGCCGCGCGTTCCGTCAAGGACATGCTGACCGATTACGTTAAGAAAGGCAATACCGTGGTGCTGACCACGCACATACTGGAGATAGCCGAGCGCCTGGCCGAGCGCATCAGCATCATCCTCGACGGGCGCATCATAGCTGCAGGCACCCTGGACGAGCTGCGCTCGCGCGCCGGCGCGGCGGCGGGTCCCTCCGGGGCCACGCTCGAGGACGTGTTCCTCGGCCTGACGGAGCCGGCATGAGGCCGGGCACCTGGCCCTGGCTGGCGGCCGCCGAACTGCGCATGACCTGGCGCGGGTTCAGCGGCGGTTATTTCTGGCTGCTGACCGTGGGCGGCGGCCTGCTCTGGATAGCCATGCACTGGGCGGCCATCGCCACCATGCCGTCGGGCTACCCGCTTATCGCCGGCATGCTGCAGGTGCCGGTGTTCGCCGGCGGCATGATGTGGCTGGCCGCCTCGCTGATGGTCTCGCAGGCCATGGTCCATTCCATAACGGCGCTGATGGACAGCGGCAGGCTGGACCTGCTGCTCTCGTCGCCGCTGCCGCAGCGCGCGGTGTTCATGACGCGCGGCCTGGAGATAGCGGTATCGCTGGCGCTGCTGCCGGCTTACGCGCTGCTGCCGCTGGCCCACGCCGGGCTCTTTACCGGCCACCCGGGCCTGATGGGCATATACCCGGTGCTCGTCTCCGGCGCGCTGTTCTGCACGGCGGCCGGCCTGATGATAACCATGACGCTGGTGCGCCTCCTGGGCGCGCGCCGCGCCCGCACGGCGGGGCAGGTGCTGGCCGCGCTGGTAGGCGTGGCCTTCTTCCTGGCCTTCCAGATCCCCAACTCCCTGTCGCCCGGGGCGAAGAAGGCGGCCGGCCTCTGGATCATGTCCCAGCTTAATTCCGGCTGGGCCCTGGGGCCGCAGAGCCCGCTATGGTGGCCGCTGCGCGCCGCCACCGGCGAGTTGCTGCCGCTACTGGCCGTGACGGCCGCGGGCATATTCTCCTTCCGGCTTACGATAGACCTGGCCTACGCGCGCTTCGTCGGCGGCACGCAGGAGAGTTTCGCCGCGGCGCGGCCCGCCGCCGCGCCGTCCGCCGGGACGCCGGTGTTCCGCGCCGGTCTTACGCGCGTGCTGCTGGCCAAGGAATGGAAACTGGTGCTGCGGGACATGCAGGTGATCTCGCAGACGCTGGTGCAGCTGCTGTACCTGGTGCCGCTGCTGCTGGCCGGCTTCAAGCACGGGCCGAAGAACCCTTACATCATACCGGCCATAGTCGCGGCCGCGGCCATGCTGGCGGGGAACCTGGCCTGGCTCACGGTAAGCGCCGAGGACGCGCCGGAACTGGTCTCCACGTCGCCTGTGCCCGTCGGGCGGCTGATGAAGGTGAAGGCCGCGGCGGCCGCCCTGCCGTTGCTGGCGCTGCTGCTGCCGCTCTCGCTGTGGTGGCTGACGCGCAGCGCGCCGCAGGCGGCCGTGCTTATGCTATGCGGTACCGGCGCCGTGGTCTCCGCCGCGCTGATACAATTGTGGAACCCCTGCTCGGGCAAGCGGCAGGAATTGAAGTACAGGAATAAGAGCTTCGGCGGCGCCGGGATCATAGAGATGGGCAGCACCGTGAGCTGGATAGCGGCGACCGTCTGCGCCGGGATGTACCGGGAATGGCTGCCCTACGCGCTGGCCGCCTGCGCCGTTATGCTGCTGGCCGGCTGGCACGCCGGCCGCGGCGCCCGCGAGAAGGTGTGGGGACGAGCCTGATTATTGAGGGGTTTTCTGCGGTATCAGCTTCTCTATGTGCGCCAGCAGCAGCGCCAGGTCGTAGGGCTTGTTGACGTAGGAGTCCGCCCCTGCGGAGAACGAGTCCTCCATGTCGCCCATCAGCCTGTCGCCGGTAAGCATGATGACCTTTATGCCGGCGGTCTCCGGGTGGCTTTTGATGATGCGGCAGAGCGTCTTGCCGTCCATGGCCGGCAGGCCTATGTCGAGCAGCATCAGGTCCGGCTGCTTGCTGCGGGCAAGCTTAAGCCCGGCTTCGCCGGTGTAGGCGTTGAGGGCGTCGTAGCCGCTGGCGTCCAGCTGCCTGCGCAGCAGCTTCGCCATCTGCTCGTCGTCCTCCACGATCAATATCTTTTTCGCCATTTCCTCTCTGTTCCCTGTCAGATCATCCGCATACGCCGCGTTTTGCTTTAGTCCGCGGTCAGAAACTTCCCTTTATTACGGCCGGTCCGCCTTCCCCGCCGGAAGCGGGCCCGCCGCCGCTTACCGCGCCGGAAGCGGCGCGCACCGCCGCGGGTTCGGCGTCGGGCTCGCCGATAAGGCGCTCCAGCGTGGGTACCGCGGGTTCGTCGGCTTCTATGATGGTATAGAGCGGCACCGGCTTTTCCCGCGCCGGAGCCCTGGCCGGGGCGGGGGCGCCGGCCTTCTCTATGAAGGCCGCTATGTAGCCGTCGCCGCCGATCCACTGCAGGCCGCTCTTCACTTCCACCACCGTACCGTCCTTGCGGCGGTGGCGGGTGCGCTCCGCGCCCGCCGCCGTTTCGGCCGGCAGCTTCCCCAGCTCCAGGTCCTTCATGGGCCGGCCTTTCAGTTCGCCCGGCGTGTAGCCGGTCATCAGGCAGTAGGCCTCGTTGGCCTCGGCTATGCGGCCGTCGCGGTCCACCAGCAGGAAGCCGCGCGCGAGTGAATTCAGTATGCGCTGGTGCAGGCCGCCTCCGGAGCGCGCCCTGGCCGGCCACATCAGCGCCAGCGCCAGGAAGATGAAGCAGGCCGCGGCCGAGGCCTTCACCGCCGTCTCGCCGAAGGCTTCGGCGGTCTCCGGCGTGACGTCGTCCATGACGGCGAGTTCGGCCTGGCCGCCGTCGGCCTTCAGCCTAAGCAGGCCGCCCGAATAAGCGCGCCCGCCGAGGCCGAGCGCCAGCGGCGTCCCGGCGCCGGCGGACCAGCCGGCGCGCCGCGGGGCCGCCGCGGGCAGGCGGGCCTCCTGGTGCAAATTATGCACCACCGCGCCGCCGGGGGCCTTGCGGGCGAAGGCGGAGAGGTCCAGGTCCAGCGAGCGGCCGATCTTGGCCGCCAGCAGGTCCGCGGACATGCCCAGTTCGAGGTAGCCGGAGACGGCGCCGCCCTCGTAGAGCGGGCGCACGTAGCGCAGGGAGTAGTTGCCCAGCGGGCCGGTCTCAAGGCCCCAGGCGTCGCCGCCGCGCGCCATGGCGCGGCGCAGCGTGGCCCGGCTGACCAGCGCGCCTTCCGAATAGGGGCCGTCGCCGCCCACCAGCAGTCTGCCGTCGGGGGCTATGTAGTTCAGGCAGTCCAGGCCGTAGCCGGCGCCCAGCGAGGAGCGCAGCTGCGCGGCCCCGGCCGTGAGCACCTGCAGGTCCCTCGCCTGCCAGGCGCGGCGCAGCACCAGCCGGTTCTCTATCTCGTCCGCCTGGAACCTCAGGAAATTGACGGCCTCGGCGGAGTTGCTGTCCCAGGCGCGGCGGGCCAGCTCTGTGACCTTGGCCTGCCCGCCCTGCGGCCGGCCGGAGGCCCAGAAAATTATTATGCCGCAGGCCAGCGCCAGTACCGCCGGGGCGGC
>ERZ1645187.1841-NODE-1841-length-19225-cov-6.803391_pt1 | contig 19225 bp, 16 predicted proteins | sample MGYA00575352_ERZ1645187 | MGnify/ENA primary metagenome ERZ1645187 (study PRJEB40837, sample SAMN11349314) | freshwater sediment metagenome | isolation source: river sediment | host: Sediment | place: India: Wazaribad , New Delhi | collected 2017-02-21 ... | reverse complement strand
TAGCGGAAGGTGAGGGCCTGACCCGCTTCCAGCGGCGCCTTCGGCCGCCAGAAGGCGACGATATTGTCGTTGGTCTCATCGGCGGTGGGCAGTTCGATCAGTTCCACCTGCCCCTCGCCCCAGCCGTCGTGCGGCTCGATCCAATACCCCGGGCGGCGCTCGTAGGTCAGGTCGAGATCCTGATAATGCTCGAACACCCGGTCGCGCTGCATCAGCCCGAAGCCGCGGATGTTGGTGTCGAGAAACACCGAATTCTCGGCCTCCTTCGGGTTGCGCAGCGGGCGCCACAGCCATTCGCCGGCGCCGGAGTGGATCAGCAGCCCGTCCGAATCATGCAGCTCCGGCCGGTAGTCATCGCGGAAGCGGCGATCGTTCTCGCCGACGAAGAACATCGAGGTGAGCGGGGCGATGCCGAGGCGGGCGACCGGCTTGCGGATGAACACATGGGCCAGCACCTCCACCGTGGTGGGCGCGCCGGGGAAGACGAGGAACTGGTAGGCGCCGGTGAGGCTGTCGCTCTCCATCAGCGTGTAGACGCGGGCGTGGTCGGCGTCGGCCTCGGGCGTTTCCACCCAGACCTGCGTGAAGGCGGGGAATTCCTCGCCCTCCTTCAGCCCGGCGTTGATGGCAAGGCCGCGGGCGGAAAGGCCATAGCTCTGCCCGCGCGAGAGAAAGCGGAAATAGCTGGCGCCGAGGAACGAGATCAGTTCGTCGTAGACTTTCGGATCGTTGAGCGGCTGATGCAGGCGCAGGCCGGCAAAGCCGAGGCCGACCGGCAATGGCCGGTCAAGCTTCACCCGGCCATAATCGAAAAGTGTGTTCGAATACGGCACCGGGGCGGGCACGCCGTCGCGAATCACATGGATCGTCACCGGCCGCCTGTAGAGAAAGCCGGGGTGGAACAGCTGCAGCCGGAAGGGGCTTGCAGGATTGGCGAGCAGCGTCCGGTCGGCGCGGAAACGGATGTCGCGCCAGGTATCGAAATCGAGTTTGGCGATCGGATCGGGCAGCGGCGGCACCGCGCCGTCATAGGGGCGGGCGGCGCCCTCGCGCGCGCGGCGGACCACATCGTCAAAGCGGAATTTCTGTGGTCCCGCGCCGGCAATCGGCGGGGGCGGAACGGCCTGTCCCGCTGCCTGGCCCTGGGCGTTGGCCGCCGGCACGGTGGCGGTCAGATGGGCGGCGGCGAGCGATGCGCCGGTGGCCTTCAGGAGGGAGCGACGATCCATGACGGGGTATGTTCCGGTCTGCGACAATGACGGGCCAGATGTGGCGCTGACCGCCCCGCCCGTCAAGGCCGGAGAAAGCGCGGACGGGGTTAACCATCCGTGACGATCTTCTCAACAGGAGCAGGTTAAATTTCGGACAGGGCGCACATTTTTTCTTGTGCGGGGGGGCGATCGTCCCTATACGCGGACTTGCCCAATTTCGCACGTGCCTGTGGTTGCGTGCTGGTCGGTGGATCTCCGGACAAGAGGCCGGAAAAACGCCAGTCGTTTGGGAGGGAGCCGCTCAGGTTTCCCTCGCTGAATACGGACCAGCAGCCGGAGGCGAACCGGCGGCCCCGCCCGAAGCGGGTGACGCAGCTCAAAGCAACGACGGAGCGGGCTTTTTTGGTCTCGGTTTGCCCTCCAAAGGCAGACTACCGAAGAGGCTTGTCCATCTTTGCCGGGCGTGCGGTGGGTTTTCCCTCCAAACGATGGCGTGTCTTTCGACCGGTTAACAACCCGTTAACCCGCGAACAGCACGGCAGACGGCGCAGCACCATCGGTTCCGCAAGGAGCCGGTCCGGGTGATGATCCTGCTTATCCAGCGTCTCCAACGCGCGGGGATAGGGGGAGCAAAGCCCGATCTCTTGAGTTCGCTTTCCGGCACGTGGCCGGAAGAGGGAGGCTGCCATGACGGAGCGTATCCGCGATTTTCTCCGCACCCGCCGCGACGAGGGCCCCTGCGTGGTCGTCGATCTCGATATCGTGCGCGACAACTACCTCACCTTCGCCAAGGCGTTGCCGGACACGCGCGTGTTCTACGCGGTGAAGGCCAACCCGGCGTGGGAAGTGCTGGAGCTTCTGACCAAGCTCGGCTCCTGCTTCGATTGCGCCTCGCTGGGCGAGATCGAGGACGTGCTGGCGGCCGGCGCCACGGCGGACCGCATCTCCTTCGGCAACACGATCAAGAAGGAGCGCGACATCGCGCGGGCCTATGAGCGCGGCGTGCGTCTCTTTGCGGTCGATTGCGAGGCCGAGGTGGACAAGATCGTCCGCGTCGCGCCGGGCTCGAAGGTGTTCTGCCGCATCCTGGCCGACGGCAAGGACGCCGAGTGGCCGCTGTCGCGCAAGTTCGGCTGCGAGCCGGCGATGGCGCCGCGGGTGCTCGAGCATGCGCAGCGCAATGGCCTTGTTGCCTATGGCGTGTCGTTCCATGTCGGCTCGCAGCAGCGCAATCCGCAGGCGTGGGATGGCGCGCTCGAGTCGGCGGCGTGGATTTTCCGCGAGATGGCGGAGCGCGGCATCACCCTGTCGATGGTCAACCTCGGCGGCGGTTTCCCGACCAAGTATCTCAAGGACATCCCGGGCGTTCCGTCCTACGGGCAGGCGATCTTTGCCGCGCTGAAGAAGCACTTCGGCAACCGGATTCCGGAAACGATCATCGAGCCGGGCCGCGGCATGGTGGGCAATGCCGGCATCATCGAGACCGAGGTGGTGCTGGTGTCGCGCAAGTCGGATACCGATCCGGTGTCGTGGCTCTATCTCGACATCGGCAAGTTCCATGGCCTTGCCGAGACGATGGACGAGGCGATCCGCTACCCGATCAAGAGCCATCGCGATGGCGATGATCTGGTGCCCTACATCGTCGCCGGGCCGACCTGTGATTCGGTCGACGTGATGTACGAGAAGGAGCCGTATCTGCTGCCGTTCTCGATCGAGATCGGTGACAAGCTGCTGATCGAGGGGACGGGGGCCTATACCACCACCTACTCGAGCCAGAACTTCAACGGCATCCCCGGCCTGCGACAGTACGTGATCTGACGGTTCACGGGCGGGGGCCGGTGACGGCCCCCGGTTTTTCCTTTCCTCTCCCGTTCGGCGGCGCCTGACCGGCGCTGGTGCGAGGGTCTCCTCAAACCTGAAGGAGACTTTCGAAATGCTGCGCATTGTCGAAGAAACATTCACCGATATCCCGGCGCGCGAGATCCTGCTCGACGCGGCCTTCGGCGCGGACCGCGCGCTGAAAACTTCCGAGCGGTTCCGTGAGGGTCGTTTGCCGGCAAACGGACTGTCACTGGTGGCGAAGGATGGCGATGCGCTGGTCAGCACACTGCGCTTCTGGCATGTCGTCACCGGCGATGGACGGCCTTGCCTGCTGCTCGGGCCGCTGGCGGTCGCGGACAGCCATCGCGACCGTGGGATTGGCTCCATCCTGATGCGGCGCGGGCTGACGCTGGCCGGTGCCTATGGCCACCGGGCCGTGCTGCTGGTGGGGGATGAGCCCTACTACCGGCGCTTCGGCTTTTCCCGCGCGCTCGCGGCCGACCTCGACCTGCCGGGCTGGTATCAGGCCGAGCGGTTCCTCGGGCTTGAATTGCAGCCGGGGGCGCTCGACGGGGCTTTCGGCATGCTGCGGCCGGCTGGCGGGCGCGACGAATCGTCGTCGCCGGCCGGGCGCGACCGCGAATCCGCTCCGCTGACGGAGGGCGACCGCGCCTGAGCCGAATTTAGACGTTGACGCACGCGGCAGGGGTGACGCACAACCCTGCCGCGTTTGTTTTTGCTGCCGTTTTGACGTTCGGAGACATGACATGACTGAGTGGCCCCACCACGGCACCATTTCCGGCCCGATCGTGATGATCGGCTTCGGCTCGATCGGCAAGGGCACGCTGCCGCTGATCGAACGGCACTTCAGCTTCGACCGGTCGCGGCTGGTGGTGGTCGATCCCGAGGACAAGGACAAGGCGCTGGTCGAGCAGCTCGGCTACCGGTTCATCCAGCAGGCGGTGACGCGTGAGAACTATCGCGACCTGCTGGGGCCGCTGCTGACCGCCGGCGGCGGGCAGGGTTTCTGCGTCAACCTGTCGGTCGATACCGGCTCGGTCGATATCATGACCTTCTGCCAGGAGACCGGCGCGTTCTATATCGACACGGTCAACGAGCCGTGGGTGGGCTTTTATTTCGACGCGACCAAGGGGCCGGAAGCCCGCTCCAACTACGCGCTGCGCGAGGTGACGCTGGCGGCCAAGGCCAAGGCGGCGGGAAAGACCACGGCGGTCTCCTGCTGCGGGGCCAACCCGGGCATGGTGTCGTGGTTCGTCAAGCAGGCACTTCTCAACATCGCGACCGATCTCGGCCTTGCCTACGAGGAGCCGAAGAGCCGCGAGGACTGGGCGACGCTGATGCAGCGGGCCGGCGTCAAAGGCGTGCATATCGCCGAGCGCGATACCCAGCGCTCCAAGAAGCCCAAGCCGATGGATGTGTTCGTCAACACCTGGTCGGTCGAAGGGTTCGTCTCCGAAGGGCTTCAGCCGGCCGAACTGGGCTGGGGCACGCACGAACACTGGATGCCGGAAAACGGGCGCAGTCACGACAAGGGCTGTCAGGCAGCGATCTACCTGCTCCAGCCGGGCGCGAACACGCGCGTCCGCTCCTGGTGCCCGACGCCGGGACCGCAATACGGCTTTCTCGTCACGCACAATGAATCGATTTCGATAGCCGACTACTTTACTGTGCGCGACAGCGCCGGAAAGGCGATCTATCGCCCGACCTGCCACTATGCCTACCATCCGGCGAACGATGCTGTGCTGAGCCTGCACGAGATGTTCGGCGCGGGCGGGGTGCGCCAGTCGACCTGGCATATTCTCGACGAGAACGAGATCGAGGACGGGATCGACGAACTGGGCGTGCTGCTCTACGGCCATGGCAAGAACGCCTATTGGTATGGTTCGCAGCTGTCGATCGAGGAGACGCGCCGGATCGCGCCGTATCAGAATGCGACCGGGCTTCAGGTGACCTCGGCCGTGCTCGCCGGCATGGTCTGGGCGCTGGAGAACCCGACGGCGGGCATTGTCGAGGCCGACGAGATGGATTTCCGCCGCTGCCTCGAGGTGCAGCTGCCGTATCTCGGCCCGGTGATCGGCGCCTATACCGACTGGACGCCGCTGGTGGGGCGCGAGGCGCTGTTCAAGGAGGATCTCGACAGGTCCGATCCGTGGCAGTTCCGGAATATTCTGGTGCGCTGAGACTGAAAACCCGGCGGAAACGCCGGGTTTTTCGTTATCGGCGGTAGTAGCGCCAGACGGCGATGCGCCTGTCGAGCGCCCGTTTCGGCCATGTGACCAGCCGGTAGAGCCACCAGGCGAGGATGGCGCCGATGCTGGCGAGGATGCCGCCTTCCGCCGTCACCGGCATGGCGGGCTCGTACGCCGAGAACGTGGCGCGGGCGATCTCCCTGTCCGCGCGGGAGGCGAAGGCGGTGAGGCGCACGAGGCTGTTGTCGTTCATCATCTCGCCCAGTTGCCGGTCCAGCCGGCTCATCCGCTCGACGGTCTCCACCATCGCCACGCCCCGCTTGCGGAACAGTTCATCCGGGTTGGCGGCGTGGCGCGCCAGCGCGGCCTCCCGCGTCAGGCCCTGCGACTGGGCATCGGCGTCAAAGCGCTGGACAAAGGCCCGCAGTTCATCCACCGCGCCGCCGAGACGCTGGCGATATTGCTGGGCAAACTCGGGCAATTGCGAGCCGGTGATGGCGCCGAAGGCAAGGACGAGCGCTGCGATGATCCGCCCGATCATGCCGGTACTCCGGGCAGGGTGAGCAGGCCGGCGGGGCCTTCGTCGGTGCCGAAGGCGAGACGGTCGCCCTTGGCATCCCACGCCAGAGCGGTGACCGCGCCGCCGGCAGCGACATGGCGCACGACCAGCTCGGAGGCATCGGTGAGGCGGACCAGCAGGATCATGCCATCGTCATAGCCGATGGCGAGCACCAGTGATTTGGGGTGAAACGCCACCCGCGTGACGCGACGGGGGCGCACGCCGCATTCGCGCGGGGCCTTGCCCATCGGCCCGGTGCCGGAAAACGGCCAGATGATCGCCGCTTCCGCGCCGGAGGTGGCGAGCCAGCCACCATCATGCGACCACGACATCGAGCGCGTCTTGGCGGGATAGCCGGACATGCGCATATGCGCCTTTTCCGGCAGCTTCCAGCCGTGCAGCTGGTTTTCCTGCATCGAGGAGACGACGAAGCGCCCGTCAGCGGACCAGACGATATCGAGGTGCACGCCCTTCCATTCGAGCGTTTCCACCGGCGTCGCCAGATTGGGGAACCACAGGCTCGCGCCGTCGATATGCGTCATCGCCAGCCGGTAGCCCTTGGGCGCGAAGACGAGGCCGCGGCAGGAGGAGGGGGTGGTGTAGGTCCTGAGCGCGCCCTTGCCGTCGCGCGCGGTCACGGTCTTGCCGGCGCTCCAGGCCACGGCGCCGGAGGGGCCGAGGGCGAGCGCGTCGATCCAGCGGCCCTTTTCGCGTCCCAGTTCCTCGGTCTGGCCGGCGGCATCGGTCGTCACCACGCGGCCATCATCGCCGCCGGTCACCAGCCGGGCGCCGTCGCCGGCGGCGACGAGAATCGCCCCGTCATGCGCGGCAAGCGTGCGGGCGGTCTCGCCAAGGCCGATCTGCACCGTGCCTTCGCCCGAGGCGAACACCGGGACCGGGCCGAAGAAGGTGATGCCGGCGACATGGCCGCCGATATCACCCGCGACGACGTTTTTTGTCAGCGAATCGTTGGGGGCGGCCATCGCGCGTCAGGCCTTGCAGGCGAGAAAGCCGGAGCGGATCTCGTCGGTCTTCAGGCGGCGGCCGATGAAGACGATCTTCGATGTGCGCTTCTCCCCGGGCTTCCACTCGCGCTGGAGATCGCCATCGAGGATCATGTGCACGCCCTGATAGACGAAGCGGCGCGGCTCGTCCCTGAAGGCGAGAATGCCCTTCGAGCGCAGGATGTCCGGCCCGTCGCGCTGGACGAGATCGTTGATCCACGGCATGAACTTGTCGGGGTCCACCTCGCCGTCGATCTCGATAGCGAGCGACTGCATCTCCTCGTCATGGAAATGCTTCAGCCCGCCATGGTGATGGTGGTGGCCATGGCCGTGATCATGATCGTGGTGATGATCGTGGCCGCCGTCCTCAAGGAAGGCAGGTTCGATGTCGAGAATCCGGTCGAGATCGAAGGCGCCCCTGTCCAGCACCTCGGTGAGCGGCACGGCGCATTTCACGGTGCGGACCAGCCGGGCATAGGGGTTGATGGCGCGGATGCGCGCCTCCACCTCGATCAGGTCGGCCGGGGTGACGAGATCGGTCTTGTTGATCAGGATGACATCGGCAAAGGCGATCTGGTTTTTCGCTTCCGGGGCGTCTTTCAGCCGGGCGGCGAGCCATTTGGCATCCGCCACCGTGACGATGGCGTCGAGCCGGGCCTTGTCCTGCACATCCTGATCGACGAAGAAGGTCTGCGCCACCGGGGCCGGATCGGCGAGGCCGGTCGTCTCGATGATGATGGCGTCGAACTTGCCGCGCCGCTTCATCAGCCCTTCGACGATGCGGATCAGATCGCCGCGCACGGTGCAGCAGATGCAGCCGTTGTTCATCTCGAACACTTCCTCGTCAGCGCCGACGACGAGATCGTTGTCGATGCCGACCTCGCCGAATTCGTTGACGATGACGGCGTAACGCTTGCCGTGGTTCTCGGTCAGAATCCGGTTGAGCAGCGTGGTCTTGCCGGCGCCGAGATAGCCGGTCAGCACGGTGACAGGGATTTTGTCGGACATCGAAACTCCGTCAGATCGCTCCGCCCGCCGTTACGGCGCCAGCGCGGCGGCGATCTCCTTCATGTTGTGACGCATCAGGTCGATATAGGACGGCGCGGGGCCATCCGCCAGAGACAAGGCGTCGGAATAGAGCGTTCCGCCGACTTTCGCACCGCTCTCGCGGGCAATGCGCGCGACCGCGCGGCTGTCGGTGACATTTTCGAGGAACACCGCCGGGGCCTTGGCGGCTTTCAGCTGGCGGATGATGCGCGCGAGATCGGCGGCGGAGGCTTCGGCATGCGGCGAGACGCCCTGGATGGCGTGGATGGTCAGGCCGTACTCACGCGCCAGATAGCCGAAGGCGTCATGGTTGGTGGCAAAAGTCCGCCGCGCCTCCGGGATGCGGGCGATGGCGGTGCGGAACTCCTGATCGAGTACATCGAGTCGGGCCAGAAAAGCGGCGAGATTGGCGTCGTAGGTCGCCTTGCCCGCCTCGTCCGCCGCGCTGAAAGCGGCTGCGATGGTCCTGGCCATCTGCCGGACATTGGCGGGGGACTGCCAGAGATGCGGATCGTCCTTTGCCTTGCCTCCGGCGTGGCTGTGGCCATGCCCGTGGTCCGGCTTTTCCGCCGCCTTGCGCAAGAGCGGCAGGCCCGAAGAGACCGTGACCACACGCGCCGGGTTGCCCGCGGCTTTCATCAGCTTGTCGATGAAATTGTCGAAGCCGAGGCCGTTGACCAACACCAGCCGTGCGCCGGCAAGTTTGCGCGCATCCGCCGGCGAGGGCTCGAACCCATGTGCATCGCGGTTGGGGCCGATGATATCGGTCACCGTGATGCGATCGCCGCCGATCTGACGGGCGAGATCCCCCAGGATTGAAAAGCTGGCAACAACGGCAAGGCGCTGAGGTTCTGCCGCTCCGGCGCCGGTCATGCCGAAGGCAGAGGTTGCGAGCATGAATGTTATAATATTTCGTCTTGATGGCATGATCGTTCTCTCTCTCGGGTGGAATGGTCAGGATTCGAGATGATGACGGGGGAGCAGGCGGGCAAGGATGCCGCCGGAACGGCCGGCCAGCAGCGAGACAAGATAGAGACCGCCGGCGGCCAGAATGATCGAGGGGCCGGAGGCGAGCGCGTAGTGATAGGATGCGAGCAGGCCGGCAAGACCGGCCAGCGCGGCGAAGACAACGGCCAGCGCCATCATGATGGTGAGGTTGCCGGTCCACAGGCGGGCCGAGGCGGCGGGCAGAATGAGGATGCCGACCGCCAGCAATGTGCCCAGCGCGTGGAAGGCGGCGACGAGGTTGATCACCACGATGCCGAGGAAGGTGAGGTGCAGCGCGCCACCGACACGGCTGACCGAGGCGAGAAAGCCTGAATCGACAAACTCCATCACCAGCCCGCGATAGAGAATCGCCAGCGTCAGCAGCGTGATCGAGGTCACGGCGACGAGCAGCACCAGCGTATCGTCATCCAGCGACAGGACCGAGCCGAACAGGACACGCAGCACATCGACGTTCGAACTGCGGGCGGAAATCAGCGTGACGCCGGCCGCCAGCGAGATGATGTAGAAGGCGGCGAGTGCCGCATCCTCCTTCAGCGTCGTGTTGCGTGCCACAAGCCCGGCCAGCACCGCCACGGCAAAGCCGGCGATCAGCCCGCCTGCGGTCATCGCGCCCAGCGAGAAGCCGGCGACGAGATAGCCGACCGCCGCGCCCGGCAGGATGGCATGGGCCATCGCATCGCCGATCAGGCTCATCCGCCGGAGCATCAGGAAAACGCCAATGGGCGCGGCGCCCAGCGCCAGCGCCAGCACACCGGCCAAGGCCCGGCCCATGAAGCCGAATTCGACAAACGGATCGACCAGCGCTTCCTTCAGGCCCATCATGCTGCCCGCTCGCAGATATGCGCGTGATCGTTGAAGGCGGCAACCTTGACGCGGGCGAGATCGAGATTGGAGGGGGTCAGCACAGTCCCTGTCGGCCCCCAGCCGAGGCAGTCGCGGGCGATCAGCAGCGTCTCGGGGAAGACCGCGCGCACCAGTGCCAGATCATGCAGTACGGCGATCACCGTGCGGCCCTCGCCATGCCAGCGGCGGACCAGCGCGACAAGATCGGCCGTGGTGGCTTCATCGACGGCATTGAACGGCTCGTCGAGCAGGATCACCGGCGCATCCTGCATCAGCAGGCGGGCGAACAGCGTACGCTGCATCTGCCCGCCCGAGAGGGTGCCGATCGGCCGCTTCTCAAAGCCGGTCAGCCCGACGGTGGCCATCGCATGCTCGATGCGCAGCCGCGTTTCCCGCGTCAGCCCGCCGAACAGGCCCGTGACGGCATAGGCGCCCATGGCGACGAATTCGTAGACGGAGATGGGGAAGGAACGGTCGATCTCGTTGACCTGCGGCAGGTAGGCCACCTCGCAGCGGCGGGCGATGTTGAGGTGCAGCCGCCCGTCGAGCGGGGCGAGCAGCCCGGCCATGGCCTTGAGCAAAGTGGATTTTCCCGCGCCGTTGGGGCCGACGATGGCGAGAAGCGCGCCGGGCGCGATCCGCCCGGTCAGGTGATGCACCGCAGGGTGGCGGTCATAGCCGAGGGTGAGATTATCAAAGGTGATGGTGCCGGGCATGAGACGGCGATCAGGCCCGCATTGCCCAGAAGGTGAGCGCCCAGAGGCCGGTAATGGCAACGCCGGCCAGCAGCATCCGCCCGGCCGAGCCGGTGCCGAGCAGCGACAGGGGGCCGGTCATCGTCGGCTTGTCGGCCGCGCCGTGGGCATGGCCACAACTGCAGCTTTCCTGCGGCGGGGCAGTGTGATGGCTGCAACAGCCTTCGTGCGGCTGGTGGCCATGGCCGCCGCAGCAGCCTTCCTGCGACTTGAGGTGCATCTCTGTGCTCATTGGAATGTTATATTGTAACATTTCGTCCGATGCAAGCCCCCGGTGCAGGGACCCGGCCATTCTCAGAACGGATGATACTGGTAGAGCCAGGTTTCGCTCAGGGTCTTGCCATCGACCCGCAGGAACAGCCGCATTTCCACCGGCTCCTTGCCCTCGGCCGAAAAATCGAACTGCGCGCGCCAGTGGCCGGGCACATCGTTGGGCACCGCCTCGGTGAAGACATAGGAGAACGCGCCGCGCGAAGCCCAGAGCACGGCCTCCGGCCGGACGCCGCTCGGCAGGTTTTCCAGCGGCGGGCCCTTGAACTCCACCATGAACTTGCGCACGCCTCTGGGGCGCGGCTGGCCCGGCTGGCCGCCGTTGCCCATGCGCGAGGCCATGACGCGGGCAAGCGGCGTCGGATAGGGCTCGTCCGCCTGCCAGTGCAGGCGATATTTCAGCGCGACCTGATCGCCCGCCTTGACCGGATTGGCCGGCACCCAGGCGGCCACGATGTTGTCGTGGATCTCGTCGTCGGTAGGGATCTCGATCAGCTGGACGGCGCCCTTGCCCCAGTTGCCGACCGGCTCCACCCACAGCGAGGGGCGGCGCTCGTAATACACACCGTCCTGATAATGATCGAAGGCGCGGTCGCGCTGGAGCAGGCCGAAGCCGCGCGGGTTCTCGTCGCCGAAGCTGGAGGCAACGGTGTGCGGCGGGTTGTTGAGCGGGCGCCAGATGCGCTCGCCGGTGCCGGTCCACAGGGCAAGTCCGTCGGAATCGTGCACCTCCGGCCGCCAGTCCGCTGCCGTCGGCTTCACCGTTTCGGAGAACCAGTACATCGAGGTGAGCGGGGCGATGCCGAAGCGGGCCACCGGCTTGCGCACGAACAGGCGGCTGTCGATGTCCATCGTCACATTGGCCGCGCGGGTCATGTCGAACCGGTAGGCGCCGGTGGCGCTGGGGGAATCGAGCAGCGCGTAGACCGTCACCTTGCGCTGGTCGGCCCCTTGTTCCAGCCAGATATGGGTGAAATCGGGGAATTCCTCCGGCGTGCCGATGGCCGCGTCGATCATCAGCCCGCGGGCGGAGAGGCCATATTGATACAGATCGCCGATGGCGCGGAAATAGGACGCGCCGAGGAAGGCGACCCAATCGTTCTTCTTCCAGTCGAGCTTGCCGTCCACCGGCTCCTGAAAGCGGAAGCCGGCAAAGCCCGCGCCCTTCGGCAGCTGCTTGGCCGGGGAATCGGCCGGCATGTCGAAATAATCCTCGCGGTAGATGATCTCGCGGGCCTTGCCGGCCTCGACGATATGCATCCGCACCGCTTTCTGGAAATATCGGCCGAGGTGGAAGAACGTGACCGGGAAGCGGCGATTGCCCGCGCCATTGGCCCAGACGGCGGCATCAGTCTTGTACTTCAGCTTGCCGTGGGCGTCGTAATCGATCTTTTCCAGCACCTCCGGCGCCGGGCGCGGGGGGGCGACATAGGCCGCAGCCGCCGCCTTGCGGGCCCGTTCCACCAGTGCATCGAAGCTGAACGGCGCCTCCGGCGACAGGTCCAGCCCGGCGCGCTGGGCCGAGGCGAAATCCAGCGTCACGGCGGCGGCGCCCATTCCGGCGAGCAACGAACGGCGATCCATGAAGGTCAAATCCTCGATCACGGGAACTTCGGGGGCGGGCACGGCGGCGCCATGGCCGCATTTCAGCCGGTTCAATCGTGCAAGTGCTCGATCTTCATCGCGTTGCGCGAGAAATTGACCGTGCCCAACACGCCGAGCACGCAGCAGACGGCCATCAGCGCCAGCGTGACGGTGCGGCCGAGATCGAGCAGCCCGCCGACCGCCCATCCGGCAGCGATGGCCGCGCCGATCAACTCGACGCCGACGAGCACCGTCACGCTCACGATGGTCAAAAGGTTGCGCATGTTCAGCCGCTTGGCCATGGGTCTATCCTGTCTGCTAACCGTTGCCTCTGGCTACAGGAAACGGGATGAACGCACAATGGCTCAGCCCATGCTGATGTAGCCGAGGAGCAGGGCGAGGCCGAACAGCGCCACGACTACTGCGGCCAGGAATTCGGCCAGCGCGATCCAGACGTGCATCCGCTCGCTCTTTTCCGCAAGTCTTGTCGTTGCCCCCTTGGCCAGCACCGCGCCGGCGGCAAACGCCGCCGTGGTCAGGGCGGTGCCGGCTGCCATGGCGAAAACCGCAGCGATTCCAGCGCCTAACGCTCCGGCGGAGAGGGCAAAGGCGAGCAGGATGATGGCGCCGGAGCAGGGGCGCGCGCCGGCGGCGAGGGTGACGGCGGCCAGCTCCCGCCAGCTCCTCGCGCCGCTGACGGCCGCCGGCTCGGGCATATGGACATGGCTGCACTCCGGCCCGTGGACATGGGCGGACTGACCGTGGGGGTGGAGGCCGTGGGCGTGGCCGCAGGAGGGGCAGGCGACCGCCGGCGCACCTTGCCAGGCCAGCCGTAACGCCTTGAATTTCCGAAGCGAAAGCGACAGGCCGAGCACCAGGATGCCGGAAAAGGCGATGATCTCGATCCAGGCGACGGACCGGTCGATCTGCCGGGCGCCGAAGCCGAGCAGGGTGACCGCCGGCACGACCAGTGTGATCGCCACCAGCGCCTGCACCAGCGCGGCGGCGACAGCGATGCCGATGCCCCGGCGCAGCGCCTGCTCGTTGGCAAAAACATAAGAAGAAACAACAGCTTTGCCGTGGCCCGGACCGGCGGCATGGAAGACGCCGTAGAGAAAGGCGACGGTGATCAGGGTGGTGGCGCCGGCGCCGCTGCGCACTTCTTTCAGCGCGGCGATCATCGCCTTTGTCAGTTCCGCCTGTTTCATCAGCAGCCAGGCGACGATGCCGGAAGGGGCGCCGGGCGGCGGCGCGGCCTCTCCCACGCCGAAGGGATTGCGCCCGCCGATCTGCGCCATGACCGGATCAGTCGTTGCTATAACGACCATCACGCCAAGGAAAATCCAGCATATTCGTTGCAGCATGTCTGGTCTATTTGCAGGACAGGCGGGCAACGGTGGCATAGTCGTTGCTGAACCCTTGTTTCAGATTACTGAAAAAATCTTCCGATAATTTGGTCATTTCGGAGGAGTCTAGGCTCTTCTTCGGCTTTTGGAGAGCAACAACACAGGGAGAGGTGCCTTCAACCGTGACCGGGTTATCCGCAGCGAAGGAGAAGGCGACGAAAATCGTCTCGTCATCAACCTTGAGAGAGATGGCACTGTCTGCCGGGATGGCCGCCTTCAGCGGCAGCAGGAAGTTCAGGGTCAGGGCTTTTCCGTCATGTTCGAGGAAATAGCCGGGCGCGGGATCGGCGAAGTCAATCTCCTTCCGGCCTTGTTTCAGACTTGTGAAGTATTTGAATTCACTCAAGGATTCGACATTGATCTTGGCAAGATCCTCCAGCGCCGCGCGCTCCACCCTGCCGTCCTTGCCGGTCTTCATGCCGGTGACGGCGAAGGCGGAATAAGCCTCGTCGAATGCCCAGACATGGCGGATTCCGGTGATTTTCCCGCTGGCGTCGATCACGAAGGCGGAGCGGGCAGTGACGAAGACATGCGGATGGGCGGCGGCGGGCGTGAGGGCAGCGGCCAGCGCCGCACCGGCGAGCGCAAGAGACCGAACTGCTCGACAAACCGTTGATCCTCGCATGCGACTCTCCCGGATTCCGGCCTGACAACGCTCCGAATCGATATTGCTCCAAGGGTGTTCGGGCGCAAGGCCCCAGACCAGAACAACAGGCCTGCGGCAAATCCAAGGCGGGCTTGACGGATGATGCAATTAGGTCAATAGTACTGACCTATACGATGGTCGCAAACACAGGAACAATGGTGTGCGACGAATCGCGCGAGCGGGAGGATACGATGGGGATTGCCTTCGATCTGCGTGAGGTCAGCCTCAACGACAAATACGATCTTTCGAAGGACGAGGTGTTCCTGTCGGGCACGCAGGCGATCGTCCGCATGCTGCTGATGCAACGCGAGCGCGACCGGCGCGCCGGGCTCAACACGGCGGGGTTCGTCTCGGGCTATCGCGGCTCGCCGCTGGGCGGGCTGGACCAACAGCTGCTGCGCGCGAAAAAGGCCATCGAGGCGGCGCCGATCCATTTCGAGCCGGGGCTGAACGAGGATCTGGCCGCCACCGCCTGCTGGGGCACGCAGCAGGCGGAGATGCGCGGCGAGGGCAAGTACGACGGCGTCTTCGCGCTGTGGTATGGCAAGGGGCCGGGGGTGGACCGGACGGGCGATGTGTTCCGCCATGCCAACATGGCCGGCACCTCGCCGAACGGCGGGGTGGTGGCGCTGGCGGGCGATGACCACACGGCGGAAAGCTCGACCAACGCGCACCAGACCGAGTTCAACTTCGTCGATACGATGATCCCGATCCTCAACCCCGCCGGGGTGCAGGAGATTCTCGATTTCGGCCAGCATGCCTACGCGATGAGCCGGTTCGCCGGGGTGTGGGTGGCGCTGAAGGCGGTGAAGGACAATGTGGAATCGACCGCCTCGGTCGATGGCTCGATGGAGCGGGTGTCGATCCTTCGCCCCGGCAATTTCGCGCTGCCGGAGGGCGGGCTCAACATCCGCCCGCGCGACAACTTCCTCGAGCAGGAACGGCGTCTGCACGAATTCAAGCGCGCCGCCGCGCTCGCCTATGTCCGGGCCAACAAGCTCAACCAGATGATCTATACCGGCGGCCTTGCGCCGAAGACCGGCATCATCACCGTGGGCAAGAGCTATCTCGACGTGCGCGAGGCGCTGGCGGAACTCGGCATCGATGGTGCCGAGGCGGCGCGGCTTGGCCTCAGGCTGTTCAAGATCGCCTGCACCTGGCCGATCGACCCGGAGGAACTGAAGGAATTCTCGCGCGGGCTGGAGACGATCATCGTCGTCGAGGAAAAGCGCAGCCTGATCGAGGTGCAGGTGCGCGAGGAGCTTTACGGCACGGCGAGCCCGCCGGTGGTGGTGGGCAAGAAGGACGAGGGGGGCAGCAACTGGCTGTTCCCGGTCACCGCCGCGCTCGATCCCAACGAGATCGCCATCGCCATCGGCGAGCGGCTGATCGCGAAAAGGCCGAACGAGGCGATCCGCGGCCATGTGGCGCGGCTCCGGGCGGCGCAGACGGGGCTCGCCAAGGTGAGCGAGGTGGCGAGCCGCGTGCCCTATTTCTGCTCGGGCTGCCCGCACAATTCCTCCACCGTCATCCCCGAGGGGGCGCGGGCCTATGCCGGCATCGGCTGCCACTACATGGTGCAGTGGATGGACCGGGGCACCGAAGGCTTCACCCAGATGGGCGGAGAGGGCGCCAACTGGGTGGGCGAAGCGAAATTCTCGACCCGCCGGCATGTGTTCCAGAACCTTGGCGACGGCACCTACAACCATTCCGGCTCGCTCGCCATCCGCTGGGCGGTGGCGGCGAAAGCCAACATCACCTACAAGATCCTCTACAACGATGCCGTGGCGATGACCGGCGGGCAGGCGCATGAGGGCGGGCTGACACCCTGGGCGATCGCCCAGCAGATCCGTGCCGAGGGGATTGCGCGGATCGCACTGATCTCGGACGAGCCGACCAAATATGGCCCGGAGGCGAAGTTTCCGCCCGGGGTCACCTTCCACCACCGCTCCGAACTCATCCCGGTTCAGAAGGAACTGAGCGAGATTCCCGGCGTGACGGCGGTGATCTACGACCAGACCTGCGCGGCGGAAAAGCGCCGCCGTCGCAAGCGCGGCACCTACCCCGATCCGGACCGCCGCGTGATCATCAACGAACTTGTCTGCGAGGGCTGCGGCGATTGCGGCAGGAAATCCAACTGCGTTTCCGTCCAGCCGCTGGAAACCGAATATGGCCGCAAGCGGCGGATCGACCAATCCAACTGCAACAAGGATTTCTCCTGTCTCGAAGGGTTCTGCCCGTCGTTCGTCACCATCGAGGGCGCGCGGCTGAAGAAGGCCGCGCCGGTGGCCGGGGCCAGCGCCATTCCCGAGGTGCCGGAGCCGGAATTCCGCGATCTCGAGCACGACCCCTGGGCCTGCATCGTCACCGGTGTCGGCGGCACGGGGGTGGTGACGGTGGGCGCCATCCTCGGCATGGCGGCGCATCTGGAAGGGCGCGGCTGCGGCATGATCGACATGGCCGGCCTCGCGCAGAAGGGCGGGGCGGTCTACAGCCACATCCGCCTGGCGCGCAGCCCGGAGGATATCCACGCCATCCGCGTTGCCGCCGGGGCGGCGGACCTCATTCTCGGCTGCGATCTCGTCGTCTCGGGATCGAAAAAGGTGCTCGCCGCGATGCGGACGGGAGCAACCGTCGCGGTGGTCAACACGGCGGAGGTCGCCTCGGGCGAGTTTACCCGCAAGCCGGATTACCAGCTGCCGGCCGAGCGGCTGAAACGCGCGATCACCGACGCGGCAGGGGCGGGGCAGGCCGATTTCATCGATGCGACAGGCATTGCCTCGCGGCTCTTCGGCAATACGCTGGCGGCCAACATGTTCCTGCTCGGCTATGCCTATCAGAAAGGCGCGGTGCCGCTGGTCTCGCAGGCGATCGAGACGGCGATCGACCTCAACGGCGAGGCGGTGGCGATGAACCTTGCCGCCTTCCGCTGGGGGCGGGTGGCGGTGCATGATATCGGCGCGATCCTTGCGATGATCGAGGAGAAAATTCCGCCGACGCGGCAGGAGCGGCTGACCAGTAGCCTCGACGATCTCATCGCCCGGCGGGTGACCTTTCTCACCAACTATCAGGATGCCGCCTATGCGGCGCGCTATGCCACGCGGATCGCGGCGCTGCGGGCGGCCGAAGCGCGGCTGGTGCCCGGCGAGGAGCGGCTGACCGAGGCGGCGGCGCGCGGGCTGTTCAAGCTGATGGCCTACAAGGACGAATACGAGGTGGCGCGGCTCTATACGCACGGCTCGTTCCTCCGGCAGGTCAACGCCATCTTCGAAGGCGACATGCGCTTTACCTTCCACATGGCGCCGCCGTTCCTCTCCCGGCCCGATCCGGTGACCGGAGAGCCGAAAAAGCGCAGCTTCGGGCCGTGGATGATGACGGCGCTCGGGCTGCTGGCGCGGTTCAAGGGCCTGCGCGGCACGGCGTTCGATCCGTTCGGCCGCACGGCGGAGCGGAAGACCGAGCGGGCGCTGATCGCCGAGTATCTGGCGCTGCTCGACCGGCTGGAGGCCGGGCTGACCCCGGCCAACCACGGGCTCGCCGTGGCGCTGGCGGCGCTCTCCGAACGCATCCGCGGCTTCGGCTCCGTCAAGGACAGGGCGATCGCCGAGGTGAGGCGCGAGGAGGCGGCGCTGCTGGCGCGGTTTTCCGCCGGCGGGGGGGATGCGCCGCAAGGCCTCAGCGCCGCGGCGGAATAACCGGCGGCAGGCGGGTGACATTGCGGGCGGAATTGGCGATACTGCCGGTTCCGTTCCCTCCTGCTTGTGCCGGCCCGCCTCTTGATTTCCATCGACGCCCTTCACCGCGCCGCCCACTGGGCGGCTGACCTGACGCCGGACGAGCAGGCGCGGGCGGCGCGCGGCATGGTGGAGCGAAGCATCCCCAAGGGCGGCTACCTCTGCCATGTGGGTGACCGGCTGGATTGCTGGGTGGGGCTGACGGAGGGGCTGCTCAAACTCTCCATCGTCACCCGCGACGGCAAATCGATGACCTTTGCAGGCATCGCGACCGGCGGCTGGTTCGGAGAGGGGAGCCTGCTGAAGAACGAGGCGCGGCGCTATGACGTGATCGCGCTGAGGCCGAGCAAGCTTGTCATGCTGGAGCGGGCGACCTTTCTCTGGCTGTTCGAGAATTCGGTGGGGCTCAACCGCTATCTCGTGCGGCATTTCAACGAGCGGCTCAGCCAGTTCATGGCGCAGGTGCAGTTCGACCGGACGCTGAACGCTACCGAGCGGCTGGCGCGCAACATCGCCTGGCTGTTCAACCCGGTGTTCTATCCCCGGGTGAAGACTCATATCCAGATCACGCAGGAAGAGGTGGCGGACCTCTGCGGCCTGTCGCGGCAAAGTGTGAATCAGACGATCAGACTTTTGGAGGGGGCGGGGCTGATCCGGCTGGAGAACGGTGGCATCACCGTGGTCAATCTGGCCGGACTGGAGCAATTCGGCGACTGAATCGCCCGAAATCACCTTCGCCTAACCGGGAAGTCTAACAGCAGATGCCCCCCCTGTCTGTCAAGGGCAGACTTGCGAAACCCCGCCCAAGCTGCAAATCTCCCTTTCGAAAATCGCAGGGCTTTGCCAAAGGCCCGCGGGGGACGGACGCAACAGGGGAGGCGAGGTTGTCGCAGAGCGCGCACGACGCACTGGATACTTTTCCCAAATGGATCGCGCATCATGCCAAGGTGCGGCCGCAGCGGCCGGCCATGCGCTTCAAGGATGCGGGCATCTGGCAGGAATGGAGCTGGGCCGAACTGTTCGACATCGTGCGCGCCTATGCGGTGGGCCTGACCGACCTCGGCCTCAAGCGCGGCGACAAGATCGCCATCGTCGGCACCAACCGGCCCAAGCTCTACTGGTCGATC
>ERZ1645187.1839-NODE-1839-length-19225-cov-42.304591_pt1 | contig 19225 bp, 19 predicted proteins | sample MGYA00575352_ERZ1645187 | MGnify/ENA primary metagenome ERZ1645187 (study PRJEB40837, sample SAMN11349314) | freshwater sediment metagenome | isolation source: river sediment | host: Sediment | place: India: Wazaribad , New Delhi | collected 2017-02-21 ... | reverse complement strand
TACCGGCGACGTCGGATGATCGAACCGACGGAGTGGCATGGCGGAAATGTTCTTTCCTCCAGCCGAGTGGTGGCGTGCGAGGGACGCGGTTGACGTCGATGGCGCGCCCATCGTCAATGGTTCAGCAGAGGCTGTATTGTTCAGTACATGCTGACCATCGCTACGCGTTTGGACGTGATGAATCGGTTGGGTCGGGCGATGGCGGACCCGACCCGTTCCCGGCTTCTTATGGCTCTGCTGGAGCGGCCTGCCTATCCCGCTGAGTTGGCCCGCGAGCTCGGGTTGACCCGGTCGAACGTGTCGAATCATCTGGCGTGCCTGCGGGACTGCGGCATCGTGGTGGCTGAACCCGAGGGTCGGCAGACGCGGTATGTCATTGCCGATCCGCATCTGGCGCGTGCCCTGACTGCGTTGGTCGAGGTCACTCTCGCGGTCGATGAGAGTGCACCTTGTATCGACCCGACATGCTCGGTACCCGAGTGCGGGAACGGAGGGGCAGGGGCGTGATCCTGTCCTCCGCGCTGCAGGCGATGGGCCTGTTCATCGCTACCAATATCGACGACATCATCGTCCTCTCACTGTTCTTCGCGCGGGGAGCCGGACGCAGTGGGACCACGGCCCGGATCCTGGTGGGCCAGTACCTGGGGTTCGCTGGCATCTTGGCCGCAGCAGTGCTCGTGTCGTTGGGCGCAGGAGCGTTCTTGCCCGAGGAAGCGATCCCCTACTTCGGACTGGTCCCCCTGCTGCTGGGCCTGTGGGCAGCGTGGCAAGTCTGGCGATCCGGCGACGATGATGATGACGACGCGAAGATCGCCGGCAAGCCGGTGGCTGCCTGGACGGTGGCTGCAGTCACGTTCGCCAACGGTGGGGACAACATCGGGGTCTACGTGCCGGTGTTCCTCAACGTGGGGGTCGCTGCCACTGTTGCGTTCTGCGTCGTCTTCCTGGTCCTCGTGGCAGCTTTGGTCATGCTGGCCAAGTTCGTTGCGACTCGTCCCGGGATCGACGAGGTCCTCGAACGCTGGGAGCATGTTCTGTTCCCCATCGTCCTGGTCGGACTGGGCATCGTCATCCTCTACACCGGCGGAGCCTTCGGCCTCTGATCGAACGACAACACATCGTGTCGCTCGCTCGGGCTCTGCTCGTTGGGGCCTGGGCAGATCTCGGCGTGGAGGCGAAGGCACATCCGCAAATGCCCGCAACGTTGCGCTGTGGCCTGCTGGACATCGGCTACTGGTTCTGAGGTGGGTTGGCGGTCGCGTTCGTGCGGATGGCGGCGTAGGTGGTCCAGTTGCTGCCGGCGTACCCGGCCCACTTCGTGGCGGCCCCGGTGCTGATGCCGATGAGGCTGGCGAACACCGCGGGTGGGACGGTGGCCGCGAGGTGGAGCATGGCGGAGTTGCGGCTGGTCCGGGTGGTGATGCCCAGCTTGTTGAGCCGGCCCATCATCGAGGTCGGGTTCTGGTGGTGGCCGGCCCACTTGCCGGGGAACAGCCAGCGCTGGTCGGCCAGGGTGCTGGCCGCGCCGAACGGTTTCGCGATCGGCAGCGACGTCACGAGCGCGTCCAGGGGCGGCGGGAGTAGGAGTGGCTCCGCACCGAGCCGGAGGTAGGTGCCGTCATCGTCGAGGGTGAGGTCGTCGGTGGTGAGGGAGACGATCTTGCTGAGGGGTTGTGCGTAGAGCAGCACGAGGCAGGCAGCTGCGCGGTCCTCGATGCTCGCGGAGTCCTCGTCGTGGAGCATGCGGCGCACGAGTGCCCAGTGTTCGTCCTGGTCGAGCTGAGTGCGGGGTCCTGCCGCTGGGACGGCATCGGGCAGCGCGAGTCCGGGCAGGTGGCCGTGGTCGAGGAGCCAGCGTGGGAATCGGATCCGGGTCGCGCGTCGTGTCGAGAGCCAGGTGTCGAGGTCGGCTTGGGTGCAGTCGTCGACGGTCCGGCCACGCCTGGTGAGGTGGTCGAGGAAACGTTGGGCGGTTCGGATCTCTTGCCGGCAGCGGTCGCTGATCGTCGCGTTGAGTCGACCGTGGCGATCCGGTTTGGCGCGGGCGATGACGTGCCAGCGGGCGTAGCGTTCCAGCGTCTGCTGGTGTCGAGGGTCGGCGATTTCGTCGATGACGGCGGCGGCGAAGCGTCGAAGACGGGTGGCGTGCTCGTCGCGGTCGGGCAGGACACCGGTGGCGACGAGGAGGGCGCGTAGGTAGCCGACGGAGAACCGGTCGCCTTCGGCGTCGAGGAGCTCGTGGCTGAGTTCGTCGTGCTGACGGGCGAGGCGGGCGAGCAGGGTGAGGCTCTCGATGCGGTCCCAGTTGTTCAGGATGGATCGGGGGCGATGGGTCGCGACGAGGACGTCGCGGACCTCCTTCACCCCGATGGGGATGGTGCCGTCGGGTCCGGCGAGGAGACGGTCGATCCGGTCGGTGGCCTGGCAGCCGAAGCACCAAGGTCGGCCGTTCCTGGTGGCCCGTCGGCCCAGAGCGTGCTGCCCGCACACGGAGCAATCGACGATGGGCGCCTGGTAACAGGTCGCACAGATGTCGGGGCTGACGGTGGTGGCCCTGAGCGCGACGCGGCGGGTCCGGCCACAGATGCCGCACTCGCGTTCAGGGTGGCGGTAGCAGCCGGCGCAGAGGTTCTTGCCGGTGCCGGTGCCGATGCGCCCGTCCGCGCGAGCAGCGAGTGGAACTACCTGACCGCACTCATCGCAGGCAACGGTGCCGGTCCGGGTCTTGTCGTAGCAGCCGGTGCAGACCGCCCCGCCGGTCGCCGTGCGGGCGTTGACCCGGCGATCTCGGCCGCAGATCGAGCATGGTTCGGTCGGCGCCCGCCGAGCGATGCAGGAGCGGCAGTAGCCCAGTCCGTCGCGGGTGGAGCGCTTCAGACCCCGCAACTCCTGACACCCGGCGCACACTTCGAGTGGCCGGGCCCGGTCGTGGCAGCGCGGGCAGACGGGCTGGCCATCAACGTCGCGCGATCGGATGCGGTGCCCGTCGCGTCCGCAACTCGAGCAGGTCGCTGTGAGGAGCCGGCTGTAGCAGGTCGTGCAGATCCGTTCGCTGTCGCCGTGGGTGTGGACCAGCGTTCGCGGACGTCCGCAGAGCGCGCAACCGGGCGAGGTCAACCCGGTGATGCCGGCTGCGATGGCGGCGTAGATGAACTCGGCGACCACCTTGGGCATCCGCGACCCACCGGCGGTCAACGCTTCGGGATGTGCGACGAGGTGGCGGGTGAGTGCAGCGCGGGCACCGGGCGCGGGAGCGACCTGAGCCATCAGGTCCCCGACAGACTCCGGGGTCACCGTCGGGTCGCGTGCGAGGAGCAGCCCGGTCACGATGGCGAGCTGGTCGGCTCGTTTGGTGGCGAGTTGCTCGGCGGCTCGGCGCCGCTCGTGGCAACTGCAGATCAGCACCCCGGGCGCGCGACCGCTGCGTGCCCGACCGCAGTTCGCGCAGGGCCGCGCGCCGGGCGATGGCGACACTGGCGCCGGCTCAGGCGTCACTGGCGCCGGTGATGGTGGCCCGCCGTGGCCGGTTCTTGCTCACCGGACCGGTGCCCGTGGCCGGCGCCGCGCCGGCAGCCTTCCGTCCGCGCTTGGAAGTGGCGATGACGTAGGGCTCGATGAGGTCGTTGGGGGTGCAACCGAAGATGTCGCACAGGGCGGCGAGGAGTCGCATGTTGAGGCGTTCGGGTTCGCCGGTGACGATCCGGTAGACCTGCGTGGAGGTCATCACCACGCCGCGGTCGGCGAGCAGTGGCACGAGTTCGGTGGTGTTGTGCAGGCCGGCCTCGCTCATCACCTTCCGCAGGTGCCACCGGTAGGCGACGCTCTTCGTGATCGGGGTGGTCATGGCTGCTCGCTTCCGTCGTCGGGCGGGGAGGTGAAGGCGTTGTCGAGGGCGTTGCGAAGCACGCGGTTGCGGTAGTCCCCGGAGACGCCGGTGTAGAGCGCGGTGGTCGAGCCCCAGCGGTGGCCGACCTGCTGCTGGACGAACAGCGGGTCGAAGCCGTCCTCGATCAGGTGGGTCACGTACGAGTGCCGCAGACAGTGCGGGTGCAGCACCCGGTCGAGGGCGAGCTGGTCGCGCCAGTCGGCGAACCGGTCGTCGATGTGGGCCAGCCGGATGCGGCCCTGACGTTCGGTGGGCCACAACACCGCCGGGTCGGCCAGCCCGAAGCGCGGGAGGACTTCCTCGACGTACTCCTCCACGACCGGCCGGGTCCAGTCGAACACCGTCAGCACTGCCCGTCGGCGGGGCTGGGAGCCGCGGCTGGCCTTGCCCCATCGGACGTTGCACACGCCGTAGCGACCGAACTCGAGCGCCTTGGGGTTGCGAGTGAAGTCATGGAGGTCGAGCATCGCCGCTTCACGACGGCGCAGGCCGTAGCCGTAGATGACCTTGAACAGGGTCGCGTCCCGGAACAGCGTCAGCCAGCCCTTCCGCTTCGAGGTGCGGGCGAAGTCGACGTGGTCGTCGGCGTGGTCGAACAACGCCTGGACCTCGCCCCGGGTCAGTGGGCGAACCGCTGGCCGTGCCTCGTGGTCGGCCACGTGGACCGCGGTGTTCCACTCGTGACAGACCTGGATCGGATGAGTGCCGAACAGCTCCATGCACTGATCGGCCCAGCCATAGCGGCCATCGATCAGGTAGGCGCAGAACAGCGCCACCGAGTTCTGGTACGCCCTGATCGTCGACGGCGTCAGCGGCCGAGTCCCGGACAGCAGTTCACTGGTCCACTCCTCGACGTCGGCGGCGCCCCACTCCCACGGCGAAGAGGCGCAGAAGTCCGCGAACCGACGGACCTGCGACTCCCGCGTCTGGATCGTCCGCGACGCCAACAGGCGCGAGGACTGCTGGCCCGCCCACCCCGCGAGCATCTCGTCGAACATCTGCTCAGCGGGACGGAGGGCAGAGACGTTGCCCGGCCGCAGCACGACGACCGAGCCATGCCCACCATCCTCCCGAGATCCCATGCCGGCGACCTTACATCAGATGTAAGTATCGTGCATCCGATGTAATCCCATGCATTAAACTGCGGGTCACGACGCCAATGGCCCGTCGGTAGTGAACCGTCGGACTGCCGCTCACGTCACTCGTTCACGCTTACATCTACCGTAAGAATCTTCCGTTAGATGTAATTTCCGAGGTAATCAGTAGACGGTGACGTGCACGTGGTCGTAGTGGTTGGCGGTGGCCGAGCCGCGGTCGGACATGCCCCGCCAGCCCTCCCCGCCGCGCTCGACCGACCAGATCTTCTGGGAGTAGATGAGGTACTCGACGCCGAGGGCGACGCGGTTGGCGCGCACGAACTCGGCCACCTGCCAGCCGCGGGCGCCGCTGACCATGATGTCGACGGCGCGGCCCTGGCCGTGCTCGCCGTCGCCGCGGAACACGCCGTACGCGGTGATCTCGGGGAACGCCGCGCAGACGGCCTGGTGCACCTTGCCGATGTTGGGGTCGGCGCCGCTGGGCACCGACGAGCCGTTGGTGCAGGCGCCACCGATACCGGCGACCGGCTTCTCGTCGTCGAGGTAGTCCGCGGTCACCCAGCGGGACTCCCCGCGGACCACGATCTCCTGCCGGCCGTTGCGCTGGCGACCGGTGACCAGCACCTTCTCGCCCGCGTCCACCACGCCGCGCTTGGCGGCATCGGCGGTGGACGCGCTCCACACGTTGAGCTCCTCGGTGGTCCACAACGTGGTCTCGGCGCGGCGTACCGCCACGCGCGTGGCCTCGGCCTCCTCCAACACCTGCGCGGACTCACGCTGGGCGCGAGCGGCCGCCCGCGACTCCGAGCGGCTGACCGCCGGCTCGCGGGACTGCAGCCGTACGTCGACCGTGGAGTCGGCCAGCATGTCGCGCGCCTGGGTGGGCTGCTCGGTCAGGACCCCGAGGGTCACCGCCGACATCGTCGCCAGCATGGCGACCGGGGCCGCCACCAGGGCGGCTCGGGGAACGGGGGGTGCTGTGAACTTGAATCGGGGGAGGATGCGGGCATTGGTTTCCCGCTTGTGGCGATGCTTTGCCACAGCGCTGATCCTTTGCTCTTGCTGATAGGGGGCGTGCGTACGCACAGGGGGGGCTTTGCTGTCCGCGCGCCGCCCGAACGGGGCGCGGCCAAAGAGTCAAGCACACTCAGGGCCGTTCCGGGGCATCGGCGCGACACGTTCCACCACTCCCAGCGTGATTTCAGCGTGATCTGAGCGTTATCCGCCCGTGACCTCAGTGGTGGCCTCACGCAGGTGCATGCCGCGTCCGTCGCTGTCCTCCAGCCACCCCTCGGGCAGCACCACCCGGTTGCGGGGCGACCCCTGTCGCCCCCGCGGAGCGCCCAGCTCGCCGGTCGGAAACGGCTCGCTGCCGTCGAGCTCGGCCAGCAGCGCGTCGAGCGCGGCCAGCGAGTCCACCAGGGCCAGCGAGTGCCGCAGCGGCCCACCGGCACGGAAGCCCTTGAGGTACCAGGAGACGTGCTTGCGGAACTCCTTGCAGCCGCGCTCCTCCCCCATGTGCTCGCTCAGCAGCTCCGCGTGCCGGCGCATCATCGTGCGCACCTCGCCGAGCGTGGGCAGCGCCAGCGGGGTCGACTCGCCGGAGAACGCGGCCGCCAGGTCGCGGAACAGCCAGGGCCGACCCAGGCAGCCGCGCCCCACGACCACGCCGGCGACGCCGGTCTGGCGGACCATCCGCACCGCGTCCGCGGCCTCCCAGATGTCGCCGTTGCCCAGCACCGGGATGTCGACGTGCTGCACCAGCTCGGCGATCGCGTCCCAGTCCGCCTGCCCGGAGTAGGCCTGCTGCACGGTGCGCCCGTGCAGCGCGATGGCGGCCACCCCGCTCTCCTGGGCGATCCGGCCGGCGTCGAGGAACGTCAGGTGATCCTCGTCCAGGCCCTTGCGGGTCTTGATCGTCACCGGGACGCCGTACGGCGCGGTGGCGGCGACCGCGGCCGCCAGGATCTCGGCCAGCAACCCCCGCTTCCACGGGAGCGCCCCACCGCCGCCCTTGCGGGTCACCTTCGGCACCGGGCAGCCGAAGTTGAGGTCCACGTGGGCCACGCCGTACTCGGCACACAGGATCTCCGCGGCCCGCCCGACGTACGCCGGGTCGGTGCCGTAGAGCTGCACCGAGCGCACCTTCTCGGCCGGGTCGAAGACCAGCATCTTCAGCGTGGTGGCGTCGCGCTCGACCAGTCCGCGCGAGGTGATCATCTCGCACACGTACAGCCCGGCGCCCTGCTCCGCGCACAGCCGCCGGTACGCCGCGTTGGTGATGCCCGCCATCGGGGCCAGCACGACGGGGCTGGGCACCCGCAAGGGGCCCAGCACCAGCTCCGAGGGCAGAACCGCCTCGGGCATCAACAGCCGAGCAGCCGCTCGGCGAAGTAGCGCGAGATCCCGTCGAGGCTGATCCGCTCCTGCTTCATCGAGTCGCGCTCGCGCACCGTGACCGCGTCGTCCTCCAGGGTCTCGAAGTCCACCGTGACGCAGTACGGCGTCCCGATCTCGTCCTGGCGGCGGTAGCGGCGCCCGATGGCACCGGAGTCGTCGAAGTCGACCGACCAGTTCTGTCGCAGCTCCTCGGCCAGCGCCTTGGCCTTCGGACTCAGGTCGGCGTTGCGGCTCAGCGGCAGCACCGCCATCTTGATCGGGGACAGGCGCGGGTCCAGGCGCAGCACGGTCCGCTTGTCCACCCCGCCCTTGGTGTTGGGCGCCTCGTCCTCGGCGTACGCGTCGACCAGGAAGGTCATCAGGCTGCGGGACAGGCCCGCCGCCGGCTCGATCACGTACGGCACGTAGCGCTCACCGGCCGCCTGGTCGAAGTAGCTCAGGTCGTGGCCGGAGAACTTCGCGTGGGTGGAGAGGTCGAAGTCCGTCCGGTTGGCGACGCCCTCCAGCTCGCCCCACTCCGAGCCGACGAACCGGAACCGGTACTCGATGTCGACGGTGCGCTTGGAGTAGTGGCTGAGCTTGTCCTGCGGGTGCTCGTAGTGGCGCAGGTTGTCGGGGTTGATGCCCAGGTCGGTGTACCAGCGGGTGCGCTGGTCGATCCAGTACTGGTGCCACTCCTCGTCCTCGCCGGGCTTGACGAAGAACTCCATCTCCATCTGCTCGAACTCGCGCGTGCGGAAGATGAAGTTGCCCGGCGTGATCTCGTTGCGGAAGCTCTTGCCGATCTGGGCGATGCCGAAGGGCGGCTTCATCCGGCTCGAGGTCACCACGTTGGCGAAGTTGAGGAAGATGCCCTGGGCGGTCTCCGGGCGCAGGTAGTGCAGCCCGGTCTCGTCCTCGGTCACGCCCAGGTAGGTGCGCAGCATCCCGGAGAACTGCCGCGGCTCGGTCCAGGCGCCGCGGGTGCCGCAGTTCGCGCAGGCGACGTCCTTGAGGTCGACGTCGTCGGGGTTGGCGATGCCCTTCTTCTCCGCGAAGGACTCCTGCAGGTGGTCGGCGCGGAAGCGCTTGTGGCACGACTGGCACTCGGTCAGCGGGTCGTTGAAGGTGTCGACGTGGCCGCTGGCCTCCCACGTCTGCCGCGGCAGGATCACGCTGGAGTCCAGGCCGACCACGTCCTCGCGGCTCTGGACCACCGACTTCCACCACTGCCGCTTGATGTTGTCCTTCAGCTCCACGCCGAGCGGGCCGTAGTCCCAGGCCGAGCGGGTGCCGCCGTAGATCTCACCGCAGGGGTACACGAAGCCTCGCCGCTTGGCGAGGGAGACGACGTTGTCGATGGCGGATGCGGGCGGCTTGGCCACGGTGGCTACTCCTGCGGGCAGGGTCGGCTGGCTGTCGACCTGGAAGGGTCAGCCTAACGACCGGCCCTGCTGCCGGTTCAGGGTGCCGCCCGGCACGACCTCCTCGTAGGCGCTCGGCTCGTCCAGAGCGCGGCTCAGGGTCGGCACCGCGGTCAGCTTCACGTCGTACGACGACAGCGCCCGGCGGTAGGACCCCACGTCGCGCCACTGGGTGTGCAGCAGCCACAGGTCCGGCTCGTCGAGGTTGCAGCCGACCGTCCCGGTCACGAAGCCGCGGCACGCGGCCAGCGCGTCCAGCGCGGCCTGGAGCTGGTCGCGGAAGGCCGCGGCGTCCGACTCGGCCACCCGGAACCTGCTCACCACGATCACGGGACGACCCTAGGCCACCCGCACAGTTGAAAACCATTCTCAGTAGTGTGAGAATCATTCTCATGACGATCCGCCGCGCACTGCGTGCTGCCGCCGCGCTCTCACTGCTGGGCGCGGCCCTGGCCGGGTGCGCGGCCAACGGCACCGCGGACGACGGGCGGCTCAGCGTCGCGGCCGGGTTCTACCCCTTGGCGTGGGTGGCCCAGGAGGTCGGCGGACCCGAGGTGCGCGTGGTGAACCTGACGGCGGCCGGGCAGGAGCCGCACGACAGCGAGCTGACCGTGAACAAGACCGTGGAGCTCGCCCGCGCCGACCTGGTCCTCCTCAGCGGTGGCCTGCAGCCGACCGTCGACCAGGCGGCGCAGGAGAACGCCCAGGGGGCGGTGCTCGACGCCACCGACGTGGTGACCCTGAGACGTGCGCTGACCGACGGTCACCACGAGGACGACGGCCATAACCACGACCACGAGCAGGACCACGAGCACGGCGACCTGGACCCGCACTTCTGGCTCGACCCGCTGCTGATGGCCGACCTCGCGGACGCGGTCGCCGACGAGCTGGGCGGCATCGACCCCGAGCGGGCCACGACGTACGCCGCCAACGCCGACGCACTGCGAGCCGAGCTGACCGGCCTGGACGGGGAGTTCGCCGAGGGCCTGGCGCGCTGCGAGCGCGACACCATGGTGGTCAGCCACGACGCCTTCGGCTACTGGGAGCGCTACGGCCTGCACTTCGAGGCGATCGCCGGCCTCTCCCCCGGCGCCGAACCCACCCCCGCGGATCTGCAACGACTGCAGGAGCTGATCCAGCAGCAGGGGCTGACGACCGTCTTCACCGAGACCCTGGTTGCGCCGGACCTGGCTCAGTCGCTGGCCGAGGACCTCGGCATCGAGACCGCCGTCCTCGACCCGCTCGAGGGCCTCGACGAGGCCTCCATCGAGGCGGGCGCGGACTACCTGTCGGTGATGCGGGACAACCTCGCCGCGCTCCAGGAGGCGGGCGGATGCTGAACCACCACACACCCGACCCCGACGCCGTACCGGTGGTGCTGCGCGGGGTGTCGGCCTGCCTGGACCAGCGCCCGATCATCCAGGACATCGACCTGACCGTGGCGCCCGGTGAGTTCGTGGCCCTGATGGGCGGCAACGGCTCCGGCAAGTCCACCCTGGTGCGCACCATGACCGGGCTGCTGCCGCTCAGCGCCGGCTCCCTGGACCTGTTCGGTCAGCCGATCGAGGAGTTCAGCCAGTGGCAGCGCATCGGCCTGGTCCCCCAGCGCCATGGCGCGGGATCCGGCGTGCCCGCGTCGGTGTGGGAGGTGGTCGCCTCCGGGCGGCTCACCCACCGCAGGCTGCTGCGACCGCTGACTCGGGCGGACCGGGCAGCCATCGACGAGGCCATCTCGGTGGTGGGCCTCTCGGCCCGGCGCTCGGTGGGCGTCGCGACGCTGTCGGGCGGACAGCAGCAGCGCACCCTGATCGCCCGGGCGCTGGCCTCCCGGCCCGAGCTGCTCTTCCTGGACGAGCCCACCGCGGGCGTCGACCTGCCCAACCAGGAGGTACTCGCCCAGACGCTGGAGCTGCTCTCGCGGCGCGGCGTCACCATCGTGCTGGTGGCCCACGAGCTGGGGTCGATGGAGCCGCTGATCGACCGGTCGGTGGTCCTGCGCGGCGGCCGCGTCGTGTACGACGGCCCGCCGCTGGCCGACCACGAGGTGCACTCGCCGTTCCTGGGCGAGGCGCATACCCACCAGCACCACCCGCTGCCCACGACTCCCCCACACGTGCCGCGGGTGGTCTCGCCGCTGGACCCCGACGACCACCCGATCCCGGACGGTGCGTCATGAACGACGTGATCGCGCTCTTCGGGCTGCCCTTCATGCAGCGGGCACTGATCGCCGCGCTCTTCACCGGGCTCGCCGCGCCGGCCGTGGGGACCTTCCTGGTGCAGCGGCGGATGGCGTTGATGGGCGACGGCCTTGGCCACGTCGCGGTGACCGGGGTGGCGATCGGCCTGGTCACCGGCCTGGCGCCGACCTGGACCGCGGTGGCCGCGGCCGTGCTCGGCGCGATCGCCATCGAGCTGATCCGCGAGCGCGGGAACGCCGGGGGCGACCTCGCCCTGGCGCTGCTGTTCTACGGCGGCCTGGCGGGCGGGGTGTTCGTCACCGGGATCGGCGCCGAGAGCACCTCGCGGCTCCAGCAGTACCTGTTCGGCTCGATCACCTCCATCTCCAGCGCCGACGTGGCGGTGACCGTCGCCCTGGCGCTGGTGCTGTTGGCGCTGACCTTGGGGCTCTCGCCGCAGCTCTTCGCCGTGGCCCACGACCGGGAGTTCGCCCAGGTCTCGGGGTTGAACGTGCGGGCCTACAACCTGCTGGTCGCGGTACTCGCGGCCGTCACGGTGACCGTGGCGATGCGCACGGTCGGGCTGCTGCTGGTCTCGGCGCTGATGGTGGTGCCGGTCGCCACGGCACAGCAGCTGACCCGGTCGTTCCGGGCGACGCTGGTCGCCGCCCTGGGCGTCGGGGTGCTGTCGGCGGTGGGCGGGCTGACCCTGGCGGCCGCGGCGTCGTACCGGGCCGACGTGGCCCCCGGCGCGGCCATCGTGCTGCTGAGCCTGCTGATCTTCGTGGCGACCTGGCCGTTGGGCACCTGGCTGCGTCGCCGCCAGCGGGTGCTCGCCCCCTTCGTCGACCCACCGCCCGACGACCACCTGGTCACCGAGGGCCACCCGCACGAGCACGGCCCCGACTGCGGCCACCGCGCGGTGAGCCACGGCGACCACGTCGACTACCTGCACGACGGCCAGCGGCACGCACCGCACGGAGAGCACTATGACCAGCACTGAGAAGTACGGCACCGAGGGGACCGGGCTGCGGCCCACCCGACAGCGCACGGCGGTGGCCGAGGCGCTGGACAGCTTCGAGGACTTCCGGTCCGCCCAGGAGATCCACGACCTGCTCGCCCAGCGCGGGGACCGCGTCGGCCTGGCCACCGTGTACCGGACCCTGGCGGCCCTGGTGGACGCCGGCACGGTCGACATGCTGCGCAGCGAGGAGGGCGAGGCGATCTACCGGCGCTGCTCGAGGACCCACCACCACCACCTGGTGTGCCGTGCGTGCGGGGCCACCGTCGAGGTCGAGGGGCCGACCGTCGAGCGCTGGACCCAGGCGATCGCCCGCGAGCACGGGTACGCCGACATCAGCCACGAGCTGGAGATCTTCGGCACCTGCGTGGACTGCCAGGGTGAGTAGGCTCCCAGTCGTGAGACCCGGTCAGCAGCGCCCCCTCCGCCGGCCCACCCCACACCCCTCCGGCGCGCGCCCGCCCGCGGTGCCGCCCGAGTTGGTGCCGGCGCACGTGGCGATCGTGATGGACGGCAACGGCCGCTGGGCCAAGGAGCGCGGGCTGCCGCGCACCCGGGGCCACGAGCAGGGCGAGCACTCGCTCTTCGACGTGGTCGAGGGGGCGATCGAGATCGGGGTGAAGGCGATCTCGGCGTACGCCTTCTCGACCGAGAACTGGTCGCGCTCGCCCGAGGAGGTCCGCTTCCTGATGGGGTTCAACCGCGACGTGATCCGCCGCCGCCGCGACGAGATGCACGAGCTCGGCGTGCGGGTGCGGTGGGCCGGACGGGCGCCCCGGCTGTGGAAGTCGGTCATCAACGAGCTGCGCGTGGCCGAGCAGCTGACCCGGCACAACGACGTCCTGACCCTGACCATGTGCGTCAACTACGGCGGCCGGGCCGAGATCGCCGACGCCGCCCGGTCGATCGCCCGCGAGGTGGCGGCCGGACGGCTCAACCCCGAGCGGGTGGACGAGAAGGTCCTGGCCCGGCACCTCTACGTTCCGGAGTGGTCGGACGCCGACCTGATCTGGCGGACCTCCGGGGAGCAGCGCCTGTCCAACTACATGACCTGGCAGTCGGCCTACAGCGAGTTCGTCTTCTCCGACGTACTGTGGCCCGACGTGAACCGCACGCACCTGTGGGCGGCCGTCGAGGAGTACGCCCGCCGGGACCGCCGGTACGGCTCCGCCTGACCCGGGCGCCGGCCCGAGTCCCTCGGCCACCGCCTCAGCGCTCGACGTACTCCAGCGAGCGCAGGCCGCGCTCCAGGTGCCAGCTGAGGTAGGCGGCGACCAGGCCGCTGGCCTCCCGCAGGCTGCGGGGCGAGGCGGCGTGCACGACCGGCCAGTCCCCGGCCAGCAGCGCCCCGAGCACCTCCAGCGTCTCCGCGGCCGGGCTGGCGGAGCCGGGCACCTTGCAGGCGGTGCACAGCACTCCCCCGGACGACGGGTTGAAGAACCGGTGCGGGCCGGCGGAGCCGCAGCGCACGCAGTGGTCGAACGACGGCGCGTAGCCGGACACGGCCAGCGAGCGCAGCAGGTAGGAGTCGAGCACCTGGTGGTGGCCGTGCTCCCCGGCGACCAGCGCGCGCAGCCCGCCGACCAGGAGCAGGAACTGCTGGACCGCCGGCTCCCGCTCCTCGGTGACCAGGCGCTCGGCGGTCTCCAGCATCACGGTGCCGGCGGTGTACCGGTCGTAGTCCAACCCCAGGCCGGCCTGGAACGGGCTCAGCGTCACCGCCTGGGTGATCACGTCGAGCGAACGGCCCTCGGCCAGCTGCAGGTCGACGTGGGCGAACGGCTCGAGCCGCGACCCCCACCGAGACGTGGTACGCCGCACGCCCTTGGCCACCGCCCGCACCCGACCCTGATGGCGGGTCAGCAGCGTGATGATCCGGTCGGCCTCACCCAGCTTGTGGGTGCGCAGCACGACCGCCTCGGCGCGGTACAGGGGCACCGGCCCATTGTGCCTCGCCCGGGCCCGCCTCAGGCGCTTCGTGGTCGGCTCAGCGCGCCACGCCGCGGCCGCGGCGGCGGGCACCGGCCGCGTCCCAGCACTCCTGCGCGAAGGCGACCGCCGCGGCGTCCAGCCGATCGGGGGCCACCCGCCACTCCAGCACGTTGTGGGCCTTGAGGAACCTGCTGCCCGGCAGTTCGTCGGCCAGCATCAGGGCGTCCGTGGTGCGGTGCAGCGGGTCGGCCGGGTGGCCCACCACCAGGGCCGGCACGGCGATCCGCCGCCGGGCGCTGCTGCTGGGCGCCATCCGGCCGAACAGCACCCCGTGCACCACCGCGGCCATCGACTTGGGGCGCTGGTTGCAGGCGTCCAGGCCGATGCCCACCCAGAACGGCACCAGGCCGCGCGGCACCACCTTGGTGACCTTGCGGACCCCGGCGACGGTGAACGGCACGAACCTGGCCGCGAACATCAGCGGCGCCAGCACCAGGAGCCCGGTGGTCAGGGCGTTGTCCAGCACCGGGCCCTCCACGATCAGGCCGCGCACCCGCTCGGGCGCGAGCGCAGCGACCTCGAGGGCGACGTTCCCGCCCAGCGAGACCCCACCCACCACCGCCTGCTCCGCGCCCAGGTGGTCCAGCAGCGCGACCACCTGCTCGGCGAAGTGGGTCACCGAGTAGGCCAACGGGTCGGCGGGCCGGTCCGAGCGCCCGTGACCCAGCAGGTCGAGGGTGACCACGTGCAGGCCGTCGCCGGCCAGGGCCCGGGCCAGCGGCTGCTGCATCCGGCGGGGCATCAGCGGGGCCGGCAGGAGCACCACCCAGCGGTCGCCGCCGCCGTACTCGGTGTACTCCAACCGATCGCCGGTGTCGAGGAACAGCTGCCCGATCCGCTCGGAGACCAACATGCTGCCAATCTAGCCGCATCCGCGGGCCTCGGCGGCGCGACTCACCTCACGCCGACGTCGGCCCGAGCGGCGCGTCAGGCGCGGTTGACGGCGCTGACCACGGCCTTGAGCGAGGCGGTGACGATGTTGGCGTCCAGGCCCACACCCCACAGGATCCGGCCGCCCACGGAGCACTCGACGTACGCCGCGGCGATCGCGTCCCCGCCGGCCGACAGCGCGTGCTCCTGGTAGTCCAGCACCCGCAGGTCGGTGCGCGTGGCGTACGCCGGGTCGCCCGCGGCGTGCTTCTCCTCGAACAGCCCGTTCAGCGCGCCGACGAAGGCCGCGATCGGCCCGTTGCCCTCGCCCTTGAGCTCGCGGCGCTCGCCGTCGACGTAGACGTTGACCGACAGCTGGTCCAGCTGGCCGGCGGCCGAGGAGGTGTGCACGGCGTTGAGCTTCAGCGGCTCCTCGCGCAGCAGGTACTCCTGCTGGAAGATCGACCAGATCTCCTCAGGGCTGACCTCGCCGCCGACAGTGTCGGTGCGCTCCTGGATCACCCGGCTGAACTCGATCTGTGCCCGACGCGGCAGGTCCAGCTTGTGCTCGGACTTCAGGATGTAGGCCACCCCGCCCTTGCCCGACTGGCTGTTGACCCGGATCACGGCCTCGTAGCTGCGGCCCACGTCCTTCGGGTCGATCGGCAGGTACGGCGCCTCCCAGGGCAGGTCGTGCGCCGTGACGCCCTGCTCGGCGGCGCGCCGGTCCAGGTCCTCCAGGCCCTTCTTGATGGCGTCCTGGTGGGAGCCGGAGAAGGCCGTGTAGACCAGGTCCCCGGCGTAGGGGTGCCGCGGGTGCACCGGCAGGTTGGTGCAGTACTCGACCGTGCGGCGTACCTCGTCGATGTCGGAGACGTCGACCTGCGGGTCGATGCCCTGGCTGAACAGGTTCATGGCCAGGGTGACCAGGCAGACGTTGCCGGTGCGCTCGCCGTGGCCGAACAGGCACCCCTCGACCCGGTCCGCCCCCGCCATCAGGGCCAGCTCGGTGGCGGCCACCGCGGTGCCCCGGTCGTTGTGCGGGTGCAGGCTGATCGCCGAGACGTCGCGGCGGGTCAGCCCGCGGCCGAAGTACTCGATCTGGTCGGCGTAGGTGTTGGGCGTGGACATCTCCACCGTGGCCGGCAGGTTCAGGATGATCTCGCGGCCCGGCTCGGGCTGCCACACGTCGGAGACCGCCTCGCACACGTCGAGGGCGAAGTCGGTGTCGGACTGGGTGAAGATCTCCGGGCTGTACTGGTAGCCGAACGCCCCGCTGGAGACCATGTCGCCGAGCAGCTCCTCGGCGTACTTCATGACGATCTCGGTGCCGCGGGTGGCGATCGCGCGGCACTCGTCCGGGGTGACGTGGAAGACGACCCGCTGGAACAGTGGCGCGGTGGCGTTGTACAGGTGCACCGTGGCACGGTCGGCGCCGCGCAGCGACTGCACGGTCCGCTCGATGAGGTCCTCGCGCGCCTGGGTCAGCACCGAGATCTGCACGTCGTCGGGGATCCGGTCCTCCTCGACGAGCTTGCGCACGAAGTCGAAGTCGGTCTGGCTGGCGCTGGGGAAGCCGACCTCGATCTCCTTGTAGCCCATCCGCACCAGCAGCTCGAACATCGAGAGCTTGCGCGCCGGGGTCATCGGGTCGATCAGGGCCTGGTTGCCGTCACGCAGGTCGGTGGAGAGCCAGCGCGGCGCGTGGGTGATCCGCTTGGTCGGCCAGGTGCGGTCGGGCACGTCGACGGGTACGAAGGCGGTGTAGCGACCGAACGGCATCGGGCTGGCAACTTGGCTGTTGCGCGTGTTGCTCAGGTGCGTCATGGGGAGTCCTCGTTCGAAGGTGGTCGGGCGACCGGCGCGCAGCACGCTCCGCAACGAGGGGGCCGGGCTTCAGGCCTCGTTGCGGCGGCGAAGGAGGAGTCGACGCATCATGACGGGCACCAGAGTACGCCACGAGGGCCGACCGTGCGCAGCGGTGTCCGTTTCCGCGCCGGAGCCAGGTCGTAGGCTCGCACCCATGCCCGCCCGGTCCCCCCGCCTGTTGGTGGTGCACCACTCACCCACCGAGACTGTCCGGGCGCTCACCGACGCGGTCGTGGCCGGGGCCCACGACGACGCCATCGAGGGGGTCGAGGTCGTGGTGCGCCCCGCGCTGGAGGCCACCGCGGACGACGTGCTGGCCGCGGACGGCTACCTGCTCGGCACCCCGGCGAACTTCGGCTACATGAGCGGCGCGCTGAAGCACTTCTTCGACACCATCTTCCTCACCGCCGGCGGTGCGCTGAGCGATGACGGCACGGCGGCGCAGGCCACCGGGGGCAAGAAGCCGTTCGGCCTCTGGGTGCACGGCCGCTACGACACCACCGGCGCGACCAGGTCGGTGCTCTCGATCGTGTCCGCCCTGTCCTGGCGGCAGGCGGCACCCGTGCTCGAGGTGCTGGGCGACGTCGACCGGGCCGCTCTGGACGCGGCGTACGACCTGGGCGGGACGCTGGCCGCCCTGGTCCAGGAGGCGGGGTGAGGTGGCGGTGAGCCGGTTGGCACTGCTTCTCGCCACGGCCTTGCTGATGACCGGCTGCAGCGCCTCGGACTCCCCTGACGACGCCGGCGACGCCGGCGACGCCTCGCCAGGCTCGGGCTCCCAGTCGAGCTCCACCGGCGACACCACGTCATCCGCGGCCGCGGAGACCCCCGACCCGCCCAAGTCGCCCAAGGCCGGGGCGTGTCACCGGCTGCGGTACGGCGAGGCGATCGCGCCGACCAGCCCGCGGCGCCGGGTGAGCTGCCGCTCCCCGCACACCTCGCTCACCTTCCACGTCGGGCGCCTGGACCTGCAGGACGGGCGCCGGGTCCTGGAGGTGGACTCCCCGCAGGTCCAGAGCCAGGCGGCCACCGCCTGCCTCCCGCACCTGGTGGAGTACCTGGACGGCACCACCGACCTCGTACGCCGCAGCATGCTGGCCCCGGTCTGGTTCACCCCGACCCTGGCCGAGGCCGACCTGGGGGCGGACTGGCTGCGCTGCGACGTGATCGCCCTGGGCCGGGGCCGCTCGCTGATGCGGCTGCCGCACCCGCTGGCCGGCGCCCTGGCCGACGAGCAGCTGCGGGAGCGCTTCGCCCTGTGCGCCACCGCCGCCCCGGGCGCCCAGGGGTTCGCCCGCGTCAACTGCGGCGCCCCCCACGCCTGGCGGGCGGTGGCCAGCGTCGACCTCGAGGGCGAGACCTACCCCAGCGACTGGGAGATGGCCGGCCAGCTGGACCAGCCGTGCACCGACGCGGCACGGGAGTGGTCGCCCGACCCGCTCGATCTCAGCTGGGCCGAGGAGCGGCCCACCCGCGAGCAGTGGCAGGCCGGGCAGCGCTACGGCCTGTGCTGGGTCGCCGAGACCGACTGAGCCGCACCGGCGGCCAGGCTCAGAAGCCCAGACCTCAAGAGCCCAGACCTCAGAAGCCCAGCTTGCGCAGCTGGCGGGGGTCGCGCTGCCAGTCCTTGGCGATCTTGACGTGCAGGTCCAGGTAGACCGGGGTGCCCAGCAGGGCCTCGATCTGCAGGCGCGCCGCCTTGCCGACCTCCCGCAGCCGGGACCCCTTGTGCCCGATCACGATCCCCTTCTGGGAGTCCCGCTCCACGTACAGGTTGGCGTGGATGTCCAGCAGCGGCCGGTCCTCGTCGCGCCCCTCGCGCAGCCCCATCTCCTCCACCACGACCGCGATCGAGTGCGGCAGCTCGTCGCGCACGCCCTCCAGGGCCGCCTCGCGGATCAGCTCCGCGACCAGGACCTGCTCGGGAGCGTCGGTCAGGTCGCCGTCGGGGTACAGCGGCGGCCCCTCGGGTAGCAGCCCCACCAGCAGGTCGGCGAGCAGGTCGACCTGGTCCCCGGAGACCGCGCACACCGGCACGATCTCGGCCCAGACGGTGCCGGTCTCCTCGCCGAGCTGCTGGATCGCCAGCAGGTGCTCGGCGAGCTGCGCCGGCGTCGCCAGGTCGGACTTGGTCGCGATCGCGACCTTGGTCGAGCCGCGCACCTTGCCCAGCTCGTTGACGATGAACCGGTCCCCGGGCCCGACCTTCTCGTCCGCCGGGAAGCACACTGCGACGACGTCGACCTCGGCCCACGTGGTCTTGACCAGGTCGTTGAGCCGCTCGCCGAGCAGCGTCCGGGGCCGGTGCAGTCCGGGGGTGTCGACCAGGATCAGCTGGGCGTCGGCGCGGTGCACGATGCCGCGCACCACGGTCCGGGTGGTCTGCGGCTTGGAGGAGGTGATGACCACCTTGCGCCCCACCAGGGCGTTGGTCAGCGTGGACTTGCCCGCGTTGGGCCGCCCGACGAAGGAGACGAACCCGCTGCGGTACCCGTCCGTGGTGCCATAGT
>ERZ1645187.1838-NODE-1838-length-19228-cov-9.969071_pt1 | contig 19228 bp, 7 predicted proteins | sample MGYA00575352_ERZ1645187 | MGnify/ENA primary metagenome ERZ1645187 (study PRJEB40837, sample SAMN11349314) | freshwater sediment metagenome | isolation source: river sediment | host: Sediment | place: India: Wazaribad , New Delhi | collected 2017-02-21 ... | reverse complement strand
TCCTTGGCGGCGGCGATGCCGCCGTTGCCGGAGATGGAGCCGACGCCGAAAATCACGTCCGCCCCGGCGTCGAGCTGCTCGAGGGCGAGTTTCTTGCCGCCCTCGAAGTCGTCGAAGGAGCCGACGTAGCCGCCGAGGACGCGGACCTTCTTGTTCTTGATCTTGTTGAAGTGGAGCGCGCCGTTGCGGAAGCCTTCGACGAACTGGTTGACGCTGTCGCAATCGACGCCGCCGATGAAGGCGACGGCGGGATCCTTGGGGTCCTGCAGGTCGGCCCAGGCGGCGGCGAGGTAGCCGGCGGGAAAGGCGCATTCGTCGACTTGGAAGGTCAGGGCCCAGACGTTGTGGGGGATTTTCTCGTAGTCGCCGTCGACGATGGCGAAGAGGGTGCGGGGGTATTGGGCGGCGATGGTCTCGATGGCGGGGGCCATGCGGTAGCCGACGCCGAGGATGAGGCGGTAGTCGCGTTCGGCGAGGGCCGCGAGCTTGCGCTCGAAATTGAGCGGGGAGATGGGCTCGACGAACTGGACGAAGAGGGGCGCGCCCGAATACATCAGTTCTTCGAGGCCTTCGCGGCAGTTCTGGCTGAAGGAATTGTCGCGGAAGGTGCCGCCGTCGGACAGCATGGCCACGCGCAGGGGGCCGCGGCTTCGGCTCGGGAGCTGGGCGGGGGCGGGGGCGGCCGCCAGCGCGGCGGCGATTCCAAGGCAGGCAAGGAGGTATTTCATGGCGGGGCGTCCTGGCAAGAGCGGTTTCATGTCGTCGAGACGGGATCATAGGCCGGCGGGCGGGGGAATGCACGATTTTTTCCGGGCCGGGAAAAAAAACGCACAAGGGGGTTGCCAACGGGCGGGGGGATTGGTAGGGTGCGCGCTACTTTGTGTCCAAAAGACCGAACGAAGAAGGAATGAAGAGAACGATATGCCGACGATCAATCAATTGGTGAAACAGGGCCGCAGCCCGTTGCGCGCGAAGCGCAAATCGCCTGCGCTGCAGAAGTGCCCGCAACGGCGGGGCGTGTGCCTGCTGGTCAAGACGATGACTCCGAAGAAGCCGAACTCGGCGTTGCGCAAAGTGGCGCGCGTGCGGCTCACGAACGGGCAGGAAGTGACCGCCTACATTCCGGGCGAAGGGCACAACCTGCAGGAACACAGCATGGTGCTGGTGCGCGGCGGCCGCGTGAAGGACTTGCCCGGCGTGCGCTACCACATCGTCCGCGGCACGCTGGATTGCCTCGGCATCGAGAGCCGCCGGCGCGGCCGCTCGAAGTACGGCACGAAAACCCCCAAAGCGGCGAAATAAGGAAGGGCGAGCATGAGAAGGCGCAGAGCTGAATCGCACGAGTTCGCCCCGGACGCCCGCTACGGGAGTTCGCTGGTGACGCATCTGGTCAACATCATCATGAACCGCGGCAAGAAGTCCACGGCGCAGCGCACGGTCTACGGCGCGCTGGACCAGATCAAGGAACAGACCGAAGGCAAGGATCCGATCGAGGTCTTCCAGCAGGCGCTGGAAAACATCAAGCCCAAGGTGGAAGTGAAGAGCCGCCGCGTGGGCGGCGCGACCTACCAGGTGCCCGTGGAAGTGGTGCCCGCCCGCCAGACGAGCCTCGCGCTCCGCTGGGTGGTGGACTACAGCCGCGGCCGCAAGGGCGCCTCGATGCAGCGCGCGCTCGCGAGCGAGATCCTCGATGCCTACAAGAACCAGGGCAACGCGGTCAAGAAACGCGACGACACGCATAAGATGGCGGCGGCCAACAAGGCCTTCGCCCATTACCGCTGGTAAATCCCCCGGCCTTTGGCCGAACGGAAAGGACGCCCTGCGGGGCGTCCTTTTTTTGTCGACGATGCCCCGATCCTTGGATTCCGCTTGCGCAAATCGGGGCGGTGGCTGAAACTGATAGGAAATTTCCGCATATGAACACGTACGTCCGCACCTCCGTCCAGGAATTGGAAGCCTATGCCCCCGGCGAACAGCCGAAGGTGGCGGGGCTGATCAAGCTCAACACCAACGAAAATCCGTATCCGCCGAGCCCGGCGGTGGCGCGCGCGCTGGCGGAATTCGCGGCGGATTCGCTGCGGCTCTATCCCGATCCGGTTTGCGCGGCGCTGCGGGAACGCATCGCGCAAGGGGCCGGCGTCGGAACGGAAAACGTGTTCGTAGGCAACGGTTCCGACGAAGTGCTGCGCCTGGCCATGCGCGCCTTCACCCGGCCGGGCGGGGTCGCGGCGGCGTTCGCCCCGTCCTATTCGCTCTATCCGGTGCTGGCGGCGGCCGAAGAGGTCGGTTTCCGGACCGTCCCGCTGCCGGACGGCTACGGCTGGACGGAGCCGCCGGCCGACCTCGGGGCTTCCTTGTTCCTGCTGGCCAATCCCAATGCGCCGACCGGCGTTTTCTACCCGGTGGAGGCCATCGAAGCCTTCTGCCGGAGGTTCCCGGGCGTGGTGATCGTGGACGAAGCCTACGTGGACTTTTCCGGCGGCCGGAATTGCTTGGCGCTGGCGAAACGCCTGCCCAACGTCCTCGTGTGCCGGACTATGTCCAAGTCGTTCTCGCTTGCAGGTTTGCGCATCGGGTGGGCCGTCGGTTCCGCCGAGCTGATCGGGGCTTTGTACAAGCTCAAGGATTCCTACAACGTGGACCGGCTGGCGCAGGCGGTGGCCTTGGCCGCGCTAGGCGATCTGCCTTGGATGCAGGCCAATGCGGAAAAAATCGTCGCGACGCGGGAAAAAGTCGCCGCGGAACTCGCCAAACGGGGGTTCCAGGTGGTGCCGTCGGCGGCGAACTTTTTGTTCGTGGAGCCGCCGGCGGGCCGGTCGGCCGCGGACGTTTTCGCGGCGCTGCGCCGGAAAAACATCATCGTCCGCTATTTTCCCGGAGGGCGGACGGACAATGCCTTGCGCGTGAGCATCGGCACCGACGCCCAGATGGACGCGTTTTTTGCCGCGCTTTGAGCCGCGGGGGCGGGGAAAAGACTCTTCCCGGCGGCGGCCGCCGCGGGTGCCGCGAGGCGGGGAAAGATCGGATCGGTTTCGGATCCCGGCGACCGCCTCTTCTCCATTTCGGCTCGGTGCGCCGCGGCGCCCTCCGGGGGAAAATGCCGGAAGGAAGCGACGGCGGAAACGCCGCCGCGCGCCGTCCCGGCCTCGGGAGCCCGGACTTCGGACTCGGGACCTCGGGTTCCCGGGCATTTTTTGATTGCCAGAGAATTCCATTTGGAGTCTACTCTTCATAAAAGGGCATAACGCCCTTTGTTAGGTTTTGCAGGAAGAACGCATGATGAAAAAAACAGGTGCGGGAATTTTGTCGTTTGCCGTTGGCGTTTTCGTTCTGGGAGGGGGCTTCGCGGGGGTAGGGGGAACGGCTTACGCGCAAGCCGCGCCGGCCGAAATGCCGTTGCCGTCCGTTCCCGCCGAATCGTCGGCGGTCGCCGCGCCGGAAGCCCCGGCGGAGGTCGTCCCCGCGCCGGCGTATGAATACACTTATTCCGAGAAACTGACCGAACTGGCCGCGGCCGACGTCGCGGAATTGCGCCAGCGGCTCGCCGAGGTCGAAGCCCAGATCGACGAAGTGAACATCGCGGAATCCAACGCCCGCGTCCAGGCGGCCCGCGAGCAGGCCCAGGCCGGTTCGAAGGAAGTCAAGGAGATCCAGGCGCAGATCGCGCGGCTGCACGCGGAGATGCGGCAGGCCGTGGATCGCGATCCGGCGGTGGTGGCGGCGGCGGCGGCGGCCGACCGCACGCACATGGAATTGATGGATAGGTTGAATTTCCGCACGGGCCTGTTGCGGCTGATCGCGGAGAAGGAACGGCAGAGCAAGTGGACGGAGCCCGTACCCGCCCCGGAGGAGAACACCCCATGAGATCGATGCAGGCGCTTTTTGGTAGGAACGGCGACGGCCACGGAATGGAGATGCAGGTGAAGGCAACGAGAGGGACGAGCATGCAAAAATCGGCGAAGCGGAACCTGTGGGGAGCCGGACGTTTTCTGGGGCTGGCGCTGCTGGCGGCGGCAGTGTTCACGCCGGCGGCGCAGGCGGCGTTCTGCGCGGCCGATTGGACCGGCCTGGCGACCAACTACAACCAGTTCGCCATCGAGAACGCCTGGGGCCAATGGTCGGACACCAATCAGGTCAAGGTCGATTTCGAGTCCGGCTACGGTCCGGGCGATGACGCCGACGAAGACGGCCTGACCAATCTGCAGGAATTCAACGGCTGGAGCGCGTCCGTCAACGGCCGGACCGTCTGGTTCACGTGGAACCGGACCCTTTGCACCGCGGCCAATTGGGTCAATTGCGGGCCGGATCCGGAAAATCCCGACACGGATTGCGACGGCATCTCCGATTTCTACGAGCAGCGCTATACCCGCACCAACCCGCAATTGCCCGACACCGACGAGGACGGGATCTGGGACGCCATCGAAATCTTCGCGGGATTGGCGCCCACGAATTCGGGCTGGACCTTGTACGACGCGAACGGCCTGCCGGCGCCCGGCGCCCAGCCGACGGGCGAACATCCCTGGATGGATCCCGACGGCGACGGCTTGGACACGGCCGAGGAACTGCCGAGCGAAGCCGTCATCCTGACCTGCGCCACGAACTACAACTTCCCCTTCCAATATCTGACGAACGACGAACACATCGTGGCGGTCAACGGCCGCGTGTGGACGTCGCCGCTGGACTACGACACCGACGACGACCGCCTGATCGATTCGTTCGAGCGCCGTTACAACGGCAACAACGAATTCAACGCGATCGTGTCGGAAGAAGACCATGAAACCCTTGCCAAAGATGCGGATCTGGACGGCGACGGCTACGTCAACTTCCGCGAGCAGTGCATGCATCCGCTGCTGGGCAATTACTGGAGCTCGATGACCCGTACCTCGCCGAAGCGCACGCCGTTCGACACGTTCGCCATTCCCCGCACTGTCATCCGCGGCATCGGCGTGCGGTATCCCCAGCGGGGCGCGGACCGCATGGACGGCTTGTACATGCCGAACTACCTGAACAAGGCCAATTTCGATGGCGCCATGGCGGTGACCAGCTTCAACCTGAGCGATCCGATCCCGCCGCCGGCGGGCGTGATCTGGGGCAGTCCCATCGGGACGGACGCGGGTCCCAGCGCCAAGCAGAATTTCGTGACCGTACTGTCCGACGGGACGGTCGTGTGGAGCGTGTTGCCGGCCGCGGACCGCTGGACCAAGCCGAACGACGCCGACAGCGACGACGACGGCATGCCGGACGGGTGGGAAGGGGAACACGGATTGAATCCATGGGGTAACGACAATGTGTCAGGCGTGCTCGGCGATCCCGACGGGGACACCCTGGTGAACTACCAGGAATATTTTGGCCAGGACGGCTACCGCATCAATCAGGTGACGGGCACCGGCGACGAGTCGAACCCCTGGATCGCACGCTCCGTCAACTTCGGCGCCTTGAGCGCCTTTGGCGCCCGGGCCGGCCAGGTCGGCTACGGCACCCGCGGCGAGCAGGCCCCGAGCAGCTACATTCCGCCGTTCACCACGGCCTACGCACCGGAGTTTTACCCCGGCTTCTTCAATCCGCTGGGGACGATCATCTCGACCAACACCATCTACGACACCAATACGGCGGCAGACATCGACGTGGTGGTGACCAACTGGAGCCCCGTCATCGGTGTGCCGGCGTTCCCGGACCTGAACGAAATGCTGGAACTGTATCCGCAATACGACACGCTCAACGACAATTTCGACATGGCCGTGAACGCTGCGCTGCCGACCAACGGTGCCGGCGCCTTCCAGCCGTTTGCCACCTCGATGGGCGGCTTCTATTATCTGGAACAGGCGGGCTTAGAAGACGGCCGCTATACGCCGGGCATCGACGCCCTCTGGCTGGCCATCAACACTCCCGGCGTCTTCACGCCGGCCTCCCTTGGCCCGCCGCCCGTGGTGGGCGACATCATCCTGTCGGACCCGATCGGCGATCTCGCGGCGCTGGTTGCGCCGTATCCCGACATCACGGTCGATCCGCCGGCGCCTTCGATTCTCGACAACGCGCCGCTGAAGTATCCCATGCCGGGCGCGGACACGGACGACGATGGCTGGCCGGACGCGCTGGAAATCCAGATGGACGTCCGGGAAGGGCGTCAGCCCACGAGTCCGGTGCAGTCGCACAATCCGATGGCGCCGCGTTCCGCGCGGGTCGTGACGGACGACGGCATGACGGTGACCAGCGGTTCGCTTCGGCAGTATTTCGCGCCGAACTTCACCGTCGAGGCCTGGGTCTACATCGAGCCGGACAGCGCTCCGGGCGCCAACGCGTTCGAGGGCACGTTCATCCAAGGGAACATCGAAGTGGCCGAATGGGGCTACAAGGCGCGGACGTTCGATCTCGGCGTCAAGACCATCAACGGCTTCGACACGGTGCCCTACATCGAAATGGATACGCTGGGCGGAAAGACCTACCGGGCGTCCGCCGCGCGTTCCCTGCCGCTGGGCCAATGGGTCCATCTGGCGGGCGTGTTCGGCCGCGACCAGAATTCGCTGACGCTATACGTGAACGGCCTGATCGAGCAGGCCCTGCAGGTGGTGGAAGAGGGCGCGTGCTCCGTGGCCGCGACCCATACCCACACCGGCTCGCTGATCTTCGGCCAGCCCGCCGCCACCAGCCCGAACGGCTTCGCGAATCGGTTGTGGCTCGACGAAATCCGGATCTGGGGCGTGCCGCGGACGTCCGAGGAAATCGCGGATAACCGGGCCACCTTGGTCGATCCGGTGCAGGTGACCGATCCGGCCACGATGCTCTATGAAGAGGAAAATCCGCTGTTCGGCTACTTTAGCTTCGACGACGGCGGCACGACCGCCGAAGACTTAGTGCGGCGCGCGAAATGCAGCCTCCTCGGCAATCTTTTCCCCTACGACCTGACCGTCCCGGGGAACCTCGAAAACGAATATCTGTACCACGACCAATACTACGCGATCAACAGCGACGAAATCGGCGGCGCCTTCCAATTCGACGCCAACAACCCGGCGCCCGTGCGCGGCGCGCTGGACAGCGTCCGCGGCGAGTTCGACACCGACGGCGACGGCTTGCCGGACAGCTGGGAAATCGTGCACCAGCTCAATCCGTTCACCCCCTACACGCCGGACCACAACGACATCTCGACCCGCTACGACCCGGCCTGGGGCGAAATGAGCCCCATCATCGTCGAGCGGACCGGATTCGTCTACCGGGCCTCGATGGATGCGGGCATCACCTGGTTTGAAACCAACGCCCCGCAGGTGGCCGTCATCAACGGACCCGAAATCATCATCACGCCGTGTCCCAACTGCATGGTCGCCTATACGATGGACGGCACGAACATCACGTGGAAGCTGACGGTCGGCCAGATCCTCTACATCCAGGACGGCCAGCGCTGGTACGTGACGGACGAAGGCCTGCCGGTCAAACAGGTGGATTACGGCGGAACCAATATCAACTGGGTGGTCGATACCCTGCGGGATCCAGACGGCGACGGCCTGAACAACCAGTACGAATACTGGAGCCAGACGAATCCGAACCGCTCCGACACGGATGAAGACGGCCGGATGGACGGCGAGGAAGATTTCGACGGGGACGGCTTGGCCAACCGGCTGGAAGCCACCATCGGCTGCCGGCCCGACCTGCGCGACACGGACGACGACGGCTTGACGGATTCCGTGGAGAAGTCCAGCCGGACCTCGCCCATCGATTCGATCAGCCCGCCGAAGAGCATCGCCCTGTATCTGGACGGAAAACCCGGCTCCTACCTGTACGCGGCCGATCGCTACGCTTTCCGCCTGCGGAACTGGACGGTGGAGGCGAAGGTGCTGCCCGAAGATCTGAACGCCTTGGCCGACGGGCAGGGCGCTTCGGTGATCCGCCGCACGGTGCAGGACACGACGAACGACATGTTGGCCGCCAACTTCGATCTGCGCGTGGTCCGGGTAGATACCAACTTGGTGCCCGAAGTGCGCTACATCTACGTGGACGAATCCGGCGCCGGCCAGATCGTCTCCGTCCGGGGCAATCCGGCCAATCCGAGCCACCGGTTGACGGTGGCCGTGGCCAACGATCCTTATCCCACCGACGGCCTGATCCATCTGGCGGCGTCCTACGACGACGAAATCGCCGAATTGCGCCTGTATATCGATGGCGCCCTGGCCGGCAGCCAGAAGTTCCCGGAACTGAGCCGCCCGCTGCAAAGCGGCAAGGGCACGCGGTCGTTCGTGCGCATCGGCGAAGGCTTCAAGGGCTTCGTGGACGACGTGCGGATCTGGTCCGTGACGCGCTCCGAAAGCGACGTCTACAACGACATCAACAGCTCGACGCTGACCTCGACCGGTCTGGTGGCGCGCTATGCGCTGGACGACGGCGGCTGGCCGACCATGCTGGTCCGGGGCAGCGTGATCGCGGCCAACCTCACGGCGCCGCCCGCCCTGCCGTTGCCGAACGCCGGCGACCGCTATCTGGTGGCGGCGGGAGGTTCCGGCGACTGGGCCGGCAAGGACGACTACATCGCGGAATTCTCGGGCGCGGCCTGGGAATTCACCGCCCCGGTGGTCGGCATGCGGATCTTGGACGTCGATTCCGGCAACGTGCTTGAATGGGACGGCGCGAATTGGGCGGTGCCCACCGATCCGAACCTCATCCGCGGCGTGGATTTCGTCGGCGCGCCCCCGACCGTGAATGAACGGATGGACGGGGTGTGCTGGCTGAACGGCGCCGACATCGTCACGATCGACAGCGGGGTGGAGTATTCCGCTCCCGCTCCGGCGCAGGTGTTCTGCGAGGGCGCGATGGCGGCCGGCGCGGCGGCGGCGGGCGATTTCGCCTGGTGGAACAGCAAGGCGGAATACTACCGGTTCGACGGCGGCGCCTGGCTGCGCTGGGGCCCGGCGATCCATTGGCTGGCGCCGGTCCGCTTGAAGGCGGACGGGGTCTACCCGGACGAGGCCACCTTGCTGCTGGCGGCCGGTTCCCGCGTCGTCGGCGAGCGCTTCGTCGTGGAAGATCCCCTCAATCCCGCGATCTACACGGCGATGTCCGAAGACGGCTCGCTCGCGGAGAATTTCTCCGTGGAACCGCTGAACGTGAACGACCGCATCCTGCTGCTGGCTCCGGACCAGGCCGTGAAGGTTTGGGATGGCGCGGCGCTGGTGACGCTGGCCCAGGCCTCCGATCCGATCGGCGACCTGTACGTCTGGGTCCGGAACGAGGGCATCGCCTACAAGAGCGACGGCACGATCTGGGCGCGCTGGAGCCTGATCCCGTCCTCCGAAGATTCCACGGTCGAGGAAGACTGGAACGCGCAGTGGAGCCATTCGGCGCAACTGTCCGGGTTCGGCTCCTTCCGGATGCTGGAAGGCGTGCTGGTGACGGGAAAAGACACCGATGGCGACGGTCTGCCGGACGATTGGGAAATCGCCTACGGCCTCGACCCGGAAGATCCCACGGGGGTCAATGGCCGCGACGGCGATCCGGACGGCGACGGCTTGAGCAACTACAACGAATACCTGCTGGGCTATGACCCGCAGGATTCCGACACCAACGACAACGGCATCAACGACGGCGAAGAGGACTTCGACGGCGACGGCCTGCCGAACTGGTACGAGCAGGACATCAGCGGCTCCCGCCTCGATCTGCGGGATACGGACGACGACGGGCTGACCGACTACGACGAAGCGATCGGGAAGGGCGCCGCCAAGCGCATTTCCAGCCCGGTCTGGTCGCTCGATCCGCCGATCCGCCGCTCGATGGAGTTCCTGGGCAACGGCCGCTTGACCGTGGAAGCCCAGTCGCGCCATCACCTGAAATCCTGGACGGTGATGGGCTGGGTGAAGCCCTCCGAAACCCTGACGGGCGACAGCATCATCGTCCGCCGGACGGTCCGTTCCTCCAACCTGCAGTACGCCGGCGGCGATCTCGTCAACTACGAACTGGGGCTGCGCGAGGTGGCGGCGGGCTTCTTCGCTCCCTACGTGCGCCACGTCGGCGTGACGACGTCGGGCGACGGCCTGGCGACGAACGTGCCGGTCGAATCGCTGGTCAGCAGCGTCAATCTCACCAACGGCGTGACCGAGACCTCGGGCGGCCACCAGGCGACCGGGATCATCGTGGCGGGCGAGTGGACGCACGTGGCCGGTTCCTACGATGCGGAAGCCCATACGATGAGCCTCTATATCAACGGCGAACTGTCGGTCTACCGCAACGACGTGTTCCCGCCCAGCGGCATGAGCCTCGGCACCGACAAGAAGGTGCTGGGCGACCTGACCATCGGCGGCGGCCGCAAAGACTCCAGCGTCGTCGAGCTGCCCTTCACGGGCTGGATGGACGACGTCAAGGTGCTGGCCGGCGCGAGCAGCGAGGAGCAGATCCAGTACGAGGCGTCCAAGCAGATTTCCTCGACGCTCCAGACGATCAACCAGGCGGTGGATCCCGAAGTCCACCAGCTGCCGATCTCCGAGGCGCTGCAATATGAACACACCAACAACTTCGTGCTGGTGCGCTTCAAAGCCGGCTCGTCCGATGCGACCGTGGCGACCGTGGCGGAAAATCTGGGACTGAGCGTGGCGCATTCGTTCAAGATCGTGCCGGTCCATCGGCTGGAACTCGCGCCGGGCGAAGATCTCGCCGAAAAACTGGCCGACCTGCGCGCGGATCCGAACGTGCTCTACGCCGAACCGGATTACGTGGTGCGCGCCGACCGCACGCCGAACGACCCGATGTTCATCCGCCAGTGGGGCCTCCAGAATTCCTCCGTGCCGACGGCGGACATCAGCGCGGCCGAGGCCTGGGACCAGGCGACGGGCAGCCGCGACATCGTCGTCGCGGTCATCGACACGGGCGTGGATTACACCCATCCCGATCTGGCCGACAACATGTGGGTCAACGAAGGCGAAATTCCGGGCAACAACCTCGACGACGACGGCAACGGCTACGTCGACGACGTGAACGGCTGGGACTTCAGCACGTTCGACAACCTCCTCGGCCTGCCGGCCAACGACCCGATGGACTACAACGGCCACGGCACGCACGTGTCCGGCATCATCGGCGCCGTCGGCAACAACGGCCAAGGCGTCGCCGGCGTGAACTGGAAGGTCAAGATCATGCCGGTCAACTTCCTGGGCTTCCTCGGCATGGGCTTCACGTCCGACGCCATCCTGGCTTTGGAATACGCCTGGCAGAACGGCGCGCGCCTGAGCAACAACAGCTGGGGCGGCGGCGCCTTCAGCCAATCGCTGAGCGATGCCATCCAAATGGCCGGCGCGAAAGGCCATCTCTTCATCGCGGCGGCCGGCAACTCGGGCACCGACAACGATGCGGTCCCGCACTATCCCAGCAGCTACGATCTGCCGTACGTCGTGGCCGTCGCCGCGACGGACATGAGCGACCAGCTGGCCGATTTCAGCTGCTTCGGCGCGGCGTCGGTGGATCTGGCCGCGCCCGGCGTGGGCATTCTCAGCACGTTCCCGGGCAGCCAATACGTCAGTTACGACGGCACCTCGATGGCCACGCCGTTCGTGTCGGGCGCGGCGGCCCTGCTGCTGAGCCAGGACAACCTGCTGGATCCGCTCGGCGTCAAGCGGGTGCTGCTGCAGTCCGTGGACAAGCTGGATTCCCTGACGGACAAGGTCGTCACCGGCGGCCGCCTGAACTTGGCGAAGGTGGTGGGCGGCAGCCCCGTCCTGAACTTCCGGTTCGACGACGGCGGCGCCTGGGCCGAGGACTTCACCGTGTCGGAAGATTGGAACAGCGCGCTGAACGGCTTCAGCAAGCCGTGGTTCCATGCCGCCGTGCGCGACAACGCCGCCTTCTCGACGAACGTATACGTGCCGATCTTCGAGGATTCGGACGGCGACGGCATGCCGGATTGGTGGGAGGAAGCCATGGGCCTCGATCCGCTGTTGGCCTCCGGCCTGAACGGCAGCGACGGCGATCCGGACGGCGACGGCCTGACGAACCTCTACGAATTCCTGGCCGGGACGAATCCGTACGACTCCGACACGGACCACGATGCCATCAACGACTTCAACGCCGATTCCGACGGCGATGGCCTCAGCAACGGCCAGGAGCAGCAGGCCGGCACGCTGCCGGGCTCGGAATGGCTCGGTGACCGGGTGGATCCGACCGACACGGACGACGACGGCGAGAAGGATGCCGCCGAAATCGCGGCGGGCACCGATCCGCTGAAGGCGAGTTCTCCCGACCGCGCGCGCGCCATGCGCTTCAGCGGCAGCGGCCAGCTCGTGATCCACACCGAACACGATACCGATGCGAGCTTGCCGTGGACGGTCGAGACGTGGGTGAAGCCGGTGGGCTCGGGCACGGACGGCATCCTCATCCGGCGCGCCGAACAGATCCAGGAAAGCGGCCAGCCGTGGGTCGACTACGAACTGGGCTTGACCGCGGCCATCCCGTACGTTTCCTATGCCTTCCGCGCCGAAGACGGCTACGTGACCGTGCGCGTGAACGCGCCTACGGCCTTGCCGATGAACGAATGGTCGCACGTGGCCGCGGTGCGCGATCCGGACACGCTGCAGCTCCGGCTGTTCGTGAACGGCAAGTGCGTGGCCCTCAAGTCGAACGCCCGCCTGCCGGCCACCAGCCTGCGCGGCGTGTTTGAAACCGTCATGGGCGAAAGCCTCGTCGGCGAACTGGATGCCGTGCGCGTCTGGAACTACGCTCGCAAGGGCGTGGACATCCAAAATGCCCGCGGCGTCTTGCTGCCGGAAGCCAACTCCACCGGAGCCGCCGACAAGAACCGCGCGCCGAAGCGCATCTTCAACTTCGACGACGGCGGCCAGACGGCGGAAAACAGCTTCTACCTGAACGACTGGATGGCCAATTGGCAGAACGCCGCCACGATCGAAGGCGATGCCGCCCTCGTGACGTCGGCCTGGCCTCCGCAGGATCTGGACTCCGACGACGACGCGACCACGGACGTCGTCGAACGCTCGAACAACACCCTCGTGCTGCGTTCCGAGTCGCCCTACGTGCCCCGCGCGCTGAAGTTCGGCGGCTTGGGCAGCGTGCTGGCGTCCGAAGACGTGGACGGCCTGGAGACGATGGCGTATGCCGTCAGCAACTGGACGGTCGAGGCCTGGGTCAAGCCGACGGCCAAGCCGACGATGACGACGCCGCTGGTCCGGCGCGCCACGCGGGACGGCAATCTGGCGACCTTCGAGCTGCGCCTCGACACCAACCTGACGGTGTACGCGGGCTTCAACCGCGAGGACGACGGCCATTCCGTCTACTACGTCCACAGCGGCGCCAAGAAACTGCCGACGAACCAGTGGACCCATCTGGCCGCCACGTATTCGGCGGAAGACAACCGCCTGATCCTCTACGTCAACGGCATCGAGGAAATCCGCGGAACGGACGTTTCGGCCCGGCCGGTGGTCGAACTGGCCGGCCGCCTGCAGTTGGGCGGCATCGGCTTCAAGGGCGAACTGAAGGAAGTCCGCGTCTGGAACAAGGCGCGCTCCGCCGAAAACATCTACGCCAACTTCGGCAAGACGTTGCTCTTCTCCGTGGCGGCGCTGGAAAACAGCTTCCACGCCACGGGCGAAACCGGCAACCAGAGCTATCTGGGCCGCGTCACGGAAGCCATCGAGGATGGATATACCTATGACCACACCTCGATCGGCGCCATCGGCGACGAATACCGCATTCTCAACTACGTCCGGGGACGCCTGACCCAGAAGTTCACCCTGGAAACGTGGATCCGCATGCAGCCGGGCGCGGCGGGCGGCCGCGCGGTCACGCGCCAAGTCGACCTGATGCTGGTGGATCTGGGCTCCGACTGGCGCGTTAACGAAGCGATCGTGATCGAAGACAACGGCGCGCCGGCGGTGGAGTGGAACGGCCAGGTGAACATCGCCACGCCGATCTACGAGGAAGAAGAAGTGCCGGATCCCGCCAGCACCAACATCATCAAGCGCAAGGTGTTGAACCGCCTGGAGTACAGCACGGTCGTGGTGCCTCGCAAGCTGATCTCGGAACTGGATATCCGCGACGGGCAGTGGCATCACTTGGCCGCCGTGGGCGACAGCCAGCGCATCCGCCTCTACGTGGACGGCGCGCTCGAGACCGAAGCCCTGAGCTACTACGAGTTCAAGGCCCGGCCCGCTCCGGACTTCGAAACCCTCTACTGGCAGTATCCCAACGACGGCTCGGCCCTGCGCATCAGCGACGAAACCTTGCAGGCCGATCTGGACGAGGTGATGTTCTGGAACGAAGACCGGACCCAGGATGAAATCCAGAACCACATGAATTACGGCCTGACCACCGAGGAAATCAAGGGCTGGCGCGAGCCGATCGATCCCATGCCGGAAGACGCCATCGACGACTACGCGTCGCGGGTGTCGACCATGGGGGCGGCCTATCCGCGGGTGGATCTGGTGTCCTACATGTTCTTCGACGGCACGCCGCCGTTGCCCCACGTGATCGATGCCGCCAACGAACCGCTGCCTTTCCGGATCCTGCCGGACGTCAACGGCGATGAAATCCTGCGCAATTCGCGTCCGCCGGTCTTCGTGGACCGCCTGCGCGCGCTCAAGGACGACCTCGCCGGCTACTTCGCCGCGGACGACGGCGGCGAGTCGGCCGAGAACTTCATGAAGCGCAACGATCTCGGCTACGCCGGCCTGCTGCAGGGCGATGCCCAGTTCGTCTCGGCCCCCGTCACGGTGGGCGACAGCGATCGCGACGGCCTGCCGGATTGGTGGGAAGAGGCCAACGACCTCGACGCCGGCGACCCCGACGGCGCCAACGGCGCCTATGGCGACGCGGACGGCGACGGCCTGAGCAACATCGCCGAATATCTCGCCGGCACCGATCCCAACAACTGGGATACCTCCGGCAACGGCATCAGCGACTACAATTCCAGCGCCGGCGGACTGACCTTCGGCGAGTTCTACATGGACGGCGACCAGATCCCGGACGCCTGGGAACTGCTGTACGGCGACGTCTTGAGCCCGCTGGTCAACGACGCCAACACCGATCCGGACGGCGACGGCTGGAACAACCTCGCCGAATACCTGGGCTCCGGCTTCGAATATGTGTCATCGAGTACGATCGTGGACACGAACACGGCCACGACGAACTACCTTGACCGGTACACCGCCGTGAGCCCCACGAAGCCGAACGATGCCCAGTCGTTCCCGGCCCCCGAGATTACCTTCATCTTCACTGGCGATAGCACGCAATCTCCCGATGCTCCGCTTGTCGTCCAAGCGTTTTCCGATCCCATGATGCGAAGGGCGGACGCGGTTCACACCTTCACGAGTCCTTTCGTCAATGGCCTTTCCGAGACCGTTAAGTTCTGGAATGGCGGTACATGGGCAGGTATCGGCGACGGCCACGTGCGCCAAGGAAAGAACATCTTCATGGCGTTCATCGACGCGAACAATGACGGCAAGTGGAACGCCGGCGAATGGATGGGCTACAGCGAGAACGGCACGGAGAACATCCAGTGGGGTTCCGCCACCGTCCGCATCGCCCTGACCGACAAGCCCGCCGGCTATATCCGCTTCTCGTGGGAGCAGAGCTTGGATGCGATCGCCGCGGGTCTCTCCCAGGTGAACGGGACGACGTACATCGTCACCATCAATTCCGTGGGCACGGGCCTCAACATCTATTCGACGACCCGCAGCCTCGAATCCATGGAGCGTCCGTACATCACCGAAATGGACCTGAAGCAAGCCGGCGTGGCGCCCATGTTGAGCAGCTACAAGTGGTTCATCGGGACCGTGAACGGAACCGTGTTCGCCTCGGGCACGAACTTCATCGACTACGCGACGACCTTGGCGGCGCCGACCGTCCTGTCGCCGTCGGGGACGACCTTGGTCCATGCGCAGAACCGCCTGCGGATGACGCTGCCGGACGATACGGTGCAGGTGGCCATCCGGATCCTGCGCGGCGGCGCGACCCTGCTGAGCACCACCGTTTCCGCGCCGTTCGTGAACAACGCGGGCGTGGCGGAGATGGATCTGCCGTGGCTGGCGGGCTGGAGCACGTTCACCAACGGCAACTACACCATCCAGGTGGGCGCGATCAATCCGCGGTTCCCCGCCGGCGTCTTCTCGAGCGCGGCGTCCTTCTCCGTGAACCTGCAGGAGTCCCCGGTGGGCGCCGGCATGATCACGGGCGACATGGGCTACTTCGGCACCAATTCCGGATACTGGGTGGTCGAGGCCTTCGAAGGTGCCGGCTTCGACCAGAAGCCCGTCGCCCGGACCCGGGCGATCTCGGACGGTTCCTACACCATGCGGCCCTATACCTTGCTGGGCCTGCGGGCGGGCACGTATCACGTGCGCAGCTATCTGGACAACAACGGCAACTCCGTCTTGGACGCCGGCGAGGCCTGGGGCTTCGTGAAGGGCACCGTTTCCAGCGTCAGTCTGCTGTCGCGGAAGACCGCGACGCCCAAGACCTCGGGCGATTCCCAGTCGCCGTACGCGGTGGAATACACCGTCCGGGCGATCGACGTCGATGCGCAAGGCTCCGCGGAGGGGATGGATGTGATCTCCTACGATTCGCTGGCCTATCGGACAACCACGATGCACAGCGACAACGACGGATTGCCGGACAACGTCGAACTGGAACTGGGCACCAGCCCCGTCCGTTGGGACACCGATTTCGACGGGATGAGCGACTACGCGGAAGTCATTGCCGGCACCGATCCGCTCGATGACGACTCCGACGGCGACGGCATGCCGGATGGATGGGAAGACGCCAATAGCCTCAATCCGAAGTGGGCCTCCGACGCCGCGCTGGATTCGGACGGCGACGGCCTGACCAACCTGCGGGAATACCAGAAAGGCACCAATCCGCGCCTGGCCGACACGGACGGCGACGGCATGAACGATGCGTATGAAGTGACCCAGAACCTCAACCCGCTTTCCGCCGCGGATGCCGCCGCGGATGCGGACGGCGACGGCTTGACCAACCTGCAGGAACGCCAGCTCGGCACCGATCCCAACCGCAGCGACAGCGACGGCGACGGCTTGAGCGACGGCGACGAAGTGCGCATCCACGGCACCAATCCCAAGATCGTCGATTCCGACGGCGACGGCTTCAGCGACGGCGACGAAGTCGAGATGGGCACCTATCCCACCGTGGCCGCCGACCATCCCACCGGCAAGACCGCGACGACCCAATTCGTCCGGATCACGGCGGCGAAGGGCACCGCGACGGTCGTCTACGTGGCGACGGATCTGACCGGCACCCCGGTGGATCTGATCATCCAGCAGAACGACGACATGCCCGCGAAGGGGGCCTGGACGACGGTCGTGGAACGGGCGATCACCGCGGCGGGCGTCTATACCAACGTCATTCCGGATCCGGACATGGATGGGCGGTTCAACCTCCGGATCCGGACCCGGTAGGGAGGTCTTGCGCCGCGCGGCGGGCCTGCCGGAACCGGCAGGCCCCGCCGAATGGCGTTGACGCCGCCTCGGCAACCAGTTTAGAGTCGAACAATTAGGGCATCTAGCAAGGAGATCGGACAGGATGAAACGGTTTGCTTTGATCGGCATGTGTGCGGCGGCGTTGGCTGCCGGAATCGCGGGTTGCAATTGGGAAACGGGCAACGATGCCACGAGCTGGAGCTCTTCCTATAACTGGGTCAACTTCAGCGGGACCTACCGCGGGGTGACGGGCGGCCTGCTGGTCACCGACTATACCAGCACGCCCTCGATTCCGGGCGTCACGAACACGATCGCTATCGTCGGGGAAGGCCAAGGCTCCTTCGTGGCGAACCAAACCATCTTCTCGGGCACGCTGGCCCACGGCAACGTCGTGCCGGGTTCTCTGATCGTCACGCTCTACAACGGCGCCGGCGGAGTCGTCCGCACGTTCGCGGACAACGCGCTCGGCGTCCTCGGCACCGGCCAAGGCAACGTCCAGTATGTCTCCGGTTCGTGGAATCTCGATCTGACCACGGAATTCCCCACCGTGGCGGGCTACGTGCGGGCCAGCTATTCCTACACGGTGTCCAATTCCGGCTCGGCCGGCAGCGAAGCGGAATCGGGCGCCACGCGCGTCAGCATCTATTCCTTCACCGTTTCCCACAACGGCCAGCACCTGACCCTCGTCGACAACAACGGCGCTTCGTTCGCCGGCTACATCAGCCAGATCCGCTCGACGTCCGGCGCGGAAAACACCGATATCGGCCAGGTGGCCAACGACGAGCAGTCCCAGCGCGCCAAGATCACCTATTACGAGAGCGAATTGCCGGCGGACGGCGACTCGATCATCGCCAACTTCGAATGCTCCGGCACCAGCGCCGCCTACATCCCCGTCAAGATCGTCGGCACGCTGGAAGGCACCGTCGCCGCCGGCGTCTTCACCGGCCGGACCATGAACGGCACCTGGATCGAAGTGGGCGGCAAGACCGGCGACATCAACGCGACGACCGATCCCATCGTGATCGTGACGTCTGCCGCAGCTGAGGGAACCCCCGCCGGGGACGGACAGGCGCAATAATCCGGCCATCTGGGCCTTCGGCGCCGCGGAATCTTCCGCGGCGCTTTTTTTCGTCTTCATCTTTGGAGCCCCCGACGGCTTGCCCGCCTGTGGAGGGACCTCGTCGGGGGAAAGTGAGGTGTGGCTGCTGCCGGAGCGCGGGCATCCTGCCCGCAGAGGCTATGGTTCCACGAACGTGATGCCGGGGTTGTTCCGGTCGCTGTTTTCGGCGGGGCGCAGGGCGGGGTGGCGGCGAAGAAAATCGCGGCCTTCGGGGCTGGTATGGGTGTAATGGTCGCCGAAATAGACGGAGCGGACGCCGCCCCGTTCGAGCTGTTGCCGCAGCCATTGCCGCGCGGCGGCGCGGATCTTGCCGCCGCCGCCGGACGAGGAACCCCAGCCGTGGATGACGCGGACGACGCGCACGCCGTCGGCGCGGGCGCGATCGAGTTGCGTTTCGAGGCGCCGAAGGGCTTCGGCGACGGTCGGCAGGCCGATTTCGACGTCGACGTCGCGTACCGGCGGACCGCCGGCGCGGCCGGCCGGGTCGGGTCGCCGGGGGCTCTCGCAGTATGGACAAACCGTCGATTGCGGGGCGATGGGCTCGCCGCAGACGTCGCAGGTCTTCACGGGGTGGCCTCCGGTCCGATTTCGAGGCGGCGGAGCATGCGCAGCTGGTGGAATACGAGCGGCACGGAAATCAAAAACGTGAGGAGATCGGAGGCCGGCGCCGCGGCGTAGTCGCCGGGCAGGCCCCAGTAGC
>ERZ1645187.1836-NODE-1836-length-19235-cov-45.111314_pt1 | contig 19235 bp, 19 predicted proteins | sample MGYA00575352_ERZ1645187 | MGnify/ENA primary metagenome ERZ1645187 (study PRJEB40837, sample SAMN11349314) | freshwater sediment metagenome | isolation source: river sediment | host: Sediment | place: India: Wazaribad , New Delhi | collected 2017-02-21 ... | reverse complement strand
GGTCAAAGCCATCGGCCGCGCCGGCCTCGGCGACCTGATGGAAGTCCCCGGCATATCCGAGGCGATGGCCGAGACGATCCGGGGGTGGTTCCATCAGGGGGAAGGGTGAAGTATCCTATTTTCCAGATATTCTGAACAAAATTTTCTGCACCAAAATTAAATCTTGAAATATATAAATATGTAACTTCACATAAACTATTTGACTGACGCCTAAATACCAATAACAATCGGAACAAAGAAATCAAATAGCCAATGGCATCCGAAGATTCACCCACCTCCGAAATAGGTCTTCATCCCGCCGCCGGAGATACGAAGCACGACAAACACACTCTGGCTTCACTGAATTTAATATAGATGATACTATATCGTTTACGTAATTCCAGTACTCAATTTTCTTCGTAGAAATTTCAAGGAGTGACTTCGCAAGTATTTCTATATATATAGATTCAATTGATTGCGCCCATAACGAATAATCATCGACATGAACAGAAATACTATCGTTTGATTTCCACATAATCCAAAATTTATCTTCACCTTCTACCCAATTATCAGCATGCGGATCCAGGCACGGGGAGCGGCTCTCCAAGGGGGTGTTACTGTCCCGATCCATAAAGAATCTACACCCAATTGATTCATACCAATATACTCTAAGAAATTTCCGAATTTCTATACTATCTTTTTCATCCATAAATTCCAATTTTTTTCTATTAGGACCAGGAAATTCTTCTTTCTGCCTCTCAAGATATTGTATTATTCTCTCTATTTCATACTTATCGAATAGCTCAACCTCAAAGACAAATCCATTAAATTTTCCATAGATTTTCTGAAACTCTGCTATCGCAGCCTTCAAGAATGACTTTGCCAGCTCTCCAGCACGCCAGTGCTCCTGAATCGCAATATAGTTTCCGAAGACGAGGTTGTTCTTCTTCTCCAGAGTAAAAAAGCCAAGACCCACGGCCCTTCCGGCCAAGGACAATATACAATACCTCGAATCAAGAGAATACGTTAGGATGCGGCCCGGACAAAGTTCGATATCGCGCACAGCACCAATATCTTCATTTAAAACCCACCGGACAATATCACGGGGATTGTCTTGCTCGCGGCCTGGAAATAAGTCATTATATAGATCGAAGACGCCAGTTTCATAGAAAAAACTCTCGTCATCAAAATTATAATTTGAAATATATAATTTTGGTAAGAGTTGGTTTATTAAATTTTCATAAGAATCTATGGAGGGATTTTGGAAATTATCCCACCCACGAACCAATGCAAGCGGATACGCTTCGCTGAAGGAACTATCAGCACTCTCCAAATATGGGAAGAACTCAATACGACTTCCATCGGCTCTCCGGCCTGCATTTGGAGCGTAAATTGGTATAATTAAGGGAAGATACCCCCTGTTGGCCCTACTTTGCCGGACAGCCACCCCCAACTCACACTGCACAGCCCGAGAATCTGCAGATTGCTCGCTAACAACGAAAATAAAAAAGTCACATCTAACTATTTTGTCATTAAAGGATTCTATTTTTGCAGAAAATGCCAAATCCCTCCCATATTCGACCACGTTAAATCCCGCTGACTCAAGATTATTTCGGAGTTGTATAGCTACAGCATTATCGAAATGACTATACGATATGAATATCGATAGGTGTTTACGGGCACTTTTTACTACAATTTGCTCTACCATGTTCTTTCCAAGCAAAATCATTAGGTGGTTCGTTGTCGGTAGGCTGCAGGATCCACAATTTCTATCTTAAGTTATTTTTTACAAACATCAACCGGCGAAAAGCTTGTTTGGCGCGATTGCGGAAGCAGATAATTATAATCCCTCCAATTAACTATAGATGCACGTAGATATAATATAATAAATGCAGCTAGAAATATTTTCTATAGTATATTTATGTTATTTCTGAAACGCTTACTTTTCTTGCATATTCAAGGCACGTGTTGGCGTTCGGCACAGCAACCGAACCCTCCCCACCCGTTGACGCGCCCCCTCGCCCCATGCTCTGACTGACATGTCGACGAGGAATCCCATGTCTGCGCTGAGCCTGCCCAACCTCCTCACCTATGGCCGGATCCTGGTCGTGCCCGTGGTCGTGGCCTGCTTCACCCTGCCGGGCATGCCGACCTTCACCTCGCGTTGGATCGCCTTCGCCCTCTATGCCGCCGCCGCCGTCACCGACTTCTTCGACGGCTACCTCGCGCGAATTTGGCAACAGCAGTCGAAGCTCGGCAAGATGCTCGATCCGATCGCCGACAAGCTCCTGGTCTCCGCCTGTCTCTTGGTGCTGGTCGCCGACGGTTCGATCGAGGGCATCTCGGTGATCGCCGCGGTGATCATCCTGTGCCGCGAGATCCTGGTCTCCGGCCTGCGCGAGTTCCTCGCCGAACTGCGCGTCTCGGTGCCGGTCACCTGGCTCGCCAAGTGGAAGACGACGGTGCAGCTCCTCGCCCTCGGCTTCTTCATCACCGGCCCGGCCGGCGTCCCCGTCTATCCCTGGACGATCGAGACCGGCTACATTCTCCTGTGGATGTCGGCGCTCATCACCCTCTATACGGGTTGGGACTACTTCCGATCCGGCATCGGTCACGTGATGGACGAGTGAGAGCCATGAAGATCCGCTATTTCGCCTGGGTGCGCGAGCGCATCGGCAAGCCCGAGGAGATCGTCGACCTGCCGCCCGAGGTGGCGACGACCACCGACCTCCTCGTCTGGCTCAAGGGCCGCGGCGAGGAATACGACTGGGCGCTGGAGCGTCCCGAGGTCATCCGCGTCGCCTGCGATCAGGTCCACGCCCCACCCGGCACGCCGCTCACCGGCGTCGCCGAGGTCGCCCTCTTCCCGCCGATGACCGGCGGCTGAGGAGCGGTCGGCGGCACCACCGCCGACGAAGAGACCCCGCCGGACGTCTTCGAGATCGGACGCCTTCGAGGGGGACGCCTGCGAACCGCGCCGGACCGTGCCGGGGGAATCCGTCGTCGGCGCTCAGGCGCCCGGTTGATCGGCGTTGGGGAAGAACAGCTGCTCCCCGCCGATCCGGTAGTCGGCGATCGCCTTCTGACCCTCGGCGCCGGTCAGCCAGTTCACGAAGGTCTCGGCCTCCCTCCGCTTCAGGTGCGGGAACCGATCGGCATCGACCACCATCACGCCGTACTGGTTGAACAGGCGCTTGTCGCCCTCGACGGCGATCGTCAGATCACCCCGGTTCTTGAACGCCAGCCAGGTGCCGCGGTCGGCGAGCACGTAGCCGTTCATCGCCGAGGCGGTGTTGAGCGCCGCCCCCATGCCCTGGCCGATCTCGCGATACCAACCGCTCGTCGCGGCCGCCGGGTCGACACCGGAGACCTTCCACAGGGCGAGCTCGGCCATGTGCGTGCCCGACTTGTCGCCGCGCGAGACGAAGGGCACCGACTTCGTCGCGATCGCCTTCAACGCCGCGGCGATGTCCCGGCCCCCGACGACCCCGGCGGGATCCGACTTCGGACCGATCAGCACGAAGTCGTTGTACATCACCGGCCGCCGCTGCTTGGCGAAGCCCTCGGCGACGAACCTCTCCTCCGCCGCTCGGGCATGGACGAAGACCACGTCGGCATCGCCGCGCCGGCCGGTGTCGAGCGCCTGTCCGGTGCCCTGCGCCACCACCTTGACCTCGATCCCGGTCTTCGCCGTGAAGATCGGCAGCAGGTGGGAGAAGAGGCCGGAATCCTGCGTCGAGGTGGTCGAGGCCACCACGATCGAGGCGGTGGGCGGCGCCGGCTGAGCCGCGACCGGTAGGGCCGAGCCGATCGTCAGGGCGGCGACGAGAACGAGGCGGCGGGTGAGCGGGGACATCGGCATCTCCTGAGACGGACGGAGGTCACACCACCAGATCGCCGGCCAGGAAGGCGACGGCCCGGGGGCTCGAAGGGGTGGCGAAGAAGCGCTCGGCCGGCGCGTCCTCCTCGATACTGCCGGCGACCACGAAGACGACGCGATCGGCGAGCCGCCGCGCCTGACCGAGATCGTGGGTGGCCATGACGATCGTCCGCCCCTCGCCGGCGAGGAGCGCGATCGTCTCCTCGATCTCGCGGGTGGCCGCCGGATCGAGCTGCGAGGTCGGCTCGTCGAAGAAGAACACCGCCGCGTCGAGCGCCCACGCCCGCGCGATCGCGACGCGCTGCTGCTCGCCGCCGGAGAGCACCCGCGCCGGCCGATCCGCGAGGTGGGAGAGATGGAAGTGATCGAGCGCCACCGCGGCCCGCCGCCGCCGCTCGCCGAACCCCACTCCGGCGGCGGCGAGCGCATGGGTGAGATTGGCGAAGACCGAGCGGCGCAGCATCACCGGCTTCTGGAAGACCATGGCGTGGGCCTTGGTCGCGCCCCGCCTCCCCCCCGGCAACGCCCAGCGGACGACGCCCGCCGTCGGCGCGACGAGACCGTGGCAGAGCCGCATGATCAGAGACTTGCCGGCCCCGTTCGGGCCGAGCAGGACGGTCGTTCCGCCACGCTCGAGGCGAAAGTCGAGCCCGTCGACGAGACGCCGGCCACCGGCCTCGAACACCAGATTCTCGACGCGCAGCGGTAGGATCGAGGACGTGTCGCGCATCGCCGTCATCCCGCGTTCCGTGCGCCGATGCGCCCGGCACCGTAGGCCGCCGCATTGAGGAGCAGCGTGAGCAGGATCAGCACCGCGCCGAGCGCCAGCGCCAGGGCGAGGTCTCCCTTGGACGTCTCGAGCGCGATCGCCGTGGTCATGGTGCGGGTGTGCCCGAGGATGTTGCCGCCGACGATCAGCACCGCGCCGACCTCGGCCGACGCCCGCCCGAAGCCGGCGAGCAGCGCGGTGATCAGCGAGAAGCGCGCATCCCACAGCAGTGTCGGCACGGCGCGCGCCCCGACGAGCCCGAGCGACGTGAGATGTTCGGCATATTCGCACCACAGATCCTCGACCGTCTGCCGGGTCAGGGCCACGACGATCGGCAGCACCAGCAGAACCTGGGCGAGGATCATCGCCTTGGGCGTGAACAGCCAGCCGAGGCCGCCGAGCGGCCCGGAGCGCGACAACAGCAGGAAGACCAGGAGACCCGCCACCACCGGCGGCAGACCCATCGCCGCGTTGACCGTCACCACCGCGAGACTGCGGCCGGGAAAGCGGGCGACGCCGAGAAGCGCCCCGAGCGGCAGCCCGATCACCGCGGCGATCGCCACCGCCGACAACGTCACGGCGAGACCGAGGCCGACGATCGGCCAGAATCCGGCGACGCTGCCGTCGAGCAGCCCACCGATCGCCGCGAGGATGCCGGCGTCGTCCATCGATCCTCCTCCACGTCCCGCCCTCTCTCCCTCGGGGGGAGCGGGTTCGTTGTGGCTACCGGGACATCACGCTCGCACCATATCACCCTTCCTCGCCCCGTGCCTCCTCCTTTGGACGAAGATCGCCGCCGCACGCGACTCGTCGCCACCCGTCACCGACACCACCGGCGGCCGACGGCCGGGCCGACGCGGGACCGCCGCCGGTCCGGCTCGGCTCCCGGCTCCGGCGGGCCGCCCCGATCGCCGAGGCGCGCGTCCCACGATCAGCGATCGGTGCACGAGATGCAGGGGTCGACCGACGCCTGGATGATCGCCAGGTCGGCGAGCTGCTGGCCGGGCACCATCGCCTCGATCGCCGGGATGTTGACGAAGGACGGCGTGCGGATCTTCACCCGCGCCGGCGTCGGCCCGCCGTCGGAGACGACGTGGTAGAGCACCTCGCCGCGCGGCGCCTCGATGCGCACCGTCGCCTCGCCGGGGGGAATCGTCGGCCAGCCGTCGAGCGCGGCGAGCGGCCCGTCCGGCATCGCCGCCGCCGCCGCCTCGATCAGGCGGATGCTCTCCAGCATCTCCTCGACGCGGACGACGACGCGGGCGAAGACGTCGCAGTCGGTGCGGAGCGACGGTGTGAAGCCCAGTTCGGCGTAGGCGAGATAGGGCTCGTCGCGACGGACGTCGATGTCGAGGCCGGAGGCGCGGGCGACCGGTCCGACCACGCCCCATTCGATCGCCTGGTCGCGGGTCAGCGGGCCGACGCCGACGAGGCGGGCACGCGCCGTCGGGTTGGCGGTGAAACCGGGGACGACGACCTCGGTCAGCCTGCGCCGCAGGTCCGCCATGGCGGCGACCAGATCGGGAAGCCCACCGAGGTCGCGATTGACGCCGCCGACTCGGTTCATGCCGTAGTTGACGCGGTTGCCGGTCAGCCGCTCGAGCTGGTCCATCACCGTCTCGCGGGCGGCGTAGCACTCCATGAACAGGGTGCGGAAGCCGATGTCCTCGGCGCCGATGCCGGCCCACAGGAGATGGGAGTGCAGCCGCTCCAGTTCGGCGACGATGGTGCGGACGAACTCGGCCCGCTTCGGCGCCTCGATGCCGGCGATCTTCTCCGCCGCCATGCAGAAGATCATCGAATGGGTGTTGGAGCAGATGCCGCACACCCGTTCGACCAGGGTGACGACCTCCATCCAGTTGCGCTTCTGGCACAGCAGTTCGATGCCGCGGAAGGAGAAGCCGACCTCGATCGTCGCCGAGCGCATCACCTCGCCGTCGCACACCGCCTTGACCTTGAAGGGCTCTTCGAGGGCGGGGTGATAGGGGCCGATGGGAATGGTGTAGGACATGGGGCTCACTCCGAGGGATCGGCGGCGGGATGGGGGTCGGGCAGGCGGCGGGCGCCGCACATCGGCGCGCGCATCATCCCCGTGACGAAGCCCTCCGGCCGCATCAGCGGCGAGAGGTCGGGGTGGCCGGGGAAGTCGACGCCGAAGAGATCGTGGATCTCGCGCTCGGCCCACACCGCCGGGATGAGATGCGGCGCCAGCGACGGCACCGAACGGTCGCGGCTCACCACGGCGACGTCGACGAGGTGGTCGAGCGCGACGAAATGATGGACGATCTCGGTCTCGCCCTCCGGGGCGAGCGGCGTCCCGGTCACCGCACCGAGGCGCAGACCGAGCCGGGTCGCGACGGCGGCGAGGGCCGCCGGCTCGAGATGATCGAGGTCGATCCGCAGCGAATTGGCGCTCGCCCGGACGCCGGTGACGCCGGGCAGGTCGGCGAAGGCGGATGGCAGGACGACGGCGGTCATGGCACTCATCTCCCCTCGTCGGCGCGCGGTGCGGCCGGGCCGAGGAAGCCGTCGCGGATCCGGGTGCTCGACATCCGGCGGCGGCAGTCCTCGCAGAGTTCGCGCTCGTCGGCGGCGATGCCCGCGAGCGGCCCGCCCAGCATCTCCGCCTGCATCTTCGCCGGCATCGGCACGTGCGGCCGGCCGCAGCGGCTGCAGGCGACGAGCGGCGTCTCGTCGACGATGCGGACCTCGCGGCCGCGATCGGCGGTCTCCGGTGCCGCCGCCTCCAGCGCGATCGCCCGGCTCGGACACCAGATGGCGCACAGGCCGCAATAGGAGCAGGCGCCGGAATACCATTCCCACACCATCGCCCGCTCGCCGTCCGCGCCGACGCTGATCGCCTTCGGCGCGCAGACGTGGGCACAGGTGCCGCACCCGGTGCACAGGCCCGCGTCGTGGACGAGCAGGCCGCGCAAGAGTGGCGGCGCCGGCGGCCGATCGTCGGGTGCCCGCGTCCGGCTGGTGTCGAAGAGGTTGGCCAGCACGGCCCTGATCACGCCCATGGCATCCTCCTCACGACACCAGGCCGGCGGCGAGCGCGGCGACCGACGCCGCCCCGCCCCAGATCCAATAGAAGCGGAAGGCCTGCGGCAGGCGCAGCCGCGCGGTGACCGCCGACAGGAACGACAGGCCGAGGAGCAGGGCGAGGCCGACCCCGACATAGACGGCGAGGGCCGCCGTGATCCCCGCCGGAACCGGCACGAACAGCGCCACGAAGAGTTCGGTCAGCACCACCACCTCGAGCGCGTGGGCGAGCTCGAAGATCCCCAGCAGCGGCCCGGAGTATTCGATCAGGCCGCTGGCGACGATCTCGCTCTCGGCATTGGCGATCGAGAACGGGTTGAGCTTCAGCCGGGCGGGCAGCGCCATCAGAAAGGCGATGCCGGCGACGACGTGGACGAGGCCGAAGGGCAGCGCGGCGATCGCGCCGAGATCGAAGCTGCCGGCGGCCTCCGCCATGGCGACGATCGAGGCGAGGAAGGGCAGGTTGTAGGCGAGCGACATCAGCGCCTCGCGCATGGCGCCGACCTCGCCGTAGACCGAGCGGCCGACGTAGCCGGCGACCACCTCGGCGATGACCGGCACCTCGAGCAGGAAGATCAGCACCATCACGTCGCCGGGCAGGCGCGGAGCCGGATTGCCCGGCATCGGCATCAGCACGAGGGCGGCGGCGGTCGCCGCGAGTGCAAGCATCGGCAGCACCACGAAGGCGACGCGGTCGACGCCCTCGGGAATGACCGCGCGCTTACCCATCAGTTTCATGAAGTCGAAGAAGGGCTGGAAGAACGGCGGTCCGACGCGGCCCTGGAGCCGGGCGACGGTCTTGCGCATCAGCCACAGTTCGAGCCAGGCGAGCGGCGCGGCGAGAAGGAGGCCGGGCCAGACGAGAAAGGCGACGGCATAGGCGAGGACGGGGGTCACGACGCCCTCCTTTCGAGGCCGGCGGCGGCCGTGACGGCGCGCGCGGCGATCTGGTCCTGGGTGGCGCCGGCGCCGAGGAGTTCGGCGGCCCGGGCGATGCCCTCCAGGATCTGGTGCGGCCGCGGCGGGCAGCCGGTCACCCAGACGTCGACCGGGATGACGGTGTCGAGCGAGGCGCCGAGCACCAGCGGGCTCTCGGCGAAGACGTTGCCGCTCGCCGGGCAGGAGCCCAGGCCGACCACCGCCTTGGGGCTCGGCATCTGTTCCCACATCGACAGCACCGCCTGGCGCGACCGCTCGGTCAGCGTGCCGGAGACGACGAGGATGTCGCAGTGCTTCGGCGTGCCGTGGACCTGGATGCCGAGCTGTTCGGCGTCGTAGCGCGGCGAAAAGATCGGGGTGACCTCGATGTCGCAGCCGTTGCAGGAGCCGGCGTTGAGGCGGCAGATCCACGGCGAGCGACGGCGGGCGACGGAGAGGACACGATCGAGAAGACCCATGGTCTCACCTCGCGATCGGGGCGAGCGCGACGTGGGTCGCCGGGCTCGCGGGTTCGAAGAGGCGCGGCACGAGGCCGGTGCCGGCGATGGCGAGGGCGACGGCGAGGAGAACGCCGCGCGCCGCGAGCGGCGTCGAGGCGGCGATCTCCTCGCGCGCCGGTCCGAGCCAGATCCGGTGGAGGGCCCGGACCACGACCAGGAGGACCAGCGAGGCGGCGGCGAAGGCCACCGCCGTCATCGCCCAGCCGCCGACGTCCGCCGCGGCGCGGAACAGACGCCAGTGGGCGGCGAAGGCGAGCGACGGCGGCAGGCCGACCAGCGCCGCGGCGCCGACCATGAAGACGCCGCTCGCCACCGGCAGCCGGCCGGCGAGGCCGCGCGCGTCGTCGATCGTCAGCGACCGCCCGAGGGCCGCCTCGCCGCAGGCGACGGCGCCGTAGACGGCGGTGACCGCCAGCGCGTGGCCGAGGACGGCGAGGGTCACGCCGGTGCGCGCCACGTCGTCGGCCGGGATCAGGCCGAGGAGGAGGAAGCCGGCATCGACCACCCCGGTGAAGGCGACGATCGCCTTGAGGTCGGTCTCGGCGACGGCGAGCAACGCCCCACCGAGGAGCGAGGCGACGGCGACGGCCGTCCACAGACCCGCATGGCCGACGAAGACCCAGGGGGCGAGATCGCGCAAACTCGCGAGATCGGCGAGCACGCCGGCATCGACGATGCCGAAGATCAGCACCAGCGAGGTCGCCGACGCCGACCTCGCCGTCACCGGCAGCCAGAAATACAGCGGCACGAGGCCGAGCTTCAGGCCGAAACCGAGGACGAAGAGGCCGACGGCGAGGCCGTCCCACGGGGCAGCGGGACGGTGGTGACCGAGCCCGGTGAGGGCGAAGCCGAGGCCGACGGCGACGATCGCCGGGACCAGGGCGGCGGCCCACAGCCGCGCCGCGGCGCGCCCGCCGGGATCGCGCCCGGCGAGAACCAGACCGAGGGCGGCGACCTCGGCGCATGCGGCGAGGCCGAGGCCGAGGAGCCCGTGACCGACGAGGCGGCCGAGCGTGGCAAAGGCGATCACGGCGAGCGCCGCGACCCACCAGCCCCGGCCCTCGCCGCCGAGCGAGGCGGCGAGCACCAGCCCGACGAGGCCGACCGTGAGACCGAGGAGGAGGAGAGAGAGGTCCATGACCATGTCCTTGGACGACGGTTGCGGCTCAGCCGAGGGCGATCGCCGCCGCGACGGCGAGGCCGGAGAGGAGGACGACCGCCAGCGGCCGCCGTTCGGTCAGCGGCGCCACGGCGGCGCGGCCGGCGGCGGCGAGGCGGGTGGTCGAGCCCCACAGGCCGAACCAGGCGCGATCGGGATCGAAGGCGTAGACCGGGTGGAAGGCGGCTTCGGCGAGGCCGGCGAAGTCGACGGCGCCGGGGCGGTCGCCGACCGGCAGCGGCTCGCCGCCGGTGAAGACCGCGACCGGCCGGGGTGCCGGCGCGTCGGCGAAGTGCCAGGCCATCCAGGCGAAGGCGAGCGCCGCGGCGACCAGCGAGGCGCCGACCGTCAGCCCGATCGAGCCGCGCCCGGTGGCGACGCCGCCCCAGGAGGTGCCGACCGTGTCGGCGAAACCGAGGCCGTGCGCGGCCGGGGCGACCACGGTGTCCATCAGCAGCTGCGGCGCCAGACCGAAGAGGACGCAGCCCGCCGCCATGGCACCCATGCCGAGGAGCATGCTCGGGCGCGCCTCGTGGACGTGGACCCGTTCGAGCTCGGCCGGCATCTGGCCGAAGAAGCAGTTCACCGAGGCCTTGAGGAAGGAGAAGGCGGTGAGGATCGAGCCGATCCAGCCGGCGACGATCAGGAAGACGAGCCCCTTGTCGAGCGCCGCGCCGAAGATCAGCCACTTGGCGACGAAGCCGTTGGTCAGCGGCACGCCGGCGATCGAGGCGGCGGCCACCACCCAGATCAGCGTCGTCCACGGCATCTTGGCGGCGAGACCGCCGAGCCGGGTCAGATCGCGGGTGCCGGTGGCGTGCTGCACCGAGCCGGCGCACATGAAGAGCGTGCCTTTGAAGAGTGCGTGGCTGAGGCAGTAGAACAGGCCGGCGGTGACGCCGTAGCCGGTGCCGATGGCCAGACCCGCCACGACGTAACCGAGCTGGCTGACGGTGTGGAAGGCGAGCAGCCGCTTCAGATCGGTCTGCTTCAGCGCGAAGATGACGCCGGCAAGGATGGTGATCGCCGCGATCGCCGCCAGCGGCGTGCCGAGGTCGACGTTCCACGGCCCGATCGAGTACATCCGCGCGATCAGATAGACGCCCGCCTTGACGTAGCAGGCCGAGTGCAGCAGCGCCGACACCGGGGTGGGCGCGTTCATCGCCTCGGGGATCCAGGTGTGGAGCGGGAAGAGCACCGACTTGGCCATCGCCGAGACGATGAGGAGCGCCGCGACGCCGACGGTGAATCCCTGCGCGAGCTTCGGGTCGGCCCAGTCGAGCGTGCCGGTCCTGAGCTGCAGGAGGACGATCGCCACCAGGAAGCCGTAGCCGGCGACATGGGTGATCACCAGCACCTTGCGGGCACCGTCGACCGCCGCCTTCTGAGTGTACCAGAAGCCGACCAGAGAATAGGAGCAGAGGCCGATCACCTCCCAGGCGACATAGGCGACGAGGAGGTCGGCGGCCGAGGCGAGGACCAGCAGGCCGGCGATGAACACCAGCATTGTGGCGTAGAAGCGGGTGCCGCCCTGTCGTTCGTCCTCCATGTAGCGGATCGAGAAGGTGAGGATCGCCGCGCCGGCGAAGGTGCCCATCAGGGTGAAGAGCATGGCGAGCCCGTCGACCCGCAAGGCGAGCGCGGCGCCGGCGTCCCAGACGGGCGTGAGCGTCGCGGTGAGCACTTCGCCGCGCATCGTGGCGGGCAGCACGGCGAGCGCTGCGACCAGGGCGCCGACCGTCGCGAGGGCGGCCAGCCGCCCCTTCCACAGGGTCGAGGCGAAGGGTGCGATGAGGATCTGCAACGCCGCGCCGGCGAGGAGGGCGACGACGGGAAGGACGACGGGATCCATCGTGTGGAACTCCCTTCAGCCTCCGGCCAGCGGAGGAAAGATGTCGACTTCGGCGACACCGTCGAGCGAACAATCGAGCCCGCCGCGGTCGCGCACGTCCTTGCCGTCGAGGAGGACGGCGACGAACGGCGCGAGGGCGTCGCCGACCATCACCCACTTGGCGAAGGGTTCGTCGTAGCGGGCGACGAGGTCGTGCATCAGCGTGCGGACATCGGGGGCGGGACGGGTCCAGACCTCTTCGCGCTTCCCCGTCGCATCGCGCAGCAGGGCGAAATAGCGGACCTTCATCGCGGCTCCCTCTCGGTGTGGCGACCGGGCGCGACGGATCGCGCCCGGTCGATCTCGGCTCAGGCGAGTTCGAGCTCGGCGAGCTTCTCCTCGGTCGGACGGCCGGCGTCGTCCCAGCCGCGCACCGCGTAGTACTTCGGCATCATCTCCTTGACCCGGCTGACCGAACCCTTGGACGGGCCGGTCGGCATCGGCTCTTCGGTCATGCGCGGCGGCAGGGCATCGTCGGCGGCGGTGAAGCCGGCGCGGTTGTTCCACAGACGCTCGAGGTTCCAGACGCGCTCGCCGCACTTGATGAAGTCGTCACCGGAGTAGGCGACGCCGGTCAGCGCCGAGAGCATCGCCGCATAGTCGTCGGCGCCGATGCCGAAGGTGGTGAACAGGCAGGCGCCGGACGAATCGATCGCCGCCGTCAGGTTCTGGAACAACGCCACCAGCTCGGGTTTGCCCTCGGTCGCGTCCTTGTCGAACTTCACCGGCACGCCGAGCACTTCCGGCGAGATGGTGTAGCCACGGACATGGCAGCCGCCGCGGTTGTTGGTGGCGTAGTTGAGGCCGATGCCCTGGACCGCGCGCGGTTCGTAGGCCGGCATCTCCTGCTTCTTGGCGGTCATCGACAGTTCGGGATGGCCGTAGATCGAGGCGAGCCGCCAGGAGCCGAGCGCCAGCTTCTTGCCGAAGCCCTCGCCGACGCCGGTGAGCCGCACCGCCTCGACCATCGCCTCGGCATTGCCGGGCGAGAGATCGAGACCCTCGGTGTCCTTCAGGGTGATGATGCCCTTGGAGAACATCTCGACGGCGCAGGCGACGGTGCCACCCATCGAGATCGTGTCGAGGCCGAGTTCGTTGCACCAGTAGTTGGCCTTGGTCACCGCATCGAGGTCGTCGATGCCGCAATCCGGGCCGAAGCCCCAGGCGGTCTCGTATTCGGGGCCTTCACCCTCGCCCTTGTATTTCGGATTGGTCACCTTGGTGCCGCGGCCGCAGGAGATGATGCAGGCGAAGCAGCCGCGCGGCCGCTGCAACTGCTTGGCGGCGAGGCTCTCGCCACCGACCTTGTCGGCGGTCGCGAAGTGACCGGTCTGGAAGTTGTCGGTCGGCAGGCCACCGACCGAGTTGAGGATGTTGACCAGCACGTCGGTGCCGTAGAGCCTGAGGCCGGTGCCGCCGACCGGATGCTCCTTGATCTTGCGGCTGGCTTCGCCGCAGGCGGCGACGAAGCCGTCCTTGTCGGCCACCTTGACCCCCTTGGTGCCGCGCACGGCGATCGCCTTGAGGTTCTTCGAGCCCATCACCGCGCCGACGCCGGTGCGGCCGGCGGCGCGCTGCATCTCGTTCATGATGGCGGCGAAGAGCACCAGTTTCTCGCCCGCCGGGCCGATGCAGGCGACCTTGGCGTCCTCGGCGGTCTCGCCGTAGAGCATCTCGGTGGTGGTCGGGACGTCCTTGCCCCACAGGTGCGCGGCGTCGCGCAGCTCGACCGCGTCGTCGCAGATCCACAGGTAGGTCGGCTTCGCCGCCTTGCCCTCGAGGATCACCACGTCCCAGCCGGCGAACTTCAGCTCGGCGCCGAACGAGCCGCCCGAATTCGAGGCGGCGATCGTCCCGGTCAGCGGCCCCTTGGTCACCACGTCGTAGCGGCCGGACGAGGGCGCGAAGGTGCCCGAGAACGGCCCCGGCGCGAAGATCAGCTTGTTCTCGGGCGACAGCGGCTCGACCTTCGGGTCGACCTCGTCCCACATGATCCTGGTACCGAGCCCGCGCGCCCCGAGATAATCGCGCGCCAACTTGGGATCGAGACGTTCCGTCGTGATCTTGCCCGAGCCGAGATCGACCCGGAGGATCCTGCCCATCCAGCCGTTCATGACTGAGCCTCCGCGAAAGCGTTCTTGAGTTTGGTGGCGAAGGACTTCTTGCGCGGCTGCACCGCGAGGCCCTCGTCGGCCCATTCGAGCGCCCCGGTCGGGCAGATCCGAGCGCAGGCCGGGTCGCCGTCACAGGTGTCGCACTTCAGCACCGTGCCGCTCATCGCATCCCAGGCGATGTTGCCGAACTGGCAGGCCTGGACGCACATCTTGCAGCCGATGCACTTGGCCGCGTCGTAGTCGACGAGGCCGGTCGCGGTGTCGCGGGTCAGGGCCTTGGGCATGCAGACGGTGCTGCAGGCCGCGTCCTTGCACTGCTGGCACATCATCGGCACCGAGAAGGCCTCACGCTCCCACGCATAGACATGGATGCGCGACGCCTTGACCCGGAAATTGCCTTCGTGCTCGAGTGCGCAGGCCAACTCGCAATTTCGACACCCGGTGCATTTTTCCGGGTGGATGGTCAGCATCATGCCCATCTTCCCACCTCTCTGAGCGTATCGAAGCTCATCTTGTTTACTTCGCGAGAGCCCGAGCGTCGTTTCATCTGGTTTGTTCTTGGTTTTTTGCTTCAACTCTGTACTTTGGTACAAGAGTTTTACGCATTTTCGGAGCAAAGTCGACGAAATGCCCGCCGAGGACATCTGCGAATATTGTAGCTCTTCAAATTTTGCAGTGCTCGAGATCGAATTGCAGGCGTGTCATGCGAATTCGTCTGATGTGACAAAGTGATGCGTGGGCGCGCCGGCGATGACGGGCGCAGCGCGCGAACCCTCACCGCAAGTCGAAAACCAGCGCGATTTCAACAGAATATCGGACACGCCTCGAAGTTCGGGCGACGTTGTGTCTCCGCACGAACAACGCGTTCTTCCGAAGTATTCGCTCCTCCGAAGGTCGAAGGTTGCGTATCGCGGTGGTTCAATCGACTTCGATCGACAGAACCCGCATGCCGTCGCCGGCGAGAATCTCGCCGCCGCGGCCGCCGCAGGCCGGGCAGACCGCGAGGCGGCTCTCGCCGCAGATCAACCCGCCGCAAGACCTGCACCTCATCTCGAGTGCCGGTCGGTCGATGACGATCTCTGCTTCGGCCGCGCGGGTGTCGGCGAGGCACAGCGGCAGACAGAAGCGGATCGCCTCGATCTCCACCGGCGCCGCGACGCCGATCTCCAGCGTGATGCGGCGAACCGCGATGCAGCCCGCGTCGGCGGCGGCGGCCTCGACGAGGTCGGCGATCGATCGGCACAACGACAGTTCGTGCAACGGCTCCCCTCCCCGGCGGGCGCGGCCGCGTTGTGACCGGCCGTCGTCGCAGACCAGCACGAAATCGCCGCCGACGCGAGATCCGTCCCCTGTCGTCGTCCGGCCGCAACGCCTTATGTCCAAGTGAACACGACGCAATTTCCTTGCCGGGATCCTGCGCCTGCGGATAATCCCGGCGAGACGTCGGGCCGCGACGATCGCGACCGTGTGCCGGAGGGGACGAGGGTGAGGCGGGCGCAGGACGACGGGCGGGAGACGGCGGCCGAAGCCGGGGGCTGGCCGCGCGACTGCATCGTCGCCGCCTCGGCCGCGCCGACCGCCGCCGAAGCCGTCGCGGAACTGGCCGAGACCCTGGTCGGCACCGCCGATCTCGGCTTCCTGCTCGTCTTCGCCTCGCCGAGTTACGACCCGCACGAACTCGTCGTGGCGCTCGGCGAGCGGTTCCCCGGGCTGCCGCGGGCCGGCTGCACCACCGCCGGCGAGATCGCCCCCTCCGGCATCACCGAACACAGCGTCGTCGCCCTCGCCTTCCGCCGCGCCCGTTTCGAGGTCGCCTGCGTCGCGCTGGAGGGCCTCAGCCGCTTCGACATGGAGGCCGGCGCCGATCTCGTCGCTGGGCTGCGCCGACGTCTTGCCGCCGGCCGCGGCGACGACCGCTCCGGCGTCTTCGCGGTGACCCTGCTCGACGGCCTGTGTCGGCGCGAGGAGCGGATCGTCTCGGCGCTCCATCGCGCCCTCGACGACATCCCGCTGGTCGGCGGCTCGTCGGGTGACGACCTCGCCTTCCGCGACACCTTCGTCTTCTGCGACGACCGGCTTCTCGCCGATGCCGGTGTGCTGCTGCTGGTGCGCACCGATCTCCCCTTCCGGGTGTTCAAGACCGACCACTTCGTGCCGACCGCGACGCGTCTGGTCGTCACCGCCTGCGACCCGGAGGCCCGCGTCGTCCACGAACTCGACGCCGAACCGGCGAACCGCGCCTTCGCCGCCGCCACCGGCCTTCCCGAGGGCGAGCTCGATCGCCTCGATTTCGCCGCCCATCCGCTGGTGGTGCGCGTCGGCGGCGAATACTACTGCCGCTCGGTCCAGAAGATGAATCCGGACGGCAGTTTCTCCTTCTATTGCGCCATCGACACCGGGGTGGTGCTGACGTTGGCGAGCACCCGCGACATGAGCGAGAGCCTCGATGCGGCGTTCCATCGTCTCGACGAGGACCTCGGCGGCCTCGACTTCGTGGTCGGCTTCGACTGCGTCCACCGCCGCGTCGAGGCGGAACACAGTCAGACGCTGGCGAAGATCGCGGAGGTGATGCGCCGCTGGCACGTCGTCGGCTTCAACACCTACGGTGAGCAGTTCGGCGCCATGCATCTCAACAACACCTTCACCGGCATCGCCTTCGGCCGTCCGCGGAGCGAGCCATGAGGCGCGACGGCGGCACCTCCCCGGCGGCGCCCGCGCCCGCGGCGGATCGCGTCGCCACGCTCGAGCTGCGCATCGCCCGCCTCGAGAAGATCAACCGCGTCCTCATGGATCGGGTCGAGGAAGGCATCGACAATCAGGCCAACGCCTTCTCGCTGTTCCAGACCGCCATCGGCCTGGAGCGTCAGGTCCGCGCCCGCACCGACGAACTGACCCATACGCTGCGCGCCCTCGAGCGCGCCAACCGCGAGCTCGTCCGCGCCAAGGAGGTCGCCGAGCGGGCCGACCGCTCCAAGACCCGCTTCCTCGCCCAGGCCGGTCACGACCTGATGCAGCCGCTCGACGCCGCCCGTCTGACCCTGTCCACCCTCGAGGACGTCCAGACCACCGCCGAGGGCCGGGGCCTGGTGCGCAAGGTCGAGCGCGGCCTGGTGTCGATCGAGGGTCTCCTGAAGACGCTGCTCGACATCTCCCGCCTCGATTCCGGTGTCATGGCACCGCACGTCGAGCCGGTCGCCCTCGGCGAGATCCTCGCCGACCTCGCCGCCGACTTCGCGCCGGTCGCCGCCCGACGCGGTCTCCGCCTCGACGTCGTCCCGACCCGCCTCCACGTCGCCAGCGACGCGACCATGCTGACCCGCATCCTGCAGAACCTGATCGGCAATGCGCTGCGCTACACCGAACGGGGTCACGTGCTCGTCGGCGCCCGCCGCATCGGCGACCACCGGCTGCGCATCGACGTCCTCGACACCGGTCGCGGCATTCCCGAGGACCAGCACCGGGCGATCTTCGAGGAGTTCCATCGCGGCCACCCCACCACGGCGGACGGCGAGATCGGCCTCGGTCTCGGCCTGTCGATCGTGCAGCGCCTCGCCGAGGCGCTCGACCACCCGATCCGCCTGCGCTCCGTGGTCGGCCGCGGCTCGGTCTTCTCCGTCGAGGTGCCGCGTTGCCCCGCGCCGATCGGCCCGCCGCCGGCCGCCGTCGCCGAGCCCGAACGCACCGGCCAGGGATGGGGCCTCGCCGACGCCCTCGTCCTGGTGATCGACGACGACCGCGAGGTGCGCGAGGCCACCGCCGACCTGATCGGCCACTGGTCGTGCCGGGCCGTGTCCGCCGCCGACGGGTTCGAGGCCGAGACGCGGATCGCGGCCTTCGGGCGCCGCCCCGACATCGTCCTCGCCGACTACCATCTCGGCCGCGACACCGGCGTCGACGCCGTCCTGCGGCTGCGCCGGACATGGGGCGAGGACGTGCCCGCGGTGGTGGTCACCGCCGACCCCGGCCGCGAGATCGAGGAGCGCGTCGCCGCCGCGGGTCTGGAACTCCTCTTGAAGCCGGTACGGCCGGCCGAGCTGCGGGCGCTGATGGCCCATCTCCTCGGCTGAGCCGCCGTCAGCGCCGCCCCCCGTGCGAGGATTCGGCGATCGGCGAGGCGAGGTCGGTGAACTGATCGAAGTCGATGCGCGACACCTCGATCACCGCCTGGGTGCGCGAGACGACGTCGAGTTTGCGCAGGATCTCGGAGACGTGGGCCTTGATCGTCGTCTCGCCGACGTCCAGTTCGTGGGCGATCTGCTTGTTGAGCATCCCCTGCCGCAGCATCTGCAACACCCGCATCTGCTGCGGCGTCAGGCTGGCGAGGCGCGCGACCAGATCGGCGGTGCCGCGGCCGACGGCGACCGGTGCGGTGCGCGGGTGACCTTCGGGCACGTGGACGCCGCCGGCGAGGACGGTGGCGATCGCCCGGACGATCTCCGCCTTCTTCGCCGACTTGGAGACGAAACCGCAGATGCCGTAGCTCAGCGCCTCGCGCACCACCCGCGGATCGTCGAGGGCGGAGACGACCAGGATCGGCAGGCGGGGGAACTGGTTGCGCAGCCGCAACAGGCCGTCGAAGCCGGTGGTACCCGGCATCGACAGGTCGAGCAGGGCCAGATCGTAACTGCGCCTGAGGCCCGACAGCATGTCCACCGCACCGTCGATGCCGGTCGCCTCGTGGACCTCGGCCTTGGGATAGGCGGAGCGCAGCGCCGACTGCATCGCCTCGCGGAACATCGGATGATCGTCGACGATCAGGAACTTCTGCATGGGCGTCCACTCGTCCGAGGAGATCGCGGTGCGGTCGCCCGCCTCCGCGGCGTCGGCCGCGATGCCGGCGCATCTCCTCCACGCCCGACATTGAGGAGACCCGCCGCCGCGTGTCAACCGCTGCCTCGCCGCGCCCCAGGGCTATCGCATTTGGCCGAGGACGGTTCTGGCGAATGCGTCGGACCATCC
>ERZ1645187.1835-NODE-1835-length-19236-cov-22.659403_pt1 | contig 19236 bp, 13 predicted proteins | sample MGYA00575352_ERZ1645187 | MGnify/ENA primary metagenome ERZ1645187 (study PRJEB40837, sample SAMN11349314) | freshwater sediment metagenome | isolation source: river sediment | host: Sediment | place: India: Wazaribad , New Delhi | collected 2017-02-21 ... | reverse complement strand
GCGGCTGGTGGCCCGGTTCTGGAAACGCGCCGGGCTGCACCTGCTGGAAACCCGCTTGGCCGCCGATCAGGTGGCGGAGGACGAGGGCGACGACCATTTCCGGCTGACCGCCACCGTCAACGACACCGCGCAATTGCGCTGGTGGCTGCTGTCGTTCGGCTCCAAGGTGGAGGTGCTGGAGCCGCAGGGCTTGCGGGAGGAAATGGCGAATCAGGCGTATTGGATGAACCGGATGTATGCGAGGACAAATGGCACGCTTGAACAAAAAGGGCCATAACGCACATCATCCCGCTAAAAGCGCCACAGATATTGAATAAATATTGATATATTGTATTTAATAAAATACAATATTGTATCATATTCCTCTAAAACCATTCCTTATTATAGTTTTGATTTTATTGGGTATTTATTTAGTCCTCTTGCCAACAAGCGGATTGACTGTGCAATCAGTAGCAGAATATGTATGAGAAGTAAGGAGGAAACGATGGTTGGATCTAAATGGGGCCTGCTTGGCCCGGAAACACTCGTTAGCGAACGGCGGACGCGCACGCTCGGCCTGGGCGCTGCCGTGCGGAAATTCAACGATCTCGCCGTGCCCGGTCTGGGCGGCGTCTGGTTCGGCAAACAGCTATTTTTAGCCATCTTGGGTGTGGCAGTAGCGGAACAGGCGCGCAACGAGGGCAGGCGCATCCAGAACATTGAGACGGCCAATGCCATCGAAGCGCTCGCCTGTTGGCTGGCGCTCAACAGCAACGGCTGGAAACCCGATTCCCGCTTGCACGGCGCAACGAAGATGCGGGGAAAAACCGACCTTTCCTTTGCGACCGTGCGCAAATCCGGTTTTTATGTCACCCAGCCCATGCGCATGGCGACGGTACAGCCTTTGCTTGCGCTGGGCCTCGTGGAGGCCAGCAGCGAACGCTTTAACGCCTTCCGTTGTTCGCTGAGAAGAATCGAACTGAACCAGTACCGTTCGCTGCCCGGCCGAGCGTTTATTGACGCGGTGTGTACCGACTATAACCCTCACAAAAGAAGCGTATTGAACCATTTGATCGGATGGACCAAGGGCGCACATAACGACGTCCAATCCTCCGAACCATTGCAGAAAGCGCTATCGCCTCTTGTTCCGCTCTCCCTCAATGCTCGTGAATTTCTAAGGGAGCGACTGGTGCAGGGCACCGGAGACGAGGTGCAACGCCGACGAGCGGCGCTCGCCTGGGTTGACGATCTTCGCCGTACTTCGCAGCCAACCATCACTTGGGAGGACAAACCCCCGAACTTGGAGGAGGCTCATTGGCGTGATTTGCATGCGGGCGCATTATTTTTCAAGGCCCGCGATGCGGTGATCGGCGTGCTGGATCGGCTTGAAGCCCACATCGCCAACCAAATCGAGCAGCGGTTTTCCCTGGACGATCTTGTACCCGGATCTATCGCGGGCGAGATGGAATCTCTACGAAGGCAGGCCCAAGCGTTTCTCGACAAGCGCCATGACCCCTCGCCCGGCGAACTGGCACGGGTCTTTTGTCGTGAATGTGTGGATAGCAGCGACGCCAATCTGATCGCGAATCTGGTCAGGCGTGACGACCGGGTGCTGCGCCTGCGGGGGCGCGCGGTGTTGCCCGGCGCGGCCTTTCGCGGGGATCAGACACAGCACCCTAATGCCGCACACGCTGGGGACGAAGAAGACGCCGAGGCCGATGACCCGCATACGATAGCGTGGCCTGCCGGCATCTCGGACCGCCTCCGCAAGCTGTTTCTACTGAATCTCGATCTGCACGGGAAGCTCGATGAGTGGCTTCGTCGTTCGGCGGCCAAAACCGGAGACTCGCAATGAGCGTGTGGAAACCACTCTCTCTGGCCCGGCATTTTGAAGCTCCAGACGATTTCGTTGGTTGTTTCGGCTGGTTGTGCGGCTATTCGGCGGATGCCGAATTTCTCGACGATGCGGTGGAACGCTTCACGCGCCAAACCCGCAATCAACGCGCTTATGGGGGTCGCATCGCGCTGGCGCTGATGCTCGACCCTGGCAACCCCAACGTATCTCTCATGGATGCCCCAGGGGTTCTACACCTACCGATCAAGGACCCAGGCCATAAGCCGTTCGCGCTCCTGCACGCCAAGGTGGCGCTATTGGGGTTCCGTCATATCAAGGATGCGCGGGACTGGCAGTTGCGGTTGCTGGTTTCAACCGGAAACTGGACCCGCGCAACGCTGGAAGGCAACCTGGATCTCGTATGGCGCAGCGATCTCTCCAGCAAAGACTTGCACGCATCGGACGACACGGTTCGTCGCGGCTGTGCCGACATCAAAGCCGCTTGGGAAATGCTCGACTGGCTGAGGAGATATTTCGATACTCGCGTTTTGGCCGCCGTGCCCCGGGAACGCAAGGATACCGAATCCGGCAATGCCAGCCGTCTGTTCGAAGACTGGGTTACCCAAGCGTCGAGAGAGGCAGCGGGAACTCCACCGCGCTACTTCGACAATCGCAAGCGATCATTGCTGGAACAATTACCGGCGATGATCGAAAAGACGGGCGCCACCGTCGCACGCAACTACCTGGCCATGGGTTCCGGATTCTACGAGTCGTCGGCGACCCCAAACGCCATCCCGTCCGTGCTGAATCGCATCGTCGATACCCTGCAAGGGAGCGGTGGCAAGCGGCTGTTGACGGGATCACCAACCATTGATGTGTTCGTTAATCCCGAGGGTTGCCAAGCCGTGGCGGATTCCGTGCAAGCGTTGAATGCCGCAGGGTGGACCGTGCGCGAGGCGGGACAACCCGGGTATTTTGGCCAGAACGCTCGACGGGCGCTGCACGCCAAGTTCATTTTCAGCGCAAACGAGCGCCAAAACTCCAATACCTGCAACAGCGCGTGGGTATATCTCGGATCGGGCAATCTCACCGGACCGGGCTTCGCCCACAAGATGGCCCGGAATGGCGGCAATCTTGAAGCGGGAGTGGTGTTTGCGCCAGACCCGTTGTACCCGTTGTATTGGAAGTCTGGGGAGGACATACCTCCAGAGCAGGTTTTGACTCATGTTCTGCCCGTTCAAAGAGAGGATGATTTCAACCATAACCCGAACGGGCTCGTGGCGGGTGGTGATATGCCGGAGCGCGAGCCCGACTTCATCGCCGCCCCGGTCGCCTGGCTTTTCTGGCATGAAGAGGACCATGCTGGCTGGTTACAGGCGCCGGATCATGTCCTCGAACCCTTTGATGTGCTTGATGAAGCTGGCAAGGTCTGCCAGCGAGACGCAACCGGCGGAATCATTTGGTCGGGGCGACAACCCCGGCAGGTACAAATCCGCTGGACTGCGGGTGGGCAGACACGGCATTCATCAGTGCCGATACTCGATCAATTTGGACGCTTTGCCGCCACGACGCTACCGGCAATTGATCTTGAGGAGGCGTGGTGGCAACTGGCCAACTTTCCGATGCTGCCGGACGATGAAGATTTATCTCCGGCCAGCGACTTCGAGCCCCCAGCCCATCTCAACCAGCCGCCTGGCACAACCTCGTCTTCCGCTCAGTACCCGGTGCGCCAGATGATGCAGTTGATCGAAAATATCGCCGCCAAACAAACGGCGGTATCTCAGGCTGACTGGTCCACATGGTGCGCGCGACTCGAGCAATCCCTGGTTCAGGCTGCCGGCAACGCAGCACTCAAGGCATTTTCGGATCTTGAGATCAATCCACTGAGTCCCTTATGGCAGCCACCGTTCCGGCCGGCTTTCGCTGAAACGGCTGATACCCCTGATGGCCAGCGTTATGAGGATGTGCTCCGGCGGGTGGAAACCCATTGGAAGGTGGCGGAGGAGTTCAACAACATCGGAGCACGGCAATGAAGCAAGATTTTCAAGGGTGGGCTTCGGTTGCAACTCGTTTGAATGAGTATGCCGACAACCAACAGAAATTGGCCCTCGCCAAAGGTGAGATCGCCACCAGGCTCAATGCGGGTCAACGCGCCAGTTTGCATGCGATCTCCGAGCGCATTCCAAAAAACGGAATCGTCATTGCCGACGAAGTCGGCATGGGCAAAACGCGCATCGCCGTAGAACTTGCTCGCGCCGTAACCGAATCCGGCGGGCGGGTGGCGATCCTCGTGCCACCGGACCTCGGTTATCAATGGCAAGTGGAGTTGCGCGATGGCAAGGTCGATGCCCCGCCTATTCTGCGCAGCTTATCGGCTTATTTGGCTGCCTGGGAATCCGACCAACCAGAGGCACCGTGGTTCGATGAGCCGGTGGTCGTGATCTCCCACGCTTTTACCAACTGGAAGTTAGGTAAAGATACCACCCCTTGGCGTTGGGCATTGTTGCCGGAACTCTATGCCCGTTGGCGGAAGCAGGTCGAAGGCCGCCGCCCGCGTGGGTATCGCGGCAATGAAAAGCTTGCCGATGAACGGGTTGCCATGGCCGCTGCAAGTATTTGCGCAAGTATCCCAAACGATGAGCGACATAAGGCATGGCAACTCATTGACGAGCTTAGCCGGCGCACGCCCTGGCCTGATGCGCTCGACGGTAGCAAATATAGTCGGAATCAGGAGTTGCGACCGCGGCTGGAACAAGCGGTTGGCTTGGGGTTGGGTATTTTTGATCTGATCATCATTGACGAGGCGCACAAGAGCCGTGGGGACGAAAGTGGCTTGTCGCGCCTGCTCGACCATGTCGTGCTGCAATCCGAGGAAGCACGCAGGCTGGCCATGACCGCGACTCCGGTCGAACTGGATGTCAGTCAATGGCAACATACGTTGAGCCGTATCGGTCTTGACGGGGAATCTCTGGCCCCCATCAAGCAAACTCTTACAGAGTACACCGACGCGGTCGGACGAATTCGCCAGAGTTGGCGCAGCAGTTCGGAGGCGCGCTGTGCTTTCAAGAATTCCGCCATCAAATTCAAAAAAGCTTTATCGCCGTATCTGCTGCGCCGTGACAAGCGGGAAGATGAAACGGTCAAGCAATTTGAAAAGCACTCCAGCCTCCCCATCAACGCTTATCGCAAGGAAACGGAGATCACGGTTGAAACCAACACTCTGACGCCGGCATGGCGACAAGCGGTCTGCGCGGCGGAGGCTCTCTCCATTGTGACCCATCAGGCGAATGATCCTATCGCCAAACGGTTGCGCCTAACGCTGGGTAATGGCCACGGCATCTCCGCTTTACTCGATGAAAGCAAGCGCGACAAGGAACTGGACCGGCAGCAAGAAGAGTTTGACTTGGAAAGACAGGATAAAAAATCGGTTAGAACTTTCGACCATGAATTGGATAACAAACGCCAAGCGCGCGCCCAATGGTGGCTGGATGTCATCAAACACGCTTTTCCCAATCGTGACGATTCCCTGTTCGATCATCCCGCGCTAGGGGTAGCGGTAGAGGCTATCGAGAAGGCGACACAGCAAAATGAAAAAGTGCTGGTCTTTGGTCGTTTCACTCGCCCATTGCGTGCATTGGTCGCTCTACTCAATGCGCGCGAGATGTTGCGTCGCCTGCAGAATGGTAGCCCTTGGCCCCAGGCAAAAGTGCATGGAGAGAGGGATGGCAACCTTGACAACAGTGAATGGCCTGCCGTGTATGCCGCCCATCGCCAGTTACAATGTTCGCTCTCGCTGGACGAAATTGATGGTCGCTTACGTACCGGCTACAACCTCTTACGGCGGAAACGGGAAAAGCTGCGAGAGCATGTAATTGAGAGTATCGAAAAGGGTCTCGAAGCTATAGATTCCGGTCAACGGATTCACGCTATCCTGGCTTCATTCAAGAATTCTGCACGAGTCCGCGCTTCCGGCGAATCGGACGAGCGCCATCCGCTGGCTCTGGTCAGCAGGGCAATAGAAGAGCTGCTGGGGGATTCTGTAACCGAATTTGAACCGTCTGACTACGCACGCGCGTTCAGCGAACTGATCGAGGCGGTCAGCGACCGGGACGAGGGCGATACAAACCATGACGGTCAGCTTGACGAGAAGGAGGCCAGAAAACTGTGGAAAAATCTCGAAGAGCGTTTGCTTGAAGAATATAACCGGCCGCAAGGGGGATTCGCCCGGCTGATGTTTGGCGGAACCAAGCCAGAATCACGCCGCATGATTCAGCTTGCATTCAATCGCCCAAAGAGCTTTCCGAGAGTATTGGTTGCTCAATCCATGGTCGGTCGTGAGGGACTCAACTTGCACAAAGCTTGCCGTATTGTGGTATTACTGCATCCGGAGTGGAACCCCGGCGTGGTTGAGCAACAGATTGGCCGTGTGGATCGCGTGGGGAGTCACTGGGCTTCGGAATTGGAAAAAGCGATTGAGGCGGGGACAAGCGGTGATCAACTACCTAGAATAGAGGTGCGGCCTGTCGTTTTCCGTGGCACCTACGATGAGTATAACTGGGGAATCTTGCGCGAGCGCTGGGATGATACACGAGCCCAATTGCACGGTGTGGTCATTCCGCCCAGGTTCGCGGAAGCTGATCCCGAAAGTCGGCAACTGATCCAGGAAATCATCGCTGCGGCGCCAAACTTTTCGCCCAGCAGGGTGACCAAATCCCGCTATCACCTTCAGGACGTGCATATTATTGACACGAAAAGCAAGCCGCCAAAACGAATCTATATCCGGGAAATCCTGAATTCCGGTAGCGCCGAATTCACTCGCAGCAAGCTCAGCGCACAAGAAAAACTGGAGATTATCGATGAATTGGGACTGGATTCATTAACGCAAGCATTGGATCAGTCTTACAAAAACAAGGGCGGTGGCCCGGATTACAATGCGGCGCGCGATGCCAAATTCACTTCGTTATTTCTGCGCAAGATCACGGGGCAGATAGATAAAGATCAGTTTATCAGATTGCTTGAAGCCTCTGATTAGGGAGAACATCCATGGCTAAACTTTCCACCAAACTCCGCTCGCCCAAGGCGGAAGCCGCCGATCCCGCCACCGCGTCGGAACGGCTGGCCGAATTGGCGGCCCAGGCGGTAGAACTGGCGCGGGTGGTGGCCAAGAACGCCGCCGCCCCGGAAGCCGTGCTGACGGAGCTGTCCCATTCCGCCGATCTCGCCACCCGCCGTGCGCTGGTCACGAACCCGGCGACACCCCTGGACGTCCTGCATGAGATTGCCAAGCAGTTTCCCGAGGAGTTGCTGGACAACCCGGCGCTGGACGTATTCCTGCTGGAGAATCCAACCTTTTTCCGCGATCTGCCAGCGCCTGTCCTGCGCGCGGTGGTGAAACGGGACAATTGTTCGGCGGGGGTGCTGGCGCAGGCGGCGCAGGTAGACGATGAAGTGGTGTTGCTGGGCATCTGCCAGAATCCGGCGGCAACGCCCGAAACGGTGCGCGCCTTGCGTGCCTCGACCTCGGCCGCCGTGCGCAAGGCAGCCGCGCTGCATGTGGCTGTGGCGGGCGCCGTCAAGGACTGGCCGGCCCGGTTGCGCAAGGCGGTGGCACGCGCACTGGCGCTGGCGGAACCCGCGCAGCGCCTGCGGGGCTTGCCCTTCCTGCGGTTGGCCGGTCAGTTGACCACCACCGGGGTGGCGTCGTCCGCCGCGTTGCCTCCGCTGTTCGGCGCGATTATCCAGGATGCCGCCGGTGCCTATTCCAACGCGGCAGTCCTGGATCGGCTGGCCGGCGATGAGGACTGGGGTGTCCGCCGCGCGGTCGCCGAGCATCCGGCCACGCCGGCCGCGCTGTTGGAGCGGCTGGCCGGCGATAAGGAGAGTTGGGTCCGCTGCGCCGTCGCCAAGAATCCGGCCACGCCGGTCGCGCTGTTGGAGCGGCTGGCCGGCGATAAGGATAGGTATGTCCGCCGCGCCGTCGCCGAGCATCCGGCCATGCCGGTCGCCCTGCTGGAGCGGCTGGCGGGCGATGAGGATAGCGATGTCCGCGGCGCGGTCGCCAAGCATCCGGCCACGCCGGTCGCGCTGTTGGAGCGGCTGGCCGGCGATGAGGATCGGTGGGTCCGCCGCGCCGTCGCCGCGCATCCGGCCACGCCGGTCGCGCTGTTGGAGCGGCTGGCGGGCGATGAGGAGAGTTGGGTCCGCGACGCGGTCGCCGAGCATCCGGCCACGCCGGTCGCGTTGCGCGAACAGCTCTTGGAGCGGCTGGCGGGCGATAAGGAGAGTTGGGTCCGCGACGCGGTCGCCAGGCATCCGGCGACGCCGGGCGCGCTGGTGGAGCGGCTGGCGGGCGATTAGGAGTGGTTTGTCCGCCGCGCCGTCGCCGAGCATCCGGCCACGCCGGTCGCGCTGTTGGAGCGGCTGGCGGGCGATGAGGACTCGGGGGTCCGCCAGCGCGTCGCCGAAAATCCGGCCACCCCGGTCGCGCTGTTGGAGCGGCTGGCCGGCGATGAGGACTCGGAGGTCCGCCAGCGCGTCGCCCGGCATCCGGCTACGCCGGCCGCGTTGCGGGAACAGCTCTTGGAGCGGCTGGCGGGCGATGAGAAGTGGTTTGTCCGCGGCGCGGTCGCCCGGCATCCAGCCACGCCGGTCGCGCTGTTAGAGCGGCTGGCCGGCGATGAGGACTCGAAAGTCCGCAAAAATGTCGCTAGGAATCCGGCGATGCCGGTCGCGCTGTTGGAGCGGCTGGCCGGCAATGAAAATTCGGGGGTCCGCAGCACGGCAGCCGGGCATCCGGCCACGCCGGTCGCCCTGCTGGAGCGGCTGGCAGCCGATAAGAGTGCAAAGGTCCGCGAAGCCGTCGCCGAAAATCCGGCCACGCCGCTGGCCACGTTGGAATGCCTGCTCCACGACCAGAGTCATGGTGTTCGAGCAACTGCCTGCTACGGTGGTCTGCCCAACGCAGAATTGACCTTCGCCACCCCGCCCCCGCTCACCCCCGAAGAACGCGCGGCCGGCGAGCGCCTGCTGACTCAGGACGCCCAGCAATTCACCGCCGCCGCAGTGCCTTCCCTTGCTCGCCTGCTGGCGCTGCTCAGCCCCTGGACGCCGGTGCCGGCGCTGGCCAAATACTTCCGCTCGACCTGGTGGGAAGAACGCGCCGCCATTGCCATCCACCCGGCCACCCCGCCCGCCACCCGGGCCAAACTCGCCGAAGACGGCAACGTCGTGGTGCGCGCGGCGGCGCGGGCCACGTTGGCGACACAACCCCCAGCCGCCTGACCCGGAGCGCCTCATGCAACTCACGCCCGCGCAACTCACCCCCTTCCTCACCCGCCTGGCGGCAGCCCGGCTGTTTCTGAGCACCATGATCTGGGGGCCGCCGGGCATCGGCAAATCCAGCATCGTCGCCCAGGTGACCCAAACGGTCGGGATCGACCTGATCGACGTGCGCCTCAGCCAGCTCGCCCCCACCGACCTGCGCGGCCTGCCGGTCGCCGACCCGGACACCCGCACCAGCCGCTGGTATCCGCCGGAATTCCTGCCCACCACCGGCGCCGGCGTCCTGTTTCTCGACGAGATCAACATGGCCCCGCCGGCGATGCAGGGCGTCGCCCAGCAACTGATCCTCGACCGCCGCATCGGCTCCTACTGCGTCCCCGACGGCTGGCTGGTCTGGGCGGCCGGCAACCGCAAGGAAGACCGCGCCTCGGTGTTCGACATGCCGGCGCCGCTGGCCAACCGCTTCATCCACCTCACGGTGCTGCCGGACGCCGACAGCTTTCGCGGCTACGCCCTGAGCCACGGCCTGCACGAGCAGGTGCTGGCGTTCCTGGCCTACCGTCCCAAGCTGCTGCACGTTCTGGACCCGCAGCGCCCGGCCTGGCCCTCGCCCCGTTCCTGGGTCATGGCCGGCGAACTGCACCGCCTGGGGCTGGACATCACCCCGGCGGTCGGTGAAGGCGCGGCGGCGGAATTCGCCGCGTTCGTCGCCCTGTACCGCGACCTGCCGGACCTCGACGCCATCGCCGCCGGCACGCTGACCCCGCCGTTTCCCACCGAACCCTCGATGCGCTACGCCCTGACCCTGGGGCTGGCGGCCCGCGCCGAGCAAACTCCGCGGGTCCTCCACGCCCTGGGCTACCTGCTCGACCACGCCCCAGCCGAATGGGTCAACCTGTTCGCCGCCGACCTGTTCCCGGTGCTGCGCCAGCGCAACCAGATGGGTGCAGTCACCAAGGCGCTGGTCAAAAACCCGCGCTTTCAGCAGTTCATGGCCGGCTATCGCGAGTTGCTGGGCGTATGAACGAGGCGGACGATCTCGAACGCCGGCTCAGTCGCGCCCTGCTGCAACTGCGGGCGAACAACCCGTTTTTCGCCACGCTGGCGCTGTTCGCCCATCTGGAGTGGCGCGCGGAGATCGCCACTGCTGCCACCGACGGCCGCGACATCGTGTTCAACCCCGCTTTTGCCGCCACCCTGACCCCGGCGGAATTCCAGGCCGTGCTGCTGCACGAAGTGCTGCACTGCGCCCTGCTGCACGTCACGCGCCGGGGAAGCCGCGAACCGGAACTGTGGAACATCGCCGCCGACATCGTGGTGAACGGGATGATCGCTCCGCAGGCCGACCTGAGCCTGCCCGCCGGCGCGATCCGTGAACCCCCACTGGAACAGCTCGCGGTCGAGGAAGTCTACGAAGCGCTGCTGGCGGAGCGCGTCTCCCGGCCACCCCTGACGGGGGACTGGCGCGACTTGGGGGAATTACCGTGGTCCGACAAAGAGGACGCCGCCAGTCCGGCCGCCGCCCGCCAGCGCGCGGAACTGGAAACCTATTGGAAAAGCGCGCTGCGCCAGGCGGAGGTGGTGGCGCGTTCCGTCCAGCGCGGCACGCTGCCCGCCGGCTGGGCGCGGGAAGCGGAACGGATCGAGCAGGCGCAACTGGACTGGCGCAGCCACCTGTGGCGGTTTATCGCCCGCACCCCCAGCGACTTCAGCGGCTTCGACCGCCGCTTTCTGTGGCAAGGGTTGTATCTCGACGCCTTGGACGGCGAAACGGTAGCGGTCCGCATCGCCGTGGACACCAGCGGCTCGGTGGATGACGCGCTGATCGGGCAGTTTCTGGGCGAAGTGCGCGGCATCCTCGCCGCCTATCCCCACCTCGACGGCCAACTCTGGTACGCCGACGCCGCCTTGTACGGTCCTTACCCGCTCAGCGCCGACGCGCCATTGCCCCAACCCGAAGGCGGGGGCGGCACCTCGTTCCGGCCCTTCTTCGCGGCGCTGGCGCAGGAATCCGCCACGCCGTCCAGCGAGCGGCTGGCGGTCTATCTGACCGATGGCTATGGCGATTTCCCGGCCCAATCGCCGGATGGCCCGGTGCTGTGGGTGGTCGCGCCCGGCGGGCTGGCCAGCGAGCAGTTTCCGTTTGGGGAAGTGGCCCGACTGGTCTGAGCGAGCGCGATGCCCAACCGGCCAGCGCCACCCGCAACGCCGCGCGCCGTTCGGCGGACAGGGCGGAGTAGTACCCAAATCCTGCCAGCCCCCGGCGAATTGCAGCACGGTAGGTCGGGCAAAAGCGGAGCGTTGCCCGACAACGCCCACGTCGGGCACATCCTGTGCCCGACCTACAGGTAGATTTTTTTCAGGAAATCGCCCTAAATCCTGCCAGCCCCCGGCGAATTGCAGTGGCATGTTCAAGGGAGACCCATCACGGATGCAGCGCAGCGTATTCGCGAGCTGAGGGAATCCGTTGCGGCAAGCTGTGACCCGTGGGCTGTGCGGCTTGCCAGCCCAGACAGGCGAGCCAAATGGCGCGGGGGATCGGCTTTTCGCCATCGCGGTAGTAGATCAGCATTCGGCGGGAGATGCCCAATGCCTCCGCGGCCTGTTCGAGCGTCAGTCCGGTCTCGTGCAGCCAGTTCCAAATGCGTTCGTGACCGATGCCGCCCGCCTGTTCGACGGCCAGGTTGCGCAGGTTGTCAGCGCCGAGATCCAGTTCGCCCTCGATCCAGTCCACCGAACGGCCGGCGAACCCGATGCGGGCCTGAGCAAACAGCGCGGGGTTTTGGAGGGCGCGCAGCGCCGTAGTGGTTTCGATCCACGCGCGCAGGGTGACTTCGAAAGTTTGTCCGTCGGCGTAGGTCAACCAGTTCTGGAAACGCGCCGGACTGCACCTGCTGGAAACCCGCCTGGCCGACGATCAGGTGGTGGAAGAGGCGAATAACGACCATTTCCGGCTGACCGCCATCGTCAACGACACCGCACAACTGCGTTGGTGGCTGCTGTCGTTCGGCTCCAGGGTGGAGGTGCTGGCTATTTTCGTCTGTGGCCAGAGGATACCCTCCGCGCCAAACCAGCGAGGCTGGCGCCCCCCTCTACCCCACCGCCAGCGTCGGGCGCGGCCATGCCTTGAGAATGGACTGCACCACGGTCGCCAGCGGGATGGCGAAGAATACCCCCCAGAATCCCCACAGCCCGCCGAACACCAGCACCGCTGTAATAATGGCGATGGGATGCAGGTCCACCACCTCGGAAAACAGCAGCGGCACCAGCACATTGCCATCCAGCCCCTGGACGATCAGATAGACGCCCAGCAGCCACAGAAACTCCGAACTCCAGCCCCACTGAAAGAACGCGACCAGCGCCACCGGCACCGTCACCACCACCGCCCCGATATAGGGCACGATGACTGATAGCCCCACCATCAGGGCCAGCAGCATGGCGAATTGCAGGCTCATGTAGGCGAACGCCATATAGGTCGCCACCCAGACCACCACGATTTCCAGAAATTTCCCGCGCACATAATTACCCATCTGGCGGTCCACTTCCCGCCAGACCTGCTGCGCCAGGGTGTGATCGTGCGGCATGAAGCCGCGCAACCAGTTCAGGAGCAAGTCCTTATCCTTCAAAAAGAAAAACACCAGCAGTGGCACCAGCACCAGATAGATGGCGATGGTGATAAAGCCCATGCCCGCTGCCAGCGACCAGGACAGCGCCTTCTGGCCCCAGGTGGCGATTTCGGCCCGGATCACGTTGATGACCTCGAGCACCTGTGCTTCGGTGATGAATTCCGGGTATATCGCGGGCAGGTTAAGCAGCATTTGCTGGCCCTTGATGATCATGTTTGGCAACTGTTGCACCAGTTGGGTCAATTGCCGAGAGAGCATCGGCAACAATCCCAGCAGCACGAAAAGTACGAAGGCGATGAACAGCACAAACACGAGTATGGCCGCCATCAAGCGCGGCAAATGCGCTCGGCGCTGCAACAGTTGTACGACGCCCTCCAACAGATAGGCGATGACCAGGCTTGCCAAGACCGGTGCCAGATCCTGTCCCATGACCAGGATGATGCCGGTAACGAGCACCAATACGACGGTCAGAATAACCGCTTGGGGATCGTTGAACAGCCGTTGAAACCAGTCGCTGACAATTTTCATGCTTAACCCTGGCGCTTGTTCAGTGGCGCGCTTGCATGGTAGCAACAAAGCCGTTGCTACCCAACCACCCCGGATGCCAGGGTTTGAACCGCCGCCACTGGCCGTGGTCTATCAACGCTTGTAACCCATTTCTGAAGTACTACGCTCAAGATGGGTGCGTTGCACCGGATTGGTGCGAACCGCCGCTCCATCAGCGGTAACGCATCCCGAATCCATGAGCCGGTCAGGGGTCTACTGGCTCAGCCGGATTTCTGGCCGAGCGGCCCATCACCTTGCAACAGATTGATTTCACGATTTCCACGGAACTTTAGATCAAACCCCGGCCGCCGTCGCTCGATATGAGGATTGGTCTGTTAATTGCTTAAACTTCCCTCGAACGCATCTGCCGAGCCACGGCCAAGCCGGGATGACGCACGGATGGACGGAAAATTCGCCAGGGTTTGCCCTGCCCGGTTTGCCCCCGGAAGCCGCTGCGCTTCCGCGACTACAGAGAGGTTATGACCATGACGATTTTTAAACGCTATCTGTCGCGCTACGAAGCGAGCCGCGAAGAGAATCTTTCGCTCCAGGAATACCTGGACCTGTGCAAGAAAGATCCGCTGATTTACGCCAGCGCCGCCGAGCGGTTGCTGAAGGCCATCGGCGAACCGGAGATGGTGGACACCCGCAACGACCCCCGGCTGTCGCGCATCTTCCAGAACAAATTGCTCAAGATTTATCCGGCGTTCGAGGAATTTCACGGGATGGAGGACGCCATCGAGCAGATCGTGTCCTATCTGCGCCATGCCGCCCAAGGGCTGGAGGAGAAGAAACAGATTCTCTACCTGCTGGGTCCGGTGGGCGGCGGCAAGTCATCGCTGGCCGAGCGGCTCAAGCAGTTGATGGAGAAGGTGCCGTTCTACGCCATCGAAGGCTCGCCGGTGTTTGAATCGCCGCTGGGGCTGTTCAATCCTGACGAAGACGGCCCGATTCTGGAAGAGGACTACGGCATCCCGCGCCGTTACCTGCGCTACATCATGTCGCCGTGGGCGGCCAAGCGGCTGCGCGAATTTAACGGCGACATCACCCAGTTCCGGGTGGTCAAGCTGTGGCCGTCCATCCTGCATCAGGTTGCCGTCGCCAAGACCGAGCCAGGCGACGAGAACAACCAGGACATTTCCTCGCTGGTCGGCAAGGTGGACATCCGCCAGTTGGAGCATTTCGCCCAGAACGACCCGGACGCCTACAGCTTCTCCGGCGCCTTGTGCCGCGCCAATCGCGGCCTGATGGAATTCGTCGAGATGTTCAAGGCGCCGATCAAGGTGCTGCACCCGCTGCTGACCGCCACCCAGGAAGGCAACTACAACAGCACCGAAGGGCTGTCAGCGATTCCGTTTGAGGGGATTATCCTGGCTCACTCGAACGAATCGGAGTGGCAGTCGTTCAAGAGCAACAAGAACAACGAAGCGTTTCTGGACCGGGTCTACATCGTCAAGGTGCCCTACTGCCTGCGGGTGTCGGACGAGGTGAAGATTTACCAGAAACTGCTGAACCACAGTTCGCTGTCCGCCGCGCCCTGCGCCCCCGGCACGCTGGAGATGCTGGCGCGGTTCTCGGTGCTGACCCGCATCAAGGAGCCGGAGAATTCCAGCCTCTTTTCCAAGATGCGGGTTTATGACGGTGAGAATCTGAAGGACACCGACCCCAAGGCCAAGTCCATGCAGGAATATCGCGACTACGCCGGGGTGGACGAGGGCATGACCGGCATTTCGACCCGGTTCGCCTTCAAGATTCTCAGCCAGGTGTTCAACTTCGACCATACCGAGGTCGCCGCCAACCCGGTGCATCTGCTCTACGTGCTGGAGCGGCAGATCGAGCGCGAGCAGTTCGCGGCGGAGGTCGAGGAGAAGTATCTGTCCTACCTCAAGGGCTTCCTGGCGCCGCGTTACGCCGAATTCATCGGTAAGGAACTGCAACAAGCTTACCTGGAGTCGTATTCCGAGTACGGCCAGAACATCTTCGACCGCTATGTGACCTACGCCGACTTCTGGATTCAGGATCAGGAGTTCCGCGATCCCGACACCGGCGAATCGTTCGACCGGGCGGCGCTCAACGCCGAACTGGAGAAAATCGAGAAGCCGGCCGGCATCAGCAACCCCAAGGATTTCCGCAACGAGATCGTCAACTTCGTGCTGCGGGCGCGGGCCAACAACGCCGGCAAAAATCCGGCCTGGACCAGCTATGAGAAGCTGCGGGCGGTGATCGAGAAGAAGATGTTCTCGACCACGGAGGACCTGCTGCCGGTGATCAGCTTCAACGCCAAGGCCAGCGCCGACGAGCAGAAGAAGCACGCCGAGTTCGTGGACCGGATGGTCGCCAAGGGCTATACGGCCAAGCAGGTGCGGCTGCTGTCCGACTGGTACCTGCGGGTTCGCAAGGCATCCTGAGCGGAGGAAATCTCTGATGGCTACGTTCATCGACCGGCGGCTGGACGGCAAGAACAAGAGTTCGGTCAACCGCCAACGCTTTATCCGGCGCTTCAAGAGCCAGATCAAGAAGGCCGTGACCGAGTCCATGAACGGCCGCAGCATCACCGATATTGACAACGGCGAGAAGGTCAACATCCCCGCCCGCGACCTGTCCGAGCCGGTGTTCGGGCACGGGCCGGGCGGGCGGCGCGAAGCCATTCATCCGGGGAACCGGGAATTCGTCACTGGTGACCAGATCGCCCGGCCGCCCGGTGGTGGCGGGAGCGGCGGCGGCGGCGGCGGTCAGGCCAGCAACAGCGGCGAGGGCGAAGACGATTTCGTGTTCGAACTGTCGCGTGAAGAATTCCTGGAGCTGTTCTTCGAGGATCTGGAACTGCCGAATCTGGTGCGCACCCAGTTGGCCAAGGCCACCGAGTTCAAATCGGTGCGGGCCGGCTTCAGCAGCGCCGGCAACCCGGCCAATATTGACGTGGTGCGCTCGCTCAAGGGCGCGCTGGCGCGGCGGCTGGCGCTGGCGGCGCCCTACACCCGCCGCTTGCGCGAAGCCGAGGAGGCACTGGAACGGCTACTGGCCGAAATGCCGGTGGATGAAATTCGCGCCAAGGCGTTGGTCGAGGAAATCGAACACCTGCGGGCGCGAGCGCGGGCGGTGCCATTCATTGATACCTTCGACCTGCGCTACGCCAACCGGGTCAAGCAACCGCAACCGACCACCCAGGCGGTGATGTTCTGCATCATGGACGTGTCCGGCTCGATGGACCGGGCGCGCAAGGACCTGGCCAAGCGCTTCTTCACTCTGCTGTACCTGTTCCTGAAGCGCAACTACGAGAAGATCGAGGTCGTGTTCATTCGCCACCACACCGTGGCCAAGGAAGTGGACGAACAGGAGTTTTTCTACTCGCGGGAAACCGGCGGCACCGTGGTGTCCAGCGCCCTGCAACTGACCGCGGACATCATGCGCGAGCGCTATCCGATTTCCAGTTGGAACCTGTACGTGGCCCAGGCTTCGGACGGCGACAACTGGCACCACGACTCGCCGGCCTGTCGGGACATTCTCTTGCAGCGGATCATGCCGTTCGTTCGCTATTACGCCTACATCGAAATTACCCCGGACCGTCATCAAAGCCTGTGGGAAGCGTATGAGGACGTGAAGGCGGCTCACCCGCACTTCGCCATGCGGCAAATTGATGGGCCGGCCGACATTTACCCGGTATTCCGGGACCTGTTCAGGAAGCGCGTGTCATGAACTCATCGCGGCTAATCTCCGAGTCGTCCGAATGGACCTTCCCGATGCTGGAGCGTTACAACGAGGTGATCGGCCAGATCGCCGGCAATGACTTTGGCCTGGACACCTACCCGAACCAGATCGAGATCATCACCGCCGAGCAGATGATGGACGCCTATTCCTCGGTGGGAATGCCGCTGGGCTACAAGCACTGGTCCTACGGCAAGCAGTTCGTGCTGACCGAGAAGAACTACCGGCGCGGGCAAATGGGGCTGGCGTACGAGATCGTGATCAACTCCGATCCGTGCATCGCCTACCTGATGGAAGAGAACACCGCCATGATGCAGGCGCTGGTGATCGCCCACGCCGCCTACGGCCACAATTCCTTTTTCAAGGGCAACTACCTGTTCCGCACCTGGACCAGCGCCGACGCCATCATTGACTATCTGCTGTTCGCCCGGAATTACATCGCCGAATGTGAGGAGCGGTATGGCGAAGAAACCGTGGAACTGTTTCTCGACTCCTGCCATGCGCTGATGAACTACGGGGTGGATCGCTACAAGCATCCGGCTCCGCTGTCGCTGCACGAGGAAAAACAGCGCCAGCACGACCGGGAAGAATATCGGCAATCGCAGATCAACGACTTGTGGCGGACTATCCCGGTCAAGCCCGCCGAAACCGCCGCCGAACAGGCGAAGCGCTACCCGGCCGAGCCGCAGGAAAATCTGCTGTACTTCATCGAGAAAAATGCGCCGCTGCTGGAACCTTGGCAGCGCGAAATCGTGCGCATTGTTCGGAAAATTGCTCAATATTTCTACCCGCAGCGCCAGACGCAGGTGATGAATGAAGGTCATGCAACGTTCTGGCATTACACCCTGCTCAACCGCCTGTACGACGAAGGCTATGTCAACGACGGCTTCATGATCGAGTTCCTGCAATCGCACACCAGCGTCATCCAGCAACCGCCATTCGATCATCCGCATTACTCTGGCATCAATCCCTACGCGCTGGGCTTTGCGATGATGAGCGACATCAAGCGCATCTGCGAAGCGCCGACGGCCGAGGATCGTCACTGGTTCCCGGACATCGCCGGGCAGGACTGGCTCAAGGTGCTGGACTTCGCCATGCGCAACTTCAAGGACGAGAGCTTCATCGCCCAATATCTGTCACCCAAACTGATGCGCGATTTCAAGCTGTTCGCCGTGCTGGACGACGACACGCAGGACGAGCTGGAAGTTACCGCGATTCATGACGATGCCGGCTACCGGCGGCTGCGGCGGGCGCTGGCCGACCAGTACAACCTCGGCAGCCGCGAGCCGAACATTCAGGTGTGGAATGTGGCGCACCGTCAGGATCGGTCGCTGACCCTGCGCCATACCCGCTATCACCGCCGGCCGCTGCACCCTGACAGCACCCGGAAAGTGCTCAAGCACCTGTACCGGTTGTGGGGCTTCACGGTGCGGCTGGAAGCGGTGGACGAGAATGGGAAAGTGGAACTGGTCGGAGAGTGCCCGGCGGGGAAATAGCCGGGTTGCCGGTTAGACAGTTCCCTGACCTCATGAATTGAAGTAGCCGGCAACAGCCGCTGCCCTTCCGCAATAGGAATATCCGATGCAAACGATTCATGCAGTTTATGAAAATGGGCTGTTTCGTCCCACGGATCCAGTGGAATTACCAGATCCGTGTGAAGTCGAGTTGAACGTTCAATCGCAGCGATCAACTGTTGTTCGGCGAACCACATTAACTCGCTTGGTGGAGATTGGGCGTTCTTTCCCGGCTAATCCGGCGCTCCCAGAGGATTTGGCGACGCAACATGACCATTATCTTTATGGCTTGCCCAAACAGCCATGATTTTCGTAGACACCAGTTTTCTTTTGGCTGTGTTGAATCCTCGCGACTCACTTCATTCCCGTGCTCAGGCATGGGCGGAAATGATCAAGGAACCGTTGCTGATTACGGAGTATGTCATTTGGGAGTTAGTCAACGGTTTGTCGATGCCTGCTGATCGCCCAAAAGTGCATTCGGCAGTTCAGGAAGTTCAAACCGCGCCAGAATGGGAATGGATTCCGGCCTCCCCGTCGCTTTTTGAAAGCGGTATGCGCTTGCACCGTGAGCGCGGTGATAAGGCATGGTCTCTGACCGATTGCATCTCGTTTCTGGTTATGCAGCAACGTCATGTCGGTCGGGCGCTGACTTACGATCATCATTTTGAGCAGGCGGGCTATGAAGCCCTGCTGAGACGCGACCCTTACTGATGGCGGTTGCGGCTGGCGATTGCTCAAGCACCTGCATCGG
>ERZ1645187.1834-NODE-1834-length-19245-cov-6.024440_pt1 | contig 19245 bp, 20 predicted proteins | sample MGYA00575352_ERZ1645187 | MGnify/ENA primary metagenome ERZ1645187 (study PRJEB40837, sample SAMN11349314) | freshwater sediment metagenome | isolation source: river sediment | host: Sediment | place: India: Wazaribad , New Delhi | collected 2017-02-21 ... | reverse complement strand
GTTCGAGATCCTGCGTCGCCCCGGCTTCCTGCATGTGGTAGCCGGAAATCGAGATGGAATTGAACTTCGGCATGTTCTGCGCCGTATAGGCGAAAATGTCCGAGATGATCCGCATCGACCCCTTGGGCGGGTAGATATAGGTGTTGCGGACCATGAACTCCTTCAGAATATCGTTCTGGATCGTGCCGGAGAGCTTCGCCGGGGCGACGCCCTGCTCCTCCGCCGCGACGATGTAGAGCGACAGGATCGGCAGCACCGCGCCGTTCATTGTCATCGAGACGGACATCTGGTCCAGCGGAATACCGTCGAACAGCGTGCGCATGTCGAGGATGGAATCGATGGCGACGCCCGCCATGCCGACATCGCCCGAGACGCGCGGATGATCGGAATCATAGCCGCGATGGGTGGCGAGATCGAATGCGACGGAGAGGCCCTTCTGCCCGGCGGCGAGGTTGCGCCGGTAGAAGGCGTTGGAATCCTCGGCGGTCGAGAACCCGGCATATTGCCGCACTGTCCACGGATTGGTGACATACATCGTCGGGTACGGCCCGCGCAGGTAGGGCGCGACGCCGGGGAAGGTATCGAGAAAATCCAGGCCCTTGAGATCGGCTTCGCCATAGACCGGCTGCACCGCGATGCCCTCCGGCGTCATCCACGGCTGCGCGCCGGCGGCGGCGGGCGGCAGGGGCGCCTCGGCAAAGGCAATCTTGGAAAAATCAGGGATCTTCGACATGGAGGCTCTCCCACCGGCTGGGACGTTACCGATAACGGGGATCGATGCGGCGTAAAATAGGACCAAAGATGAGTGCCACAACCGGGCCAATGATCGCGCCGGCGGCGCTGAAAAACATGGCCGGAACCGCCACCACCGAGAATGCATCGAAAACGATTGCAAGAAACGCCGACACGATGGCAACGGCGATAGGGACACAGGTTCCCAGCAGGAAGCCATGGCCCGCAAGAAAGCCGGGCGTGGCCGGCACCCTGCCGACAGTCCTGCGATAGAGGAAAAAGGCAACCGGCGCGACAAACAGCGCGATGGGCAGCGAATAAATCACCAGAACCGGCACAATCTGCGCCGGCGACATCAGCAGATCGCCTGTGCTGATCGCCTCGTAGAAAAACAACACCGCGAACGTCAGAATCGTAGCCGTCAGCGGCATCGCGACGAAAAAGGCCAGCACGAGCTTGAACGTGACGCTGCCGGCGATGGCGGGGCGGTCGAGGGGTGTCGTCATCGCGGATCGTCCAGATCAAGCATCCGGCCCTGGATCAGGGCCACCTGGCGCGCCAGCCACGCGCCCAGCAGCGCGCTGACGCCGCAATAGGCCAGAACGATCCAGACCCACGGCGGAATGCCGCGGTTGAGCAGGAAGAAAACGCCGAACAGCCCGCCACCCACCGCCAGCGCCGCAAGAAACGCCGCGCTTGCCGCCTTGTCGCCGAAACTCCTGAGCGTCAGCGTATTGGTGCGCACCTCGCTCTGGGCGATCATGTTGAGGATCAGGCCGCAGACAAGGCCGATCGGCGCGGTCACCGCCGCAAAGAACGCCATCACCATCGGCGCTTCATCAAAACGGATGAAGCTGGGCGTGGTGGGAACGTTCTTGAGATCGAAAAACAGCAGGAACAGCACGGAAACGATGACCACCCCGCCGTAGGTATAGAGCGGGATGGTGACGCGGCTGGCCTTGCGCACCCCTGCCGACAGTCCGGCGATCTCCTCCGCCGTGCGCGGGCGGTTGCCGAGGCCGAGAAGGGTGTTGAGGTCGGTCATCGCGGGGCTCAGGATTTCGGCGGTGCATCCGTCGCCGGCGGCGGGGGAGGGGGCGCGACAATCCGCGCTTTGGGCCGATTGCGGGCCAGCCGCTCGAACAGGAACCCGGCGATGAAGCCGATGATCACGGCGGCGATCACCATCACCGGGATGGCAACAATCGCGATGCCGGGATTGGGAAACAGGATGGCGCGGAAGCGGAACAGCGCATACCCCGCCACGGCCGCCGCGCACGCCCCGCCGATCAGCGCGAACATCCGCCCCGCCGGCTGGCCACGCAGGTTCATCAGCGCATGGACCAGCGGAAACAGGATAAGGCAGACCGGCGTGACGCCGATCAGGCTGATCGGGAACCACAGCAAAATCCGCTCGGCAATGCCGGTGCTGGAATAGCCTGCGTACCAGTTGCCGAAGACGATCAGCGCGGCGGTCGTCAGCATCGCCACCAGCAGCGTCGTCAGTCCGGCGGCGCGCATATAGCTCATGGGTCAGGCTCCGAAATCCCGCAAATTCCGGGCAAGTCTAGTCCAATGCGCAGGGCCTGTCATGCGCCTTGGGTGCACTGCAAAACAAAACCGCCGCCCCGGTCGGGGCGGCGGCTGTCATTCCGTCAGGTTGCGCCGGCTCAGCGGCGATAGCGCTGCACCAGCGACCACAGCGCCGGCACCAGCCCGGCGGCGAGCAGGGTCTTGAACACCGTCGCGGCATAGAACGGCGCGACGCCGACCGTCCACGCCTTGTCGGCGCCGAACAGAACCGACAGCCACGCAAAGCCGAGGCCGAGGATGACGACATGGCCGAGCGCCATCAGTACCAGGCTGCCGGTGAAGCTGCGGTCATACCCGCGCGATGCACCCAGGCCCATCAGCGCGACCGCGGCGGCAAAGCCGGCGAGATAGCCGCCGGTCGGCCCCGCCATATAGGCCGGGCCGGCGCCGTTGGTGAACACCGGCAGGCCCATCAGCCCTTCGAGCAGATAAAGCCCGATGGTGGCAAGGCCGAGCCGCAGGCCGAAGGTCGCGCCGATCACCAGCACCACCAGCGTCTGCATCGTCATCGGCACCGGATAGAACGGCACCTTCACCTGCGCGGAAACCGCGAGCAGCAGCGAACCCGCCACCACCAGCGCGGCCTTGCGCAGCAGCGCGGCGCGGTCGCTGCCGGCAACAAAACCATCCATCATCGGTGCATACGGCGTAAGCTGCATCGAACCTTCCCCTTATCAAGTCTTTCAACCCTGTTCGTAGGGTCAAATCGGCTGGGACACAAGCGCGCCGGTCAGGCGCGCCCAAGTTTTTGCGCCTCCTGCAACACGGAAATCGCATTGCAGCCGGCATAGATGAAACGGGTGCAGCCGGCCTCTTTCAGCGCGGCTTCAAGCTCGCCCGGTCGCCCGGCGAGATAGACGGTTGCGCCCGCGGCGGCCAGCGCCCGGGCCGCCTCCGCCGCCTCGGCGGCATAAAGCGCATCCGACGAGCAGAGGCAGGCGATGGCCGCGCCCGAGGCCTTGAAGGCGGCGATCAGCGCTGCCCGGTCGGCAAAGCCGTCGTTGGTCGGCGCGGCAATGCCACCGGCCTCGAAGAAGTTCTTCGCAAAGATCGTGCGTGCCGTGAAATCCGGGATGCCGCCGAGATTGGCGAGGAACACGGAGGGGCGCGCGCCGCCGGCTTTCAGCGCGGCATCGGAGGCATCGCGCAGCGCCTCATACGGTTCGGCCACCCGCATCGGTGCCAGCGGGCCGCCGGCCCCCGCTGCCGGCAGGGGTGCCAGCACGGCCACCGCCGCCTCATGGATATTGGGAAATTCCGAGGCGCCGGTCAGCGGGTCTTTCCGCGTGGCCACCGCCTTCAGCCGCTCGGCGCGGACAGCGGCGACTTTTGCGGAGAAGGCATCGAGCGATGCGGCGATGCCGCCCGCCGCCTCGATCTCCTGAAACAGCGCCCAGGCCTTCGCGGCCATTGCATCGGTCAGTTCTTCCACCGCGCCGGCGCCGGCTGCCGGGTCCGCCACGCGGTAGAGGTTCGCCTCCTCGGCCAGAATCACCTGGCTGTTGCGGGCCAGCCGGCGGGCGCTGCCATCCGGCAGGCCGAGCGCGGCGGTGAACGGCAGGGTGGTGATCAGGTCCGCCCCGCCGATGGCGCCGGCGAACACCGCGACGGAAGCGCGCAGGATGTTCACATGCGGATCATTGCGGGTCATCATCCGCCACGCAGTTTCGGCAGCGATGAACACCGGCTTCGGCGCAAGGCCGCAGGCCGCTTCCACCTGTGCCCACAGCTTGCGCGCGGCGCGCAGCTTGGCGATCGACTGGAACTGCTCGGCATCGACAGAAAGGCGCAGGCAGATCGCATCGCGCGCCGCCTCAAGGCTCATCCCGCCCGCTTCCAGCGCGCGCAGATAGGCAACGCCGCAGGCAAGCACAAAGGCCAGCTCCTGCGCTTCCGATCCCCCGGCAGCGTGGATGATCCGCCCGTCGGGCGCGACGAACGGCCCCTTGAAGCCCTTGGCCCGATGATCGGCCACCAGCGTGGCGAGAAGGCCGGACACGGACGCCCATTCGCTCATCGCGCCCTTGCCGGCAGCGATCAGGCCGAGCGGATCGTAGCCGAATTTCACATCGATCTGCCCGGGCGCAAGGCCCTTGGCCCTGGCGATCTCGCCGATGACCGCGCCCGCATCCTTGCTGTCGCGCCCGACTTCGAGGTTCAGCGTCACGCCCATGTCGAGATGCACCTGCCCGAGCACGCGCGTCAGCGTCTCGCGGCTGGCGTCTTTCAGGCCGAAGCCGTGCGCATTCGCCGCATCGGCGAAGGTGAGGGTCAGCGCGGTCGCCCCGCCCATCAGGTCATCCAGCACCTGCCGGTTGGCCTCGGCCGGATTGGGCAGGTCGATTCGCTGGGCGATCAGCCACGGCGCCGACTGGCCGGCGCGGGCAACCGGCGCGGCATCCGCACGGCGGAGGCCCAGCGGCTGGATCGCCAGCCCGTCATAGGTCTTGCCGACGAGCTTCTTGTCGAAATCGGCGCCCTTGAGCACACCGTCGACCAGTTTCAGCCACGCATCGCGCGTGGCGGCGGGAAATTCGGAGGCGAGCGCGAGATCAGTCATGGACCGATGAATACGCCGCGCCGCGCGGCAAGAAAAGACGGGAGAAGGTCCGTCTTTGGTCGATCCGCCACCGGACAAAAAAGGCCCGCGCCCCGGGGGAGGGGACGCGGGCGTGAAGGATCCGGGTCTCGATACGCACGGGGAGGTGCGGCGTCAGGCCGCCATCAGGTGCTGTTCGGCCATCGCCACCTGCCGGTTGGCGAAGCTGACCGGCCCCTGCACGATGTCGCCGTGCGCGGCGGCGCGGGTCAGGATGTCGAGATCCTCCGCCGTCTCCGGGGTGGACTTGAGGATGGCGATCAGCGCGTCATAGCGCGCGTTGCCAAGCGCGTTCGCCTCGCCCGGCACATACATCCACGCCGGCAGGCCGGTGGCGGGGCTGGCCGCGCCGAGCGCATCGGCATGGGCGCCCATGCGGATGGTCAGGTTGACGACATCATCCCACAGTGCGCGGACGGCGCCGGAGGCGACAGGCGCGGCGGCCGGCGCGCGCAGGGCGGGCGCAGCGAAGGCCGAGGGGATGGCAGCGGCAGCCGCGGCGGTGCAGAGAACCGTGCGGCGGGTGGTGGCAAGGCTCATGGGATTCTCCGTCAGGATCAGAGTGCGGGATCAGGGTGAAAGCCCGGGGGCGGGCGGCAGCACACGCGAAACATCCGCCACGAAGGGCGGATGTCCGTTCTTATGCTCATAGTGAGTTGAATGGAAGCTGAATAATCGCTGCCGGTGTTCAGCAGCCCGCTTCCCATTTGATCGGCAGGGTGCCCTTGGCCTCGCCTGCCTTCCACTCGATGCTGCCGGCCCCGCCCTGGCCACCGCCGTCGTTCTTGAACTTCGGGTCGCGCTTGCCTTCGGTGATCGTCACATCATGCCCGGCGATCTTGCCGGTCCAGCTGCCGAGGTGCTGGTCCTTGCCCTTCTTGCCGGCTTTTCCGGTCATCTTGGCCAGCTTTCCGTCCACTTTGACCCAGAAGAACGAGCGCCCGGCCTTGGTATCCGCAGGGGTTTCATCCTCCATCATCGAGATGGCGATCAGATCCTTGCCGCGCATCGCTGCGAAGCTGCACCCTGACGGTATCTTGTCCAGATCGGCGTTGGTGATCGGCTTGAACCGCGACGAATCGAGCGGTTTGGGCGCGGTGGCCGGTGCCGGCGACAGGACCGGCAACGGTGCCGGCGACTGGGCGAAAACGCTGGTGGTCGCGGCCAGCGCCGCAGCGAGAACGAAATGACGGATCAAGAGAACCCCCTGGTTGGGAGGTGGCAGTCCAAAAGCACGGGAACGGACCTGTTGCCGTGCTTGCCCCTCAACCGCAAGTTATCATCGCCCGGCATGAACGGAAGCCGAATATTGCCCCCAGCCGATGACTATGCCAGCCTGCAACGCGACAGGAGTTGCACATGGAACGGATCCGGGCCTATGCCTTCGATGCCTATGGCACGGTGTTTGACGTGCACGCCGCCATTCATCGGCACCGGGCGGCGATCGGCCCCGATGCGGAGGCGTTTTCCGCTCTCTGGCGGGTGAAACAGCTCGAATATTCATGGACGCGGACGCTGATGGGGCGTTATCGCGACTTCTGGCTTCTGACCGGCGAGGCGCTGGATTTCTGCTTCGCGCGCTTTCCCGCCGTGCCGCGCGCCCTGCGGCCCGCATTGCTGGAGGCCTATTTTACGCTCGATGCCTTCGCCGATGCCCGTCTGGCGGTGGAGCGGGTAAAGGCTGCCGGCCGGCGCGCGGTGATCTTCACCAACGGCACACGCGCGATGGCCGAGGCGGCAGCAGCCAGTGCCGGTCTGGCTGCGGTGTTTGACGAGATCGTCTCGGTCGAGGACATTGGCCGGTTCAAGACCGTGCCGGAAACCTACCGTCTTGTGCATGAGCGGCTGGCGCTGGAGACTGGCGCGGTGGCGCTCGTGTCCTCCAACCGGTGGGATGTCGCCGGTGCAACCGCCTTCGGCATGCCGGCGATCTGGGTCAACCGCGCCGGCCTGCCCGATGAATATGCCGATCTGCCCCCGGTGCGCACCATCGGCGCGCTGGCGGAGCTGTGAGGCCGCTCAGCGGATGACGATTTCCTCCCGGCGCGGGCCGAGCACGACCTTCTGCGCCGGGTCGCCGCCGATTTCCTCCGCCACGATATAGAGCGGGCGGCGCTTCACCTCGGCGAAGATGCGGCCGACATATTCGCCGATCACGCCGAGCGAGATCAGCTGGATGCCGGAAAAGAACATGACCGCGACGATCAGTGAGGGGTAGCCCGGAACCTCGACGCCGTAGATCAGCGTCTTGATGACGAAGAACAGCGCATAGAAAATCGCAAAGGACGAGATGATCGAGCCGATATAGGTCCACACCTTGAGCGGCAGGGTGGAGAACGAGGCGAGCCCGTCCAGCGCAAAGCCCATCAGCTTGCGGAAGCTCCATTTGGAAACACCGTGCGCCCGGTCCTTCACCTCGAAGGGGATGCCGACGGACTTGTAGCCCACCCAGGCGAACAGCCCTTTCGAGAACCGCGCCCGCTCGCCCATCCGGCGCAGGCTGTCCACCACCTTGCGATCGAGCAGGCGATAATCGCCCGCCCCCTCGGGCAGGGCGGTCTCGCCAAAGCGCTCGAACACCGAATAGAACTTGCGCGACAGCCAGCGTCGCACCGGCCCGTCGGTCGAGCGGTCCACCCGCTGGCCATAGACCATGTCGTAGCCCTCGCGCCATTTGGCGACAAAGGTCTCGATTGTCTCCGGTGGATGCTGGAGATCGGCATCGATGATCACGACCGCGCGGCCATGGGCATGGTCCAGCCCGGCGGCCAGCGCGATCTCCTTGCCGAAATTGCGCGAGAACGACACCGCGCGGATGCGGGCATCCGCCTCCGCCAGCGCGCGGATGCGGCCCAGCGTATCATCGCGGCTGCCGTCATCGACGAACAGGATTTCCCAGGTCGCCACCGCCCTGTCGAGGATCGGCGTCAGCCGCGCGACAAGCAGCGTCACATTCTCGCCCTCGTTGAAGGCGGGGATGAGGACGGTCAGCTCCGGCGTGGGGGTGAACGAATAGGGCTGCATCGGCTTGTTCATGGCGGGACAATCGTAGAAGCGACGAAAACACCGGCCGGTCAAGGCCGGCGCGCCGCTCACCCGATGATATGGTGAAATCAGCGCGCGGGGTTCTTGTATCGGCGGGCGGCTGAACGATAGATGAGTGCATGGTGGGATTCGTTTTGTGCGCCGATGATTTTGCCATGACCGCCGGCATCAGCCGCGGCATCATCGAGCTGCTCGCCCATGGCCGATTGACCGCGACCGGCGTGATGACCAACCGGCCGCACTGGCCGCGCGCCGCGCGCGATCTCATCGAGTTCGACGGTTATGCCGATCTCGGCGTGCACCTCAACCTCACCTGCGCCGCCCCGCTCACCCGCATGCCGGTGCTGGCGCCGGAGGGGCGGCTGCCGGGCCTGAAGAAGCTGCTGGCGCTGGCCATTGCCGGGCGGCTGCCGACGCAGGAGATCGCCCACGAATTCGGCGCCCAGCTCGACGGATTCGAGCAGCAGATGGGCCGTGCGCCTGATTTTATCGATGGGCACCAGCATGTGCATGGGCTGAAGGCGCTTCAGCCGATCTTTCTCGATGTCATCAGCCGCCGCTACCGCGTGGGCCGCAAGCCCTACATCCGCGTGACGGAGGACAGGAAGCTGCGCATCCTCAGGCGCGGGACATTCATCGCCAAGGCGTTTCAGGTGCGCCAGTTGACCATCGGCTTTTCCCACGCGCTGGAGCAGGCGGGCTTTCCGACCAACAACGGGTTCTCGGGGTTTTCGTCGTTCGATCCCGCAGCGGATTATGCCGCCCAGTTCGCCAGCTATCTGAAGGCGCGCGGCAAGCGGCACCTCGTCATGTGCCACCCCGGTTATGTCGATGAGGAACTGCCGCTGATCGATCCGGTGACAACGGCGCGGGAAAAGGAACTGGCATTCCTGATGAGCGACAACTTTCTTGCGCTCTGCCAGCGGATGGAGGCCCGGCCGGTGCGGATGGCGGAAGTCATCGGCTGAGATGGCGCGCGCGGCAAGACCATGAGCGGCGTGTATGGCGCCCGGGGAGGATACGATGGATTTTCCGCTTGAATCCTATATCGGCGCCGGGCCGCTGAAACTGCTGGCGGGCAAGGACGCGTTCACCGCCCTTCTCGGCCCGCCGGATCGCACCCGCAAGCGCCCCTCAGGCGAACAGTTGTCGTGGAATGCGGATATCTTCGTAAAGTTCACCGCACATGAATCGGCCGATGGCCCGGTGGCGACCGAGATCTATTTCGGTCCCGATTGCACAACCGTCAGCTGGCAGGGCATGCCGGTGTTTGGCGATCCGAAGGCCTTTCTCGAACAGATTGTGCCGGCCGATCCTGCACCGCTCCACGGCCTTGGCATCCTGCTGTTGCGCGGCCTCGGCATCGCCATGACCGGTTTTGTCGAGAACCACCGCGAGGATCTGTCGATCGGCCTGTTCGTGAAGGGCCATTGGGACAACGATCTCGACGGGATGACGCCCTACAGCCCAAGGGGCTGAGGCACGCCGTCCGCATGCAAAAACGGCGGGTTTCCCCGCCGTTATCGGTGTCCTGAAGAGGGGCGACCTTACTTCATCGCGGCCTGGAACATCTCGTCCACATAATCCCAGTTCACGAGATGATCGACGAAGGCCTTGAGATAATCGGGGCGGCGGTTGCGATAGTCGATGTAGTAGGAATGCTCCCACACGTCGCAGCCGAGGATCGGCCTGGCACCCTGAACCAGGGGGCTTTCGCCGTTGGCCGACTTCATCACGACGATCTTGCCATCCTTGACGGCGAGCCACGACCAGCCCGAGCCGAACTGCGTGACGCCGGCCTGGATGAAGTCCTCCTTCATCTTGGCGACGGAGCCGAGGTCCTCGATGATCTTCTTTTCCAGCTTGCCGGGCAGCTTGTCGCCGCCGCCGTTCGGCTTCATCCAGTTCCAGAAGTGCAGGTGGTTGTAGTGCTGGCCGGCGTTGTTGAACAGGCCGGCGTTCTTGCCGAACGAGCCCTTGACGATCTCCTCAAGGCTCTTTCCCTCCCATTCGGAGCCTTTCAGCAGGTTGTTGCCGTTGTTCACGTAAGCAAGGTGATGCTTGTCGTGATGATACTCCAGCGTTTCCTTCGACATGTAGGGCTGGAGCGCATCATGCGCGTAGGGAAGATCCGGCAGGGTGAAGGACATGGCGTGTTCCTCTGGAGTCTGTGGCCTGAAAAATCGGGGTGGGGGCAGAGCCCTTGCGGACCAAGGTAGTGTGAGGACTGGCCGCCTGCAACCGCCCCCCGGCCACAATTCTTGCCAACAAAAAAGCGTTATCGCCCGGCCGAATGAGGCGCCGGCCTGAATTTGTTGGCAAAATCTTTGCACTTTTCCTGCCCCATGATCGAATCATGGTTAAGCGCGGCCGTTTTGCGCTCATTTCTGTTGGGGAGGCTGTGATGGCTTTGGCCGTTCAGGTCCTGGGTGGTTTTCTGGCGTTCGCCGGGGTGATCGGATTGTGGTCGGGCTGGGATATGCTGCCGACCGAAAGAGGTATTGCCTGGACCATTGCATCCTCGGCGTTGATCGCCGGCGGTGCGGTCACCGGTGCGGTCGGCTGCGCCATCAGCCGGCTCGATGCCTTGCTGGTCGCGCTGGCCGGGCCGCAGGTCCGCACCGCGCGCCCCTCGCTCGATAAATCCGCGCCGCCGGCACCTGCCGCCGCGCCGCGGCTGGACCAGCCGCCGCGCATCGAGCCGGCGGTGGAGGCGCTGCCGCCCCCGGTTGCCGTTCAGGTGCCTGTGCCCGTTCCTCCCGTGGTTCCGGTCGAGCCGCCGACCGAGCGCCCGCGCTTCTCGTTGCCGTCGCTGAAGATCGGCGGCGCGGTCGCGGCCGGCGCGGCGACGGTGGCTGCCGCCACCTCCGTTCTGGCCCGCGGCAAGGATGAGGCCGCCCGCGCGGTCGAGACAGCGCTGGACGATCTGAAAGCGACCGCTGCCCCGAAACGGGCGGAGCCTGTCGATCCGCCGGTCGAAATCCTCCGTCCGGTGGTCGATGATATCCTGCCCATCGCCGATGATCCGCCGGCCGCGCCGGAAGCGCCGGTCTACGCCGATGTGCCGATGCCTGTTGACGAAGCCGAGGCACCGCCGGCGGATGTCGGGACCGGGACGGAGCCTGTCGGCCTGCCCGTGGCCGAGGTGCCGCCTGCACCGCTCGCCGTCAGGGACGATCCGCTCGCCGCCTTCGAGGAAGAACTGGACCGGTTGATTCCGCTGCGCCCGGCGCGCGGCAAGAAGGGCCGCAAAGGCCCTGCCGAGGCAGAAACACAGCCTCTGGCGGATGTCGCTGGGCCGGACCATGCGCAGCACGACAGCACGCCGGCGGAAGAGCCGGTCATCAAGGTGGAGCCGGTGGTCGAGCCAGCCCCGGCGCTCGAAGAGGCCCCTGTGGCTGAGGGGGCTCCTGTCGACGAAGTCATCCCGGTCGTTGAATCGCCTCCGTCCGAGGACATTCCGACCGAGCAAGAGAGCCCGGCGCTGCCGGTGCAGGAGGCCGCGCCGTCTGTGGTCGCCGCGCCTCAGCCCGAGGTGGTGGGCGCCTACGAATCCGGCGGCGCGAAGTACACGATGTATTCCGATGGCTCCGTCGTGGCCGAGGCCGAGGGACAGACGCTGCACTTCCGCAGCCTTGAGGACCTGCGCGAATTTATCGACGGCGGCGCGAAGCTGGCCTGACGGCTGCGGCGGGACGTACGCGCCCCGTACTCCCGGTTGGCGCGGCCGCGATGGCCATCAGCGCAAAGGCATAGACCCGCGCATCGTCCTTCAGGCGCCTGAGCCGCCCGCTGATGCCGCCGTGCCCGGCTTCCATGTTGGTGAGAAAGGCGATCGGCCCGCCACCGGTCATCGTGGCGCGCAGTTTCGCCACCCATTTCGCCGGCTCCCAGTAGGTCACGCGCGGGTCGGTCAGCCCGCCTTCCACCAGCATCGCCGGGTAGGCCTGCGCTGTCACGTTGTCATAGGGCGAATAGGCGCGGATGGTGGCGAAATCCTCGGCGCTTTCGATCGGGTTGCCCCATTCGGGCCACTCCGGCGGGGTCAGCGGCAGATCCTTGTCCAGCATGGTGTTGAGCGTATCGACAAACGGCACCTGCGCGATGATGCCGGCGAAGAGATCGGGCCGCATATTGGCGACCGCCCCCATCAGCAGCCCGCCGGCCGAGCCGCCGTGCGCCACGATCCGCCCCTTGCCGGTGTAGCCATGCGCGATCAGCACCTCGGCGGCGGCGATGAAATCGGTGAAGGTGTTGAGTTTCCGCGCCCGCTTGCCGGCCTCATACCAGCCATAGCCCTTGTCCATCCCGCCGCGGATATGGGCGATGGCGAAGACGAAACCGCGATCGACCAGCGACAGGATGTTCGACCGGAACCCGGCCGACATGGTAATGCCATAGGCGCCATAGCCATAGAGCAGGCAGGGGGTGCGCCCGCTGCGGGCAAGGCCCTTTTTGTAGAGCAGCGACACGGGCACACTTGCCCCGTCCGCTGCCGGCGCCTCGATCCGCCGACAGACGTAATCCGCCGGATTATGGCCGGAGGGGATGGCCCGCCGCTTCAGCAGGGTTCGGCTGCGCCCGGCCATGTCGTAGGCGAAGGTTTCCTGCGGCGTCGTCAGCGACGAATAGGTGAACCGCAGGGTGGTTGTGTCGTACTCGTCGCCCGGGTCGAACGACAGGGCGTAGGTCGCCTCGTCGAAGGCGATGGCGTGCTCACCCCCGTCCGCCCAGCGGCGGATGATCACCGCCGGCACGGCGTCGCGCCGCTCCTCCCACACCAGATGGCCGGAAAAACAGGCGAGGGAGGTGATCAGCCGCCCCGCCTCGTGTGGCACAAGATCGGCCCAGTGCGTGCGCTCCGGCGTCTCCACCGGCACGGTGACGATCTTGAAGTCCGTCGCCCCGTCCGCATTGGTCAGGAGGATGAACCGGCCATCGTGATGGTCGAGGTCGTATTGTACACCGGTCTGCCGCGCCTCGATCAGCCGGGGCGGCTGCTCCGGCCGGGCGGGGTCGACAATCCGCACCTCGCTGGTTTCGTGATCGCCGATGCCGATGGTAATGAACGCGCGGTCCTGCGTTGCCCCGAGCGTGATGAACGTGCCCGGCTCTGTCTCTTCATGCAGCAGCACGTCATCGGCCACCGGCGTGCCCAGCCGGTGCAGGAACACCCGGTTGTCGCGGTGCTCGTCATCAAGCCGCACGTAGAGAAAGCCCGAGGAATCGGTCAGCCACACCAACCGGCCGGTCGTTTCCGGCACGGTATCGAGGTCCGCCCCCGTCGCCAGATCGCGCACCGTGATCGTGCAGAATTCCGATCCGTTGGTATCCGCCCCCCGGGCGAGCCGCCGGTGATCGGGGGAGTGTTCCATGTCCTTGAGGCTGAAGAAGGCGTGGCCGCGCGCCAGCCGGTCGCCGTCCAGCAGGATTGATTCCGCCCCGCCGCCGCGTGGTCGCCGGCAGAGCAGGGGATGATTGCCCCCCTTGCGATAGCGCCGGTAGTATTCGAACGGGCCATCGGGCACCGGAACATCGCTGTCCGCCTCGGCGATCCGCCCGCGCATTTCCTTGACGAGATGGGCCATCAGCGCCGCACCGGGCTTCAGAATCCGGTGCGCATGGCGGTTTTCTGCTTCCAGGCAGGCCCGGATATCCTCCGGCAGGGCGTCAGGGTTTTTCAGCACCTCCTGCCAGTTGTCTGCTTTCAGCCAAGCATAGTCATCGTTCAATACAGTGGCGTGCAGGGTCCGTTCCGACGGGCGCAGCGGCGCGCGCGGCGCACGGGCGCGGGGCCAGTGGGTGATCCAGGGCATGGCAGTATCCGTCGCGGCTGACGCAGGGTTGTGGCGCACAGTGGCGCTTCAGCTCGCTTTGATCAAGCCCGCAAGCAGGCCGTCAAAGGGGCACTCTTGCAATTTGGCCTGCACGGCTTGCTGGCCTGCAATAATGCCTTCCAGCATTTTAATGAGTTCACAGGGTAATAATTACTATTGCTTCGTCTATTATTTCAACTTATGTAATTGCCAATTCATGGGAAAGAATCGCTCCGCGAGTCGTTTGTTATGCTAGGCGGAAAGATGGTCTCTTGTGGAGCAAATCGCGCGGGCCGGAATGTGGGCTGAAAAGAATGAAGGCTCTGCGCAGTACTGGCGAAATCCTGTCACGATCTAAGGACAACAAGATGGCAGACGACACAAGTTTCATCGAATTGGCGGCTGATATCGTATCGGCGTATGTCAGCAATAATTCGGTGCCGGCCTCCGATCTTCCGGCGCTGATTGCCGATATCCATGGCGCGCTGACGCGCCTGAGCGGCGGCACGGTGGAGGAGCCGAGCGAGCCGCAGAAGCCGGCGATCCCGGTCAAGAAGTCGATCGCGGCTGATTTCATCATCTGTCTCGAGGACGGCAAGAAGTTCAAGTCGCTCAAGCGGCACCTGCGCACACAGTATAACATGTCGCCGGAGCAGTATCGCGAGAAGTGGGGCCTGCCCGCCGATTATCCGATGGTGGCGCCGAACTATGCGGCCGCTCGCTCGCGTCTCGCCAAGGAGATGGGCCTCGGCCAGCAGCGTCGTCGCAGCCGCTGATGGTGCGCGGGGCGGCATCGCTCCGCCCGTGGAATTGAAAACCCGCTGGTCCCGGTTGCCGGGGCGGCGGGTTTTTCGCGTTTTGTCGCCGGATTTGTCGGCGCGCCAGCGGCCCAGTGGAATGATTGTGGAGCTGGCAACCCCGTGAGCGATTTGCTGGTGTCCGCTTGACGAACCGCAGGACGGCATCCGGTGCCGATGCCGGGCGTCCGGCAGCGTCCAGCTCCGCCACATTCATCTGGGCGCCGGCCCCATCTCCGCCCGCAGGGCGCGGATGAGAGCGGCATGGCGGATGAGGCTGTAGCGCGCGCTGCCCGTGGCGCCCAGTCGCCGTTCCCGCGCCGCTGCGCGTTTGAGCAGGGCGACTAATTCCTGCCGTGCGGGCCATTGTCCGGGATCGGCCAGCAGTAATTGCGGCAGCAGGCGCGGCAGATCGCGCGTCCGGTCATAGTGGCGCGCGGACTGCGCCATCGCCAGATCGAACGTATGCTGGGCCTGCCGCGTGATGCGAAAGGTGCGTGACTGAGAAAGAAACATGCATAAAAACCCCTATTGACACAAAAATAAGAACATGATCCTAAGTACGTGTCAATGTTAGGACGGAAAATTGCCATGCCTCAGCACAAAACAGCCCAATTGCCTCGCGCCGCCTCGGGTGCCTCTGCCGCTTCGGGCGAAGTCGCGCCTGCCGTCTCCGCTTCCTGCGCCGCTTCCTCCGGCGCTGGCGGTCCGCAGTCGCAGGACGCTCTCACCTGCGCCCCGTTGCTCCGCCTGCTGGCGGTTGACGGGGCGCGGGCTGTGGCAGAGGGGGCGAGGGTGGTGGTGTTCGCGCCGCGCCGGGCGGTAACGATGCGGATCGGTTCGGCCGGGACGGGCGCGGCAGAGGCGCTGTGAGCTGCCGGTCTTGCCCGCTGGGGCAGGGCGAAAGATGGTCGGGCCCTGTTGACATTGACCGCGGCTGGCCGCGCAGCCGCCCGGCAGATGACGCTGCCCGTGGGGACGCGTCGCGCTGGCGGGGCGAACAGTCTGGTGCACGAGCCCTGTGCCATCGCTGATGGCGGCACGGTGACCGTGGATTTGCAGGAAAGTCCGCTGCTCTGGCTTTATCGCCGGAAGGGCAGGGACGGCGCCGGCTGGCTGGGCGATGCGGAATTTGCCGCCGGCGAGCGCCTCCGCGCCGATATGACCGCCGCCGCGATGATGCCGCGCATGACGGTCGCGTGGGAGAGTGCGCCGTCCTCCGGCTATCGCGCCGGGCTGACGGTGAGCGACCATGTGCTGGCGGCCCGCCAGCGTGTTCAGCAGGCGCTGGCGGCGGTGGGGCCGGAACTGTCGGGCATCCTGATGGATGTCTGCGGGTTTCTCAAAGGCATCGATGCGGTGGAGCGCGAGCGCGGCTGGCCGGCCCGCTCGGCCAAGGTGGTGCTGCTGCTCGCGCTCAGGCGGCTGGCCGGCCACTATGGCCTGTCGAATGTTGCCGAGGGGCGGGCGCGCAGCCGGCGCCGGCATATGTGGGGCGCGGCGGACTATCGCCCGGCCTTCGCGGTGGCGCCCGGTCAGGCCGAGGCGTGACGCGCGTCGTCCTTGATACGGGCGACCATCGAGGCCAGCCCGTTCGAGCGTTGCGGCGTCAGATGATCCTTGAGGCCGATGGCGGCGAAGAAGGCCTGCGCGTCGGTGGCGAGGATCTCGTCCGCCGTCTTGCCGGAGAACAGCGCCAGCGCCAGCGCCACCAGCCCGCGCACGATATGGGCGTCGCTGTCGCCGCGGAAGGTGAGGCGCGGCGCGCCGGATGCATCGCGTTCGGCCGCGCTGACCAGCCACACCTGGCTGGCGCAGCCGCGCACCTTGTTGGCCTCGCAGTGCTCGTCGGCGCTCAGCGGCGCCAGCGTCCGGCCAAGGTCGATGATGTAGCGATAGCGCTCGTCCCAGTCGTCGAGAAAAGCAAGGTCGTCTTTGATGGCGTCGATATCGTGCGGCATGGGTCTGATCCTGCCGCTTCCTGTGCGCGCGCCGGGCGCCGGCGTCAAGCCGGGGGGCGCGGCTTGCCGAGAGCGGCAGGCCGCTGCGGCGGCAGGGGCACAGCTGCCGCGCGCGGAACCGCAGGCCTGGCGGCTGGCTGTTGAACCCCCTTGGGTGCTGCGGGGCGCGCGGGTTTCGTGGTCGCCGGCGCCGGAGCAGTGACCTGCGGGGCGGCGGGGGCGGTGGCCGCAGGCGGTGCAACCGGCAGCGAGGGCGCGACGAGGCTGGCCGTGGCGGCAGCGACACCTGCCGTCGCGGCGGCGGTGCAAAGTTCCGGCTGGCGCTGACAGAAGCCGATCGCCTCGGCCACCGGCGCGGCGGCGGTTCCGGTGATGGTTCCGTCGGCCTTGTCGAGCGTCGTCGTCCGCTCGGCCAGCACGACACCGCCGGCGACCACCAGCGCAGCTGCTCCGATCCGCATGATACCCATCACTCGCTCCTGATGCACACGGGGGGTGCCTTTCTCCTTCCTTTACCATGGCAATTGTCACCAACGCCTTTCCACCAGCGGCGGGAAAAGACGTTTTGCTCCGGAAAACTGTTAAGCTGTTGAAAAATCAGGCACCCGCACCGGCCTGGGCCAATGCCATCAACCTCCTCTTCACCATGCGCCGACAAAACGCGCCCCGCGCACCGCGCCGGGCCCGGCGCCGGCCTTTACCTTAGTGCGTGCTTAACGGCTGGCGGCGAAGGTGCGCTCGTTGGTTGTGAAAGTTCCCGTGTCTCATGCGTCACGAATTGTCTGATCCATTGATTGAACCCTTCCTGCCGCAAGGGCAGCGGTCCGACGGGCCCGAGGGCGTGTGGATGCGGGCGTTCGTGCAGGCCCGGCTGGCGGTTCTGGCGCTCGGTCTGGTGCTGCTGCCGCTGCTGCTCATCGCGCCCGATCTTGCGGCTCATGTGATGCCGGTGTTGCTGGCGGTTGCGGCGTCCGCCGCGGCGGGGCTGACCGGCCTGCGCTATCGCCGCCCGGCCGAGGCGATCGCCCTGAGCGCCGGTGCCCTGCTGATTCTCGCCGCCGGCCCGTGGCAATCGGCCATGTCCGCTGCGGCTGCGATGATGGTGCTGGCCGGGCTGGCGGTCGATTGGGCCGCGGCCCCGCGCGCCGTACGGCAGACGCCGTGGCTGATTGCGGCGCTGGCGGTCATCGGCCTTGTGTTCGTGGTCGATGCGGTTCTGTCCCGGCCCGATCCGGCCTCGCTGCTGCCGGCGCTGGCGCTGCTGGTCGCGCCGGTGGTGACGCTGCTGCTGGCGGCCGAGGCGCATGCCGACCATCTTCAGGAGCGGCAATCCGCCCCCGAAGTTGCGGCTCCCGCCTTGGCCAGCGTTCTCGCGGCCGAGCAGACCGCCGTGCTGGTGATGGATCGCGGCGCCCATGTAATCGACCAGACGATTGCGGCGCATCGCCTGCTGGGCGAGCCGGTCAATGGCCTGGCGGGCCGTGAATTTGTCGATCGGGTGCTGATCGCCGATCGTCCGCTGTTTCTCAAGGCGCTGTCGGATGCGATTGTCGATGGTCGGCCGGCAACGCTCGGCCTGCGCGTGGCGGTGGGCGATGGTCCTGCCGGCCGCCGGGCCCCGCCGGATTTTCTCGCCGTCGATGTCACCATCGCGCCCGGACCGCACAGGGAGACGGCGGGCGTGGCGCTGCGGGCGGCAGCGGCCGATAGCGACACGGCGCGCGAGCGGGAACAGCGGGATGACCTGTGCGCGGCGCTCAGCCATGAGGTCCGCACCCCGATGAACGCGATCCTCGGTTTTTCCGCCATCCTTGCCAATCCGGCGACGCAGCCCGACAACCGCGAAACCGTTGCCGAATACGCCCGGATGATCCACGCCTCCGCCAACAATGCCTTTGCCGTGTCACAGGCACTGGCCGATCTGGTGCGGCTGGAAAATCCGGGATTCGTGCTGGCGCCCGAGCCGGTGGACGTGCTGGCGCTGGTCTCCGGGCTGATGTCAGCCCATGCCGGCCGCGCCGGGCGCGGCAAGGCCAGCCACAGCTTTGCGTGTGATGACAGCGCGGTGGATGCCTGGGCGGACCCGCAAGCCCTGCGGATGCTGTTCTCCAATATCATCGAGGGTGTGGCGAGCACCGGCGGTGACAACCCGCACCTTGCCTGCCGGCTGACGCGGACGGACGGACGCATCGAATTTGTCGCCACCGGCGCACCGGTCGGCGCTGATTCCGGGGCGCAGCGCCATGAGGCCTGCCTCGGCCTTGTGGAAATCCTCAGCCGTCGTCTCGCCCGCCTGATGGGTGGCGACCTCGGCGTTTCATCGAACGCCGGTGCGGTGGTCATCCGCGTTGCCCTGCCGCTGGCCGAGGGCGTGACGCGCCTGCCGGGCCGTGCCGCGCAGCCGTTCTCCCCCGTTTCCCTTCGCAAGAGTGCCTGACATGACGATGTACGCCGCCACTCCCTCGACGCGCTTTGCGGTTGCCGAGACCCTGCAACCGCTGACGAGCCCGCTGCGCTGGTTCCGCCGGCGCTTCCTGCGTCGCCCGGGGTCGACCATGGGGCTCATTGCGGCTCTGGCCATCGGCGGCTTCATCACCGTCAATGCGGTGGCCCTGCAAACCGAGCGGCACCCCGCGCCGATGTTCACCACCACGGGGGAGGAGCACCGCCCGGCAGCACCGGTGCCCGCGCCGGAGCCGCCC